>ERZ1740062.140-NODE-140-length-56030-cov-7.195319_pt1 | contig 56030 bp, 48 predicted proteins | sample MGYA00581741_ERZ1740062 | MGnify/ENA primary metagenome ERZ1740062 (study PRJEB43018, sample SAMN04849747) | marine metagenome | isolation source: floating plastic debris | place: Pacific Ocean | collected 2008-09-01 | study: EMG produced TPA metagenomics assembly...
ACGCCGGGCCTGCGCCGTGTCGGTGAGTGCGCTGCCGGCGAGGATCGCCAGCAGGTGCGCCGAGGCCTGCTGCTGGCCCGGCGCCGGGCGCGCCGCCGTGGCCCGCGGGTCGTGCGGTGTCAGGTTGCCGCGGAAGGCCTCCAGCGAAGCGGCGGCGGCGAGTTGGGCGAGGCGCCACAGTTCCCCGGCGTCATGCAGGGCCAGGGCGCCGAGGCCCGCCGACAGCGCGGAGGCGCTGCACAGGGCGAGGCCGTCCTTGGGGCCGAGCGTTGCCGGCGCCAGCCCGGCGGCGGCCAGCGCCGCGGCGGCGGGCACGATGCGTCCGCCGGCTTCGCTCTCGCCTTCGCCGACCAGGGCCAGGCCGAGGTGGGCGAGCACGCAGAGGTCGCTGGCGCCGATCGAGCCGATCGAGGGAATCTGGGGGTGCAGCCCCCGGTTCAGCAGCTCGGCCAGCAGCCCGGCGATGGCCGGTGAAATTCCGGCGCCTCCTTTCACGAGACCGTTCAGGCGCACCGCCATCACCGCGCGCACCTGATCGCGCGGCAGGCGGGGACCGACGGCGTGGGCGCGCCCGCGCAGGGTGCGCAGGGAGAAGGCTGCCATGTCGTCGCGGCTGAGGGTGTGGCCGACCTGGGGGCCAAGGCCCCGCGTCAGGCCGTAGACCGGCTCGTCGCGGTCGATGATCGCCTCGACCACCGCGCGGCCGGCCTGCAGGCGCGCCCAGGCGTCGGGCGCGATGGCGACGGCACGGCCGCCGCGGGCGACGGCGGCGAGGTCGGCGGCGGTCAGGCTGTCGCCGGTGAGCGGCAGGGGAACGGCGGTATTGGGCAAGGTAGGGATCCGGAAGGGAGGGGGTAGGAGGGCGGGCGCCCATCCTACGGTATCAGTGCCGCGGCGAGTCAATCCTGAGGAGTCGTCTCGTGGGCCGGATCATCCGCAGCCCCCTTTCCTTTGCGTGCCGGCTTCAAGATGCCGACCGGGGCCATCAGCTGTGAAGCACCGAAAATGCTAACGGCCACCAGGAAGGTGGTCATGGGAACCAGGAAGACGAAGAGGTCCAGGCAGGCGACGGCGATAGCCACCAAGGCCAAGAATACGACTCTGCCCATTTTAGACCGCTGCATCAGATCGGGAATGAGCCCTGCCAGCCAAAGCAGGTCCAGCAAAATCAGATAGGCCGGGGCGGGGTTTCGGTCCGGCTCATGCGAACTGAGCCATACGGGGCGCTTGTCGATCCAGGCGTCGGTTGCCTCGACGATGTCCGCGATGATGCTCTTTCTTGCTTGGAAGAACGCATGGGGGATGTCGGCGAGAGACCTGATTGGCACGATCTTGACGAGCGAGATTTCGACTTCAAGAGAATGCTCCTGTTTCCGGTTGGATAGCAGAAAAGGCAGGAAGCTTAAGAAAATGGCGACGGCTACGAGGAATCGGAGAGCCGTGAAGCTGAGGCTGTCGAGGCCGAGGACGGGAGCATTCGAAGTGCCGAAGTATTTCGCCCTGTAGGTGAGGAGGTTGTCCAGGGCCATGGCGTGAAGGTGAACGCCCGGCAGGGGCTGGCTTGTCGGTGGATCGACGATGTCCGGGATGCCGGGGTGGTCGACGCCGTATAAGACGATTTTGCCTTCCAGGGCGGCTTTCAGTTCTTCGTCTCCCAGCCCCATCAGCAGGTCGATCGGGAGAACGGGATGATAGGCGCAATTGCCGGCTGGCACCGCTTCCTTTCCAAGTAAAAAGTTCCACAGTCGCTGCAAGGGCGGGACAGCCGAGCTGCATTGGAACAATTTGTCGGCAATATCCAGTTTGTTGTCGAAGACAGTGTTGTAGTCCGGGCTGCCGCTTCCCCAGAACACAAGCATTTCGCGGGTGTAGTCAGCCGGTTCGATCGGTCCTGCCGGGCAGGCTTCGTGCCGGAGCTTGTCTTCGGGTTTCCGGGATTCGCAGAGCTTGCGGTACATGGCAAAGGCGAGACTTTCGGGCGGCCCATCGCTCCCTGATGGCTGTGCCCTTAACTTGTAGCCCATGTCCGCCCAATCGCTGTCCGCCGTTATGTCGGCCTGAATAAAGGGGAGGGGCTTGTTGTCATCGTTCGTGACGATCTTCAGATCCGAAATGCCGGCTGGCACGGCGGCGCCGAAGATCGGAATTTTTTTCTCGTATTCCGATAACGTGTCCCACAGAAAATCGGTGCCTTCTCGCGGGTCGGTGAACAGCAGGTCGAGCGCCAGTATGCGCGGCTTCTGCTCCATTATCTTCGCGATGATGTCGGCCTGGGCGTCGTAGCGCAAAGGCCACTGGTAGCCCAGTTCGCCCAAGGAGACCGGGTCAGCCATAACCACGACGATTTCGTTTTGAAACCGGTCGCTGTATAGCGGCGCGCCCCAGGCGTTCAGGCTTCTGAGGAAGTTGGCGTCTTCCGATTGCGATGCGCTGTAGTACAGGACGACAAAGAAGACCGTCCAGGCAATGAAAAAGCGCCAGCTTCTCGAAAGCCGATAGGAAATCTCAATATCGGCCATTGCGCTACGGCGCTCATTTCACCGATCGGCAGGCGAATTGGCTCTGCGGATACTTGAAAGCGCAGCTTGTCACCAGATCGAACCGGCGGTTCTGCTGGCCGACCTGCGGGGCGAGGCGGATCATGGTCAGGTAGGTCGACAGCGGCCAGTCGTATTGGTCGCTTTGCTGGTCGAGCAGGTCGAAGGCCGCTTTCGGGTCGCCCTGTTCTTCCAGGATCTTTGCCTTGCCCTGGATGATCTGGAACGAAGGCTGCGGGTCCTTCTCCAGCGCGACGTCCAGGTTGCGTTCCGCGAGGTCGAACTTGCGCTGCTTCAGGCGCAGTTCGAAGAAGGCCAGGCGTGTGTAGGAATCGGATTCCGTGGGGCCGGTGACGGCCTGGCGGGCCTTGGACTCGAGGCGGGTCAGGTCCTGGGGCGAGACGTCTTCGCTCTCCAGGGCCGAGATCACGTCGAAGGCGGCATCGTAACTGGCGAGGACCGTCCGCGAGGCGGTCACCGCACGCGTCCAGCCGGCGGTCGGGCGGTCGCGGAAGCTTTCATCCTCGTAGTCGCGTTCGACGTAGGCCAGTACCGCGGCGGCGCGCTGGGCGGCTTCTTCGTGGCGGGCGCTGAAGGTCTGCTGCATGTTGCGGAAGGCCTGGTAGCCCTTCTTGAACAGGAAGCCGCTCAGATCGACCTTGCCCGTCCGCTGGTCGACCGGCGAGTCGGGATCCTCGTCGCCGAACTTGATGGCCAGTTCGGCTTCGAGCTTGTTGAGTTCGACCTCCGCGTGGCGGCCGACCGCCGCTTCGTAGTCGCTCAGGATCTCCAGGAATTCCTGCGCGCCGGCCGGGTTGTAGCCGGCGCGGGCCATCAGGTCGACGCCCAGGCGGTCGGCCTCGTCCTCCTTGCGCCGGCTCCAGGCGGGATACAGCAGGTCGCGCGCCAGGATGTCGGAGCCGTAGACTTTCAGCAGCTGGCGCCAGTCGTCGTTGTCGCCCTCGCTCTGCAGCGACACGACCAGTTCCGCCGCGGTCAGGGCATAGGGACGAAGGCGGTCGAAGAAGCTGAAATGGTCCAGCAGGTAGTGGGCGTACTCGTGCGACAGGATGAAGGCGAACTGCTCTTCGTTGTCCAGATACTTGAAGAGGGAGTGATGGATGACGATGACACCGCCCGGCAGGCACTGGGCGTTCAGCGAGTTGTTCGCCGCAATCACCAGATCGGGGCGCGCCTGGCTGGCGGGGCCGGCGGCGACGATGCGGTCGAGTATCGCTTCGGCGTAGCTCTGCAAGGGATCGTGCTGAAACAGCCCCTTGTTCACGGTTCTCACCGAGCGCACGTTCTCCTGTCGCAGGGTCGGCTCCGGCTTGTAGCTCGCGGCATCGAACTGCAGGTGGTCGATGTAGCGGCCGCCTTCCTGGCTGGCGCAGTAGGAGTCGAGGCAGACCACGTCGTCGGTGACGCCGCAGGCGGAGAGGGCGAACAGCAGCAGGCCGGCGGCTGCGGCAGGACGCAGGCGCTTCGGCCGCCAGACCATGCCTACTTGCATCCTTCGGCCCCCGCCGCGCCGCCGGCGACGCGCGTTTTCACCTGGTTTCTCTCACAGGCGAAGTCTTTGGTGTTGTCTGCGGTCTTGCTCTCGAAGCGGATCTGGTTGCTGCGCACCCAGTATTGGCCGGAGGCCGTCTGCGCCTTGCCGGACTCGACGTCGATGGCGATGTTCTTGGGCAGGCGGATCTGGTTCACCGGGCCGATCGTGCCGGAACAAAGTTCGACCTTGCCCTGGATATCCGATGCCTTGACGCTGCCGACGCGGCCACCCTTGTCGGTCAGGTAAAGCTTGATGGGAGCCGCGTCGCCCTGTGGGAAGTCGACGCTGTAGCCGGCGCTGCCGGGGCTGCCGCAGGACGCCTCAGCCGCGCCGCCGCCAAGGGCGATGAGGGCAATGCCAATGGGAACGACCAAGGCTGCCGTCCGCAGCCAGCCCGGCGACCATCTCCCCTCTGGCGACCAGTTCCCCAAAGACCTCCTCCCCAAAGATCTCCTCATGGTCCCGCTCTCCCCGTTGCAGTGCTCGTTTCATACCCGTGTATGGCGATGTTCTTTTTTCACAACAACCGTATCACGGAACAGAGGCGGAATTGTTGCGAAAATTCCCGCTTTGCGTGCTTACGAACGGAGGCCGGGGCTTGGGCCGTTCAACTCCGGCGTTGTCGTCTGTCGGCTTCGGCAGCAGTGACGGAGCCGCAGAAAAGCCGTAAAAAAAGGAAATTTTAGCCCTGAGACGACAGGCCGGCCGGCGCGCGGCGTCGTCATGAACGCGCGCTTTGATTGATCGGCAGGGCGGGGGGAAAAGGGGGTAGACGCCTTCGCCTGCAATCGGGCGGTGTGGCGGCGACGCGGCGGTGACTGGGCGAGCGTGCCTCATCGGCGCACCGCCGCGTTATTTGGGCGGGAGCGACAAGGTGCTGTCGTATCCGTGGAAGAAATCGTGGCGTTCCGCCTGCAACCTTGAGGCAGAATACGCCAATCGGGGCTCGGAACCGGGCTGCCGGAGAAGAGCTGCCGGAGAAGATCTGTCGGAGAACAAGGGGCATGAAAGCAATATGACCAGGGATATCGGGCGCCGACGGGCACGCCAGGGTGCCGGTGCGAGAGGAAGCGGCAAGGATGCGGCCGGGTTGAAGCAACTGCCCTGGCGTGTACTGGAGAGCCCCTATCAGGCCTTGGAAGTGCTGACGCCCGATCAGGTGGAGATGATCAGCGACACCGCCTTCCGCATCCTGGAGGAGGTCGGCATGGACTTCCTGCATCCCGAGGCCCTGGCCATCCTGGAAAAGGCCGGCGCCGAGATGGTGCCGGGAAGCCAGCGCGTGCGCCTGGACCGCGGGCTGGTGAAACAGGCGGTGGCGCAGGCGCCCTCGCAGTTCACCCTGCATGCCCGCAACCCGGCGCACGACCTGCCGATCGGCGGGCGCCGCATCGCCTTCGGCTCGGTGGCCTCGGCGCCCAATGCCTCCGATCTGGAAGGCGGCCGGCGGCCGGGCAACCAGCGCGACTACCAGAACTTCCTGCGCCTGTCGCAGGCCTTCAACATCGTGCACTTCGTTGCCGGCTATCCGGTCGAGCCTGTCGACCTGCACCCGGCGACCCGCCACCTGGACTGCCTGCGCGACTGCCTGACGCTGACCGACAAGGCGTTCCACGCCTATTCCCTGGGCCGCACCCGCATCCTCGACGCGCTGGAACTGGTGCGGCTGGGCCACGGGCTGACGGAATCGGAACTGAAGGAAGCGCCGCGCCTCTTCACCATCGTCAACACCTCCTCGCCGCTGCGCCTGGACGGGCCGATGATCGAGGGCGTCATCGAGATGGCGCGCCACAACCAGGTCGTCGTCATCACGCCCTTCACCCTGTCCGGCGCCATGAGCCCGGCGACCCTGGCCGGCGCGCTGGCCCAGCAGCACGCCGAGGCACTGGCCGGGCTGACGCTGGCGCAGCTGGTCAATCCGGGCACGCCGGTGGTCTATGGCGGCTTCACCTCCAACGTCGACATGAAGTCCGGCGCCCCGGCCTTCGGTACGCCGGAATACACCCGCGCGGCCATCGCCGGCGGCCAGCTGGCGCGCCACATCGGAGTGCCTTACCGCTCGTCGAATGCCAATGCGGCCAACTGCGTCGACGCCCAGGCGGCCTATGAATCCCAGATGTCGATCTGGGGCGCCCTGATGGGCCAGGCCAATTTCGTCATGCACGGCGCCGGCTGGCTGGAAGGCGGCCTCTGCGCCTCCTTCGAGAAGTTCGTGCTGGACTGCGAGATGCTGCAGATGATGAGCGAGGTGATGACCCCGCTGGAAGTGACGGAGGATTCCCTCGGCCTCGACGCTATCCGCGAGGTCGGCCCCGGCGGCCACTTCTTCGGCGCCGCCCACACCCTGGCGCGCTACGAGAACGCCTTCTACAGCCCGCTGCTGTCCGACTGGCGCAATTTCGAGAGCTGGGAGGAAGCCGGCGGCGAAACCGCGACCCAGCGGGCCAATCGGCTCTACAAGACGGTACTGGAAGGTTTCACGCCGCCGCCGCTGGACCCGGCGATCCACGAGGCCCTGGACGACTTCGTCGCCCGGCGGACGAGGGAGGGGGGCGCTGAAGCGGCATAGCTGTCCCCGGGGCAGATCGGATATCTTCGTGCGGCGATGAACGGACTTTCCGACAACTCCCGCGGCGCTCTCTTCATGGCGATCTGCATGGCCGGCTTCGTGCTGAACGACGCCATGATCAAGCTGGTGACGCAGGAAATCAGCCTGTTTCAGGCCATCTTCCTGCGCGGCGTCTTGGCCAGCCTTCTGATCGGTTCCCTGGCGTGTCTGCGCGGGCAGCTGTTCTACCGGGTGTCCCGCGGCGACGGCAAGGCGCTGGCCCTGCGCATCCTGGGCGAACTGGGCGGCACCATCTGCTATCTCTCGGCCCTCATGCACATTCCGATCGCCAATGCCACCGCGATCCTGCAGGCCCTGCCTCTGGCGGTCACCTTAGGTGCCGCGGTTTTCCTGAACGAGCCGGTCGGCTGGCGGCGCTACGCGGCGATCGGCATCGGTTTTGCCGGTGTGCTGGTCATTGTGCGGCCCGGGGCAGAGGGCTTCGATGCCTTCGCGCTGCTGGCCGTGGTGGCGGTCTGCTTCGTGACGCTGCGCGATCTCGCCACGCGCCGGCTTTCCGGGCCGGTGCCGTCGCTCTTCGTCGCCTTCTGCACCGCCGCGACCATCATGCTGTTTGGCGCGGTCATGCTGCCTTTCACCGAGTGGCAGCCGGTGGAGTCCACCCACCTGCTGACCCTCGCGGTCGCCGCCTGCGCGTTGTTCTTCGGCTATGTCTTCAGCGTGTCCTCGATGCGCGTCGGCGAGGTCGCCTTCGTCGCCCCCTTCCGCTATACCATCCTGGTCTGGGCGATCCTGCTGGGGATCTTCATCTTCGGCGACATTCCCGATTTCTGGACGCTTGTGGGCGCCAGCGTTATCGTCGCCACCGGCATATTCACCTTCTACCGGGAGCGCCGCCTGTCGCGGCGCCTTCCGGTGGCGCTGCCGCAGGCGACCGACTAGGCGGCTTTCGCCGACGGCCGCGATTTCAGGAGCTGGGTTTGGTCTTCACCGACAATCTTCGCGGCGCCTTTTTCATGGTGGTCGCCATGGCGGGGTTCTGCCTCAACGACACCATGATGAAGCTGGTGTTTGCCGATCTCGGCCTGTTTCAGGCGATTTTCATGCGCGGCTTGCTGCTCGCCATCCTGACCGCGGCGCTGGCGATGAGGCGTGGCGAACTGGCCTACCGCTTTTCGCGCAAGGACACCCGCATTCTGATTCAGCGCGTGGCCGGCGAGATCGGCAGCGCCGTCTGCTTCCTCACCGCGCTCTATCACATGCCCATCGCCAATGCGACGGCGATCATCCAGGCGATTCCGCTGGCCATCACCCTGGCCGCGGCGATGTTCTGCGGCGAGCACGTCGGCTGGCGGCGCTACAGCGCCATTGCCATCGGCTTCGCCGGGGTGCTGATCATCGTGCGCCCGGGCGGCGAGGGCTTTACGCTCTATTCGTTCTGGGCGGTGGCGGCCGTCGGCTTCATGGTGCTGCGCGATCTCTCGACGCGTTATTTCTCGCCCGGGGTTCCTTCCGTCCTGGTCGCCTGCGCCACGGCCCTGGGCACCGCGGTCTTCGCCGGTGCCGTCTCCCTGACCCAGGAGTGGCAGCCGATGGCGCCGCATCACCTGGGCCTTTTGTGTGCCTCGGCGGGCTTTTTGTTCTTCGGTTATGTCTTTTCGATCATGGCGATGCGGGTCGGCGACGTCGCCGTGGTATCGCCCTTCCGCTATACCATCATGGTCTGGGCCATCATCATGGGGATTGTCGTCTTCGGTGACTTCCCCGATGAATGGACCCTGATCGGCGCTACCGTCGTTATCGGCATGGGCATTTACACCTTCTACCGCGAGCGCAAGCTGATCCAGCGCGCCCAGGCCCACGCCATTGCCAGCGCGGCGCGACCGACGGCGGAGTAGGGCCGCCCGGACACCCGCACCGGACTCCCGCACCGGACATCTCCGCCGGACACCCCCAAGGGACTATCACCAAAGGGTCACGCCGCCGCGCTTGGTTGTGCTGTCCCTGCAGGACGGTTCTGAGCTAATCTCCAGCCATGACGGTCTGGGAGGGCTGCGATGCAGACGGGCGTTGGCTTAAACACGTTCCGGCCGCAACTGCTGGCCTTTGCGGTGGTCCTGGGTCTGGTGATGCTGCCGGTGGCGGTATGGCTGGATCTGCGCAATCTGTCGGACCAGGCCCTGCACACCCAGGCGGAAAGCCTCAGTTCCATCATCAGCAACATTCGCGGCTACTACGCGCGCAATGTCGTCAGCCGCGTGCTGGCGGCGCCGGGGCAGACCCAGCCGCTGCACAACTATCATGACGTGCCCGGTGCGATCCCCATTCCGGCGACTCTCTCGATCGAACTGGGCGAGGTCATCGGCAGCAATGAGGGAATCGTCGACTATCGTTTCGTCTCCGATTATCCCTTCGCCAACCGGCAACGCCACGACCTCGACGCTTTCGAGACGAATGCTCTGGGGGCGTTCCGTGCGAGCCGAAGCGGCGAGGCGACGATGTGGGAGACGACAGGGTCGCTGTTCGACCGGCGCATCCGTATTGCCACGCCGGTCATGCTGGGTGCCGCCTGCGTCGAGTGCCACAACACCCACCCTGAGAGCGTGAAGCGCGACTGGCGGGAGGGCGATGTCCGCGGCATCCAGGCGATCACCGTCGAGCAGCCGATTGCCGCCAACATCCTTTCCTTCAAATACCTGCTGGCCTATTTCCTTGCCGCCGGCGGCGCCGGCATGGTTTTCGTGTTCCTGCAGTCGCGCCAGGCAAAGGCCATGCGGCGCATGAACCGGGAGCTGGAAACCGCCAACTCCTTCCTCGCCTCGGTCTCCATGAAGATCGCCAAGTACCTGTCGCCGCAGGTCTACAAAAGCATCTTCAGCGGCGAGAAGGACGTCGCGATCTCAACCGAACGCAAGAAGCTGACGATCTTCTTCTCCGACATCCAGAACTTCACCTCGATGTCGGAACGGCTGCAGCCGGAAGAGCTGACGGACCTGCTGAACGAGTATTTCACCGAGATGTCGGCGATCGCCTCGGCCCACGGCGCGACGCTGGACAAGTTCATCGGCGATGCCATCCTGGCCTTCTTCGGCGATCCGGAAACCAAGGGCGTGGAGGAGGATGCCCGCGCCTGCCTGCGCATGGCCATCGACATGCAGCGGCGCCTGGGGGAACTGAACGTCGAATGGCGGCGGCGGCGCGGTCTGCCGGACCCCTTCATGGTGCGCATGGGGATCAACACCGGCTACTGCAACGTCGGCAACTTCGGCAGCAGCGACCGCATGGACTACACCATCATCGGCGCCGAGGCGAACCTGGCCGCCCGCCTGCAGTCGATCGCCGAGCCGGGCAGCATCGTGATCTCCTACGAGACCTTCGCCCTGGTGCAGGACATGGTGCGTATCCGCAAGCTGGCGCCGATCCGGGTCAAGGGCATCAACCGGGACGTGGTGCCCTACACGGTGGAGGGTCTGGCCGACGAGTCGGCGGCCGGCGTTTTCAACGCCTCGGGCATCGGCATGAACGTTTTCATCGACATCGACATGCTGGACGAGAGCGACGTGCAGCGCCTCAAAGGGACGCTGCAGGACGCCATCGCCGCGCTGTCCCGCAAGGCCGCGCCGGAGCCGCAGGCGGAGTAGCCGGCGGCTGGCTCAGCCGGCCTTGCTGTCGCCGGTGATTTCCGCCATCGCCGCCAGGAACTGGGCGACTTCCTCCAGGCTGTTGTAGTGGCACAGCGAGACGCGCACGCACGACGGCAGGCCCAGCGGCGTCAGGACGTTGCCGGAGTAGTGGTCGGCCTTGCGGCTGTGGGTGCGGATGCCCTGATCGTTGAGGGCGGCGACCACCTGCAGCGTGTCGACGCCGTCAACCGTCAGCGATACCAGGCCCTCGCGCGCCGGGTTCTCGACGCCGCCGATGATGCCGACGCCGGGCATCTCCGTCAGGCCCTTCTGGTTGCCGGTGCCGTAGAGCATGGCGTCGGTGAGGGTCTTTTCATGATCGTGAATGGCCTGCGCCGCCGCTTCGATCTGCCGGCGGCGGTCGCCGCTGTCGGTGAAGCGGCTGCCCAGCCAGGCGAAGTAGTCGACGACATCCGAGAAGGTGGCATAGGCACCGGTGTCGCGGGTGCCCAGCTCCCAGTTCTCGGCGGGGCCGCCGTGCAGCTGCTCCTTGGGCAGGGCGCTGAGGCGGTCGGAGGCCCAGCCGATGCCGTAGCCGTGGCGCGAGAACACCTTGTAGGGCGAGACCGCATAGCCGTCGATGCCGTAGCCGGCGATGTCGATGTGGCCGTGGCTGGCGTGCTGGATGCCGTCGACGACGATGAGGCAGTCCGGCGCGGCTTCGCGGATGGCGGCGGCGATGGCGGCCACGTCCACCGACATGCCGGTGACGGGCGAGGTATGCAGGATGGTGGCGACCCTGAGGTCGGGCGAGAGCTGCGCGCGGTAGGCCTCGACCCCGACGGTGCCGGTGGCGTCGTCGTGGGCCACCAGGATGTGCTCGCGTCCGGTCTTCTCCGCCCAATGGGCCAGGGCGCTGCGCGAGGCAGGATGTTCCAGGGTGCTGCCGATCACTTTGCCCCCCGGTGCCGCGGCGTTGACGGCATTGCGGATCAGGCGGAACAGCACCTCGGTGCCGCTCTCGCCGACGAAGAACTGGCCGTCCGGCGCGTTGAAGAAGGTGCGCATGTCGGCCTTGGCCCGGGCGATGGTGTCCATCAGCGCCTTGGAGGCCGGGTTGTCGCGGCCCTGGTTGTCCGGGATGGCGGCGAATTTGGCCGAGGTCTCGACCACCGACTTCAGGGTCAGGGCGCCGCCGGCGTTTTCGAAGAAGACGCGCGGGCCGGTGAAGGGGCAGGTGTCGACATGGGCGAAGCGGCCGCGGATCTCGTCCAACAGGCCGGGCTTATCGGTGATCATACAGGTTGGGTGCTCCGGGCAGGGCGTGTGCTAACAGGGTGGTTTGCGGAAGAGATTTCCGTCCGGCCGGCTCAGCCGGTCAGTCCCCTGTCAGATAACCCAAGGCAGGCAGCTTGCCAACCGGTTGCCTTCAGAGCGCCGCCGCCGGGTGCAGCGGCTGTTCCTTGGGGCGCAGGAAATAGCGCCGGAACACTGCGCCGTAGCCCTTGAAGTAGTAGCCGCCGTTGGAGGCGAGGAAGAGGGCGCGGCGCTGCCGGTAGAAGGCCGGGATGCGGTACCACGGCAGGCCGGGCTTGTCGTGATGGACCAGGTGCAGGTTGTTGTTGAGGAACAGCAGGCTCATCAGCGGCCCGGCCTCGATGATGACCGAGCGCTCGCTGACCTCCGGCCGCGCCTGGTGCTCCAGGAAGGAGCGGACCAGCGACAGCGCGATCCCCGGATAGGCGAGGAGCAGCAGGTACTGCCACAGCGGCAGGCCGCAGACGGCCATGACCCAGCCCAGCACCAGCGCGACGCCGACGGCGTGGATCGCCCAGGCCTTCAGGTGGCGGGTATCGCCGCGCAGCAAGCGCGCGGCCTCGCCCTTGTAGAAGACGAAGAGACAGCGCAGCGGGCCGAGGACGAGACGGCCGGCCAGGGTGTTGTGGGCGACGAGAAAGGCACGGACGAGCGGGCCGGCCTTGGCCCAGGCGGCGGCGTCGAGATAGTAGGATTCCGGGTCCGCGAGCGGATCGGTCAGCTGGGCGTCGTTGTGGTGCGCCAGGTGGGTCTCGCGGTAGAGCCGAAAGGGAATCCACAGCCACAGGCTGGGCAGTACCAGCAGTTCGTTGACCAGCGCCCAGGGCGTCGGGTGGCCGTGGGTCACCTCGTGCTGCAGCGAGCCATGCCAGGCAACGAGATAGGCGCCGAGCGGCAGCATCACCCACCAGGGCAGAATTTCGTGGAACCAGGTGAGGGCGCCGAAGCCGGCGTAGATCGCCGTGGCGACCAGCAGGGTCGGCCCTTCCAGGCGGCGTGGCAGCGGGCCGCGTGGCGGGATTGCCGGATGCTGGCCCGGCCGGTCGGTGAGTGGATCTGACGACTGACTGACACTTCTGGCGACGGCAGAAAACGAACCCTGATCAAGCACCTGAAACACAACCTTCTGAAAAAGAACCCCAAATGGAAACGAGTGTCAGGAGGGTGTCAGAAGGCAGGGGGTGCCAACAATGAGGGACTGCGCACATTTCGCAGTTTCTTATCACCATTATTTACATCTGCTGCATTTTCTCCCTAATATGTGATAATTATCACCATATGCTGTATTATATCGTCAGGTTTGCCTATGGATCGCCGCCGCACCGTTGAGATCTTCCGCGAGCGCCTCACCGAGGTGATCGAGCGCTCAGGGCTCAGCCGCTCCCGCTTTGCCGCCAAGGTGGGGTTGGACCGCTCGACTCTGTCGCAGTTGCTCTCCGGGTCCAGCGACCGGCTGCCGCGGGCCGAAACCATTGCCGCCATCGCCGAGCAGGAGCAGATCTCCACCGACTGGCTGCTGGGCATGGTGCAGGAAGAGAAAATTGGCACGAATATCCTGAGCGAGGCGCCGGAGATCGCCCGCGGCGCCTCCTCCTATTCCGACGAGCGGCTGACGCGCTGGCGGGCCGAGGCGGTGGGCTACAAGATCCGCTATGTCCCCGCGACCCTGCCGGATCTTTTGAAGAGCGAAGAGATCATCCGCTACGAGTACCGCCAGCAGGGCCGCGAGATGCCGGCGATCCGCCAGGAGCAGGCCGAGGCGCGGCTCGCCTATAGCCGCCGCCCGGAGACCGACCTGGAATCCTGCTCGTCGCTGCAGTCGCTGGAGGGCTTCGCGCGCGGCCAGGGCATCTGGGAGAAACTGCCGGTGGCCGAGCGCAAGCTGCAACTGAGTTGGATGATCGCGCTGGTCGACGAGCTGTATCCGACCTTCCGCTGGTTCCTCTTCGACGGGCTGGTCAACTACTCGGCACCGGTCACCATCTTCGGGCCGACCCGCGCGGCGGTCTACATCGGCAACATGTACTTCGTGTTCAACTCGACCGAACACATCCGCGCGCTCACGCAACACTTCGACAATCTGATCCGCGGCGCTATCGTGCAGCCCCCCGACGTGCCGCAGACCCTGAAGCGGCTGTTGAAGGAATTGGAGGAGCGTGAGATGGAGAAGGCTCTGCCCGGGAAGGGCCGCCGGTGAGCGACGCGAAAGCGACCCAGGCCGGCGGCTGTGCCTGCGGCACCGTTCGTTACCGGGCGGCGGGCGACCTGCGTCCGGTGGTCGCCTGTCATTGCAGCCAGTGCCGCAAGGCCTTTACCAACTACGGCGCCTTTACCGCCGTGCGCCGCGATGGCCTGACCATCGACAACGAAGACGCGGTCACCTGGTACGACTCCTCGCCGGGCGTCCGGCGCGGCTTCTGCAGCCGCTGCGGTTCCGCCCTGTTCTGGGACAACGCCGCCAATGCCTATACCTCCATCGCCGCCGGCAGCGTCGACCAGCCGTCCGGCCTGAAGCAGGTGCGTCACATCTACGTCGCCGACAAGGCCGACTTCTACGACATCGGCGACGGCCTGGAGCAGGCCCCGCAGGGCCAGGTCGGCGATCCCTGGCCGATCGACGGGCCGGTCGAAGCGTGACGGGTCCGAGCATGCTGGCCAGTCTGCCGATGTACGACCTGCCGGAGCTGCGGGCGGAAACCGATGCGCTGTGGGACGGCTTCGCACGCGCCTTCCGCGCCGAAGGACTGCGCAACGTGCCACAGGCGCTGACGCGCGGCGACGACGTTATGGCGCAGTGGACGGCGTCCGATCTGATGTTCAGCCAGACCTGCGGCTATCCGCTCACCCATGCCTTGAGCGGGCGCGTCACCCTGGTGGCGACACCACTCTACGACTGTCCGGGTTGCGCCGGCGGGACCTACCGCAGCGAGATCCTGGTGCGCGCCGACGATCCGGCGGCGAGTCTGGCCGACCTGCGCGGCCGGGGCGTCGCGGTCAACGGCCGCGACTCGCAAAGCGGCTACAGCGCCCTGCGCCACGCCGTCGCGGGGCTGGCCGAGGACGGCCGCTTCTTCGGCGCGGTGACGGTAACCGGCAGTCACCGGGCCTCGATGCAGGCGGTGGCGGCCGGGCAGGCCGACGTCTGCGCCGCCGATGTCGTCACCTATACGCTGCTGCAGCGTGCCGCGCCGGACGTGACTCGACGCCTGCGCGTACTGGCGCATACCGCCGCGGCGCCGGCCCTGCCTTACATCAGCCGCCGCGATCTTCCCGCCGACGACCTGCGGCGCCTGCAGGCGGGCCTGATGCGGGCCTGCGGCGATCCGGCATTGAACGATGCGCGCCAGGCCCTGCTGCTGGCCGGCGTTGCGATGATGCCGCTTTCGGCCTATGACCGCATTCTCGAGCTGGAGGCCGCCGCGGTGGCTGCCGGCTATTCCGACCTCACCTGACGCCGCTTTCCAGCAACACCCGATATGCTCGGACTACCCCCATGACCCCCTCAGGAAGCCTCTGCGACCTCTCCGCCGTCGAACTGCGCCGCCGCATCGGCGCCAAGGACATCTCGCCGGTAGAACTGCTGGCCGATTGCCACCGGCGCATCGACCGCGTCGATCCGGCGCTGAACGCCGTGGTGGCGGAGGACCGCGCGGCGGCCCTGGCCGAAGCCAGGCGGGCGGAGCGGGCGGTGATGGCGGGCGACGCCCTGGGGCCGTTGCACGGCCTGCCGGTCGGCATCAAGGATCTGAACGAGACGGCGGGTCTCACCACCACCTTCGGCTCGCCGCTCTATGCCGATTTCGTTCCCGAAAGCGACGACGGTTTCGTCGCCGCCGTCCGTGCGGCCGGCGCAGTGATTGCCGCCAAGACCAACACGCCGGAATTCGGTGCCGGCGCCAACACCACCAACGCGGAATACGGTACCACCGGCAATCCATTCGCCCCGGCGCGCACTAGAGGCGGATACTCGGGCGGGTCGGCGGTGGCACTGGCGACGGGCATGCTGCCGCTGGCCGCCGGCTCCGACCTCGGCGGTTCGCTGCGCACGCCGGCGGCCTATTGCGGCGTCGTCGGCATGCGCCCGACGCCCGGTCTGGTGCCGACGGTACGCAAGGAAATGGCGTGGTCGCCGTTGTGGACCGAGGGGCCGATGGCGCGCAGCGTCGGCGACCTCGCGCTGTTCCTGCAGGGGATCGCCGGCGGCGATCCGCGCGATCCGTTGAGCGGCTTTGCCCGGGGTGGCGACTTCGCCGGCCTGCGTCCGGCGGGTCTCAAGGGTTTGCGCCTGGCGGTGTCGGAGGATCTGGGCTTCGCCCCGGTGAGCGAGCAGGTGAGGGGTCTGTTCAGGGATCGCATCGAGCGCCTCGGCCGGCTGGCAGAGTGCGTGGCGGCCGTGCCGCCGTTCTCGACGGTGGATGCCAACCGCTGCTTCGAGGTGCTGCGCGCCGTCGGCTTCCTCGGCGAGACCAAGGATCTGATCGACAAGCACCCGGACAAGGTCGGGCCCAACGTCACCGCCAACGTGAAGCTGGGCCTCGGCTTCAGCGCCCTCGACGTGGCCCGGGCCGAGGCGGCACAGACCTGCCTCTATCATGGTTTCCTGGATTTCATGGCGGACTACGATGCGCTGATCTGTCCCGTGGCCTCGGTGCAGCCCTTCGACAAGACCGAGCTTTTCCCGCGCGAGATCGACGGCAAGCCGCTGCCGACCTACATCTCGTGGATCGCCATTACCTACGGCCTGACCCTGAGCGGCCATCCGGTGCTGGTGCTGCCCTGCGGCCTGGATGCCGAGGGCCTGCCCTTCGGCCTGCAGATCGTCGGCCGCCGTGGCCGCGATGCCGACCTGCTGTGCCTTGGCCTTGCCCTGGAAGCGGCTTTCGCCGACGACAGCGTGCTGCGTCGGCCGCTACCGGACCTCGACGCGCTGGCCACTGCGGGCTGAGCTCCCGTTCCCCGAGGGACTGACCCGGCCTTCGCCAATGAAAAGCGGCCCCGGAGGGATGCTCCGGGGCCGTTAGGACTATTCGTGGCTTTAAGGTAGGTCACATGGTGTCGTTACTTAAACACCGTCTTGTGCCTAGTACTGGCATAGCAGCAAGGGAATGGTAGCTAGTGTCAGTGAGAAAATCAATCCAAATACAAATAATTAACTATATTTCGTAATAAATGGTGAAAGTATCGTTTCGGTTTTTACTTAATTTTTCGGCTTAATAGTTAACGTCCGCGGTAATCCCGGCGTTTTCGTGGTGGCGGGTTTTCGTGGGCATGGCTAACAGACGTTAGCGTTAACCGTTGGCGGGTGTCGGGCAGCGGGCGTAGAGCGGATTGCCGTCGGGGTCGGCGATCCCGGCGCCATAGCCGGGCGGGCCGTCATCCGGGCAGATGGCCGGCGCGCCGAGGTCGCCGCCGCCCAGGCGCAGGCCCTCGCGGTGGAAGCGTTCCACGGCCGCGCGGTCGGCGGCGAGGAACACCGGATGGCTGCCGTGGGGCGGCCGGGCGGCACGCTCGTCGAAGGCCAACTGCGGGAAAATCACCGGCAGGGCGCAGCCCGCGTGTCCGAAGGCATAGTCCAGTTCGTCGCTTTCCTCTTCCGGCAGGCGGACCAGCCCGAGCGTGGACAGCAGACCCTGGTAGAAGGCGCAGGAGCGTTGCAGGTCGTTGCTGCCGAGGGTGACGTGGGAAACCACGTCGCCGCCGGGACCGGCCTTGCGCCCGTCGAGGTAGGTGACCGCCTGCAGCTTGTTGCCATGAGGATCGCGCACGTAGGCGCCGTAATAGTCGGGCGCATAGGCCTTGCGCAGGCCGGGGGCGCCTTCGTCGCTGCCGCCCGCGGCCAAGGCGGCGCCATGGAAGCGCTGCACGGTCTCCGCGTCGGGGACATGGAAGGCGACGTGGTAGCCGTTGCCGCGCGCAAAGGGCTGGCCGTCGGCGGGGCGCCGCACCGCGATCCAGGGCAGGCCGGATTGATGGGTAAAGACGAGGCCCTCCGCGTCGGCGCGTCGAGGGACGAAGCCGAGAACCGGCAGGACGGCGGCGTAGAACGGCTCGACCGCGGCGGGGTCGTCGCTGCCGAAAACGAAGTGGCTGAACATCGGGCGTGCCTCAGGTCCGCGGGTGGAATGTCATTGGCCGCGCCACAGGCCGCGGCGGGCCGCGCGGGCGCTGTCTTCTGCTTCGGCATAGTCTTCGGCGTAGTCGTGCGCCGCCTTCGCCCAGCCCTGCTCGACCAGCCAGGCGTTCAGCTCCGGCCCGCCGACGCCGCCCAGATAGCACACGGCGAAGATCTCGCCGCCGGCGCCGCGGGCGCGTTCGACGCAGTCGACCCAATGGTTGGCGATGCGGTTGGCCGCCGCCCAGCGCGCCTCCTGCCCGCAGGCCCAAGTTTGCCGGGTCTGTTGGCTGAGGGAGCAGACCTGGTCGGGGCGGGCGCCGCGCAGCCCGTAGAGGTAGACCGGCTGGCCGGCGAAATCGATCAAGCCGGAGTCGATTACCTGCGGCGCGCGCCCCCCGATGCTGCCGCTGCCCAACTGGGCGGCGGCGTCACAGACGATGCCCAGCAGCAGCAGGATGCCGAGAAGACCGGGAAGAACGGCGGCGATGAAGGGCTTTGGCGGTTTGCACATAGGGGTAAACTTGCCACAAGCGATGCCGCAGGGTAAGGCGTCGCAGGATCGCTTTGCGCCGGGGCGGCGGCTCTCCTATCATCGGGGCGCCGATCGCCGTCCCACCCCGACCCTTTTTTCGGGACGGCGCGCGCCGCACTGAGGGCGAGTCACATGCCGGAAGAAGACGACAAGAAGACCGAGACGCCAACCGACGCCGCTGAGGCCGAGCCAGAGGCTGGGGCCGAGGCGGAGGCTGCGGGAGAGGGCGAGGAGGACCAGGACGCCATGATGGCGGAATGGGAGGCGATGGCTGCCGAAGGCGAAGAGGAAGCGGAGGCCGCCGCGCCGCCTGCGGGCGAGGCGCCGACGGGGGCGCCGGTGGTCACTCTCAAGATGCCGGCGATCCACGAGGTCTCGCTGGAGGCCTACGCCATTCTCGGGACCGCCTCCATGCCGGTCAGCCAGCTGCTGCGCATGGGTCGCGGCGCCGTCGTCGAACTCGACACCGGCCTCGGCGACGAAATCGAGATGCGCATCAACGACCAGCTCGTGGCCAAGGGCGAGGTGGTGGTGGTGGAAGACCGCATCGCCATCGAGATCACCGAGATCGTCAAGCGCGAGAGCAGCTAACGCCCCTGGAAGGGGCGTGCCTGCTGCTCAACGGGACTACGGAAAAGAACGGGCTGCTTTGCCCTCAGGCGGCGCTGGTGCCGCTCGGCACGCCCTGGCGCAGGCAGAGAGAGATCAGCCGCAGCGACTCGTCGGTGAGCGCGAAGGAGACGCCGATGCACTGGCCCTCCTGCCACATGCAGGTGCCGTCGATAGCACCGGCGGTCTGGTGTTCCATGCGCAGGTCGGCCGGCGGCGGCAGGGTGCCTTCGACGCGCAGCTTGGCACCGCCGATGGAGACGTCCTCGAGCTTGCCGCGAAACTGCTGGTCTCCGGCGGTGAGGGTGATGTCTTCCTGACGCGGAAGCACGAAACGCAGCGAACGGCGGCGCTCGAAGTCCTTCAGGTGCTCAGGTCCAACTTTGGAACTCATGGAAACTCCAAACAGGGCAATTCGACCCGTTTAAATGCTATGAGCGACAGGTTAATTATTTCCTAATCAAAATGGCTTCATCGCAAATAAGCTAAGTTATAAAATTGTCACGGGCCACCGGATGTTGGAATTTCCGTGTATTTTCCAACCATTTTCTTGGTGAACATTTACCGGAGGCCCGGGCCGCTGTGCCGCCGCGCTTAGTCTCACACCTTTGAAATCACGAAAACCGGCCCAAAATGCCCCATTCGACCGGGCGTTGACGGCGTGTCGGGTAATTCTCCTCCGTGCCGATTCTACTGAACGATTACTTTGGCCGATGGCCGTGGAAGCCGCCGGACGGCGGCCGGGACGGATGGCGGCGTGCCGGGTGCGTCTGTCTGGGCGCGTTTCCCGGCCGCCAAAGTGCTAGAATTGGGGTTCCGGCGATTCGGGGGTTCGTCATCGGGCGGGCAGGCCGTGTTGCCGGTGGTGCACCGGCAGGTGACTCGACCGCAGGTGACTCGACCAATGACAGCGAAGGGACTTGGGAATGCCGTCTTTTGATATCGTCTCGGAAACCGATCTCAACGAAGTCGACAATGCCGTCGCCGGCATGCAGCGCGAAATCGGCACACGCTACGACTTCAAGGGCGCGAAGTGCTCGATTGAGCGCAAGGAAGCGGTGCTGACCCTCCTGGCTGACGACGATCTGAAACTGAAGCAGATGCACGAGCTGCTGAGCACCTATCTGACGCGGCGCAAGATCGACCCGAAGGTCTGCGACCTCGGCAAGCCGGAGAAGGCGTCCGGCAATGCCGTGCGCCAGGTGGTCACCATCAAGCAGGGCATCGCCCAGGACCTCGCCAAGCAGATCGTCAAGGAACTGAAAGGCAGCAAGCTGAAGGTCCAGGCCGCGATCCAGGGCGACAGCCTGCGGATCACCGGCAAGAAGCGCGACGACCTGCAAGAGGCGATCGCCTTCGTAAAGGACCTGAAGATCGATCAGCCGCTGCAGTACGAGAACTTCCGCGACTAGGCCTCGGGGCGGCACCGCGGCCCGCCGGCCACACTTTTGATAACCTATTGTTAACCTTAAAACTTTCGCCGGCTGCACAAATCGTGCTGCCGGACACGTCATGTTTACCACATCGTCACCTTTGGGGCCGATGGTAGGCGTTTTCGCCGCCAACCATGGAGATATCCATGTCGGTTTTGCCCATTGGTCACTTGGAGTTCACCCGCGCGGACATTCATGTCCTGCTGAACCGCGGCTGTGAATTGGTCGACAGCGGTCTGGCCGGCGCCTGCGTGCCGGTGGAGACCGAAGCGGGTGAGCTGGTCATCGCCCTGCTCGACTATGATCATCAGTGCCTGATCTGCGCCATCGGCAAGGCGCAGGGCTGGTACTACGCGTTGGACGCGGCCTGGCAGCCGCTGGCCCAGGGACAGTTCATCGACGATGTCCTGGCCGTCCTGCCCGGCGCGCTGGCCGCCCACCGCCCCGCCGCGGCGAACGCCTGCTGAGGCGGTGCGACGGCAAGCAGCGGCCGTTTCCCGCCCACCGGCCCCGCGATTGCCAGACAAAGCAGAGTAAATTGCCTATGCGTGGCGCGCATTCCACTCTTTTCCTGATCGTCCTTGCGGCCCTCCTGGCGGCTCTGGTGCCGGCAACGCCGCCGGCATTGGCGGCTGAAAACCCCGCCGCTGCGGAACCGACGGAAGGGACGCCGCTGGCCCGGGACGAGCCGGCGGAGGTTCCCGACCATAGCGACGCGCCAGCCGAAGATCCGGCTGCCTCGCCGTGGGAGCACCCGCTGTGGCACAACGCCACCGCGATGATGCGAATCTATGTCTGCGAATATGCGCGGCGGCCGCCGAGCTGGTGCGGTGCCCCCCGCGAGCTGCCGGCCAACGTCGCGCTGCCGGAGTCCGAAGGCCCGCCCCTGATGGAAGAGGACGCCCGCTGGCTGAACTTCATCGAGAACGCCGATCCCGCCAACCTGACTGAAGAGGAAATCATCGCCGTGCGACGTCGGGCCTTGGTGCGGCGGGATCCGCAGGCGATGGAGATCCTGGGCTATCTCTATGCCGCAGGGCAGTCGGTCGAGCGCGACTACAAAGAGGCCTATCGCTGGTACGGCATGGCGTTTCTGGCCGGCGAGACGCGGGTACGGCCCAACATGGACATCGTCTGGCAGCAGCTGCAGCGCCACGACCTGGAAGGTGCCCAGGCACTGACCCGTGAATTCGACGCCCTGGCCGCCGGCGAGGTGCCGGCGGGGTTGCCGCCGCCGCCCGACGGGCCGTTACCCACCAGCTTGCCAACCGCCGGGCCGGCCCCGGATGCTGGATCTCCGGATGTTGGATCTGTGGACGCTGGAGCCTCGGGGACTGGGACCGGCGGCGACTCCGCCGCGCCGATTCGCTAGTCTCCGCCGCTCGTTTTTCGGGCGTATTCCTGTGTGGCTGAACGGGGCCGGCCTTTGGCGGGGCTGCGCGGCCCCGCGGAAACCCTGGCACCGGCCTGCAACAGCCTGTTGCATATTAGCCGCAGGTAATTGCCTATAAATCCACCGCCTGCCTAATTGATAGTCATTATCAGATTCTCCTTCCATTTCTGCCGAAGAAATGGTCATATAACCCCTGGCCAGCGCTTCGGCGCCGGCCAGACGTCCATAGGGCGTTTCCTCCCTAAACTTGGGCCACCGCTTGCGGTGGCCTTTTCTTCTTTGGGGATGGTTTTGGGGAGACGTCAGGTCAGCGCCTTGGCGAGAAAAGGCAGGCTGCGGTCCATGCGGTAGTCGACCGAGGAATGGTTGTCGGGGAACTCTTCGTAGACGTGGTCAACGCCCTGGGCCGTCAGTGTCCGGTGCAGCCGGCGAGCCCCGTAGACCAGGTTGTACTGGTCCTGGCTGCCGCAGTCGATCCACAGGGCCTTCAGCTTCTTCAACTCGGCCCCGGCCGTCTCCGCCATCACCACCGGGTCCCACCGCAGCCAGTTGGACCAGCGCTCCGGGATCACCGCGCAGGTCTCGCTGTCGACCGGCAGGCGCACGCCGCAGAAGGCGGCCGGGTCGGGATCGTAGCTGGCGCACATCGCCAGGCTCATCAGGATATGCAGATCGCCGCCGGACCACTTCGGGCCGGCCTCGAAATCGGTGATGAACTGCTCGATGGAGCCGTCCTTGCGGGCCAGCGCCCGCAGGGTGCCGGGCATCTCCGGAAGGTAGCAAAGTTCAAAGGCCATATCCCCGGAATGGCAGGCGGCGGCGGCCCAGAAGTCGGCATGCTTCAGGGCATGGATCATGGAGCCGTAGCCGCCCGAGGATTTGCCGAAGACGCCGCGCCGCCCGCTGCCGCCGCAGCCGAAGCGGTCTTCCACCAGCGGCACCACCTCCTGGATCAGGATGTCCTCCCAGGGGCCGAGGGCGTCCGAGTTGACGTACTGGTTGCCGCCCAGGCGGGTGAAGCAGTCCGGGAAGGCGACGGCGACCGGCGGCAGCGTGCCGGCAGCGATCAGCCGGTCGAGGCGTTCGGGGACGTTCTCGCCGAAGTTCTTCCAGTTCAGGTGGGCCGGCCCGCCGGCGGTGAAGCCGACCAGGTCGACCAGCAGCGGCAGGCCTTTTCCCTCATGCCCGGCCGGCAGGTAGACCGGCACGTCCCGCTGGTGGGGATCGCCCAGCCGGTTGCCGCGCAGCAGCGCCGAGTCCAGTTCGAGGATATGGATCTGGCCCCGGGGGGCGCTGCGGTCGCTGCGCATGGTGTATCCCTGCTGTGATGGTTGCCGGCTCTCCCCCTGTCTATGGCCTTTGGCCGCCCCGATCAATCGGTGGAAGGCCGGCGCGGCCGGGTCGGGGGACCAAAACTCTCCCTTTTGCTCCGGGCCCCCGCTGTGGCTAGACTGATCGCCTGGGGGGAGGAAAATGGCCGTCGAACGGGGAGCGTAATGTATGCCGATGCCGAGAATTGCCGGAGCCGAAGGGCGGGCCGAGGGCCTGGTCCTGCGCTGGGACAATGGGACGGAGAGCCACTTTCCCTGGTTCTGGCTGCGCGATCACGGGCAGGATCCGGACAGCCTCGACCCCGCGACCCTGCAGCGCCGGGTCGATACCTTCGCCCTCGACGAGGCGATCCGTGGCGAGGACAGCGCCGTCCTGGACGGCGGGCAGGCCCTCACGGTGACCTGGCCCGATAGGGAGCCTGCGAGCCGCTACAGCGCCGACTTCCTGGCTTCGATGGCCGGTCTCTCCGGCCCGGGCCCGGCGCCGCGCCTGTGGTCGGCCGGCGGCGGACTGCCGGCCATCGAGCCGGTGCCCTATGAAGAGGTCGGTGAGGGTAAGCCGGGTCTGCGCCGCTGCCTGGAACAGCTGAGCCGCGACGGCTTCGTGGTGATCGAGGGAGCGCCGACCGACGAGGCTTCGGCGCGCGCGCTGTTCGCCAACTTCGGCTATATCCGCGAGACCATCTTCGGCGGCTTGTGGTCGCTTTCCGCCGAGATGAAGGAGCACGACGACACCGCCTATTCGACGCAGTACCTGGAACCCCACACCGACGCCACCTACAGCCACGACGCGCCGGGCCTGCAGTGCTTCCTGTGCCAGGAATTCGATGGCAAGGGCGGCGAGTCCATTCTGGTCGACGGTTTTGCCCTGGCCGAGGAAATGCGCCGCGAGGAGCCGGCGCTGTTCGAGGTGCTCTGCGCGGTGCCGGTGCCCGGCCGCTACATCGAGCCGGGGGTGCATTTGCAGACCCAGCGCCCGGCGATCCAACTGGACGCCGCCGGGCGGCTGCGCCAGGTCAGCTTCAACAACTACGACCGCGCGCCCTTCCTGCTGGCGCCGGAGCGCATGCAGGCCTTCTACCGGGCCTACAAGGATTTCCACGCCCGCATCGTCGCGCGCGGCAACTGGCTGACGGTGCCGCTGCGCCCCGGCATGGCCTTGATCTTCGACAACTGGCGGCTGCTGCATGGCCGCCTGGGCTACAGCGGCAAGCGCGTCTTCTGCGGCTGCTATCACAATCACGAGGATTTCGAATCCGCCCTGCGCACGCTCGTTTGAAAGAGCACAAGAATGCAGGCGGCATAACAGGCTGAACAGGCTCAACAACAGGGAGACTAAAAATGAACAGGTTTGTAAAGCTGGGGACCGCGGCACTACTGACATCGGCGCTGGCGGCCCTGGCGATTCCGGCCGCGCAGGCCGGCGCCACGCTGGACCGGGTGATGAGCACGAAGACGCTCACCATGTCCTCCGATCCGGAGTATCCGCCGCAGTCGTTCCTCAACGACAATAACGAGATGGACGGGTTCGACGTCGACGTCGGCAAGGAGATCGCCAAGCGCCTGGGGGCGGAGCTGGAGATCGTCACGCCGTCGTGGGACATCATCACCGGCGGCAACTGGGGCGGCCGCTGGGACATGTCCGTCGGCTCCATGACGCCGACCAAGAAGCGCGCCGAGGTGCTGAACTTCCCGGCGGTCTACTACTACACGCCGGCGGCCTTTGCCGTGTACGAGGACTCCAAGATCGACTCCCTGGCCGACCTCAACGGCAAGACCATCGGGTCCTGCGGCGGCTGCACCTACGATGCTTACCTGATGAAGAACCTGGAGATCGATGCCGAGGGCGCGCCGCCGTTCAGCTATGAGGTGACGGCCGGCGAGATCAAGACCTACGAGACCGATACCAACGCCTTCGACGACCTGCGCCTGGGCGACGGTACGCGCCTGGATGCGGCCTTCTCGGCGCTGCCGACCATTCAGGAAGCCATCAAGAACGGCTATCCGCTGAAGATCGTCGGCAAGCCGGCCTTCTACGAGCCGCTGTCGGTCGCCACCGACAAGGGCGATCCGGAGTTCGATGCCAAGATCGCCGAAATCGTCGCCGCGATGAAGGCGGACGGCACCATGAAGAAGCTGTCGGAGAAATGGTACGGCGTCGACCTGACGTCACTGCAGTAAGCGGAGGTTCCGGTGCTGGAGCGCGCCCGCGAGAGCCGCTGGTTCTCGCGGGCGGTTCTCTTTTGCGTCGCCGCGGTGGTGTTCACGGCCTTCGGCCTGGGCGGCACCGCCGCCGGCGATCTTTTCGCGCCGCTGCTCGGCCCGCGCGACCTCGAGGCCGAGGCCGGTTTCGGGCGCGACCTGCTGGTCGGCCTGCTGCTGGCCGGGGTCTTCGTCGCCAACCTGGAATTCATCCGCCTTCTGCTGTTCCGTTTCCAGGTGCTGGTGGTCTGGGCCGAACTGCTGGCGCTGTTCTACATCTTCGTGCAGAGCTTCGACCGCAACTTCGGGGTGATCTTCGAGGTCGGACGCTCCGGCGTCTCCAACCTGTCCTTCCTCATCACCACGGGCGCCTTCACGACGATTTACGTATCGCTGATCGCCATCGTCATCGCCTGCGTGCTGGCGTTGCTGGGGGCGCTGGGCAAGCTGTCGTCGAACGGCGCCGCCTATGCCCTGGCGACCTTCTACATCTCTTTTTTCCGCGGCACGCCGCTGCTGCTGCAGGTGGTCCTGATCTACACCGGCTTTGCCCAGCTCGGCTTCGTGCTGGAGGCGGTGCCGGCGGGCATCACCGCGCTGGCGCTGTGTTACGGCGCCTACATGGCGGAGATCTTCCGGGCCGGCATCGAAGGGGTGCCCGGCGGGCAGCGCGAGGCTGCCGCGGCAATGGGCCTGAAGCCCGCACTGATCTTCCGCAAGATCGTGTTTCCCCAGGCCATGCGGCTTATCGTTCCGCCGACGGGCAACCAGTTCATCGCCATGCTGAAGGACTCCTCGCTGGTCTCCGTGGTCGGCGTGTGGGAACTGACCAAGACCGCCCAGGTGCTGGGCAAGCGCGACTTCCAGGTCTTCGAGTTCCTCATCGCCGCGGCAGTGATCTACTGGATCATGTCGGTGGTCTTCGAGGTGCTGCAATCGCGCCTTGAGGCGTACTATGGTAAGGGGGACAGGCGTTAGCTTTCTCCGTCCAGGCTCCCTCCAAGCCCCGTTTCCAACCCCCGGTACCGAATCTGCCATGCGCGATCCCCGTTACGACGTCCTCTTCGAACCGGTGCCGATCGGCCCGGTTACCGCCCGCAACCGCTTCTACCAGGTGCCCCATTGCTGCGGCATGGGCTATCGCTATCCCAGCTCCAGCGCCGCCATGCGCGGGGTGAAGGCCGAGGGCGGCTGGGCCGTCGTCTGCACCGAGGAGGCGGAAATCCACCCCTCCGCCGAGATCACGCCGTACCTGGAAAACCGCATCTGGGACGACCAGGACCTGCCGCACCTGAAGGCACTGACCGAGGCGGTACACGCCCACGGCGGCCTGGCCGGCATCGAGCTGGTGCACAACGGCATGCACGCGCCCAACCATTACAGCCGCGAGGTGCCGATGGGCCCCTCGCACCGCCCCATCGACAACGGCGCGCCGCTGCAGGCGCGGGCGATGGACAAGACCGATATCGCCAACTTCAGGCGCTGGCATCGCAAGGCGGCGATCCGGGCGCGCGATGCCGGCTTCGACATCGTCTACGTCTACGCCGGCCACGATATGTCGCTGCTGCAGCACTTCCTCTCGCGCCGCCACAACGAGCGCACGGACGAGTACGGCGGCAGCCTGGAAAACCGCGTGCGCCTGATTAGGGAAGTCCTCATCGACACCAAGGAGGCCGTCGGCGATCGCTGCGGCATCGCCTTTCGTTTCGCTGTCGACGAGCTGCTGGGCGACGAGGGCATCACCGCGGAGGGCGAGGGTCACGACGTGGTGGCGATGCTGGCCGAACTGCCCGACCTCTGGGACGTGAATGTGTCGGCCTGGCAGAACGACAGCCAGACCGCGCGCTTCGCCGAGGAAGGCTATCAGGAACGCTACACCCGCTTCGTGAAGGCGCTGACCAGCAAGCCGGTGGTCGGCGTCGGCCGCTACACCTCGCCGGACGCCATGGTGCGGGTGGTGAAGCAGGGCATCATGGACATGATCGGCGCCGCGCGGCCGTCCATCGCCGACCCCTTCCTGCCGAAGAAGATCGAGGAAGGCCGCATCGACGACATCCGCGAATGTATCGGCTGCAACATCTGCGTCATTGGCGACGACATCTCGGCGCCGATCCGCTGCACCCAGAACCCGACCATGGGTGAGGAGTGGCGCCGGGGCTGGCACCCCGAGGTGATCCCGGCGGCAAAGAGCCGCGAGCGGGTGCTGATCGTCGGCGGCGGCCCGGCGGGGCTGGAGGCGGCGCGGGCCTGCGGCGCCCGCGGGCTGGAGGTGGTGCTGGCCGAGGCGGGCGAAACCTGGGGCGGCCGCGCCCTGCGGGAATCGCGCCTGCCGGGCCTCAGCTCCTGGGGCCGGGTGAAGGACTGGCGCCTGGGCCAGTTGCACAAGCTCGCCAATGTCGAGATGTACCTGGCCAGCGCCCTCAGCGCCGACGCTATCCTCAGTTACGGCATTCCCCACGTGGCGCTGGCGACCGGCGCCACCTGGCGGCGCGACGGCATCGGCCTCACCCGCCACCAGGCGCTGCCCGGCCTCGACACGGTCGGTGCCTTCACGCCCGACGACTTCCTGGGCGACGGGAACGGCATCGACCGACTGCCGTCCGGCCCCATCGTGATCTACGACGACGAGGGCTATGTGATGGGCGGGGTGCTGGCGGAGATGATCGCCAAGCGCGGCCATGAGGTGACCCTGGTGACGCCGCTGGAACTGGTCTCGTACTGGACCGTCCACGCCCTGGATCAGCCCTTCATCCACAAGCGCCTGATCGAGAGCGGTGTGACCATCCGCCTGAACACGCGGCTTGCGGCCTGCCGGGAAAGTACGGCCGAACTGGCTTGCGCGTTCACCGACGCACCGTCGCAGATCGATTGCGCCGCGCTGGTGCTGGTGACCTCGCGCCTGCCTAACGACGAAGTCACCCTCGACCTGATGGCGCGGGAGGCCGACTGGGCCGATGCGGGGGTGAAGAGTGTGAAGGCCATCGGCGACTGCCACGCGCCGGCCACCATCGCCGCCGCCGTCTACGCCGGCCACCGCTACGCCCGGGAGTTCGGCGAGATCATCGATCCCGACGTCACGCCGTTCCGGCGCGAGGCGATCGGGGTGGCGTGACGCTCTAGAAGCGGTAGCTGACGCCGATGAGAGCCGTGTGGGTCTGCAGGCGGGCGCTGTGTTCCAGGTCGCTCTGGTTGGCGTGGAGGGAGATCACCGGAGAGACGGTCCGCATGGTGCCGAAGTTGGTATAGAGGTACTGGCCCCGGATCGACCAGCGCTCGTCGAAGGCATACTCGCCGCCCAGGCCGAGGGTCCATCCAAAGCGAACTTCATGCTCCGAACTGCGGGAGTGAGCTTCAAAGGCGGTGCCGTCGTCAAGCCGGTAGTCGATCTCCAGCCGGGTCACAGCCAAGCCGCCGGTCACGAACGCCAGCCATCTGTCCTCGCCCCACCCCGCGCGTGCGAGCATATTGGCGACCCAATCCGCCGTGACGGACTGCTTCATGTTGGTGAAGCTGCCGGGGATCGTAAGGTTTTCGAAGGTTGCCGAACGGGAGTTGTCGTAGAGGAGGCTGCCGGCGCTGACTTCGATCCCCAGCACCGCATGACCGAACTGATGGGCATATCCCCCGTGGACGCGCCCTGCCGGACGCCACTGCAACATTTGTCCATGGCCGCCGTCGGCAATCTGCTCGAAGTCCGTGGTGATGAAGTAAGTGCCGCCTTCGGCCACCGTGGTCCCGGTGTCCACGGTGCTCAAGGCGCCGCCCAGGTCGGCACCGATATAAAAGCCGGACCAGTCGACCGACGGCGACGTCTGCGCCTGCGCGCCGCCGGGGGCGGTCAGGCACAATGCCAGACAGCCTAAGAAAAACAGCCTAGCCATAAGATCGTCCCCCACGTCCGCGCTATGGAGACCGAAAGCGCTGTCCCCGCCAAAACCAATAAATTGTTTTTCTTAAAAATTAATAAGCATCATTCGTTGTGGCTTCCCGGAGGCCAATTAACGCCTGGCGGAGAACGGCGCGCTCTCCGGCTCAACACCCGGCTGGCGTGGTGCGGGGAGGGGGCTTAGTTTACGCACAGGTGCGTGCCGAGGATGACGCGGCGGCCGGCGGGGACCGCTAGGGCGAAGCGGCGGTGGCGTGTCGGCTTGGCCGGATTGTCACGGTGTGGGCCCAGGCTGCTGCCCTTAGCGACCCTAGGGGCGGCGAGTGTGGGCCAGCTACTCCGCCAGCTTTTGGGCCACCTGCGGGCCGCGGGCGAAGCCGGTGAGGTGCCCCATGAGGGTGCCGTAGGCGGTTTCGATTTTCAGGCGCACGGGGATCAGCGGGGCGCCGTCGGCGGGGCGGGCGACCCAGACGATGCGCTCGCGCACCGTCTCGACGTACTTGTTGCGCTCTTTTTTGTGGCCGCCGAGCATTTTGTAGTCGAGGCGGCAGCCGCGCGCCGGCCCGGCGTAGATTGAATAGTCGCTCGCCTCCAGATCCGTCTCGCCGGCGTCGCTGACCATCAGGTCGTAGCGCTTGCGGCCGTCGAAGACCGCGAAGGTGCCCTCGCAGCGGCCGCTCTTCCGCAGCAGTTCGGAAAGGCCGGCGATGACGCTCATGGGATCCAGCGTGCCCTTGCCGGCGTCGTCGGGCAGGGGAACGCGGCCTTCGAAATCCTGTTCCGGCTGGACCCGTGTCCTGGTGAGGTCGCCGGCCCGGTCGTAAGTGAGTTCGACGGTGCTTTCCTCGCTCTCCTCGGTGGTGGTGCCCCAGTTCTCGTGGTGACGCGGGATGATCCTGTCGCCGGCGATGCGCCCGTCGCTCTGGGTGGTGCCTTTCCACGGGTTGAGCCAGCCGATGAAGCCCTGCGTCTCCGCTTCGGCGGCCAAGCGGTAGTCGCTGGCGCTGCTCTGCCACAGCGCCTGGGCATCCAGCACGTGGAAGCCGCCGAAGTAGACTTGATAGTGGGCGCTGACTGCCTCGGCGCGGGCGGTATTGGCGGCAAAGAGGAAAGCGCCGGCCAGCAGCCCGGCTGCCGCCAAGGAGGTAAGGCTGTCTGGAAGAACCGAAGGTCGTAAGCGCACCGACATTCCCTCCACGAATGAACGAACCAAAAAAAACGCTACTACGCGTTGCGGCGCCATGCCTAACGATTCTTTACGCTGTGGCGGCGGTTATGGATCATGTCCGGGTGGGAGTCCCAACCTGACCCGGAACGGAAACCCGGCCGGAGGTCGGGCAGATGCGCTGAGTGAGATAGCAAAGGCGCCACAATCAAAGACGGCATCTCACCTATTGCGCGGCTGGTGCATAGGCTGAGGTGGTCTGGCGGGAGACAAGCTGGGCGTAGAGCCCGCCCTGTGCCAGCAGGCCCTCGTGGGTGCCGGTTTCGACCAGGCGGCCGGCCTCCATGACCACGATCATGTCGGCATTGCGGACGGTGGAGAGACGGTGTGCGATCACCACGGTTGTGCGGTCGGCCTGCAGGTTGTCGAGGGCCCGGCGCAGCGTCTGTTCGTTGACGGCGTCGAGGTGCGAGGTCGCCTCATCGAGGATCAGCACCGGCGCGTCCTTCAGGAAGGCGCGGGCGATGGCCACCCGCTGGCGCTGACCGCCGGAGAGGCTGGTGCCGCGCTCGCCGACCCGCGTGTCGAGACCGTCCGGCAGGCTCGCCACCAGGTCGTCCAACGAGGCATGGGCGACCGCCGCGGCCAGGTCGGCGTCATTCGCCTCCGGGCGGCCGATCAGGATGTTGCTGCGCAGGGTGTCGTTGAACAGGTAGGTGTCCTGCGCGACCAGCGCGATGCGCTGACGCAGGCCGTCGAGCCGGTAAGTGCGCAGATCGACGCCGTTCAGGGTGACGCGGCCGTCGTCCGGGTCCCAGAAACGCATCAGCAGTTGCGCCGTGGTGGTCTTGCCGGCCCCGGAGGTGCCGACCAGCGCGACCGTCGCGCCGGCCGGGATTTCGAAGCTGATGTCGCGCAGTGCCGGGCGGTTCTGCCCCGGGTAGGTGAAGCTGACCTGCTCCAACGCCACGGCGACGGCCCCGGTCGACGGCGGCACGCCCGATCCATCGGTGACCGGCACCGGCTCGTTGGCCAGCGCGTAGATGCGGCGCGTCGCGCCCAGGGTATCGGCGAGCTGGCGGCCGACCTGCGCGATCTCGGAGACCGGCAGGAACGCCGCCATGGCGAGCAGGGTGAGCAGCGGCAGCACCGCCGGATCGATGCTGCCCTGCCCGACCAGGGCCGCGCCGGTGACCACGACGGTGAGGCCGCCCAAACCGGTGAACACCTCCAGCAGACTCTGCTGCAGGGTCAGGTTGCCGAAGAACGGCAGGCGCAGGCGAATCTGATGTTCGGACAGGGCATCCAGCCGATCCCCGCGGCGTGTCTCCTGCTGGAAGGCGACGATCTCGCCCAGGCCCTGGACGGAATCAACGGCGAAGGCACTGAGTTCGCCGGCGGCCTCGCGGGCCTCGGAGCCCAGGCGATCGACGCGTTTGCGCAGCAGCAGCGGACTGAGGCCAACAGCCAGCAGGAAGGGCGCCAGCGCGACGGCGATCCAGGGGCTTTCGGAGCCGAGCACGATCAGCACCACGGCGGGCACCAGGATGGCGACGAAGGCCGGGGCCATGGTGTGGGCGAAGAAGTATTCCACCAGCTCGATGTCATGGGTGGCCAGCGCCATCAGGTCGCCGGTGCGCCGCCGCACCAGATAGGCCGGGGCCAGGGCGTCGAGCTTGCGGAAGGCGTCGATGCGCATCTCTGCCAGCAGCCGGAAGGCCATGTCATGGGCGATCCAGGATTCCAGCCAGTGCAGCAGGCCCGACAGCGGCGCGACAACCGCCAGAGCCCAGAGCCAATGGTCGTAGGGTTGACCGTTCTTCAAATCGAGCACGACCAGCGCGCTCAGCGCGGCGACCGCGATGAAGGCGAAGACCCGCAGCACTCCGAAGATGAAGGTGGCGGCCAAACGGCCTTTCCACGGCATGGCGAGCTTCATCAAGGCCGCCACGAGCTGCATCCAGTTCAGCCCTTCGGCCTTGATGATCCCCTCGGTCAGCACCTTGTCGCCGCCGTTGGGCAGGCCAGCGGCCCCTTCGGCGGCGGGCTTGTTGCCCGGCATTTCACTGGTCATCTCAAGCGTATCGGCGGCCCGCGATTCCTGGACCTGTTCCGCCATCAGGCGGGCGTAGACGCCTTTTTCCCGCATCAACGCCTCGTGCGGCCCGCTTTCCACCACACGGCCGCCGTCGAGCACGAGGATGCGGTCGCAGCCGATCACGCTGGACAGACGATGGGCCAGGATCAGCGTCGTGCGCCCGCGCATCAGGCGGTCAAGCGCCTGCTGGATGACCGCTTCGTTTTCGGCATCGACCGCCGACAAAGCCTCGTCGAGGATAAGAATCGGCGTGTCGCGCAACAGGGCGCGAGCGATCGCCACGCGCTGACGCTGGCCGCCGGAGAGCTTGATGCCTTTCTCACCGATGACGGTCTGGTAGCCTTCGGACAGCTCCATCACGAAGTCGTGGATGTTGGCCGCGCGCGCCGCGGCCTCGATGTCCGCCGCGCTGGCGTCGGACCGTCCCATGCGGATGTTGTCTTCGAGGGTGCCGTGGAACAGGAAGCTGTCCTGGTTGACCACGGAGCTCATGGCGCGGATCTGGTCGAACGACAGGGTGCGCAGATCGTGCCCGCCGATGCGGATGCTGCCCTGGTCCGGATCGTAAAAGCGCAGCAGCAGGCGCACGATGGAGGACTTGCCGCCGCCGGACGTGCCGACCAGCCCGATGCGCTCGCCCGTTTTGATCTCGAAGGTGAGGCCCTGGTGCACGTCGCGCCGCGTCGCCGGATAGCGGAAGTGCACATCCTCCACCGTGATGCTGGGCACCAGCGGCGTGCTGAGGGGCACGGCCGGCGCATCGTCGACCAGCGGCTTGTCATCGAGGATCTGATAGATGCCCTGTGCCGCCGCCATGCCGACCATGCCCTGGTGCAGCACGTTGCGCAGTTCGCGCAGGGGCCGGAAGATCTCGACGCCCAGCATCAGGATGATCAGCAACGCGCTCAGCTCCATGCTGCCGGCTTCGACACGGAAGGCGCCGAGTGCCAAGGCCGCGGCCGCGCCGCAGGCGATGGAGCTGTCGGTGATGCCGCGGCTGAGCACGTTGGTCGCCAGCACCCACATGGTGCGGCGGAACAGGTCCTGCGCTTTGACCTCCAGCGCGTCGGCCCGTGCCTTGCTCTGGCCGAAGGCCTTGAGCGTCGCCAGACCCTGGATCGAATCGAGAAACTCGGCGGCGAAACCGGCATAGGCCTGCTGCTGGTCGCCCGATTTGCGCGCTTCCAGCTTGTGCCACAGCGCCGGCGCGAAGAGGGCGAGCAGCGCAAAGCCCAGCAGGACGGCGGCCACCGGCAGGTCGATGAAGGCGACGACGGCAAAGATCAGCAGCGGCGTCAGCAGGGAGACCAGGAACTGCGGCAGGAACTGTCCGAAGTAGACCTCGAGCTGCTCCACGCCATTGATCAGCGACAGGGTGAGGGCGCCGGAGCGGCGGCGGGCCACGGTGCCCGGCCCGAGGGCGGCGATGCGGTCGTAGATGGTCCGCCGCAGCTTTTTCTGAACCCGGGCCGCGGTCTCGTGGGCCAGCATGGTGCGCCAGTGCTCGAAAGTCCCGCGCAGCACCATGACGCCGGCAATCAGCGCGATCGGCAGCGCCAGGGACGCCAGCTCACGGCCGGCGAAAATTTCGCCGATCAGCCAGCCGAGCAGCGCGAGGCGTGCCACGCCGAACCCCACAGCGGTCAGACCGATCAGCACGGCCCAGAGGATGCGTAGCCGCACTCCTTTGGTGAAGGCCCAGAGGCGTGGCTCGAAATGCATCGGCGTTCTCCATAGTGGGGCGACCGGGGTGGGACGGCCGGGGCGGGGCGACCGGGGCGGGGCGACCGGATTGTGGCGGCTCAGCCTGCGAATGGTTATCAACTGGACCAGCATACTCTGAACGCTGACGTTCACAACTCGACAACTTCGAGCAGTCGCTGTACATTTTCTTACAGCAAGAATAGGGAAAGGGTAGGACCGATGGCATGGCATTGGGATGATCTGCGCGTCTTCCTGGTTCTGGCGCGCGAGGGCAACCTCACCGCCGCGGCCCGACAGCTCGAGGTCAGCCATCCGACGGTGGCGCGCCGCGTCAAAGCTTTGGAACAGGCCTTCGGTGCCCGTCTGTTCGACCGCCTGCCGGACCGCTTCGTGCTGACCACCGCCGGCGAGGAACTGCTGGCCAACGCCCAGGCGATGGAGCAGGCGGCGGACACCATCGACCGGCGTAGCGTGGGCCTGAGCGACACGGCGCACGGCACCGTGCGCATCTCTGCCGGCGAGGCCATGACCGCCTTCCTCGCGCGCCACTTGCCGCAGCTGCGCCACAACATGCAGTGCATAGAGATTGAACTGGCGGCCACCCACATGCTGGTGAACCTGTCGCGCCGGGAGGCTGATTTCCTGATCCGCGACCAGGTGCCGGATATCGCCAGTATCGTGACCCGCAAGCTCGGCCGCGCCGCCTATGCGGTTTACGGCAACGCGGAGCTGGCAGGCGGCGGGGCCGACCCGCAGCGGCTCAGCGGCTTGCCCTGGCTCGGCTTCGACGATGACCACAGCTACATGCCGGGCCAGAACTGGACCCATGAGCTGCTGTCCGGCGGGCGCCCGCAGGTCCGGGTCAACGACTGGCTGGTGTTGCTGGAAGCCGTGCGGGCGGGGGCCGGCGTTGCCGTGTTGCCCTGTTACCTCGGTGACAACGAGCCCACGCTGCATCGCCTCGGCGCGCCGTTGGAGGACCTCGCGGCCGACCAGTGGCTGCTGGTGCATCGGGACCTGCGCAATTTGCCGCGGGTTCGCGCCGTCATGGATGCCGTGATCCGGCTGTTCCAGGAGGAACGCGCCGCCCTGGAAGGACGGCTTCCCGACGACAGGAAGCAGGCCGTCGCCTAGATTTAAGCCTTTCGCCGGCGCAAGCGATGCGTTCTTCGCGCTGGAGACAGTATGCCCGAAACAGATAGTTCGGAGTTGGCACTCAGCGGATGACGATGGATCGCTATCTGAAGGTCTTTATCCGTTGACCGGCGGACATGTAGCCTGACCTGCCCGTTGCAGGATTATCGCTCTATGTCGCCGCTATGCCCGCGACCACGCCCGCGTGATCGCGGGTGCTGTACATCGCGGCGAAGGAATCGCGCGTGGCCTTCGCATCGGCGTGGGTGAGGCTGAAGCTTCGTCCAATCGCCGCAGCGCCTGGTGCTTAAAGAGGGCGAAGCGCTTCAGCTTCGCCCGGGGAACCAGACTTCCGCCTGCTCGGCATTGGCGAGGGCTGTCACAGGGGTAGCGGGCGCTGTTCCTCGATGGCTTCCATGGCGAAGTAGGAGGTCACCGACTCCAGTTCCACCTTCTGAATCAGACGCTGATAGACGGCGTCGTAGCTCGCCATGTCCGCGGTGACGATTTTCAGCAGGTAGTCGTAGTCTCCGCCGATGCGGAAGAAATCGATGATGTCGGGGATGCTCGATACATGGGTCCGGAAGGTCTGCAGCCAGCTCGCCGAATGATGGCGGGTCTTGATCATGACGAAGACCACCAGGCCCAGGCCCAGTTTGTCCCGGTTCAGCCGCAGGGTGCGGCCGGTGATGATGCCGTCTTCCTCCAGCATGCGCAGCCGGCGCCAACAGGCATTCTGCGACAGCCCCACCCGCTCGGAAATGTCGCGCTGGGACAGGCCCGCGTCCCGCTGTAGCTCCAGCAGGATTTTGGCGTCTGTTTGATCGATTTTTCTGCCTTTCATTCGATCAAATGAACGGAAAAATCGTAATTTGACAAGAAGAATTGTGAAAATGATTGCGAAGCCTCGTGCAATTCTTTTGCCGCCTGACGCGATGGGGGCCACAGGCGGCACCGACAAGAACAAACGCAAACAAACGCAAACAATCGGGCATGGGGACTGGGGCGGTCGGCAGTATGCTTGAATCCTTTATTGAATCTCTGCGCGTCCGGGACTTACCGGCATTTCTGCGCGATGGGCTGATCGGCGAGGGGCTGCCGCTGACCGGACCCTTCGGTGCGCGCCCGCTGCTGTATGCCGACTACGTCGCCTCCGGTCGCGCGCTGCGCCAGGTCGAGGACTTCATCCTCGACAAGGTGCTGCCTTATTACGCCAACAGCCATACCGAGGCTTCCTACTGCGGGGCCTTCTGCACCCGGCTGCGCGAGGAGGCAAGGCGTGCCATCGCCCGCATCGTCGGCGCGGGAGAGGGAACCTCGGTCGTCTTCGCCGGTTCCGGCGCCACGGCGGGATTGAACAAGATCGTAGGTCTGTTGGACATTCCCGGCGCTATCGCCCGTGGCGAGAAGGTTGCCGTTTTCATCGGCCCCTACGAGCACCACTCCAACATCCTGCCGTGGCGCGAGAGCGGGGCCTTGCTGGTGGAAATTCCGGAGAGCGAAGCCGGCGGGCCGGACCTTGCCGCCCTGGAGGCCGCCCTGATCGACCATGCCGGCGCGGACCTCCGCGTCGGGGCCTTCTCGGCCGCGTCCAATGTCACCGGCATCCTGGCTGACAGCGAGGCGGTGACGCGGCTGCTGAAACGCTATGGCGCTCTCGCAGTCTGGGACTATGCCGGCGGCGCGCCCTATCTGCCGATGTCGATGGACAGCGGCAGCGATGCCGCCAAGGATGCCATCGTGTTCTCGCCGCACAAGTTTCCAGGCGGGCCGGGTGCGACCGGCGTTCTGGTGATCCGTGAATCGGTGATCCGGGTGAACCGGCCGACGGCGCCCGGCGGCGGCTCGGTGACCTTCGTGTCGCCCTGGGGCCACGCCTACTCCGGCAGGGTCTCGGCACGCGAGGAAGCCGGCACGCCCAACGTGGTGGGCGACATCCGGGCCGCGCTGGTGCTTCTCATCAAACAGGCGCTGGGGCAGGACTTCATCGACAGCCGCGATGCCGCGCTGCGCGAGCGCGCGCTGACGGTGTGGCGCGACAGTCCTCGCCTGGAACTGCTCGGACGCTTCGACGTGCCGCGTCTGCCGATCTTTTCCTTCCGTGTGCGCGACGGTGCGGGCGGCTACGTCCATCACCAGTTGTTCACCCGCCTGCTGAGTGATCTTTTCGGCATCCAGGCGCGCGGCGGTTGCGCCTGCGCCGGACCCTACGCACATCGACTACTCGATATAGACCGCGACAGGTCCGACGCGATCTTCGCGGCCATCGACGCCGGCGTAGAAATGGAGCGGCCCGGGTGGGTGCGCCTCAACTTCAGTTACCTGATGAGCGACGAGAATGCCGACCGCGTCATTGCCGCCGTTGACGAACTGGCACGCAACGCGGGCGATTATATTGGGGAGTATGTCTTCGACCCGCGTACCGCGCGGTTCAGGCACAAGGATGAGTTGCAGGGTCTCGAAGGATGAGGCGGGGCCCCGGAAACTTCTGCGCGCAAGCCGCTGACTCGGGGTTCGACTCGCGGCGCCTGTTGGTGCACATAATGTCGGCTTCACACAACGCGGATGCGGAGAAGGCGGCAAGGCGATGATCGGGGTGCTTCGACATGTGACCTACCGGCGGCTGTTCGCCGCCCAGGTCCTTTCCCTGATCGGCACCGGCCTGATGACTGTGGCGCTGGCGCTGCTCGCCTACAATCTGTCGGGTGACGCGGCCGGCGTTGTGGTCGGCACCATCCTGGCGCTGAAGATGGTCGCTTATGTCGGCTTCGCGCCCTTTGCGGCCGCGCTGGCGCAGCGCCTGCCGGTGAAGCCGCTTCTGGTTGGCTTGGATCTCGCGCGCGTCGCGCTGGTCCTGCTGCTGCCCTTCGTCGATCAGGTATGGCAGGTCTATGCACTGGTGTTCGCCGTGCAGCTTTGCTCGGCCGCGTTTACGCCGGCCTTCCAAAGTCTGATTCCGGAGGTCCTGCCCGAGGAGGGCGACTATACCAAGGCGCTTTCCCTCTCGCGTCTTGCCTACGATACGGAATCGCTGGTCAGTCCGCTGCTCGCCGGGCTGCTGCTGACGGTGATCAGCGGCGGCATGCTGTTCGCCGGCCCAGCGCTCGGCTTTGCAGCCTCGGCGATCTTCGTGGTTTCCGCCGCACTGCCGGCGCGCTCCGCCATGCTGACGCCGGAGCCTTTCCTGCGCCGCCTGACGAAGGGCTTCGCGCTCTATGCCAGGACGCCCCGGCTGCGCGCGCTGTTCGCCCTCGGATTTGCCGTCTCCTGCGTCGGGGCCTGGGTGCTGGTCAACTCCGTTGTTTACGCACACGAGGCGCTGGGCGGCGGCGAGTACAGCTACACGATGCTTCTGATGGCCTACGGCGGCGGTTCCATGGCGGTCGCGCTGATCCTGCCGCGCCTGCTGCACCGCCTGCCGCCGCGTCTCGTCATGGTCGGCGGCGGCCTGCTGCTGGGCATATTGCCCTGGGCGGCGCTGGCGCAACCGGGCCCCGCGGGCGCCGTCGCGCTGTGGCTCCTGCTGGGCGCGGCATCCTCGCTGGTGATGACTCCCGGTGGCCTGCTGCTGAAGCGCTCATCACACCCGCAGGACCGCCCGGCGCTGTTCGCCGCGCAGTTTTCGCTGTCGCATGCCGGCTGGCTTGTCACCTATCCGCTGGCCGGATGGCTGGGTTTTCATCTCGGCCTTGCCGAATCCTTCGCTGTCATGGCCGGCGCGGGGCTGCTGGCCGCGATTGCCGGCTGGGCGATCTGGCCAGCCGATGACGCGACCGAGCGCTACCACGTACATCCGGCGCTCGATCACGCGCATCTGCACATACACGACGAGCATCATCATCACGAGCACGAAGGCTGGGAGGGCCCGGAACCGCACAGCCATCCGCACCGGCACGCCGGCGGTGGCCACCGGCATGTGTTCGTCATCGACGACCACCATCCCATCTGGTCCATGTAGGCAAAGGCGGGAAGGCCGCGGTGAACGACAGGTCATTTCTTACGGGTAGGTTTACGGCCGGCGGCACCGGAGGCCGGCGGTTTCTTGGAGGACAGGATTTTGCAGCAACTTGAAGCGGGCCCGGCGCGCTTGGCAGCGCTGGAGGAGCGGATCCGGCAGGATCAGGATTATCTCTGCCGTCCCGCGGCGAACTGGGTATTGCCGCGCCGGCAGGGCGGCGAGACGGCGCACGATGTCGTCATCATCGGTGGCGGCATGTGCGGGCTGCTGGCGTGGTTCGCGCTCAACAATGCCGGCGTGGCGAACATCCGGATACTGGACCGCAACCCGGCCGGCATCGAGGGACCCTGGCTCACCTATGCGCGCATGGAAACGCTGCGCTCGCCCAAGCAGTTGGTCGGCCCCTGTTACGGTTACGCATCGCTGACCTTCCGCGCCTGGTACACCGCGCTGAACGGCGAAGCGGCCTGGGAGGAGCTCGACAAGATACCGCGCACCACCTGGATGGATTACCTGAAATGGTATCGCAAGGTGCTGGCGGTGCCGGTCGAGAACGAGGTCGAGGTAAAGCGCATCGTCCCGGAGGGCGACCTGCTGCGTCTGGAGCTCGCCGGCGGCAACGCGACGGCGGCATCGATCCTGGCCCGCAAGGTGGTGATGGCGACCGGGCGCGACGGGACCGGGCATCCCAGCATTCCCGGCTTCATGGACGCCCTGCCGCGTGACCGCTGGGCGCATTCCTCCGACGACATCGACTTCGACCGCCTGAAGGGCAAGCGTGTGGTGGTGATCGGCGCCGGCGCGTCGGCGGTGGAGAACGCCGCCGAAGCGCTGGAGCACGGCGCCAAGGAAGCCCGCCTGCTGGTGCGCCGCCAGGTCATGCCGACGGTCAACAAGATGATGGGCATCGGCAACTTCGGCTTTACCGCCGGTTTCGCCGAGCTGCCCGATGAATGGCGCTGGCGCTTCATGCAGTATTCCTTCGTCACCCAGACGCCGGCACCGCGCGGTTCGACCCTGCGCGTCAGCCGCCACGACAACGCCTATTTCCACTTCGGCCAGGGTGTGAAGTCGGTGCGCCTGCTGGGGCCGAAGGGAAACGAGGAAATCGTCATCGAAACCAGCAGCGGCGTGCGCCTGGCCACCGACTACATGATCCTTGGCACCGGTTTCACCGTCGATCCGCTGGCGCGCACCGAACTGGACGGCTATGCCGACCGGATCGAGCTGTGGTGTGACCGCTACACGCCGCCTGAGGGCGAGGAGAACGAGGCGCTGGGCAACTTCCCCTATCTGAACGCCGACTTCAGTTTCCGCGAGCGCGAGCCGGGCAAAGCCCCCTGGCTTGCCAACATCCACTGCTTTAACTACGGCGCCTCGGCGAGCCTCGGCAAGGTAAGCGGCGACATTCCCGGCATCAGCGAGGGAGCCGCGTGGCTGACGCGCGCCCTGGCGTCGAAACTGTATGGCGAGGACGTGGCCGCCCATTTCCAGGGCATGGTGGATTACGACAAGCCGGAACTGCAGGGCGATGAGTGGACGCCGAGCCCGCTGGAGCCGGAAGCGGTAGCGCCACTGCAGGACACGGGAGACTGACAATGGACGCGGTGATGGATGAAGAGGATCTGATTGCCCGGCAGGCCGGGATCGTGCCGGCGGGTCCGGTGAGCGCGGCGCTGGAAGGCCGCGCCGACATCCTGGAGATGACACGAAAGGCCGCTGAGGCTTCGCTGCGGCCCGCCGAACCCGGCGGTATCTCCCACGCGGAGCGGGCGGCGATTGCCGTTCGCATCGCGCGCCTGAACGGCGATGACGCCTTGGCGGCCCACTACGCCGCCATGATGGAGCGGGCGGACGTCTCCGGTTCCGCGGCCATCCTCGCGGATCCGGGGCTCGACGGTGCGGGCGATGCACGCCTGACGGCGCTGACCGGTTATATCGACCTGGTTTCGGTCGCGCCGAAGAACACTGTGGCCGGCGATATCGAGACGCTGAAGGCGGCCGGTATCGGTGATGCCGATATCGTGCGTCTTGCCGAACTGACGGCCTTTCTTGCCTACCAAGTCCGCGTCATCGCCGGCCTGAAACTGATGCAGGTGACAGCATGAGCGAAACCCTTCACGAATTCACCACCACAATTCCCGAATGGCGCCCGCGGGTGAAGCCGATCGCTCTGGCCACGGCCAGCCAGGCTCAGCTGGATGCCTTGAAGGTGACGCCGTCCAACACCAAGGTCTCGGACTATGTTCTGGTGCTGGCCAACGACGTCGAGACGTTGACGGCACGCACGCCGCTGTTCAATGCCATCATGTACAACCGCGGGGGCATGGGGCGTGCCGAGCGAGAGCTGGGTGCCATCGGCGCCTCGGTGGTCAATCGCTGTGTCTACTGTGCTGCCGTGCACGCCAGCCGCTTCAACCAGCTGACCAAGTCCGAAGAGGTAACGCAGAGGATTTTCGACGATGGCGAGGCGGCCGAGCTCGAACCGCGCCAGGCGGCGATCTTCCGCTTCGCCGCGCGGCTGTCGAAAACCCCCAGCGAGGCGGATGAGAAGGACATGCTGGCGCTGCGCGAGGCCGGCCTGAAGGACGACGAGATTCTGGATCTCATCCTTTCCGCGGCGCTGTTCGGCTGGGCGAACCGTCTGATGCATACCCTGGGCGATCCGGTCGCGAAGGAGCCGGCAGCGTGACGGCGGCGAAGACTCCCATGAAGGTCGGCATCGCGGGCGCAGGGGCCATCGCCTACGGGGCGGCGGCCTTTCTGGAGGACGCCGGCCACAAGGCGACTCTGTGGTCGCCATCGGGCAAGCGCACGGCGCGGCTGGCCGCCGGCGAGCCGCTGGAGTCCAAAGGAGCCGTCGAGGGACACTTTCATCCCGGCGTCGCCGACAGCGCCCGGGCGCTTGTCGAAGACGCCCAAGTGCTGCTGGTCGCCTTGCCGGCCTACGGCCACAAGGCGGTCTTCGATGCCTTGGCGCCGCACATCCGCGCCGATCAGATCGTGCTGATTTCCTCGCATGCCTCCTTCGGTGCCCTCTATCTGTCGAAGCTGCTGGCCGCGCGCGGTATCGTCGTTCCCATCGTCGCCTGGGGCACTACGGTGACCTCCGGCCGCCAGCCGAGCCCGGTGGAGGCGCAGGTCAACACCGTGCGCAGCAAGGTGGACATCTGCACCGTGCCGGCGGGGCGCTCGGCGGAGGGGCTCGCGTGCTGCCAGGCCCTTTTCGGCGACCGCTTCGTCGAGCGCGAGGGTCTGCTGGCGATCGCGTTGTCGAACCTCAACCCGCAGAACCACATGGGCATCGCGCTCTGCAACATGACGCGTATGGAGCACGGCGAGGACTGGGCTCAGGGCTACAACGTGACGCCCAACGTCGGCCGCCTGCTGGAGGCGCTGGACCTGGAGCGCCTGGCCATTGCCGAGGCGCTGGGCCTCTCTGTGCGCACGATCTTCGAGCATTTCCACCTCTCTTTCCACGTGCCGGTGGCCAGCATCTCCGAGATGAACCAGCAGATGCATGAGGAAGGCCGCGGCGGCACCGGCCCGGCGACGGCGGACAGTCGCTACGTCACAGAGGACGTGCCCTACGGCCTCGCCATGACGGTGCTGCTGGGCGACCTGACCGGGCGTGCGGCGACGCTGCACCGATCTGGTGTCGAGGTTTTCTCGGCACTCTACGGGCGCGACTTCTTCGCGGAGAACACGCTGCTCGCGGCACTCGATATTGCGGCGCTGCCGCTGGCGGAACTCCGCCGGCTGGCGCGCGACGGCTACGATCCTTCAACACAGGCAAACAAGACAGGGCATGAGAAAGCCCTGTCGGGCAGCGCGGGGTAGGTCACCCCGCAAGGTTTAACAGTGAGGCAAACTACAGGGGGTAGACAGATGAATAAGTTCCAGATCAACCGGCGTGGGCTCATGAAGTCGGCAGCCGCCGGCGCCACCATCCTGGCGGCTCCCTACGTGCTGCGGAGCAGCGCGCGGGCAGCCGGTGCGGTCAACGTGTGGACCTACACCAACTTCATTCCGGACGATTTCAAGAAGGAATTCGAGAAGGAAACCGGGATCGAGGTGAACATCCGCCTGGTCGACGACCAGGGCAAGCAGTTCAACCTGCTCGCCGCCGAGGCGCCGGACCCGACGGTCGACATCCTGACCGTCGCCGGCCACCGCTTCCTGCAGTTCGTCGATTCCGAACTGCTGGCGCCGCTCGACACGGGCCGCCTGAAGAACTGGGATGCCATCAACCCGGTGTTCTCGGAAAGCGACTGGTCGACGGTGATGGGCCATAAGTGGGGTGCCCCGATCCTCTCCGGCTGCGAGGCTCTGGCCTACAACACCGAGATGGTGCCGGAGGCCGAGACCAAGAGCTGGGACGTCATGTTCGATCCCAAGTACAAAAATCAGACCGCCTATGTGATCCAGGACATGATGTCGATCATCATGCTCTACATGGGTTACGACGGGAACATGGTCGCCTACCTGGACGACCCGAAGAAGGCCGCCGAGATCGTGAACGAGGCGCGCGACTTCCTGATCAAGCATAAAGACCAGGTCCGCAAGTACTATGACGGCGGCGCCGAGGTACAGCAGATGTTCATCAACCAGGACATCGCCATGGCCTGCGCCTGGAACGGGCCGATCGCCAAGCTGATCACCGACGGCTTCCCGGTCGATATGACGATCCCCAAGGAAGGTGCCTACGGCTTCGTCTACACCTATTCGATCGCCAACAACGCGCCGAACGCGGACAATGCCTACAAGCTGCTGGACGCGCTCTTCTCCTCGCCGGAGATCGGTGCCGCTATGACCAAGGCCTCGGGCTTCATCTCCACCTTCAAGGGTGCCGACAAGTATCTGACGGACCTGGAGAAGAAGGCGTCTTCCTTCACCGAGGAGGAACTGGCCGGCCTCAAGTTCTTCCGGGCCGAGGCCAACAAGATGAAATACGACCTCGTCGATCCGGCGGTCGAAGAAGTCAAGGCGGCCTGACCGGTTTGTTGCCGCCCGGCGCGGGTAGCGCCGGGCGGCCGACACCGCAACAACAATCAATCCCAGGGTGCATGAGGCGCCCGGACAGGAAGATCAACGGGATGGCGCATCTCGAAAGCAAATATGCCGAAGCGCCCTGTGCGCCGGCCAAGCCGGTGCGAAGCGGCAAAGCCGCAAGGCGCAACTTCTGGGGCGGCTTGCTGGCCAACGATACTTATCAGGCCGTGGTCGACGTGCTGCTGAAGAACGAACGGCGGCAATTCTGGGTGCTTGCGGCTTTTCCCCTGGCCTGGGTTCTTTTCGCCCACCTGGGGCCGGTCCTGCAGATGTTCTGGATCAGTTTTCTCGACTCCTACCCGCCGACGGCGGGACGGCAGCCGCAGTTCACGGTCGACAATTGGGTTGCTTTCTTTCAGGAAGCGATCTTCGTCATGCCCTTTCTCAGAACCCTGGTTTATTCGGCCGTCTTCACGGCCTGCACGCTGATACTGACCTATCCCGTCGCCTACTTCCTGGCCAAGCACGTGAAACGTCGGAACCAACTGTTGTTTCTGCTGCTGCTGCTGATCCCTTTCTGGGTTGGCGAGATCGTGCGCACCTACGCCATCATGATCATGCTGGGTAACAACGGCGCCTTGAATTTGGCTCTCAAGTCGATCGGCCTTATCGATCGGCCGATTCCCTTCATGTATACCGGCTTTTCCATGGGCGTCGGCATTGTCTACCTGACCTCGCTCTACATGCTGCTGCCGCTTTACTCGGCGCTGGAGAAGATCCCGAACAGCTACCTGGAGGCGGCGGCCGATCTGGGGGCAGGCTCCTGGCATCGTTTCCGCAAGGTGACCCTGCCGCTGTCCAGGGAGGGTGTCGCCTCGGGCTGCACCCTGGTGTTCCTGATTTCCACGGGCTACTACGCGACGCCGGTTCTGCTGGGCGGGCCCAGCACCACCGTCTTCGCCGAGACCATCGCCGGCTTCTTCCACGTGGCCGGGGATAAGTGGCCGATCGGCGCCGCTTTTGCGTCGCTGATGCTGATCACCACTCTGGGGCTCACCGGAATCTTCCTGAAGCTCATGGGGCGCAGCGGAAAGGGGCTGATGAAATGACCCGGCATACCCGTATCCTGATGTCGGTCATCTACTGGGCCTTCATCGTCTATCTTTTCGTTCCGCTTGTGCTGATGGTCGTGATGGGCTTCAAGGATTCGAAGTTTATCGGATTTCCGATCCGCGGCTGGACCACCGAATGGTATAGCGGTGTCATGCAGGATGCCGAGGTGATGGGTGTCTTCGCCTATTCCATGGCGATCGCGCTCGCCAGCACATTCCTGTCGCTCGTCATCGGCACATGGGTGGCCTGCTTCCTGGGTCCCTATAAGTTCCGCGGCAAGCTGATCGTCTTTGCGGTCACTTGTCTGCCGGCAGTGATCCCCGGCATCATCTCGGCCATCGCGCTGCGCATCTTCGCCCGCGGCATCGACATCGAGCCCGGCATGCTGGCGATCATTCTGGGTCACACGGTGCACAACGTGCCCTTCGTCGCCCTGGTTGTCATGGCCCGCCTCTCGACCCTGCCGCGCAGCCACATCGAGGCGGCGCGCGACCTGGGCGCCGACGCCATCGTCGCCTTCTTCCGCGTGACTCTGCCTTATCTGCGGCCGGCCCTCATCGGCGCCGGTATCTTCTGCATGCTGCTGAGCTTCGACGACTTCGTGCGCGCCTACTTCCTGGGCGGCTACGACCCGACCCTGCCGGTGCTCATCTTCGCCAAACTGCGCTCCGGCATGTCGCCGGAAATCAACGCCATCGCCACAGTGGTTCTGGTGCTGACCGCGGCGCTCGGCCTCTGGGCCGAACGCTCCATGCGGCGCCTGAACAAGGGAGCTTCCTGACATGGGCTACTCTGCCAACGACCGCCAGGCTGTCGTCCGCCTGGACCGCATCACCAAGCGCTTCGGTGAGGTGACCGCCATCGACTGCCTGGATATGGAGATCATGGCGGGCGAGTTCATCACCTTCCTTGGCCCCTCCGGCTGCGGGAAGTCGACGACGCTGCGCATTCTCGGCGGATTCGAACGGCCCGACGAAGGCCGCGTCGTCGTCGGCGGTCAGGACGTCACCCGGCTGCCGCCCAACAAGCGCGACGTGAATATGGTGTTTCAGGACTACGCGCTGTTTCCTCACATGACGGTCGCGCAGAACATCGCTTTCGGCCTGGAATTGAAGGGAAGGACCCGCGGCGAGATCGATAAGCGTATCGGCGAACTCGTGGACTTCCTCCATCTCTCGGCCCTCCGTGAACGCACGCCGGACCAGCTCTCGGGTGGCCAGCGTCAGCGTGTCGCCCTGGCCCGGGCGCTGGCGCCCGATCCCAAGCTGTTGCTGCTGGACGAACCGCTGGGCGCTCTTGACGCCAAGCTGCGCGGCCAGGTGCAGGTGGAACTGAAGGATATCCAGAAGTCTACCGGTAAAACCTTCTTCTTCGTCACCCACGACCAGGAAGAGGCGCTTACCATGTCCGACCGCATCGTGGTGATGAACGCCGGCAAGGTGGAACAGGACGGCACGCCGGAGGATCTCTACTTCCGCCCCAAGAGTCGCTTCGTCGCGGAATTCATCGGTGAAACGAACCTGATCGAGGGCACGGTGCGCGGCAGCGACAACGGTGCCATCGTGATCGACTGGAACGGCTTGGAAGTGCGCGGCGCCGCCCAGCAGGGGTCGGTCCCCGCCGCAGGCCAGTCGGTGGTGGCCTCCCTGCGGCTGGAGAACGTGTTGTGCCATGCCGAGAAGCCGGAGCAGCCCAACGCGGTCTCCGGGCGGGTGGTCCACCGCATCTTCAAGGGCAGCCGCATGGCCCTCGACATCCGGGTTGGAGAGCGCGAGGACGCGGTGATCAAGGTCTACATGGACGCCAACGAAGCCGGCCGTTTCGCCCAGGAGCACCTCTGGATCAGCTGGGACCCGCAGCGCTTGTCCGTCCTGCACGGCTGAAGTCAGAGCCACGGTACCGGGGTGCCGCCGGTGTTTTGATGCCGCGCCCAAAGGGCGGATTGGCGATGGCTACATCGAAGCCCCGCAGGGTGCGGCAGGCCTCGAAGATGTCGCCGCATATCCGCCCCGCCTCGGGGAGGACCTTCCTGCCGACTGCGATATAGGCCGGGTTGATCTCGAGGCAGGTGATTTCCGGCCGTCGCTCGTGGGCCTGCCGGTGGTAATGCATGAAGCTCAGGACGCCGATACCGGCGCAGAGGTCGATGACCTTCGAGCCGCAGCTCTCCAGCTTGAAGGCGCAGGCTAGGCGCAGCGTTCGAATGGCCGGGAGGGGAAGGCCAGAGGTGTCGAACAGTCGGCTTTTGTTCCCCGCTTTGTTACTTCTAGCGCTGCGCGCCGAGGTCAAAAGTCGTGCTAAGTTATTGAAAATTATGGTGCCGGCTGCAGGAATCGAACCCGCGACCCCCTGATTACAAATCAGGTGCTCTACCAGCTGAGCTAAGCCGGCCCAGGAGAGGGCAGCCCCAGGGTGACCCTGAGCGCCGGAGCAAGATAGGGCGGGTTGAAGTGCCCTGCAAGCCTGTGGCGCGGTTGGGGCGGGGAGCGCAGAAATCCTTTCCCTCATCCCCTCCCTCGTCCCCTCCCTCGTCCCCTCCCTCGTCCCCCCTGGGGGGGCGGATATGCGCCGGAATTCCCGCCCTTGCCTCGCCCCGGGGGGCGGGCTTAAGGTCCGGGGAAACGGGCCGCACTGCCCTCTTTTCAGCGGCGCGCCCGGGCATTAATCCGCATTCAGACATTCCAGGGAGCATCGAGCGTCATGGCTGCCGCGCTATCCATCGAAACCGTGAAATCCCAGGCCGAGGGCCTGTCCTACCGCAACCAGGCCTTCATCGGCGGCAAGTTCGCCCACGCTGCCTCCGGCAAGACCTTCGACTGCATTTCGCCGATCGACGGCAAGGTGCTGACCCAGGTTGCCGCCGGCGACAAGGAAGACGTCGACCGCGCCGTGAAGGCCGCCCGCGCCGCCTTCGAGGACGGCCGCTGGTCGCGCCGCGCGCCGGCCGCGCGCAAGAAGGTCATGCTGCGCTGGGCCGACCTGCTGGAGCAGCACACCAGCGAGTTGGCGCTGCTGGAAACCCTCGACATGGGCAAGCCGATCGGCGATTCCTCGCGCATCGACATTCCCGCGGTGGTCAAGTGCATCCGCTGGTACGCCGAGGCCGTCGACAAGATCTATGACGAGATCGCGCCGACCGGCGACGACGCCGTTGCCATGCTGGTGCGCGAGCCCATGGGCGTCGTCGGCGCCGTGGTGCCGTGGAACTTCCCGCTGCTGATGGCCGCCTGGAAAATGGGCCCGGCGCTGGCGACCGGCAACTCCATGGTCATCAAGCCGGCCGAGCAGTCGCCGCTGACCATGATCCGTGCCGCCGAACTGGCCGCCGAGGCGGGCATTCCCGACGGCGTGCTGAACGTGGTGCCGGGCTTCGGCGAGACCGCCGGCCAGGCGCTGGGCCGCCACATGGACGTCGACGGCATTGCCTTCACCGGCTCCGGCGAGGTCGGCAAGCTGTTCATGAAGTACTCCGGCGAATCCAACATGAAGCGGGTCGGGCTGGAATGCGGCGGCAAGACCCCGAACATCATCATGGCCGATGCGCCGGACCTCGACGCCGCGGCGACCGCCGCCGCCTGGGGCATCTTCTTCAACCAGGGCGAGGTCTGCAACGCCGGCTCGCGCCTGCTGGTCGAAGAGAAGATCAAGGACGAGGTGATCGAGCGCATCATGAAGGTCGCCAAGTCGATGCGCGTCGGCGATCCGCTCGACCCGGCCACCCAGATGGGTGCCATGGTCGACGAGGGCCAGATGGAGCGTGTGCTTGGCTACATCGAAAAGGGCAAGGCCGACGGGGCCACGGTGGCGATGGGCGGCGAGCGTATCCTGGCCGAGAGCGGCGGCTACTACATCGAGCCGACGCTGTTCGACGGCGTGAAGAACGACATGACCATCGCCCAGGAGGAAATCTTCGGGCCGGTGCTGTCGACCATCACCTTCGGCGACTACGATGAGGCCATCAGGATCGGCAACGATACGATCTACGGCCTGGCCGCCGCGGTGTGGACCAGCGACATCAAGAAGGCGCACCGCGCCGCCAAGGCGCTGCGGGCCGGCAGCGTGTGGGTGAATTGCTTCGATGCCGGCGACATCACAACGCCCTTCGGCGGCTACAAGCAGTCCGGCTTCGGCCGCGACAAGTCGCTGCACGCACTGGACAAGTACACCGAGCTGAAGACCATCTGGATCGATCTCAGCTGAGGCTGGGCCGATTTGGGAATCCGATCAGAGGATTAATTCCCTCTCTGCTGACGGCGGGGTTCCGAAAGGGGCCCCGCCGTTTGGCTGTCTGCCGACAAAAAATCCCTTTCCGCAAAACGCCTTGCCCATAACAACCCTCAGCCGGAAAACCCCTTCCAAGTGAGGGGCTTGTCTCCCTTCCGCCTTTCGATTGCCTCAGCGATGCCTCATCCAAAGGTGTTGCGGCGGCGTATATTTACAAGTGTGACGGTCGCCGCTTTGCCTGGGCGCCATATGGCAGGCCGGAGGAGACGAACGATCCGTCAAGGAGGAGCAGCCGGATGGGCAACAGAGGCGGAACCACATGACGCTTTTCAGCGACAGCGGTGCGGACGATTTCAGGCCCGACCGCGTTTGGCCGCAGTCAGACGGCGACTACATCGAGATCGATGAGCTGTTGTCGCGCAGCGGCGGCGACCTTGTGCTCGACGTCGATCCCGCCGGCTATCTGCTGCTGATCGAAGGCGCCGACTTCGACTAGATCTTCTTGCGCAGGTAGACGCGGTCGTAGCCGCCGACCTGCTGGCGTTCGGTCTCGACGTAGCCGAGGCGCTGGTAGAGCGCGATGTTCTCGACCATCACTTCGTTGGTATAGAGCACCACGGTGTCATAGCCCTGGCGCCGTGCCTCTTCTTCGGTAAAGGCCATGAGGCGTTTGCCGAGCCCCCGGCCGTGGAAGGCCGGGTCGACGGCGATGTTGTCGAGCAGCAGGAAGCCGTCGTGATCGTCCGGGTGGGCCTCCAGCACCAGGATCCCGGCGACCGCGCCGCCGGCTTCCAGCACAAGCGCCTGACCGTCGGCGATGCGCCGGGCGTAGTCGTCGACCATCGGCGCCGGTTTGCGGTTCATGCGTTGCAGGTAGGGGCTGTAGGCGGCGTCGACGATGGCCTCGATACGGGACCGGTCTTCTGGAAGGGCGGGGCGTATGGTCGCGTTCATGGTGCTATGCGCGCTGCTGCTACGATGGACGCTGCCGGCCGTCGGCCGTCAGCAGCGGGCCGTAGAGGTCCGGCCGACGGTCGCGGAACAGGCCCCAGGAGGCCCGCTCGGCCTGGATGGCGTCCAGGTCGAAGGTGGCGGTCAGGACGGTGCGGTCGCTGCCGTTCGCTTCGGCAACCTTGGCGCCCAGGTAGTCGGTGATGAAAGAGGCGCCGAAGAACGACAGCCTCGCGGCCTCGCCGTCCTCCTGGCCGATGCGGTTGGAGGCGACCAGAGGCACCATGTTGGCGGCGGCATGACCCTGCATGGTGCGCTGCCAATGGTCCTTGGCGGAGATCGTCGCGTCCTGCGGTTCGTTGCCGATGGCGGTCGGGTAGAACAGGATCTCCGCGCCCATCAGCGCCATGGCGCGGGCGCACTCGGGAAACCACTGGTCCCAGCAGATGCCGCAGCCGATGGTGCCGAAGCGGGTCCGCCAGACGCGAAAGCCGGTATCGCCGGGATTGAAGTAGTACTTTTCCTGATAGCCGGGGCCGTCGGGAATGTGCGATTTGCGGTAGATGCCGAGCAGGCCGCCGTCGGCATCGATCATTGCAACGGAGTTGTAGTAGGCGTTGTTGGCCTGCTCGAAGAAGCTGACCGGCAACACCACGCCCAGCTCGGCGGCCAGCGCCGCCATGCGGGCGATCGTCGGGTGGCCCTCGGCGGGATGGGCGAGGGAGAAGTAAGACTGCTTCTGGTCGCAGCAGAAGTAGGGCGTTTCGAAGAGCTCCTGGATCAGCACAATCTGTGCGCCTTTGCCGGCGGCCTCGCGCACCAGGGCCTCGGCCCCGGCGACGTTGGCCTCGCGGTCCCAGCTGCAAGCCATCTGGGTAGCGGCAACGGTGACCTCGCGCATCGAAACGCCCCTTCTTCTAACCTCAGATCACGCCAAGATCCTTGGCGGCCAGATCGATCGCCTTACCCAGGCGGGCGACCAGTTCGTCGATCTCCGCCTTGGAGATGATCAGCGGCGGCGACACCACCATGGTATCGCGCACCGCGCGGCTGACCACGTTCTGCTTCACGCAGTAATCGCGGCACAGGGTACCGGCGCGGCCTTCCGGGTTGAAGCGGGCGTGGCTCGCCTTGTCGGCCACCAGTTCAACCGCACCCAGGAGCCCGATGCCGCGCACCTCGCCGACCAGCGGATGGTCGGCCAGTGTGGCGAGTTGCTGCTGCAGGTAGGGACCGGACTCCTCGCGTACCTTCTGGACCAGATTTTCCTCTTCCAGGATGGCGATGTTCTCCAGCGCCACCGCGCAGGCCACCGGGTGGCCGGAGTAGGTGAAGCCGTGGGCGAACTCGCCGCCCTTTTCCCACAGAAGATCGGCGACACGCGTGCCGACCGCCACCGCCGACAGCGGCAGGTAGCCGGAGGTCAGGCCCTTGGCCATCGGCATGATGTCCGGCTTGATGTCGAAGGTGTCGCTGCCGAACCACTGGCCGGTGCGGCCGAAGCCGCAGATGACCTCGTCGGCGATTAACAGAATGTCGTACTGCTTGCAGATGCGCTGCACCTCCGGCCAGTAGCTGGCCGGCGGAATGATGACGCCGCCGGCGCCCTGCACCGGCTCGCCGATGAAGGCGGCGACTGTTTCCGGGCCGAGCTCCAGGATCTTGTCCTCGATGGCCTTGGCCGCCGCCTTGCCGAATTCCTCTGGGTTCACGCCGGGGCCCTCGGCATAGGTGTAGGGCTGACGCACGTGATGGAAGCCGGGCAGCGGCAGGCCGTCCAGTTCGTGCATGGGCTTCATGCCGCCCAGGCTGGCCGAAGCCATGGTCGAGCCGTGGTAACCGTTGATGCGGCTGATGATGTTCACGCGCTCCGGCTGGCCGGCAAGGCGCCAATAGCGGCGCACGATGCGGACCACGGTGTCGTTGGCTTCCGATCCGGAAGACGCGAAGAAAAACTTGTCGAGGCCCTGCGGCGTGAGCGATGCAAGTTTCTCGGCCAACTCGATGGAGGGCGGCGTCGCCGTCTTGAAGAAGGTGTTGTAGAACGGCAGTTCCAGCATCTGCTTGTAGGCGGCCTTGGCCAGGCGCTCGCGGCCGTAGCCGGCGTTCACGCACCACAGGCCGGCCATGCCGTCCAGAATGCGTTCGCCCTCGGAATCCTCCAGCCACACCCCGTCGGCCTTGGTGATGATCCGGCTGCCGCCTTCCTCGGCCAGGCCGCGGGAGTCGGTGAAGGGATGCAGGTGGTGTGCCGTGTCGGCGGCACGCCAGACGGCGGTGGAATTGCGGGGTTGCGTCTTTGCGGAAGCGTTGCTCATGACAGTGTCCTTAGGCTTGGAAACCGGAAAAGAAGGTCAGGAAATCTTCTATGGCCCTGGCGGCGAAGCCAGGGCTTGGGTTTCCGCTGCTAAGGATTGAAGCCGATCCGGGCACAGTTCAGCAGCAGCTCGGTCAGACGCGAACGCCGTGACGCACCGCCGTGGGCGGCGTGGCGATAGGGCAGAGGGGTCACGGCGTTCGGCATGGTGGCTATACGTTTAGCAGAAGATGCTCACGCTCCCAAGACGAGATGACCTGTTGGTAGGCGTCCAGTTCGGCGCCTTTAACCAAGGTGACCGCCTCGATGAAGATGGCGCCGAAGATCGGCTTGAGCGCCCGGGTGCCGTTGAAGCGCTCCAGCGCATCGTAGAGCGTGCGGGGCAGGGTGCGCGCCAGGCGGTAGGCGCTGCCCTCGATCGGCTGGCGGGGCTTCAGCTTTTCCTTCATGCCGAGGTAGCCGCAGGCCAGCGAAGCGGCGATCGCCAGATAGGGGTTGGCGTCGGCGCCGGCCAGGCGGTTTTCGACGCGCCGGGCGGAGGCATCGGAGTTCGGCACGCGCAGGCCGACGGTGCGGTTGTCGTATCCCCAGTGGGTGTTGATCGGCGCGTCGAAATCCGGCATCAGCCGGCGGTAGCTGTTCACGTTGGGCGCCAGCATCGGCATGACGGTCGGCAGGTAGCGTTGCAGGCCGGCGATGTGGCTGCGGAACAGCGCGGTGTCCTTGCCGGCACGGGTGGAGAACAGGTTCCGCCCGGTCTTGGCATCCAGCAGGCTCTGATGGATGTGCATCGAGCTGCCCGGTTCACCCTGCATCGGCTTGGCCATGAAGGTGGCGTAGACCTTGTGGCGCATCGCCGCTTCGCGCACGGTGCGCTTGAACAGGAAGGCCTGGTCGGCCAGCAGCAGCGGATCGCCGTGGTTGAAGTTCATTTCCATCTGAGCGGCGCCGCTCTCGTGGGTCAGGGTGTCGATGTCGATGCCCTGGGCCTCGCAGAAGTCGTAGACATCCTCGAAGATCGGGTCGAACTCGTTGACCGCATCGACGCCGTAGGCCTGACGGCTGGTTTCGCGCCGTCCCGAGCGGCCGATCGGCGGGATCAGCGGATAGTCCGGGTCGGTGTTCACGTCGACCAGGAAGAACTCCAATTCCGGCGCCACGACGGCGCGCCAGCCCTCGGCTTCGTAAAGCGAGAGAATGTGCTTGAGGATATGGCGCGCGGCGATTTGCACCTCGCCTTCGTCGAAATGAAAGGCGTCGCAGATCACCTGCGCGGTGGGTTCGTCGTACCAGGGAACCAGGCGGATGGTCGAGGCGTCGGGGACCAGGTAGACATCCTTGGTCGACGCCGAGGTGACGCCGTCGGTGTCTTCCGGGTAGTCGCCGTTGACGGTCTGCACGAAGACATCCTCGGGGATGCGCAAGCCGTTCTTGTGCATGCCCTGAACGAATTTGTGTGCCGGCAGGATCTTGCCGCGGGCAATCCCGGCCATATCCGGGACGAGGCACTCGACCTCGTCGATATTGTGCTCTTTTAGGAAGGTTTCGATTGTTTGCATGATTTCCTGCGCGTTGATCGCGCAGCGGAAATCGCTAGAAGGCAAGCCCGCCGCGCAGACGGTGGTCAACCGCTAGCACGGCCCGCGCGCGGCTGGCAAGCTGAGGTAATGCCGCAAAAGCCGCGGTTGAGGCGTTCCCCGAGGGCTGGCCTGCCCGTTTCCGGCCGTTTTCAGTCGGCCCGTCAGCCGCGGCCGAGCAGTTCGTAGAGGGCCACGGCGGCGGCGTTGGAAACGTTCAGGGAGTCGATCGGCGGGCGGGTCGGCAGTTTGACCAGCAGGTCGCAGCGCTCCCGCGTCAGCCGCCTGAGGCCGCTGCCCTCGGCGCCCAGCACCAGGGCGACCGCCGCGCCGGGGCGGCTTTCCGCCAGGCTCTGGGTCGCTTCGCCGGCGAGGCCCAGGCACCAGAAACCGGCCTCCTTCAAGGTGTCCAGGCTGCGCGCCAGATTGACCACGCTGATATAGGGGACGACCTCCAGGGCGCCGGAGGCGGCCTTGGCCAGGGTCCCGCTTTCCTCGGGCGCGCCCTTGTCCAGGGCGACCACGGCCAGGGCGCCGAAAGCCGCGGCCGAGCGCAGCATCGCCCCGACGTTGTGCGGGTCGGTCACCTGGTCGAGCAGGACGACGACCCGGCGCCCGGAGGCGGCGGACGCCGCCGGATCCGGGGCCAATGTACCCGGGACCGCCTGATCCGGGGCCAGCAGATCCTCCAGGGCCGGCTGGTCGAGCGGGGCGGTGAACAGGGCGAGGCCCTGATGGACGCTGCCTTCCGGCAGCAGGGCGTCGATATCGCGACGCTGGACCGTCTGGGTTGCCAGGTTGGCATGGCTGGGGTGGCAGGCATCGCGCAGGCGCGGGCCCCAGGTCTGGGCCGCCTCCGCGGTCATCAGCAGGCGCTCGGGCCGCCGATTCGGGTTGCCCAGGGCGGCCAGCACCGCATGGACACCGAACAGCCACAGGGCGCGGGAAGCGGCGCGTGCGCCGGCCCGGGACCCCTGGCGGGACCCTTGGGGGGCGGGGGATTCGGCCCCCGATCTGCCGCCCATCCGCGCCCCGGCCTTGCCGCCGGCCCGATTGCCGGGCCGGCCCTTGGGGCCCGTCTTCGGGCTCGCGGGTCCCCCACGGGAGGGGCGTGAGCCCAGCTTATCCTTGCGTTTCGTCATAGTGAGCCCTACTATGCGGCTAATAATTAACGAGTTCCATGAGCGTTCCTCCCGGCCGCAGCGTCGAATCGGTCGGATAGAGGGCGCTTTCGGCATGTTTAGAAGTTGACAGGCTGAATTAAATCAACATATTTCGCAACTCCATCGCACCGCCGGTTGCGACGGCTGGAGGGGTGCCCGAGTGGCTAAAGGGGACGGACTGTAAATCCGTTGGCTAAGCCTACGTTGGTTCGAATCCAACCCCCTCCACCATCGTCGCCCTCTCGGGCGTTCGGACATCGCGGTCTTGCGAGGTGTGAGAGCGGTGCGGGTGTAGCTCAATGGTAGAGCTCCAGCCTTCCAAGCTGGCTACGCGGGTTCGATTCCCGCCACCCGCTCCATTGTTGAGCGGGTTCGGCGGGACGCGGATAGGACTGAATACCGGTAGCGGACCGGGGCCGATGGTGGCCGAAACGCTGTTTTTTGCGCGCCTGATACGACGACGGGAACGGTAAGGTAATGGCGAAGGAAAAGTTTGAGCGGAATAAGCCGCACTGCAACGTAGGCACGATTG
>ERZ1740062.141-NODE-141-length-55669-cov-14.856691_pt1 | contig 55669 bp, 49 predicted proteins | sample MGYA00581741_ERZ1740062 | MGnify/ENA primary metagenome ERZ1740062 (study PRJEB43018, sample SAMN04849747) | marine metagenome | isolation source: floating plastic debris | place: Pacific Ocean | collected 2008-09-01 | study: EMG produced TPA metagenomics...
CGTATTCACCCCACTAAACCCTATCCCTCAGCCTCGTAAATTGGCGAAGGTATTGTAAGATATGACTTAATTAACTGAGTCATAGTATCAAAATCCTCCTTAAAGTTAATTGCTTTCACCAAGCCAGAAGCTACTAATTTCTTCGTTACCTCATCAGTATTTTCCCCAGATAATGCGGCTGTTAATGTATCAGCTAATCGTCCACTACCAGTAACTGCCAGCACTAGTCGATTAGCTGATATACTACATGACACATCTTTCTTAGAAATTTCTCCACCATTGATTAACACTGCAACCGATGGTGCTCCCTTTGCTATTACAGTTGCGACATCAGTCAACCAAGGCGATTCATCACCCCACTCAGAGCCAGGGATTAGTATAAAATGACTGTGGTTGGGTTCTAATGCTGCAACTTCTTCCGGGGGAGGTTGACCAGGAAGGGCTACTTTTCCCACTGGAGTTACACCAATCAAGGAAAATGTTGCTGATATCTGAGCACGAGCTTGACCAATCATCTGCATCACACCAAAATCAGTCCCACCATCCACAACACATGCACCGAGTTCTTCAAGCACTGGAGCTAGTACATTGACAAATAGCGATCGCAGACGATTTAAATCAGCCCCGCTCATTTTACCTGCACCACCTAAAATTACTAGGACAGGACGCGGACTATGGAAACCTAGTTCGTCCATAGCAGGGGATAAGTCTTTTGCAGACTCAATTTGAATGGCTGGTGCTGTTAGTCCGTTTAACATGGGGATTTAATCCTGAAGGGTTTTTCCATGTGAGTATATTACTTTTTCAGACGCAGACGAAGAAATTATCAAAACCTCCTATCTAAAAGCCAGTAGATACGTATTTTGCATCAAGCCTAAATCAAGTTAATTACAAGTAGATTCCGTATTTTAACTTAAATAATGTCTGCTTATTATTCATAATCTATTTGTACAAAGAATGTATATTTGATTTGTTATGTATATCTTAATTCTATATAAGAGTTTTTACGGATGTATTACTGATATATGCAGTTTTTAACATCATAGTAACTAACAACTTTTGAAGTTTTATATGAGTTTAGTTTAAGAAGCTCTGGAGTTCTGTCAAGATTTTGGCTATGTGTGCGGTATTAACATTAGTATTTTCTCCCGATCTGCAATGACCGAAACAAACATGGATGTTTGAAAAAGCATTCGGCGTTGAAAAAGGAAAATTTTAAGTCAAACAGTATGGATACAATAGACCATAAAGAGACAATTGAATGTGTTGCAATCATTTTTTGATTTGGTATTAAATTCAGAATGGAGGGGTGAAAGCCTTAGCAAATAAATCATCTAAGCAAATTGCTACTCTCCAATCGTTCTGTGCAAGCAGAAAATAATCGGTGAAGGAATAATCTAAAAGCATCGCTACAAAAATGTTTATGACTTCCACACATTCTCGCAAAGTACTGGAAATGCTCAATAGTAAGTTACTTACAGCTTTTGAAAAATACTATGGTAATCTGAAAGTTGGGGAAATGTCTCCTGAAGAGTTCATTAAAACCTACGGATGCATTGAAGATAGGGTTGAAAGCGTTAATGGTAATTTGAAGACGGGTAATACAGTTTTAGAGGAATCTACTTCCACCTTCTCTATAAATTCAGATAACGCCGATTTTAGCTCCTCTTCATCTAAGGATTTCCAAAACATTGTTTGAGAAGCGATCGCTATTTTCTTTTTGGCATTTTCCAGGGTATTTCTATCAACAATTCTACTGGGAAGGGATAAAGTATGAATTGTTGCCTCTATGGAGGCGATCGCGTTAATTATATCTGGATTAGAACTGCGGAGTCCTTGCATAACGGATAATTCGTTGGTTAATTTTTCAATTTTTTGAGTATTAGTATTAATATTGGTCATCTGTGTGGTTACTGATTGACTTTCTAAATACTCAATTAATTTTGGTGCATTTCTACACAAAGCTGTAATTGTCTGGGAAATTATTTCCCTGAGTTGGATACATTTGGAATTGTCACATTTATATTTGTCTGGTTTGGTGTAATTAACGCAACGCATATATTCAGTTTTGGTTTTATGTCGGGAAATATTACGATACATATTCCCTCCACAGTGGACGCATTTTATTAATCCTGCAAGGGGATATTTCCCGCGATTTGATTTTGCAGAACTTCTATATCTTCTATTTATAGATAACTTACCTTCAATTGCATTTAGCGTTTCTTTAGATATCAAAGCTTCGTGGGTATCAAAATTTATTATCGGGTCGCGGTTAACACCTTTTTTCCTCTTGACAAAATAAGCTGTATGTCCTTGTAGTGCTAAATTTTTACTCCAATCTCGCAACCCCGATACACTAAAAACTACTCCATATTCAGTATAAATATAATTGCAGACATCCTTAAGCGATCGCATTTCTAAGATTAGGTCAATAATAATTTTTCCTAGCTCAAAGTAGGTTTTACCTGATTTTTCGTGAATACTTCTATTCGGGGTCAAGCGATGATTTTCGTCTTTCCCATATCCAAATGGAGGGACACAAAACTTAAGTTGCTGTCTAAAATACTCGTTTCCTTGTTTCACCCTTTGAGATAACAACCTCGATTCAAATTCAGCTAATCCTGACATTTGGTTAATACTAAACCAACCGAATGGACTATTTGGATCGACTGGTGCATCTAATACTCGCAGGTTAACATTATGTCTGACAAAAACTTCCACCGCTTTATGAATAGTGATAACGCTTCTACCCAGGCGGTCTATGCGAGTTATGATAATTTCATCAACTTGTGAAAGTTCTACTAATTTCAATAACTCATTAAACTGCTTTCTGGAGTCACTACGTCCAGATTCAATATCTATCAATACTTCCGTTGCACCTCCTGCTTTTAATCTAGCTATCTGCTGATTAAGTGCATCGAATTCTTCAGCTTGTTCTTGGGTGCTGACACGGGCATAACCATAAACTCTCATAAAAAAGAAACCAATTCAAATCGCTGGTGAGAATCATATTATAAAGGTGTGGTTATAAATGTTCAGGTTCAGCAGTACCGATAACATGTTCTAATAAAGTTTCACCAGCAAGACGATTACCCAAATTTTTACTACCGACAAAACCAGGAGAGTTAACGGGAATTATGGGAGTATCTGTTTTATTAGCAGCAGCTTTACAAACTGCGTCTATATCTTCACCGATTAATGCTGTTACACAGGTAGAGTAAACGAATATTGCTGCTGGATTGTGGGTTTTATCTACTTCCAAAATAGCTTTGTAAAGCTTTTTTTCTCCTCCAAAGATAATTTCATTTTCGCTTAGGTCGGTAGTAAATCCTTTCTTATAAAGCATAGGACCTGATGATAAGCTACCCCGACCTCCCCAGGAATTACCAGCACAAGCAATTGGTCCATGAACCAAGTGAGCAGCATCGGTAATTGGTACTAGAGCAATCATGGAACCATCAAAGGAGCAACCACCCTGAGCAGCTCCGGGTTGAGCTTGCTGTTTACAAGCTTTGTTTTTCAGTTCTCCATTTTTTTCATGATTATGTTCGCATCCTGGTTCAACAAGCAGTTCTTTAACTTTATTTTGAATATTCATGGTTTTGTGTCCTCGCGCTGGATAAGGGTTTGTATTGGTAATATTTAAAACTCAGAAGTCATGGTGACAAAGATAAAGCTAGTTACCACAATTTTGTGTACAAAAGCTAATACCTAAAGAGAAAAAATAACAATATAATCAACTCATTTGTGTATGTAATATTCATTTAGATTTAATTCTGCTAAACGCATGATTAATGTAACTATGAAATAATAAATACAATCAACTAAATTAGGGCAAAATAATTAGTGTTCTTTCACAGTAACTCAGCATAAAAATTTAAACTTCTAATTTGCACATTTTATAACCTTTATATATCAAGGTTTTTAGAATTTATTATACGGTCAGGTGCAAGATATGAATTAAGGTATGTCTGAAGCTTTCTTTAAAAAAGTTACCCCAGGATGTTTAACTTTGTGAAACGATGTAATCGATCTAATTTGTATCAACTTTTTTAACTGATATTCTCATTATTTTCTGATACAAATATTTACAAAGCATTTACTGTTTAAGGAAAAGAAAAGGTGTATCTCTTTTAAGATATCTTTTTTTTTCTTCTTAGTTCGGTAAAATTATTTACACATTAGTATGATTCTCAAATATCTATAGTCATATCTATAGTCAAATATATGGTTAATATAGTTAATTATGTAGTCTATATTTGTCTTTCAAAGAAATTATTTACAATTTCAAAATCTTTTATGCCTTTCTAACTGTATAAATACCTTTGAAAACTGTTTTTAAAAACTTTGTTATTCTTTCACTCTCATAGTAATACCACAAAATCTCTTGAACGCAACACAATATGGTTCAGTTAGGGAGAATTATAGGACGTTTAGAGCGATCGCCTATGGCGGGCACCCATGTGCCATCGCTTTGTGCTACCCCTGACCGGGTTATGGCAAAATCCTATTTTCCTGTTTACTCTGTTGGGTTAAGTATTTCAACCAAATCTAGTACTCGACCAAGCCAAAATTGCCGGGTAAAAGCAGGTAGGGGAAGCAGGGGGAGAAACAACTTTTTCTTTTCACGAACAACCACGTAAAGTTCGCTGGGTGGGGTACTAGGCTATTTTTATTTTTAAGTAGTCAAGCAAGATTATTTGTATATTTACTTCTGTGGTTATATAATCACCTCCCTATTTACTATTTATAACCCATAGCAAATGTTTAATTGAACTGCATTGGAACATAACAAAGGTGAGTATGTAAATATGAATCACACTCACCTGAAGGAGGTAAAAAGGAAAAGGAGCAAATAATCAAGAGAAAATAATAAATATTTATTTTTATTTATCTATTTTTCCTAAATCAATCTGTTCCCTTTCCTTATGTTGGCACGCTACGAGTTAATCCAATTCTTAGCGAATCAAGTCGAAGGAAATATCTGTCTTGGAAGGAATATTGGTGTTACGGTCAATATCCTCAAAGATAGCGTTAACAATCCAAGTAAGAAGATTGATAGTACCTTGATAACCAATTGTAGAGTAACGGTGTAAGTTGTGACGATCCATGATGGGATAACCGATTCTGATGAGAGGAATCTTGGTATCGCGCTCTAAATACTTACCGTAGGAGTTACCAATCATAAAGTCAACTGGCTCTGTGAATAGAAGAGAACTAATGCGCCTTTTATCAGGTAAAATTAAAATAACTAAAATAAAAGCCGTAAGGTATGCTGTATGGACGTTTGGGGATATGCTCGCGTTAGCACCGATGAACAAGCAGAGGATAAAGGAGCGCTAATTAAGCAGATGCGTCGTTTGCGCAGTGCAGGAGCTACGAAAATATATTACGATATCGAAAGTCGTACTAGTGATAAACGCAAAGGTCTTTTACAGTTAATTGAAGATATTAATACTTTAGGGAATGGGAAAGTATCGAAGCTATTATTTATTAGAATTGACCGTCTAACTTCATCATCAATAACTTTTTATCGATTGATAGATGCTTTGAAGAAAAAAAGTATCGAACCGACGGCAATTGATGAACCTTTCGATATGTCCACTATTGGTGGAGAATTGACTATTGATGTACGGTTAGCAGCAAGCAAATATGAAGTCAAAATGTTAGGAATGCGAGTCAAAAAAGAAAGAGATACTCGCAAAGCCAATAAAAAACCCCACTGGAATTCTCCTCTAGGATATACAGTTGAAAATGATAAATATATCAAAGATAATAATCCCTGCGTTTGTATTCTTGAAGAAAAAATTGAATTAACGCGATCGCAACTAATGCGGTTAGTTTTCGATACTTTTTTTGAAGTTGAAACTATATCCCAAACAGTGAAAAAGCTGCATAATATTTTTGGAATTCAAGCAAATGCGATTTCCAAATCTTATAACAATAAGGCAAATATTTTAAAAGAAGAAGATGATATTGTTTTTGAAAATATCAATAAATTCCGTAGAAGTAAACTAAATTTACGCTATCCTCACACGGGTTTAAAATGGTCTGTTTCTGGGTTACGTTCTATTCTTGTTAATCCTGTATATGCAGGGGGAACTCCATACAATACAGTCGTTAGTTCCAAAGGACACCGTAAACCCTTCGATGAGTGGGAAGTCACCTGGGGAACTCACGAAGATGAAGCTATTCTGACCCGTGAAGAACACGAACGGGTTAAAATCATGATTCGTAGCAATCGGAATAACAGATGGGCAAGCGACCAGAAATATACTAATCCCTTTGCCAATTTAGTAAAATGCGCCCACTGTGGTGCAGCTTACAGTCGTCAGTGCAAGAAATTTGTTAAGAAACAGAACTTTTATCGACATCACTACCAATGTAGTTTTTATCGCACAGGTGCTTGCATTAATAAACAGATGATTTCCTCCGATAAATTAGAGAAACAAGTCATTTCACAACTTATTTGCGAAGCAGAAAGACTCGCTGGACTAGTAGAACAAGAAACCAAATTAACAGAAGAACCAACAGAAGTGAAAACCCTGCGAGCATCTTTAAATACCCTGGAAGCTCTACCATCCAATCCAGCTATTGAAAAAGCTAAAGAAGATATTAGAATACAAATTGCTGATTCCTTAGCAACTGTCAACTTAAATTCAGTACAATATTTAATTGCCAAGGAACGAATCATACAAGCATTTTCCAATCCTAAATTTTGGGAAGGATTAAAAATGGAGGACAAAAAAACCTTATTACAAGGATGCATAAAAAAAATAGTCGTAGATGGTAATCGAGTCATAAAAGTTGAACTACTAAACTTCCCATCCTAGCTAACAAATAAGTTTATTTTTGCAGGCAATGGTTATGTAAGAATTTTCATCTTGTGGATAACTTGTAATGCGAAACTGTAGGATTTTGAAATTCTACACCTAAATATGGGAAAATATACTATTAATAAAATTAATAAATATATTTTCATTGCAAATACGCTCAATAATATACTATGAATAATGAACTATGAATAATGATTTTTTCATAGAAAAATATCGTATATTAAGATACGACAGACTCAAATACAACCGACTCAAATGAAGCAGATAGTTCTCTCACTATTAGCAAATGCCGGTGGAGTTGGTAAAACAACTCTCAGCGTTCATATTGCATATGAGATGTTTCGCCGGGGTTTTTCAGTCGCGTTGATTGATTTAGACCCACAGCGCTCTCTGGATGTATTTTGCGGCTTAGAGCCAGTTGAATTTACCAATACTTCGGTAAAGGTATTATCTAAAACTTTTAAAGGAGATTGGAATTTAGTTCCTATATGGGGAGAAAAGAATATTGAAGTCTGTCAAGGACATCCGATGTTAGCAGAAGTAGCGAATGAATTGGTAATTCGTAAACGTGGAGATTATGCGTTAGCAGATAGATTAAGAAGATATCCATTACCTCACGACTTAATCGTACTAGATTGTCCTGCAACTTTAGGAATGCTAAATATTAATGCTTTAGCTGCATCAACCCATGTTTTAGTACCAGTACAGTTAGAAATGAAAGCGATTTCTGGCTCCGCAGAACTGGTAGAATGGTGTATTTCTACTGGCGAGGAACTACAGCTTGAACCCAGACCTCCGATTTTAGGTTTTGTACCAAGTATGTATAACGATTCAGTAGCTATGCACAGGCAATATTTACAACAGTTGCCAGAAATTGCCAAACAGTTGCATCTGAAGCTTTATCCTAAAATACGCAGTTCCAACGAGTTCAAAAACGCCAGCGCTCACGGTTTGCCGTTACAGAAATATAGACCGGCACACAAAGCCTGTAAAGACTTTAAACAGATAGCCGATGATTTAGTAGCTTTAATTAAAGAGAAAAAAAGGAGTAGCTAAGAATGGCATTACCTAAGATTGGGAAAAAATTTGACAACGCAATTCAACAAACAGACCGAGAACAAAAAATTGCTGAATTACAAGCAGAAATAGAGAATCTGAGAAATTCGCGATCGCCTGATTTAGAAAAAGAGTTAGAAAAGCTAAGAGAACAGTTAGAAAAACAGTCTGGAGAAACAGAAATTGATGTCAATTTAATAGTTCCCAATCCAAATCAACCCCGACAAACAATTACCCATGAATCAATTCAAGGGAAAGCAAGACTATTGAAAAAGCATGGTCAGATTTCGTCAGTGATATTAGTCCCTCATGAGAAAGGCAGATATATACTGCTTGATGGGCAGTTGCGATGGGAGGCAGCCAAGCTATTAGGATGGGAGACTATTCGTGCAGTTGTAGTTAACCCGCCGGATGATTTAGACCAATCTTCCCTACTAACTTTTCTTGGTTTTGAGGATTTAAACCCTTTAGATAAAGCAGAAGCTGTTTTTAAGGAATTAACCAAGAATACAGAGTTAGAATTAGATTTGATTATCACCGCCTTGGGAACTGTTCTCAAACGTATTGAAAGGGATAAAAAAACTAAGGAACTGACCAAGTTGATTGCTTTGAGTAGCGAAAAACAACAAGAAGGTTTAGAATATTTGCGAATTGTCGGAGAAGAACAAAATATACTTCTAATGATACTGGAATTGGGTTTAAACCCTGGCTCAGTCAAAGCAAATTTAATGCCGATGCTATCTTTACCAGAAGATTTAAAAATAGCAATTCGTCAACAAGGTTTAAAAGGTGCTCATGCATTAGCATTATCCACACTTTCCGCCAAAGTACTGAATATCTCAGAGAAAAAAGCTGCTACAGAAAGAATTAGTCTGACCAAGAAAGTTATTGAAGAAAATCTGACAGTAGCAGAAACCCGTGAGAGAATGAAGATTATCAAATCTAAGTATTTGAAATCGAAAAAAGTAACTTCTAAGGAAGTAAAAACAGCCATAGATAGAATCAGTAAGTTATCCAAAAATTCTTTGAAGGAGGCAAGTCCCGAACAGCTTACAGAGTTAAGAGCCTTATTTGAAAAACAATTAGGGGAGATTAATAAAATTCTACAATAGCTTATTTTAAATTTAAATAAGATAAAAGTAAAAAGGAATAAGGGAAAGTTAAACAGTAAAAATAGATAAAGACAAAGAAATAAAATTTAGCAAAATGAAAGTGTAGGAATATTGACAAATTCGGATATTCTACTTTTTTTATTCCCTTTAGAACTAAAATGATTACTGACTATGCGATCGCAAAAATGGTTCTCTAGAATAGCTCTACTTGCCCTAAGTGCTATCTTAACTTTCTTTATAGAATTGATTTGTATTCCCACTTTATTTCCTGCAGTCAATGCTCAAGTTGTTGAAAATGCTGATCATATCTACCAAAATTCCCTAAGTCCAAATTATCTGGCTGAAAATCAACAAAATCCACAACTTCTGTTAGAGGAAGGTAAGAAACTTTACGATACAGAAAATTTTTTAGCAGCAATATCAGTTTTAAAGCAAGCAGAAAAAATCTTTCAAAGTCAAGGAAATCAAATAGAACAAGCCATTGCCCTCAGTAATCTGTCTTTAAGTTATAAGCAAATTGCAGAATATCAGCAAGCTTTAAATTACATTAACCAAAGTCATAATTTATTAGAAAATCAGTTAATCTTAGATAGTTCAGAAGAAAAATTAAAAGTATTTGCTCAAATTTTAGATATTCAAGCGAACTTACAATTAACACTGGGAAAACCCTTGATAGCCTTAGAGAATTGGCAGCAAGCTACCACTATCTACGAAAAAGTGAATTTATCGGATGAAAAAATCCGTAGTTTAATTAATCAAAATTTTGCGCTACAAGCCTTAGGAAGATACTACCAAGCCAGTAAAATTTTGGAAGATTTACTTTCAGAATTGGAAAAACAAGAAGCCTATAATATTAAAGCAACGGTATTACGAAGTAGTGGTGAGGTTCATTTACATTTAGGGGAAATAGAAGTTTCCTTAGAATTCTTAGAAGATAGTTATAAAATTGCCGAAAAAATCAAATCTACTCCCCAAATGGCTGCAACACTACTGAGTCGGGGTAACGCAAAGCGTATAAAAGGAAGTAGACTCAAATTACAATTAAATAACACAACAAACTTTGAAAAAACATCACCATTACGTTATGTGAGTCAACCAATATCGCCAGAGGTTGAAAAACTATATCAGCAGGCAATTCAAGATTATCAAAAAGCTATAGCTATATCTACATCCCCAAACATACAAATCAAAGCACAATTAAATCTACTAAATATATTAATAGAACTAGAAGAATTTTCTAAAGCTCGGAATCTATACTCCCAACTACAGCTAAAAATTAATAACTTGCCTATATCCAGGACATCAATTAATGCTCGGATTAATTTTGCACAATCTCTTTCATCCTTCCAACAAATTAATCCCGAGAATGCTCCCCAATGGGGAGATATCGGCAAAATTTTAGCTACAGCTATCAAACAAGCGGAAACTTTAGGCAATAAAAGATTACAATCTTATGGTATGGGTGTTCTTGGGAACTTATACCTGAATAAACAAAAATTAACTGATGCTGAAGAAATAACTAAAAAAGCTGTGGATTTAGCCTTGAAAGTAGAAGCAAGAGATATAGCTTATCTTTGGCAGTGGCAGCTAGGGTATATACTTAAACTTGAAAAAAATATCCCTAAAGCAATTGATTGTTACTCACTTGCAGTCAATAATTTGAATGAATTACGTGGTGAATTACTCATACTTAACCCAGATCAAAAATTTTCATTTAGGGATAATATTGAGCCACTATACAGACAATTAGTTGATTTACTCCTACAACCAGCGAATGCTGGAAATGTCAGCCAGATTCATTTCAGAAATAAAGAAATAGAAAAAAATCAACTAAATCCCACAAAAGTCAAGGGAAACCAGATAATTCCCAGGAAAATAACTTACAGAACGGTAGTTAAAAGCAAAATAGATCAAATAAAAATCAAGAAAGTCCGCAATATTATTGAAGCACTACAATTAAGAGAAATAGAAAACTATTTTCAGGAAGCTTGTTTTCAAGCAAAGCCAGAAATAATTGATACAGTCATCGATAAAACTGATACCAAAGCAGCAGCAATTTATCCAATTATTTTACAAGACCGTCTAGAAGTGATTCTGAAACTTCCAAATCAAGATGGATTTAATCGTTATACAACTTTCATTAAAGCAAGTGAAGTTGAAAATACCTTAGAAAAATTACAAGCTAGCCTCAGACAACCAGATACAATTAATCAAAGTAAAGAATTATCCGCAAAAATATATAGTTGGTTGATTCAACCTTTAGAAAAAGACTTGAAAAATAAGAATATAGAAACCTTAGTATTTGTCTTAGATGGAACTCTCAGAAATATTCCCATGGCTGTGCTTTATGACAATAAATCTCCAGGAGGAAAAGCACAATATTTAATCGAAAAATATGCAATTGTTTTAACTCCAGGTTTACAAATGTTAGACCCAAAGCCCTTGCAGGAAGAAGAATTACATGTTCTTCTGGCTGGAGTCAGCGAAAAAAGATCCTTTGAGGATAAAAAATTTACCGCTCTTAGAAACGTAAAGTTTGAACTACAAGCAATTCAATCAAAAATACCGAAAAGCAAAAAACTTTTAAATAAATCTTTCACTGATGATAATTTAGAACAGCAAATTGACTCAGCAAAATATACAATAGTCCACATTGCTACTCACGGTAACTTTAGCTCCAACTCAGAAGAAACATATATTTTGACCTGGGATAAACTACTCAAAGTTGAAGATTTTGATAAACTGTTTCAAGTTAATAAAAATTTAGACTCTCAAGCAATTCAACTATTAGTTCTCAGCGCTTGTCAAACTGCAAGTGGAGATAAGAGAGCAGCATTAGGGCTTTCTGGAATTGCAGTCCGAGCAGGAGCAAGGAGCACTCTAGCAACTTTGTGGTCAGTCGAGGATAAATCTACAGGACAATTAGTAACTCAATTTTATCAAGAGCTAGAAAAAAACAAATTGAATAAAGCCAAAGCTTTACAGCAAGCTCAAATTGCTCTTTTAAAAAGGAATGAATTACCTAAAGTTTGGGCACCTTATGTCTTAGTAGGAAATTGGCTTTGATTGTTATCATATCCATTAAGGATACTCTAGATTACCTCGAGGGATTCGCAAAACTTAGATAAACAGTTGATTTTATTAGACTAAGGATGTAGTAGAAACCGACTCACAGAATATACATGATATTTGATTCCAAAAATTTACAGAGTCAATACTCTAAGCCAAGTCTCCGCAGATACTTCCCCTTTCTCTGCTCCAATACTTTCTTGTGAAAATTCCTATATCAAAGATTTAGCTGATATTTTAGTGCTGATATTTTAGTGCTGATATTTTAGTGCTGATATTTTAGTTAATATTCCCAACAATAGGTTTATCCGACACATCTTGTAAACCAACCTTACCTAATAGCTGTGACCATTCTTTAGCAATCTTCTGATTTTGAGGATTTGCTTGACGAAGTTTAGCTAATTTATCTAAAGCTGAATACCAAATATCATTCTTAGTATAGAAGTCAATATCTTGACTAGATGGGATACTTGTATTTAAATTTTCTTTTTGCTGCCCTGGAGGTGTAACTCTTTGAACCCATCCGCGTACATAAATAGGACTAGATAATGTATCGCGATATAATTTTTGAGAATCATTAGAAGTATTACAATACAGTTTGAAATACCATTGATAGACTTTATTAGTTTTCAAAGAAATTTGAGAATCAAGATTAACGCTAACAACACCTCCAGCTTTTTTTGTTAGAATTTTCTTACGATAAATATCCTTATTATCTTCATCTTGCAGTACAAATTCTCCTACAGGTACTTTGTTTGCTTCATAAGGAACAAATAGCCAGAATGTTGGATTTTCTTCAACAACCTTACCTATATTATTTTCCGGGATTAAAGCAGTAAGAGGTATATCTGTAGAAGGACAACTATCACGGGTAGCCATTCCTCTTCTTCTACCAGGTCTCCCTCTATCAGAAGCGTTTTTCTGCTTTTGTCTAGATTGTAGCTGTGTTCCACGAAAACTGTTGTTATTGCCTCTAGTATTATTCCTACTACTATTAGCTTTAGATTCTCTATTAGTTTGAGATTCTCTATTAGTTTGAGATTCTCTATTAGTTTGAGATTCTCTATTAGCATGAGGATGTGCATCAACTGATTGATACAAGCTTATAATATTAAAAAGTGTTAATAAACAAACAAAGCTTAATTTTATTGGTTTTAAGATTTTCCTCTTCATAAAAATAATTCCCTACTTGGAAATAAAAATACAACATTTTACGTGTATCTAAAAATTCAGTTTTAAGTAAGTCAGCCTTAAAAAATTAAGGTACTTGATTACGTAGATGTATAGATAGTATCAAAGTATAACACTATGTGGGTGTATCTTTAGAGAACCTTTGTTATTCTACTTTCTCAGAATCATCGTAGATAACCATTCCTAGTGAAGAGGCTGTGTACTATATCTGGATATCTCATTTGTGTCAATTTAAAACTCAAACCTTACATTGATCCATTCAAAAACACTAGCATATGAAGACAGAAGGCTCAAAATCTTTAAAATTAAGTTTTTGATAGATTTATAATGGTTCCGCTATTTACACTATCTAGGTATTTTTCCCAATAAAATTAAATTATTTTCAACAATTTTCTGGAATCGTCTTTTTTCATAGTGAAGTATAAATTGCATAACTAAATTTGGATAGTACCTTAGTTAGTTATGAGAAAGATAGAGACAACTCTTCTCTTTCTGTTAGGACTTACACACTCGTAACGAAAAATAAGACTTTGAGATTGCTTCCCTAGGGTCGCAATGACAGAGTTCCATTATTGTTGCGTAAGTCCTGTCTGTAATTTATTTTGCAAATTGATTTCTATTGAACTGTTTAATTAAATTTATAAATTACGTCTTTTTTAAGTTGATTTTATCTAATAAAAAAGGCAAAGAGTAACAGTTTGTAAATCATACAAATATTTTTACTAAAATATTTAATAAAGCAGTTATATTAGTGATTCTCAATTGCAAAAATAAACATGTTTATCTAATAATTAATAGTGACGAAAAATTATGACTAATACATCTGAAAATACATCTGACAAGAACCCTAATACTGTAGAGTTTAAAACTGTGCAGAAAGAAGTTATAGCTGCTATGCAAGAGTCCTTGAGAGGTTCTAAGTTAGAAGTTTTACTAAAAAAATATAATCTGCAAGATGATATTAAAATTATATTATCGGTGGATAAAAATAATATTCAATCAAAAGAAAATATAAATATAGATGAAGAAAGTATGGTTTCTTTGCAATCAGAATCTATAGATGATAATTTTTCAGTATTAGCTTGTGCCTTTTGTTATGGTATTTTTACTTGCTGTGATACTGTTTGGAATCCATGTAACGGGTGTTAAGATATGAGCAATAAATTAATTGTTTATCTATAATATCCTGGGAATAGTGATATCCTCGAATTTCATAGATATTCGGGGATATCTTATATATTATTCATATGTTCAATATGTATTTAATTATTAAAATAAGCTTGTAAAAAGTATCTATTAGATAGATAAGTGAAATTAATTTTTTTAAAGATATTTAGTAATACTAAAGTGTAGGAATTTGCTTTGAATTGTGAATGAATAGATAGGGTGGACTGGTCGTAGCATAATCCACTAGAGACCTCTGCCTGACTTTACCAGCTTAAACTCATACCTCTGCGAGTCGCAGAGGTATGAGTTTAAAGAGAATATAAATTATCGGGAGATTCAGTGAGTTCTCCGTAAGAAGTTTAGCAATGCTAAACCTTTAATAACAGGACTTACGCAAAAGCTACGTAATTCCGTCATTACAAGCGACAGCGACGTATAAGCTCTGTCGAGCACGCTCCGCAAACGCAAAGACTCTGCGTTCGCGTTAGCGTGTTCGATAGGACTTATGCTTCCCTACACTACGTGACCGTCGCAATGACAAATCTTCGTTGCGTAAGTCCTTAATAAGAAAGGGTTTGGGGGTTAGGTGTGGAGATTTTGATAAGTAGAATATTGAAAATATTGGGTTCGGTCGCTGGAGCAATGGTATTTTGTTTAGAGTTGGGACATGGAATTGAAAAATGGAAGTTCTAAGGTATTGCTTTCAGAAGCTAGTATTTTTAGCATTCACGACGGTAGCATTTTACAACACTCCTACTTATGCCCAAATTAAACCTGATGACACTCTACCTGAAAATTCTAGAGTGATACCAAAGAATAATGTAGAGGTAATTGAAGGTGGAACTGAAGCAGGAGGAAATCTATTTCACAGTTTTGAGAATTTTTCTGTACCTAGTAATACAAAAGCACATTTTAATAATACTTTAAATATTCAAAATATTATTACCCGTGTTACCGGTAAATCTGTTTCTAATATTGACGGTATACTTAGCGCTAATGGTAAAGCAAATTTGTTTTTAATGAATCCGAATGGAATTATTTTTGGTGAGAATGCTTCGCTTAATATAGGCGGTTCTTTTTTAGCAACTACCGCAAGTAGTATTAATTTTGCTGACGGGACGAAATTTAGTGCCATTCAACCCCAAACTACACCTCTGTTGACTATCAGCGTTCCTATTGGTTTACAATTTGGTTCTACGGCTGCACCCATCCATAATTACTCTCAAGCTTCTCCTGGTGGTGCGACTAATTTTTTAGGGGAACCTGTTGGATTGCAAGTACCTACAGCTCAAACTTTGGCACTGGTTGGTGGTGATATTTACTTGAAGGGTAGTAATTTGACTGTAGATTCGGGACGAATAGAGTTAGGGAGTGTCGCAGCAGATAGCTATGTGAGTCTTAATCCCGTAAGTACAGGTTGGGTATTAGGATACGAAGGTGTAGAGAATTTTCAGGATATACAAATAAGCGATCGCAGCGTTAATGGTTTTAGAATTTCATCGATCGTAGATGTTGACAATACACTTGGTGGTGCTGGTATTAATATACAGGGGAATTTAGTTGAAATAAATGGTTTTAATTTGATATACATGTGGAGTAGTAGTGAGAATATTGTAGAGACTGGGGATGTAAATATTACTGCCGAAAAATTAGTCTTACGTAATGGAGGACAGATTCTTAATATAACTCTTGGTGATACCCCAGCAGGAGATTTAACAGTAAATGCCTCTGAATCCATAGAAATCATTGGTGGTTTTACTACACAAAATAATAGTTTTATTCCTAGTGGTTTGAGTACTGCGACTGGTGCTGTTGGACAAGCAGGAGATCTGACGATTTATACCAGGAGACTATTAATTAAAGATGGAGGTGTGATATCCGCAAGCTCTTCTGCTTTACAAAATCAAAGTACTCCGTTTTTAGCCGCTACAGGAGAGGCAGGCAATTTAATCATTAATGCTTCCGAGTCTGTAGAAATTATTGGCAGATCTGAAACCTTTGCAAGTAGTGTACTTGCAGATACTCAAGGTTCTGCAAAGGCTGGAAATATGACTATTAATACAAAGCGATTAGTGGTCAAAGATGAAGCTCGAATTAGCGTCAGCAGTAGTTCTATCACCCCAGATAATTTAGGAGATGCAGGTAATCTGACTATAAATGCCGATTTTGTTATTTTAGACAATCAAGGTAAAATTACATCTGAGACCGATTCGGCAGATGGTGGAAATATTAATCTCAATTTAGAAAAGTTATTATTAATGCGTAATGAAAGCCAAATTTCTACGAACGCAGGAAAAGCTGAGTCAGAGGGAGATGGGGGTAATATTAATATTGATGTCCCCGATGGTTTCATAATCGCACAGCCTAATGAGAACAGCGATATTACGGCGAATGCATTCGCGGGTAGTGGTGGTAGAGTTGACATCAATGCTAAGGGTTTGCTTGGACTTCAGCCACGCAGTCGAGATGAACTCGTAGAGCTTCTATTTACTGATATTCCCAGTGAACTAAATCCGCAGAGTTTAACAACAAGCGATATTACAGCAATTTCTCAGCAAAATCCAAATTTGAATGGAGAATTAAATATTAATGGTCCGAATATAGACCCTAGAAGTGAACTCGTAAGTTTAGTAGGTGCTCCCCTTGAGTCGGAAGTCTCTACAATATGCAAACCCAGCAGAAAGAATCAGAGTAAGTTTATTTTTATTCAACGTAGTGGTTTAGTCCCTGTTCCTGGTGAAGCGCTGAGGAGTACTTCTCCTTTAGATCCTGGCTGGGTATCTCTGGGAGGAGATAGAAAGGTAAGGGGGAGAAATTCGATTCGAGATGCTAAAGACCAAAATCAAATTGGAAAGAATACAGGTTCAAATTTGATAAATCAAAATCCCAATAAAGTTGTAGAGGCTACTGGTTGGATCGTAGATGAGAAGGGTAATATTGTTTTAACTGCATTTTAGGTGAGTAGTTGTTGATTGTTAATTGATGATCAATAGTTTATCATTAGCGATTAATAATTAGTGATTGATATATTCATCTGTATAGTTCGTTGTTAACAGACATTTTGCTTCGATGGACGGAATATAGTCATTGATGTTCGCTTCAGAATTATGAAACAACGAGAAACTTTGGCTCAATTAATATGTCGTACTGTGTTAGAGTTTGAAGAGCGTCAAAAGAAAGAACAGATAAAGCAGCAGAGTATTTTGAATTCTCCAAAGAGCAGGCTTAGGGTAGACTGTTGATTTTGATAAGATTTGACGTTTCTTAATGAATACAATATTGTATTAGCCTGTTATCAGGCAGCAAAGTTGTTGCTGTTACTTTTATCAAATTTTTTTGCTAATTCTGGATTGTTCATTATCTTCTTTAATGTTTCATCATCAAGATGTTTGAAGCGTTTAAACAGCATAAGCTGTTCTAGTAATTCTTCAGCTAAGGTCTTCATCGACAAATTTTTTAATATTTACAGCAAAACATAGCAAATAGACTTTAGTAGATTAAAAACTCACTTTCAGGCAACTGAACCCTTACTAAATCTTCGATCTACTAAGATTTATAAAGACTAAGATAATGTTTAATCAATGTTTGTACTGTCCTCTACAAACACAAAGGAAGTCTAAAAAGAAAGTCTAAAATCTGATTGCAAGCATTGATGTTGAGGAATCTGGTAAAAATAACTTGATGAAGTTATTTAAGTAGGTAGGCACAATTAAATCTAACGATGTAACAGAATGTAAAAAAGACTGAAACTCCTGCAATTACTTCGTCATACCTCCTTCCCTAAGAGGGAACACTCCGTGTTTGCGGAGCATAGCGCTAGCTAACGTAATGACAGAATTATAGTTATGTTTATTTACACCCACCTACTTAACAGCCCTAATTATATTCAATTTAAAATCTTACGTTGTTTGCTCTACACCTATGGAAATGGATGAATTAGAAGAATTGTTGATTGAATTCGGTATTCTTGATGATGATTCCAAGCATGCAGACATCATTGGTAAGACCGCAGCTGAAGTTTAGTAAGTAATATTTTAGGCAAAGGAAAAGGGAATTTTCCCTTCCTTTGACCTTTCCTTAACGATAATTCCCAGGTAACCGTTACTCCTTCATGAGAGGGAAACTACGGAAATCGGTATTCCCCGGTTAAAAGTAAGTAGTAAAAGAGGCTATTAAAAATGTCCCCTGAAAAAAAGGTTGTAGAAGAACGTCAACAGCTAATTAATGATGTTCTAGAAGTTTATCCAGAGAAAGCTCGCAAAAGACGTGCGAAGCACCTCAATGTCCATGAAGAAGGCAAGTCTGATTGTGGTGTTAAGTCTAACGTCAAATCCATCCCTGGTGTAATGACCGCTCGTGGTTGTGCTTATGCAGGTTCTAAAGGTGTGGTTTGGGGTCCGATTAAAAATATGTTTTATGTTTGAAGTATTTATACTCTAAACTGCTTATAAAGAACATTTTTATTCAATTAGATGTTCGCTATGAGCAGTTATTTTTTAGGGCATATTTAGGATGAGACAGGTGCATCAAGAGGATTTATTTAATGAGTTTGAAGTTCCAGCAAGTACAGACGGAAGCTACATGGGTACACAAAATCAGGTAAAAGCAACACAAGAGTATATTGAGCAAAAAATTCAGGAGAAATTAACAGATATAAATGTTAGACTTAAAGCCAGCAAAAGTAAGGTAGGTATCAAAAAAGTTGGAAACACTCTACAGTTAAGAGCCACTCTTCCATTAAAGCCTGGTGATACAAATAAGTCGGGGAGAAGTAAAAAACAATACTTTATATCCTTAGGCATACCAGCTAGTTTAAATGGTTTAAAAACTGCCGAAGAGGAAGCTTGTGAATTAGGTAGATTAATCGCCAGAAAATGTTTTGAATGGAATGAAAAGTATTTAGGTAAAAAGTTTAATTCGGAAGAGACTAAAACGTTTAAACAAGTACTAGAAACTTTAGAAAGTGAATATTTCAGTATTAGAAAAAGAACAATTAAAAGCGAGCATAGTTTTTGGCATTTATATAAAAGATATAAACAGCACTTTGAATCTGATTTACCAGTCACTAATGAAAATATAATTAATATTATTAAAAATATTACTTCCCCTAGTTCTCGTGACCAAGCAATTAGAGTCGCTAGGGTCTTTACAAAAATTCATGAAATAAAAGTAGATTTTACAAATCTAAAATTACCAGTTGTCCCTAATGATAGGTACATACCTTCAGATATAGAAATTACCGAAGCTTTTAAAAAATATGAGCAGAAAGGCAAAAATATCAAAGTAAGAAAAGACTATCGAAATTCTTGGAAACTACATAGATTAGTTTTTGGGCTAATTGCTACATACGGTCTTAGACCGCGTGAAGTGTTCAATCAACCTGATTTAGAGTGGTTTTTAAGTAATGATAATACTGACAATATTTGGAAAGTTCATAAGTCAAATAAAACAGGTTATAGAGAAGTCTTACCTTTTGTATCAGAGTGGGTAGAATTGTTTGAGTTGAAAAATTCAGAAGCTATTTATTTACTGACTCAAAAAATAGAAAAAATAGAGAGTTTTCATGAATTATCGCACTTAGTTCAAACTAATTCTCGGTGGTTTAGGCGGATTCTGGATTTACCATTTGAACCTTACGATTTAAGACATGCCTGCGCGATTAGAGCTCATATCCAAGGTGTACCAATCAAAGCATCAGCAGACAATTTAGGGCATTCTGTAGAAATGCATACTAAAGTTTATCAGCGATGGTTTTCATTGGAAAATCGTAAGCAAGTTATGAAATCTACAATGAACAAAAAATCACCAGTAGATTTAGAAGCTGAAATTTTGAGATTAACAACAGAAAATCAAAAGCTTAAATATAAACTGAATAATTTACAGCAGTTTTTATCTTAATTCAAGTACAATTTCATGGATATAAATGTTTGCATCAAACAAATTTTAGAAAGTTGGTAAATTTAGTATGTGATTTTCTTATTAGCAACTAGATTAAGGATTTTTGCTTATTTAATTAAGTTCTTATACTCCTATTTTAGGGAAAAATTAGGATTCGGAAAATCCAGAAAAGCTGGTATTTTAATTGAATTATATTATTTTAAAAAGCATGATTTAAGGTAAATTCAGATCATTTTGTTGGAGAAGTTTTAGAAACACTACTATATGATTTTTTCGTAATCGAATAATATTACGATTAAGGACATGATTCACATCAGTCATGGTCCAGTAGGTTGTGGTTATTGGTCTTGGTCTGGTCGTCGTAACTACTACATTGGTACTACAGGTGTAGATACCTTTGGTACTATGCACTTCACCTCTGACTTCCAAGAGAGAGACATCGTTTTTGGTGGTGACAAGAAACTTACCAAAATGATTATGGAAATAGAAGAACTATTTCCTTTAAACAACGGTGTTTCAGTTCAGTCTGAGTGTCCCATCGGTCTAATCGGTGATGACATTGAAGCTGTTGCAAGAAAGACTTCCAAAGACATTGGTAAACCTGTTGTACCTGTTCGTTGTGAAGGTTTCCGTGGTGTATCTCAGTCTTTAGGACACCACATTGCTAACGATGTTATCCGTGACTGGGTATTTCCTCGTGCAGAGGAAGCTGATAAAAACGGTACCCTTGGTTATGAACCAGGTCCTTATGATGTTGCAATCATTGGTGACTATAACATCGGTGGTGATGCATGGTCTAGCCGTATCCTACTTGAAGAAATCGGCTTAAGAGTAGTTGCTCAGTGGTCTGGTGACGGTACATTTAACGAGTTGATGATCACTCCTAAAGTGAAAATGAACTTGATTCACTGCTATCGTTCCATGAACTACATCACTCGTCACATGGAAGAAACCTTTGGTATTCCCTGGATGGAGTACAACTTCTTTGGACCTACCAAAATTGCTGAATCTTTGAGAGCGATCGCTGCTAAGTTTGACGAAACAATTCAGAAGAAAGCTGAAGAAGTTATCGCTAAGTATCAGCCTACTGTAGATGCTATTTTAGCTAAGTACGGTGAGCGTTTAGATGGTAAGACTGTTGCATTAATGGTCGGTGGTTTACGTCCTCGTCACGTTGTACCAGCATTTAATGACTTGGGTATCAAGTTAGTAAGTACCGGTTATGAGTTTGCTCACAGCGATGACTATAAGCGTACTACCAACTACATCGATAACGGAACAATCGTTTATGATGACGTAACTGCTTACGAGTTCGAGGAATTTGTTAAGTCTCTCAAACCCGATATCGTTGGTGCTGGTATTAAAGAGAAGTATGTCTTCCAGAAGATGGGTCTTCCTTTCCGTCAAATGCACTCTTGGGATTACTCCGGTCCTTATCATGGTTATGACGGTTTTGCTATCTTCGCTCGTGACATGGATCTAGCAATCAACAACCCATCTTGGAAGTTGATCGGTACTCCTTGGAAAAAAGAGAAAGCTACTGCTAAAGCTGCTTAATTAATTGTTTGATTTAATGTTTTAATCAAACAACGCTACAACAATTCACTAAGTAAATGAGGGAGGGAAAATAAGGAAAGTTATATGTCAAGAATTAGAATTCAGAACCCAAAAGTGATCATTTTTGAATTTTGAATTTTGGATTTTGGATTTTTAAATTTCCTTGTTTTCTCTCTTTAGTTTCTACCCATCAACCATTATCCAGTTACCACGGAGACATAAAAAATGCCTCAGAATCCAGAAAAAATCCAAGACCACGTAGAACTATTTCACCAACCCGAATATCAAGAACTTTTTGAGAGAAAAAAAGAGTTTGAAAAGGGACACTCCCCCGAAGAAATTGAGCGTGTTGCTGAGTGGACAAAAAGCTGGGAGTACCGCGAAAAGAACTTTGCACGTGAAGCTTTAACTATCAACCCTGCAAAAGGTTGTCAGCCTTTAGGTGCTATTTACGCTGCTGCTGGTTTTGAAGGTACTCTACCTTTTGTACAAGGTTCTCAGGGTTGTGTAGCTTACTTCCGTACCCACTTAACCCGTCACTTTAAAGAGCCATTCTCAGCAGTTTCTTCTTCCATGACCGAAGATGCAGCAGTTTTCGGTGGTTTGAACAACATGATTGACGGTTTGACTAATGCTTATGCAATGTACAAACCCAAAATGATTGCTGTTTCTACTACCTGTATGGCTGAGGTTATCGGTGATGACTTAGGTGCATTTATCGGTAATGCTAAAAATGCAGGTGCAATTCCTCAAGAATTCCCCGTACCTTTTGCTCATACTCCTAGCTTTGTTGGTTCCCATATCACTGGTTACGACAACATGCTTAAGAGTATTCTTTCTAACCTCAGTGAAGGTAAGAAGGGTAATAGCAACGGAAAAATTAACTTAATTCCTGGTTTTGATACCTATGTAGGAAACCTACGGGAAGTTAAGCGTATGGCTAGTTTAATGGGTGTTGATTACACTCTATTAGCTGATAACTCTGATTATGTTGATGCTCCTAATACTGGTGACTTCAGCATGTATCAGAAGGGTACTAAGCTTGAAGATGCTGCTGATTCTTGTAATGCAAAAGCTACAATTTCTTTGCAGAAGAATTCCACTGTTAAGACCTGCGAATTTATTGAGAAGACTTGGAAGCAAGAAGTTGCTGTTTGCAGCCCTTGGGGTATTCGCGGTACCGATGAGTTCTTAATGAAACTCAGTGAATTAAGCGGTAAGGCTATTCCTGAAGAGTTAGAGGAGGAGCGCGGTCGTGCAGTTGATGCGATGACTGACTCTCACGCATGGTTACACGGTAAGCGTTTCGCTATCTACGGCGACCCAGACTTAGTATATGGTGTAACTAGCTTCTTATTAGAATTAGGTGCTGAGCCTGTACACATCCTAGTTCACAACAGCAATAAAGTCTTTGAAGCGGATATGCAGTCTTTGTTGGATTCTAGTGAGTATGGTAAGGGTGCTACAATTTGGCCTGGAAAAGACTTATGGCACATGCGTTCTCTAAAATGTTTTCTATCAAGTTTATTTTTATCAGGACTTATACAAAGCCTTCTAACTTGCACATTTTATAGAACCCTCTCGGTGGGATGAAAATTATCAAGACCCCTGGCTAATAGTTACCGATTTAGAGTCAGAAGACGCTGATATCAGATGGTATGGTTTTCGCTGTTGGATTGAATGTTCCGTCCCGAGATATCAAAAGTGATGGATGGAATTGGAATAAGACTCATATAACAAGGCAGGATTCAGAAGGCGCAAAAGCTTATTATAGGGGCATTTTAGAAATTTTTAATGGTCTATTTATTTACGCCGTATTGTACTAGCGCAATTACTCAACGGTTTACCAGTTACCACTAAAAGCCTAAATTCACGGAAGCTAGCAGAGAAATTCGATGAAATTAATAGCAACGACTTCGCCATTTGATATTGTCACTGATTTGATGAATTTCTTATAAACTTTGTTTTTTACAGACTCTTTCATATTTTTATAAAGTCTGGGGTCGGAAAATAGTTGCACAAATTCTTTTAGCTGCTCGGCTTGGAAAATAACTTTATCAGTAGTATTAATCTGATGTTGCTGTATCTGTAATTTAATTTTTACAATTGCCTCTTCAATGGCTGCATTGGGAGGTAATTTCTGTAAATTTTGTAGTGAAGACCTTAGTTCAATCACTTCTGCTGTTTCTGTTTCCTCTTTTGGTTGATTTTCGATCGTAAAATCTTTCAATGCGATCGCTTTCTGAGTTAAGGCTTGATCTACGGTATTAATAACTTTGGCAAGATGGATGCCTTTTTTGTTCTGACAATACTTATCACCATACATTCCACGGTTTTTACACCTGACTGGAATATAGGGCTTGTTGTTAGGGTAGCACTTACCACCGCAATTACCACAAAACATTTGACCGGACAGCAAACCTTGACCAATATTACTATTATTTCTATTATTCTTTCCCCAACGACGACTGTTCTCAGCTAGTAATATCTCTATTTCCCTGTAGGTTTCACTGCTTATTAGGGGCTCGTGGGTATTATATCTGATATCCCAATTTTCTGGATTATTACGATTTTTCTTAACGTTATATCTTGTATTACCTCTGAGTACTGGGTTATGCAACCATGTTGTTAGTCCAGTGGTAGAAAATTTTACATCATATTCCTGTAAAAAATACTGAATAGTCTTTCTAATACTGCTTTGATTTATTAATAAATATTCTATTATTTCTTTAGCGATCGCCCAATGAGTTTTCCCTGATTTATGCAGAGATAGGTCTGGTGCATATTTTTCATCAATTCTTGCATAACCGAATGGTGGTTGAGGACAGGCTTTACCTTGTTCGCGAAAATGATTGTAACCGTGTTTAACCCTATTTTGCAACAGGTCTAGCTCAAACTCAGCTAATGCACCCATCTGATTAAGTGAAAATTTAGCAAATGGGTTTTGTAAATCATCAACAGGTGAATCCAGAATTATTAATTTAATACCTATCTGATTAAATAATGCGATCGCTTTATTAATGGTAACTATTGACCTGGCTAGTCGGTCAATTCTGGTAATAACTATTTCAGAAATATCACCATTACGACATGCTTCTAAAAGTTTGGTAAATTCTTTTCTATTATTTGATCTTCCAGACTTAACATCTGAGAAAATCATAGCAACACCTGCTTTTCTGATACGTTCTGTTTGCTGAATCAACGCTTCTTCTTGCTCTCCTGTTGAAACCCGAACGTAGCCGACTCGCATACACCACCTGAGATTAAGGTTTTATGTAGCATACCACAAAATCTTACCTTGTAAGTTCTTTTGGTGTAGGAATAGTAAGATTTTTGTTGTTGATGATCTTTTCAGCCAAAGAAGCGTACTCTTTAGCCTGATTACTGTCAGGTGCATACTCGTTAACGGTCATACGACGCAATTCAGCGTGCTGTACAATGTTGTCGCGAGGTACGAAGTGAATCATTTGAGTGTTTAGTCTTTGAGCCAAGTTTTCGATCAACTCGTCTTCACGGTCGGTCTTACGGCTGTTACAAATCAATCCACCTAAACGTACACCACCGGAGTGAGCATACTTAAGAATACCGCGAGCAATGTTGTTAGCAGCATACATCGCCATCATCTCACCAGAGGTAACGATGTAGATTTCTTGTGCTTTACCTTCACGAATAGGCATAGCGAAACCACCGCTTTTCGCTAATTGCAGTCAAAAAATATTTTAGTATAAATATTTACTCATGATAAATCTCTACAAAAGTCTTTACAAAAGTTCTGGGTCAGACATATTTAGTCATACATATTTAATGTTTAGAGATGCCTGATTAACTAATCATATAAATCAACTTATTGATTTTGACATCTCTTTCCCTCAATCTTTGGTCCCAAAGGATGTTACTTCCGTTGTAATTGATTTTAATTCAACTATTAAAATCGGCTTCTTCAATTATTTCTAAAGCATAAAACAGTGCAGCATCCGCATCGGTAAGAGTGGTGCTACCCTCTTTTTCAGTAAGATTTTTATTGATGATTTTCCATGCATTTGGATAATTATCTCTGATTTTATTTAATTGGTCGAAAACTGAGCGTAAGTCAGTTTTTAGGTCTTGTTTATTTTCCATCACTTATCAATTATTCCTTGAGAGCTTGAAAAAATGGTAAATTAGTTAGGACTTACGCACTCGTGACGAAAAATAAAGCTTTGATATTGCTTCTCTACAGTCGCAATGACAACGGAGTTCCGTTATTGTTGTGTAAGTCCTGTTAGTCTGATTTTAACTTTGATATTATATCGTGATAAATGCAGTAACTGATAATCAAATCAAATGTACAAGGCAAAGGGTTATCTAGTCTGTACCTACAATTGAGAAAACAATATCATAATGAACTTCTTGGTTACGATATCCTTTTTCCTCAATCTTTAATTGCAAAGGATGTTGGAGAAGTTCTAATTGATTTGATCCGTTGATATTAATGTTTATATGATTTGGTTCATCAATATTAAGGTAAAAAGTTTGCCTACAAGTCCCTTGTATGTAATTAGACTCTATGTGTGATATTTTGTCTCGGAAGTTTTTATTACCTGTTAATGCTAGATATAAGTTTGATAACTGTCTGCGGTTCAAATGAGTAATTTGAATATCTTTTGTTTTTTCTGGATTGAATTCTGTCATAGTTATATTTGTATGAGGTAAATAGCTAGGACAAAATAAATACTCTGTGATTTACTACAGAGCTTTTTATTATCTACTCTTTCATCCTCTTAGATAAAGCCGAGTAAAACTATATAATTTCAATTAAAAATAACTTAAATAAGTAAAGATAAGAATAATATTAATTGTAAAAAATATTACTTGTGTACTTGCACATAGGTAGAAATCTGATATTTATAACTTTTATAGGAATACTTAGGATTTATGTATTGACAAAAAACAGCCTATGATTTTATACCCAATGAATGACTTCTATTACTATATTTTTAAAATATTTTTTTTGCTTTTCCATCTTTTTAGTTATGAAAATAGCTGGTATAATTCATCATTATGTCTGAGTCATTTATTCACAAGTAGTTGTTTGGAAACGTGTTTTGCTATATTGACCATAATACTCTCGGTACCATTGAACAAATTTAGAAATACCTTCTTCTACAGAGGTTTTGGGTTGAAATCCTACGTCTTCCATCAAGTCTGTTAAATCTGCATATGTTATCGGAACATCACCGGGTTGCATGGGTAAATAGTTCTTTTTAGCTGATTGACCAAGGGCTTTTTCTATTATTTCAATGAATTTTTCTAATGCTATGGGTTTATTGTTACCTATATTGTAAACTCTATAGAGTGGCTGATTAATTCCTGAGGAATTGCTGACGTCTCTTTGTAAAGGTGGCTTATGTATAACTCTGACTAAACCTTCAATTACATCGTCTATGTAAGTAAAGTCACGCTGCATTTCCCCGAAATTATATATATCAATAGGTCTACCTTCTTCAATAGCTCTGACAAATTTGAAATAAGCCATATCTGGTCTTCCCCAAGGACCGTAGACAGTAAAGAATCGTAATCCTGTAATAGGTAAATTATAAAGGTGGCTGTAGGTATAAGCCATTAATTCATTTGCTTTTTTGGTAGCTGCATATAGAGAAATAGGATGATCAACGCGATCGCTCGTGGAGAAGGGTATTTTATGATTTCCACCGTAGACGGAACTTGATGAGGCAAAAACTAAGTGTTTTATGGAACTATAGCGACAACCTTCTAATAAGTTCAGGAAGCCTTGAATATTGCTATCTATGTAAGCGTGGGGATTTTGTAGAGAATAACGTACTCCAGCCTGAGCTGCAAGATTAACGACGTAATCAAAGATTTCGGTTTGAAAAAGTTGAGCGATCGCAGAATTATCACTCAAGTCTAATAATTGAAAGGTAAATCCTGAGTAGGGTTTTAGTTGGGATAAGCGAGCTTGTTTGAGGTTAACATCATAGTATTTATTCAGGTTATCGATACCGTATACTTGGATATTTTCTTGAAGAAGGCGTTTTGCAAGGTGATAACCGATAAATCCAGCTACACCAGTAATTAATACTTTCATTTTTATTATCTATCTCAAATTATTGCATTCTTATGTTGATGTGAATGAATTTATACATGAATTGATAAATTCATTCGTAGCAGGGATTGAATATTTTCTTGTCATAAGTAGTAGTGCAAAATTAATTTAACATTCTCAAAACTTCAAGTTCTTGGGATTGCTTCTTCTAATGGAGATGCTAACGCGAAGGTTCCTGTCCTTTCCTAAGGAAGGTTTTCAGCGAACGGACACGCGGAAGCGTAACGACGGTATAGCGATAGCTAACGCTAATGAATTTTACCTAAGTACTTATGATGTCCGAATAATTAGTTATTATTCCCGAATCTGTGCGAAAAACTAGAAATCCTCTTTCCCCCTGCTCCCTGCCCGCTTTATTATAAGTGTTTAAACGAACATGATATCAATCCCTGCTATTGATGCTCTTTTTGGTTTCTAGGGGGAGATATTCATTGCCTGAATCACTGCTTTATTTTGGGATGCAGGATAAAATAAGATACTGATTTTATTTGGTTGAATATTTAATTGTCCCGAATGCTTATCTAGTTCTAATATTTGGTTAAATACAGATATAATCGTTTCTGGGTCTGCAATTACCATTGCTGTTTGTAGTGGAGTTGTATTTTGAGTTTGGTTAGATATTCGTTTAGATATTCCCTTCGATATAATTTTGTGCCATTGGGATAGAAAGTTTTCACGGGATATTTGGATATTTACAGGTGGTTTAGATTGAGCTTCTAGTAATGATTTAGCAGTTTTTTCGGCTGCTGGTGTATCTCTGCTTAGACAAAAGTCTAATTCAACTGATGTTAAAAATTTTGATATTTTGGCGATATCTTTATCTTCAGCGTTTACTGGTAGTAAAAGTAATCTTAGCCCATATTTACCATTTTTGAGTTTAGGTAATACTTCACCGAGATGTTGAGTTAGGTTAACTGTTTCTAAGTTTGCTTTATATAGGTTTTCTTTTGGGATATTATTTTCTAAGTTATTATTTCCTAAACTATTCTCGATATTAATTGTACTGATACCACAATTAGATTGTTGCAATGTGTGAAAATACTCTGATTTGATACCTAGCGCTGTACCAATTAATGCTCTAATTGTTCCTCCATGACTGACTATTAATATAGTTTTACCCATATGTTGCGGAAGGATTTCTTGCCAAAATTCCTTAGCTTGTTTATAAAGTTTTAAAACAGGTTGAATTTGGGTCTTAACCAAAGTAGAACCAGAAATAGAGATAGTTTCCATGATAAATTCATGGGGTCTTTCTTCCCAAACTTGATAATCTTCTGCTAAATTTTTGCGCACATACTCAAATGATAAACCTTGCCATCCAGGTATATCAACTTCTTTCAGATTAGGATGTATTTTTAGCTCAGGAGTGTGGAATATTTCTGATGTAATCGTATTTTGAGTAGAATTTAAGTCAATATTATCAATATTATCTGCCTTAATCGCATCTAAAATCTGCTGTGCAGTTTCTTGAGTTCTTTGCAGTGGACTTGCATAAATGGTATCTATAGAAGTATTCCTGAGAAATTCCCCACTTTGATAAGCTTGAATTTTTCCTTTGTCATTTAGTAAGGAATCATCGCAGCAACCTTGATATAGCTTTAATTGATTGTATGTGCTTTGTCCGTGACGTAAAAATATAACTCTGGTTCTATTATATGTTGTATTAGATGTTCTAATTTTATTCATCATTCTGAGTTAGTTAGTTAGTAGTAGATGCTGAACAAAGAAAAAATCGAGAGTTGGTAGATTAACCTAGTACCTAAAGGTAGAAGTAAGAGGGTAGTTAGCTTCGCTATACTTCGTAAACATGCTCAAGGGTTGTCGAAGACTAGGCTCAAAAGCCTTAAAATAAGCTGCTTACAAATTTATAATGATTTCTCTATTTACGCCGTGTTGTACTAGTACATTAATAAATATATTGAAACAAGTAGATTGATTAATAATTAATTTGTTAAACTCAAAGCTAAATTAGAAGACTACACCTTAAGGCTTAATGCTATTAAAACTTTACTTTTCATTAACTTTTCATTAGTTTTTTATTAAATATCTGATTGGAATTTGCCGACGAATAATCATCCAAAGCTGATTGTAAAGCATACATCGCTGCATATCTTCCAGCATTTTGCATCAATTGCTGATGATTTCCTTGCTCCAGAATTTTTCCACCCTCAATATACACAATTAAATCTGCACCTTGAATTGATTTGAGATTGTGGGAAACGATAAAAGTCGTACGTCCTTGAGTTAATCTATCTAAAGCCTCATTGACATTACGCTCACTTTCATTATCTAAACCGGTAGTTGGTTCATCTAAAATTACGATGGGAGATTGACGTATTGCAGCACGAGCGATCGCTATTCTTTGTCTTTGTCCTCCGGAAAGGGTCGCACCTCTTTCCCCTAAAATTGTTTCATAACCTTGGGGTAACTTCATTATAAAATCATGGGCATTTCCTAAGCGTGCAGCTGTTTTAATATCTGATTCGGATGCTTGTAAATTACCGTAAGCAATGTTATCTCTGACACTTGCCGCGAATAGAACGCTATCTTGGAGAACTACGCTGATTTGACGACGCAAGGATTGTAATTTATACTCTCGTAAATCATACCCATCAATGAAAATTCCTCCGGTTGTTGGGTCATATAGACGAAGTAACAAACTTGTGAGAGTAGACTTACCACCACCAGAAGCACCCACCAAAGCTACTCGCTGACCAGGGAAAGCTGTAAAAGAAATATTACACAGAATGCTTTGAGTAGATTCGTAACCAAAACTAACATTTTCAAATCTGACACATCCGCGAAAAGACGGAGCTTTCCTGGTTCCACGAGTATCACGGATATCAGGAATTGTATCGAGAATTTCCAAAATGCGATCGCCTGATGCGGTTGCTTTAGCAATCTGTCCCATGTATTTGGCTAATACTCGCATTGGTTTAAAAGCAATACGAAAATAATTGACAAATATCAATAAGTCTCCCGGAGTAATATGATTATCCATAACTAAGTGGGTTCCCCGCCATAATACCAAAGCGGTGGCAATACCTACTAAAAGCTCTACCATTCTTTCTAAACCAGTTGAGAGCTTTTGCGCTTTTGCACTTTCTTTTAAACTTTGACGATTTTGACTTGCAAAGGAATCCTCTAGCATTTTCTGGAGTGAAAGCGCTTGAACGACTTTTATTGCACCTAAGGATTCTGCTGTGGTCGCTGCAAGTAAACCTTCTCTGTTCCGTCGGGATTTGACTACTCCGCTAATTTGTTTAGTTAAGCGAGTAGTTGCAAAGATAAATAGTGGGAATACGACAATAGCAATCACCGCTAACTCCCAATGTAGCCAAAACATGATTGCAATCATCCCAAGGATGGTCAGGGAATTAGCAATTAAGGGTAAAACTGCCATGACGGTAGTTTCTCGCAATCTTTCGATATCTGAAGTGACACGAGTAATTAAATCCCCGGTCTTGATTTTATGATGAAATGACAGAGAAAGATTTTGAATGTGGCTGTACAGTTCTGCTCGCACTTCTGTTAAAATATTGCTGGCTGCTAATGCCATTCCATAAACGCTGAAGTAAGCTGCGATCGCCCGTAAAGCAACTACGATTACCAAAGCAAAAGCAAAAATACTAACTAAGGTAAATGGAGTTAGTCCACTCAGTAGAGGAAATTCTGAGACTTGGCTTTTGAAATCAGGAACCAGAACGTAATCAAATATAAACTTTAAAGGCCAAGGTTCTAATAAGTGTAAGGCAATTTCAGCTATTAAACCAATAAAAGATGTCAAAAGTAAAGATTTTTGATTTCGGAGTTGTGGTAAAAATCTACTGACAATTCTTCCTATTCCTGGCAGTAAATACCTGACATTTTTAGAGTCTCGATTAGCCATCATACTGTTCTATCTCCCTCTAAATTGCATATAAACTTAGTCATAAAAATTCACATAAGTAATGTTAGGCTTATGATTTGCATACTTTTGTTATAAATGTGAAATTTTAAACTTTGCTTGCTCTTTATTTATACAATCAAGGTTGGTGATGAATTGATGATGAAAGTTTGATGAGAAAAGTCTCATGAATACATGAATACTTCTTTTTCTTGAGTAATATGATGTCCGCTTGAGTTACTGTCATTGCGACCGGAGGGAAGCAATCTCAAAGCCTTGCGATTGCTAGTCTCCGACAACGCAGGAGCGCGTTAAGCGTTCCACTCACTGCGGACTTATCGTAACTAATTATCCGGACATGATATAATTCTTTAAATCGGTTTAAGTCGCGGAAGCGAGAAGGAAGAGGGAAGAAGTAACTTATGAGTCCACAAGCACTCATGAATTCCCTATACCTCACACAGTCAGAGTAGAAAGCTTATTTTCATCTGCGATATCGGTATCCAAATATTCTAAAAGACTATCTATCTCCTCTGAAGATAATATCTTATCTCCAGCTTTAGCATTCATCGCAGCTTGTTCGGGAGACTTCGCACCAGGAATTGCTACTGGTTGTACTGGATGTGAAGCTATAAAGCGTAATGCTGTATTTATCATTTCCTCACCGGGTTTGAGGATAGTTTTCAGCTTTTCAATTTTAGCCATATGACGGTCTAATTTCTGTTTTCTCACCTCATCCATATACCATTCAGAACGTACATTATCAGTAAAAACAGTCTCTGGTGAATATTTACCAGATAATAACCCTTTACCTAAAGGACTCCGCACCATAACAGCAATATTATGTTCTTGACAATAGGGTAAAAATTCTGACTCGGCTTTACGATTTAACAGTGAATACTCAACCTCAACCACACTGCAAGTATTATTAACATTAAACCGCTTCAAAACCTTTAACTTATCAGTAGAAATACCATAACGGCGGATTAAACCTTGTTCCTTTAAAAGCTCAAAACCTTCTAAGTAAACACTAGGATCTTCAATTTTACCTTCATGACAAAGCATCACATCAATATAATCGGTACGTAAACGATAGAGGGAAGCATGAACGCATAGACGTACCATATCAACCGTAGTCATGGGGACAGTCTGACCAGAGCGTCTCCCCCAACGTCCCATTTTAGTCACAACATGAACGCGATCGCGAATTCCTATTAAAGCTTTTCCTAAGCGTTCTTCAGATAAACCTGCGGGGACACCATAGGATTCAGCAGTGTCAAATAAGTTGATTCCGTGATCAAAACCACTACGAATGGTTGCGATCGCTGTAGATTCTTCAACTTTTCCCCACTGGTTAGCAATATTCCAAGTTCCTAATCCCATTGTTGAGATATTCCAACCTGTAGGTCCAAATTCTCGGTAAAGCATATTTATGTTTCTCTTCAATACAGTTTTCAGTTTTCAGGAGTTTAGTGCTCTCGAACCGGTAGATATCACCAATAAAAGTGTGTAATCAAAGAATTGTAATTAAAAAATATAGTTCTTCTATTGGAAAAAAGTAAATTCTTCATTGATTGGTGAAATAGATTTTTTCGGGGATTTCTCCTGGTAATTAAAAAGAGATTTCTCATAGCGATAATAGAGATAATTATTTAGCTTTTTCTCTAATTTAACTAGTATGGATTCTAACCAGTTCTTGAAAGGTTTACCCAAGAAATTAAACCGCTTTACTAATGGTTTAATTAATTCCTCTTTCCTTCTTCTTCCCAACTTTTTATAGCGCTTAGTAAAATACTCATTTTCCACTAAATTCCACTTTTGATGAAAATGATGCAGGTTATCTAACTCCCAGCGATCACTCCAGCGCAGCATAAAGTAAGGTAAGTCTTCCCAAGAGAGAGCAGGTGCAGGTGGGTGGGTGAGAAAAGTCACGATTGATGAGGGTTCTAGATAAATAGTACCGTCATTTTTGACTATAGACATAGCAAAATCAATATATTCTTTGGTACAAGAAAATTTTTCATCTAGTAAGCCAATCTTATCAAAAATCGACCTTTTTACCAACATTGAGTGAAACTCAATAAAACCCGTTTGCGTTCTTATTAATTTATCTTGTACTTGGGCTAATTTTTGATTTTGGTAGGGTGTTTTCTCATTAATTTCCCATTTTCCTTTCTGTTCTGAGTTTGCTTCTAATGCTGCTTCACCTACTATAAATTGAGTTATTTCTTCAGGTGACATATATTCTCCACCCACACAATGAACTGTTTCATGAACAGGTTTATATTGACATACAGTAGAACCAACTACAGTTGCATCGGTATCTTTAGCACATTTAATTAAAGCATCCAGCCAATTTGGGGAGAAAATTACATCATTATCAACAAATACTACATATTCTGTTTTTACATAAGGCAGTGCTAAATTTCTAGCAGCATTAGGAGAAAGATAGTAATTAGAACTAACTATTTCAAATCCTTTTTCCTGAGATTTTATTTTCAGATAACTTTGTAATTTTTGAGGTGAATTATTATCCACATAAATTAATTTAAATGGGAATTTAGTATTTTCATAAAGACTCTCTAAAGACTCCTGAGCAAATCTAAAACGTTCTCGGGGTACAACAATAATTGTAACTTCTGGTTGATTTATCATAGTAAAATAAGTCTTTCAAAAAGAGATTTATATTTTGTAGATAAAATTTTGAACTGAGTAGTTGCTGAAAGATTTTAGTCTCACTAAAAATTATTTACACAATCGTTAGTTGTTTCATCATAGATAAAGATGATTGCAATACATTGTCATAGATATTTAGCCAGTTTTCTAACTCTACTTTTGGTGCTAATTTTTGATATGCTTTTTCTTTTGCTGCTTGACCAAATTGCTGTCTTAACTGCGGTCTATCTGCTAGATATCTCAAAGCTGCGGCTAATTCTGGACTATTTGCAGGATTTACCAACAAACCGTTAATATTATCTTCAACAATTTCCCCAATAGCATCAACATTCGTCCCCACAATTGCGCAACCTGCAAGCATTGCTTCTAGTAAAGCATTCGGACAACCGTCTGTTAGGGAGGGTATTGTAAAAATATCTAGATAAGGTAGGTAAGCTAGTGTCTCTTCACGAGTTTGCATACCAGTAATATGTAGTTTACTTCCCAAAGAACATTGCTGCAATTCATTTTCCCAGTAATGTTTTTCTTTAGCTACAAAATCACCAATCAGCAGTAAATTAATATCGATATCATTACTTAGTTTAGTGCAGGCATCGAGGAGATATTCAATTCCTTTTTTATCTCTAAATCTACCAGTTGTACCAATGATAATACCAGATAGCTCATCAACTCTAGCTGGTTTGTAAAAACCAGAAAAATCAATTGGGACAATAGAATTCCAAAAAGCAGAGGATTTCGAGATTATTCTAGGAGCAATAACCCGTGCACGTTTCAATAAATCTCGACTGACGAAGGTTATCCAATCAGAACTTTCTAAAATCCAGGAAATTTGAGCATGATTTTTAGGATTAAAGATATGTTTGTGGAGGTCTGCACCGCGGACGCTATTAATAACAGGAAGGTCATTTTCTTTAGCTAATAATGTAGTAATATAACCTGTTTCAACCATAAAAAATGCATGAAACAAATCAAATTTATAGGATTGATGCAGATATTTTAACTGAAAATAAACATCTGAGAAAAACTCAGTAATCTCTGTGGAATTATCCCGGGCTGCTGACTTAATTCGGTGTACAAATATATTATCTTGAACTGTTGTTTTACAGCTAGCACGACGATGGATATTTTCTGTAACTAAGCGTTGCTTGGAGCGAAATACAGCAACGTGGACTTCATAACCGACTTCTGTGAGCATTTTAGCAATTCGGTTAACCGACTCACCAACTCCACCCACGTCAGGAGGATATTCTAATGTTGTGATGCAGATTCTTTTAGTCATTTTATATTGCTTGTTGGTTATTATTTGTTAATTGTTAGTTTTTAGTTGTCAGCTAAGATTTTAGAATTACCAAATTTTTGTTGTTCGATTGCTTCTTTTATAATCAAACTACTTGTGGTTGGAGTACAAGATTTTTTAAGATTAATGCAGTATTTTCTACACCATTGAAATCAAATTCAGTAGTTTTGTTCTCAATTTTTAGATAGTTGATTATTTCTGTTGCAAATATTTCTGGATGTAAATCATTAGGTTGAATCATTTTCACAACTGCTAATTTATCCAGTTTATTTGCTCGCATTCTTTGTTCTTGGTCATTATTTCCTGTGAAAGGTAATATCATGGCTTTGACCCCGGTTGTCATAATATTAAGGGTAGTATTATAGCCAGACATACTAATAGATAGATCGGATTTTTGCATATAGCTTAGTAAATTAGTGGTGTAGCGACTGACACGAACATTTTTCAAATTAGCTACTAAGTTTTGCCAATGTTCTAATTTTTCGTTCGGTATGAAGGGACCAGTAAATATTTGAATATGATGGGGTATTTCTTGTTCTAGGATAGGTGCTGAATGGATAATACCATCTATTAATTCATGTCCAAATCTCCCACCACCGACACTAACTAAAATAAGCGGTTTTTCTGATTCAATAATAGCTTTATCTTCGGAGTTTAAAATAGGATTAATGGAAGGCTTTTGTACTACGAATCCAGTATATTTAATTTCACATTTAATATCTTGTAGACGAGTAAAAGTTTCTTCTAAAGGGTAAAAAATTGGATCGCCATGAACTAACAATAAATCAAAATATTTATTCATCAAATTACAAACTTTATCTTCGTATTTGATACGATTGGTCTTAGTTACAACAATATCTCGTAAGCTGGAAACTACTTTTACCGGTTTACTAACTGACTTAATCTTGTTAAGTAATGGTATTAATTCAAAAGAAAATTTTCCTCTGCCAAAGGGGAACAATTCAATCATAAAAATATCTGGCTGAAATCGATCGAAAATTTTTAGTAGTTGATTTTTACGAATTTCTTGAACTTCCGCTAGGGTTAATGATTCATCAACTACCTGTAAAGCTTTAAATTCCGAGTCAGTTTTAATTGCAGGTAAATTAATTACTTCCACACCATTAGGAAAGGGAAATTCTTTAATAACTTCTCCACCATTAATAAAACAAATTTGAAAGTCAGGTATCAATCCGCGTACAATTTCCATACTGCGTACTAGATGACCCATACCTAGTATATGCTGGCAGTAGAACATGAGTTTTTTCATAATTAATTCCCTATCGAATTATTGATTTATGTAACTCTTACTCTGTGTAATGATTATTGTGACTGAATATCTAAAATATAACTTTCAATAATAACTATGATTGACGCTCTATTTTTGATCTAAAAATTAAGCTATTAGGCAATTACTTTTCTGACACAAGGAATAAACAAATTCTCTACTCGTTGTATCGAATGTATTGGATAAGAGATTTTTTATGTAGTGACTAAGTCTGGGTAAACCTTCTAAATCAATGCTATGCTTTTCCTGAGATACTTCTAATATCTGTAATAAACTTTCAATTAATATCTTAGAATTAAGCTTGTTAGGATGTATCACATTAAATGGAGCTTTTTTTTGCATTCTTTGAGAACGGATTAATTGCTCCTGGGATGGTTTAATGCGTGGTACAATTACCGCAGGTTTACTAGCACAGAGAATTTCACATACGGTGTTATAACCAGCCATGGAAACTACTGCATCTGAAGCTTCAATATAACTCATCAAATCATCAGTAAACTCTCCTAATTCAACTTGGGAATTATTTTCTGCGGACTTATAAATTGCTTTTCTTTGAGATATTGGCATTTCTGGTCCGCAAATGATTAAACTTTTAAAATCATATAAATTCCCTAACAGCTTTAGTCCTCTTAAATAACTATCTAGTAGTTGATAACCATCTTGTCCACCACCAGGAGTCACCAACACTAATTTCTGATTATCTTGAATATTTAACTCTTGACGAATAGTAGCTTTACTCTTATTCCCAGATAGACGACGAATATAACCACAAAACCTTACCTTTTTTATCAACTTCTCAGGTAACTGATACTCTTGACGAAAGTCTAAAACATCAGGTGTTCCCATTACCAATAGTGATTCATAGTATTTCTCAATCCCTGCGTAGTAACCCTGCTTTTTCCACTCATTAATTATTTTTTCTGGTGTATCAAGAATGTCCCTAAATAGTAAAACTTTTTTAGTCTGAGGTAAACTTTTATGTATATAACGAACTGCAGGAATTAACTCATTTTTAATTCCGTAAGCTTTCTTATCCACTAAAAATAAATCGGGTTGAAAATTAATCGCAGCAGATAAAATAACATGCGATCGCAGTTTTACAGTGTCTTCAAGATTTAATCCTAAATACTTAACTGCAATTTCTCCAGTCTCACCCCGATTCAAACAGGGAAGTTTAATATAATCTAGTCTTTCGGGTAAACGAAATCCCTGTAACATCGGAGAACCGGAAAGTAGTAAAATTGAAAGTCTGGGAATCTCTTCAAGCAAATATTCACAGATAGCTAACATTCTCCGAATATTGCCCAGACCGAATGTATCGTGAGAATATACCATCAATCTCATCATCAAAAGCTCCAATTTGATTTAGGATTTTGGTTCCTACAGTGAGAACCTCTCAATACATTAGGAAAATATCTACTAGTGGTTTAATCTTTCTTAGTAATTGCCGATTAGTAGTGTTTCCCTCCTGATACATCTTTTCTGTTGTGAATGAAGATTTTATGAAATTTTAATGAGAAACTTCTCATTAAAGAAGCTTATTTATTCATATCTTGTACCTGAGCGTATAAACCACAAAAATTAAATAATTTCGTTCAAAGCTTGCTGTACAAAGGTTTGATTCTCAGTATACCGAAGCTTGATTCAAGTAGGATTCCTATATAAGGCTTATAAAATGTGTTTCTTAGGAGTTTACTTAATAAGGAGTTCTGAAGCGATTTTAGTCATAATTATTTTTTGATTTTACAAGGTAAAGGCTGTTCTGAGTAGAATTCAAATTCAAACTTATGTGTAAAAACATCTCAGTATAAGCAAGCGTTTTCAGCCTTTCTTAGCAAATTATGTAATTTTCAATGGTACTTCAGTGTTATTAAAGGGAAAAATATATTTAAATATGTCAATAAAAAGCATTCTCTAGAAAAAAATTAGAATTTATTATATTATGCCTTTACTTTTTGATAATTATTTTCCCAAGAAGGAATCTAGGGGTTTTGCAGACTGTATGCAAAACTATTTATCAAGACTTAGTATATCTAGCAAAATTCGTCTTGGTTATGCTTTAACTTTAGGAATTGCTTTATCGGGGACAATTCTCGGAATTTTGATTGGGCAAATATATGAAAAGCGATCGCAAGATATACTTAAAGATGTACTGGAAGAAAATGAATTACTTGCCCAATTCAAAATAGATTTATTAGAAGCTAAAAATTTAGAAAAAGAGTTAGTATTTCACTTAGAAAAACCAAATTTATTTAGAAAAAGATATAAAGTATTTTTGAAAGAAATTAGCGAGTTAGATGATACCTGGGAAAGTATTAAGAAATCCTATGATAATGCAGAGGTAAAGGAAACAGACGAAGAAACAGAAGCATTACAAAAAATCAATATAATTTACAAGCTTTCAATAATATCACATTTTCAAAAATCTCAAAATATTTATAAAAATTTTGTTGACAAAAGTCTCAATTCATCAGAAATCATCAATACCCGTGAGCAAATTTTTCAAATAGATAATAGTAATTTTGCCAGCATTTTTGCAGATATTATTCGCAATATTAAGAATGCAAGAGAAATTATAGGTGAAGAACTCGAAGAGGTAGAAAGAGAAATAATTATCCTTTCTCGGATTAGATTATCTATAATTACTGCCAGTATGTTTATTTCTACGATATTTGCTATCATCATCACATATTATACTATTAAAAATATTTCTAGACCTCTACAAGCAGTCACTAAAGTTGCGACACAAATTAGCCAAGAATCTAAGTTTAATTTACAAGTACCAGTTACAACTAATGATGAAGTTGGCGTATTAGCTCAAAATTTCAATCAAATGCTTGTCAGAATTAGAGAGTTATTAATAGAACAGCAAATAAGTCAAGAACAACTAGCATTTTATAATCATAATTTAGAATTACAGGTTCAAAATAGAACAGAAGAATTACAACATAAAAATATTGACTTACAGAAAACTTTAGTAGAGCTAAAGAATGCCCAAAATCAGATAATTCAAAGCGAAAAGATGTCTAGCTTAGGACAATTAGTAGCAGGAGTTGCTCATGAGATTAATAACCCCGTCAGTTTCATCGCTGGTAACTTAGTTCATACATCAGAGTATACAAATGATTTATTGAAGCTAATAAAACTATATCAAGAAGTTTATACCCATCCAGAAGATATAATTCTTCTTCAGATTGAAGAAATAGATTTAGAATATCTACTAGAGGACTTACCCAAAGCGATCGCTTCCATGAAAGTTGGAGCAGAACGCATTACAGAAATTGTTAAATCCTTAAGAAATTTTTCTCGTCTTGATGAATCAGAATATAAACAAGCTAATATTCATGAAGGTATTGATGGTACTTTAATGATTCTCAGCCATCGCTTGAAGTCAAATGGACAACGTCAAGAAATTCAAATAATTCAAGATTACAGTCCACTTCCTTTAATTAATTGCTATCCCGGTCAGTTAAATCAAGTATTTATGAATATTCTCAGTAATGCAATTGATGCTATTGAAGAATATGAATATAAACGTATAAAAGAAGATATTGCACTTCATCCTAGTCAAATCAAAATTAAGACTCAGATAGTTGATGATAGCTGGCTAAAAATCAGTATTCAAGACTATGCTGGTGGAATCCCAGAAAAAGTCATTTCCAGGTTATTTGACCCATTCTTTACCACAAAACCTATAGGGAAAGGTACAGGATTGGGTTTGTCTATTAGTTATCAAATAATTGTGGAAAAACATGCTGGTAAACTAACCTGTAATTCTAAACTGGGAGAGGGTACTGAGTTTATAATTGAACTTCCAATTTAGCATTGTGGAGTATCTTTACTTAGTGCGTTAAAGCATATCCAATATATCGTAACAATCTGACCTTATCCTGAGTTTAATACATCCTACCCCAATTTTATTTTTTTATCTCTTATTTATAAACACGTTCTTAGCACCGACTTAGTTAATTGCTTTTAAATTGATTATATAGAACATTTTGACCCCAAGTGTAATTCTATCCGCATCAATAAATCTTTAAAGCTGAAAGGTTTTGTCAAATAATCATTAGCACCAGAATTTAATGCATCTATACGAGTACGCTCATCACTTATAGCTGTAACAATTATAACCGGTAAGTTTTTTTTTTGATAACGTAGTTCCTTTAATACAGTCAAGCCATCTATATCCGGTAATCCTAAGTCTAGCAGAAGTAGCTCAAACTCTTCTTTTAAAGCCATACCAATCACTTCTTGTCCGTCAGATGCAACTGTTGTAGAAAATCCCTTTTTCCCTAATCCTTTAGTAATGAAAGCGGCTAATCTTGCTTCGTCTTCAGCTATTAATATATTTTTCATTTCCAGATTTTAAATCTTAGTTGCGAAAGTAATTATTTCTATTTTTAAGTAAAATTATTAAATACTACGTTATATAATAGTTTATATACCGAGAAAATTAGGTCAAGAATGCTGATTGTAATAATCAGATCCCTAAATAGCTAAAATTAAGTTAAATGTGTAGCAGCTAACCTGAATTAAAAGAAATTCATAAAATATAAAAGTACTAAAAGTATCAGCCTAAATCAGATGATTTAGGCTGTGAAAGCAAGCCTGGATGGCTGTGCGAATTGATTGGTATTAAGTAATCTCTTAGTAGATTCTGCAAGATTGAGGTTACTAATATATTATTCACTATTTTGCATAAGAAAAAGATGAAAAACAGATGAGAATTTTCTCATTTTCTTAAACGATAGCCCATACCCCGGACTGTTTCAATTAATTTGCTACCTAGTTTTTTGCGCAAGTAACCAACGTAAACATCAACAATATTAGAACCAGGATCATAATCATAACCCCATACTCGGTCTAGTAATTGCTCCCGACTCATAACCTGTCCGGGGTGACGAAAAAAGGTTTCTGCAAGGGTAAATTCTCTTGCAGGTAATTCAATGGTTTCTCCCCTAACTTTCACTTTACGCGATCGCAAATCTAAAACTACATCTCCTATACTCAATAGGTTTTCTTCTTGAGTTTGAGCGCTTTTAATATTACGCAATCTAGCTTTAATCCGCACTAATAACTCTTCAAATCGAAACGGTTTGGTCATATAATCATCTGCACCAGCTTCAAATCCCGCAACCTTATCTTGTATATCGTCGCGAGCAGTTAAAATAATTACCGGTATTCCCGCACCTTGACCCCGTATTTCCTCTAAAACCTCTATTCCATCTTTACCAGGTAATCCTAAATCTAGAATTAGTAAATCAAAATCAGCACCAATGACCATATCGATAGCAGACATCGCGTCTCCTGCTGTCACAGTTGTAAAACCGTGCGATCGCAATCCTTTTTCAACGAATGCAGCAATACGGGGTTCATCTTCAGCTATGATAATTCGATTCATTCACTCTGACCTCTGGAGATGCTTCTAAAGGTAAGACAATATTAAAGGTAGATCCTGTTCCCAACTGACTTGTCAAATTAACTTGACCTTGGTGTGCTTCCACAATAACTTTCACAATTGATAAACCCAATCCAGCCCCCTCAGAACGACGACGACTAGCTGTAGCACGAGCAAAACGTTCAAAAATCCGCTTTTGGTCGTTCAAGTTTATCCCTTCTCCTGTGTCTGTTACCCAAAAATGAACTTTTCCGCCAAGAATTTCAGAACCAATGGAAATTGTATCATCTTCTTTAGTATACTGAGTCGCGTTTTGTGCCAAATTCATGACTGCTTGGGTCATTCTCTGACGGTCTGCGATCGCTTTACCTTTCCCAATTCCTTCTAATTTCCAATTACGGTGTGCTAAAGCTGTAGCTTTGTGAAATAATTCTTCTGTAAATATAGTGATATCCAAGGTCTCCAAAATCAGAAAATCAGGACGTTCTGATTTTGCTAAAAGTAAAAGGTCATCGACAAACCGATTCATCCGATCGAGTTCATCTATTACCAAACTTACCGTTTCCTCTTTTTCCTCTGGGTCATCTCCCATTAACTCCAAATGTCCCCGAATTATCGTAATCGGAGTCCGAAGTTCATGTCCTGCATCATTAATGAAATTGCGTTGAGTTGCAAAAGCAGATTCCAATCTATCCATCATGGCATTAAATGTCTTCGCCAATTCAGCTATTTCCCCCCGACCGTCCACAGGAATACGCTTAGTTAAATTTGACCCGCTAATTGACTGAGCGGTACGAGTTAAAGTCCGTAGAGGTGCTAAAATTCTACCCGCAGTCAACCAAGTCAATACCAACGCAACACCAAAGGTGACAAGTATGACTTCAGAAACGATTCTAGATGCTTCCAGAGCTTCTTGCTTTTCTCCTGCAGTGGTATGAGCAACGACAAAAACTCCCATCAATTCATTATTAATACGTATAGGATTGGCAATATAAAGAACGCTACCAACATTGCTATCATCTACTTTTTTTTTGCCACGAGAGTACTTGTTTAAATTTAACCAACGTCTCATTATGTCTGATTTTTGGTCAATCACATTAGGCAAACCCCGTGGAGTTGACTTATAAAATTTACCCTTGAGGATGGCAATAAAAAAAACATCATCATCGGGTAATTCATCAGAAAAATGAATATTGAAGATCTCAGTTAACTCTTCTAAATTTTTTGGCGGTTCCCAGATGATATTATCCTTACGTCTGCGCAGTCTCTGTAAATCATTTTCGTCTTCACTCTTATAACCTTGACTTACAATTTGCCGAAACTGAGCAATTTCTCCATTTATATCTTCTTCAACCCGCTCTTGCACTGTTGAGAATAACCGAAAGTTAATAGTAGGGATAGCGATCGCGGTGAAAAGAGCCATCAGCAGTAAGTACCACAATAAAATCCGCGTACGGGCTTCACCAAAGACTGTTAGTTGATTTATACAATAATTAACAAATTTTTTCTTCAGCTTACTATTATCCATATTATGAATCTATCCCATTAATATGATTTTTACTTAAATTTGACTCTAGCAAATAAGTATTTTTTGAATAGTGGGATAGTAGTTATTCACTCTCCCCCAAAAAAAGTAATTAGGAAGTAACAGGAATAGGAGGATTTTTTATACCTCGACGAGCTTGGGTAAGAACTTGAGCAATATAACTCCAAGGATCAACCTTTCTCAAACGGCAAGTTTCAATTACACTTAAAACTGAGCAATAAGCGGGCACTGCCTTCAGATGTGCGAGTACCATAGCTAATACGTCGGTCGGGCAATAACAGCATGTCGTAAAGCCCATTCTGCCTCATTGTTGGTAGGTGGTAATTGCGGATTATAAAAACACGCAACGACTGCATCCCAATCGTTTAAAATCTCCTTGGCTAGAGCTTTTAATTTAGTATGCTCAACTCCTGTAGCCAATCGGCAGACTCGGTATAGGTGAGCGGGGTGTGAGTCAATTTCATCCTTATCCCCGTCGCCATTAGCAAGTGTATGTATTAGTTCCCTCAATTCCTCTAAAAGCCATTGTCCGATTACATTTCTGGATAATTCTTGGAACTTAGTTCATGACTTGATGCGTTTGAGTCGTTATAAGCTTGATAATTATTTAAGAGGTATGAGAGCTATGAACCTTATACTATCTACTTTTTGGCTCTCATGTCGCCCCTCCAGCTGATTACCACAGTTGACCCCAGACGGATAAATGCTTTACTGCGTACATTTAATTGATATGAAACGTTCTATCGAACTTCGATTTTTTAACTAACCAATTGGAGAGAATTGACCAATTTTTGCTACATTACCTTACGATGATCAAATCTAATTTTTAGATTCCTAATAATGTAAGTAAATGGGGAAAAGTAAAAACATATCTTGCAACTTCTATCTCTAGTTTCTGAGGTAAATTGCGCCTTGAAATCTATTAATAATAAATATCAAGATAGACTAAATACTAAGACATATAAAGGAAACTACATCACAAAATTGAAATAAATGCATAAAACCGATGAAAAGTTAATCAATAACCGCTTACTTTTAGCCTTTGGGATATTAAGTGCAGCACTGATTTTAACTTTTGTGATATCCATATCTCAGGGCGCTTCTTATATGAGTTTATCAGATATCTGGCAAGCATTATTACACAAAGGCGATTTAACAAACCAACAAATTATCTGGAATTTACGAATGCCGCGTATAATTGCTGCAATGCTGGTAGGTTCAGCCCTAGGAATGTCAGGAGCATTGTTACAAGGAATGTTGCGTAATAGTCTAGCAAGTCCTTTTATCCTAGGTATTTCAGCCGGTGCAGGATTAGTAACTGTTGTCATGATATTTTTGGAACTACGTACTAGCTGGATTCCTTTTGCTGCTTGGTTAGGAGCTATTTTTACTGCGGTGCTTGTAATCTTTCTTGGTCGTGCTCAAAGTGGAATTAGAGTTGAAAAGTTAATACTAGGTGGGGTCGCAGTCAGTTCCCTATTTGGTGCCATTCAAAGTACCCTGCTACTTTTAGTAGAAGATGGTAGAGTACAGCAAGCGCTAAATTGGTTAATTGGTAGTTTAAATGCAAGGGGTTGGAGTGAAGTGCAGACTGCTGCACCCTACATGTTAGTAGCATTATTTGCCGGGTGCTTATTAGCTAGATGGGTTAACATTTTAGCCTTGGGAGACGACTTAGCAGTCGGTCTAGGTGTTTCCTTAGTACGGAGTCGTCTGTTGATTGGTGCTGTAGCGACACTTTTAGCCGCAGGTGCAGTAAGTATCGCTGGATTAATCGGTTTTGTAGGTTTAGTAGTCCCCCACGGAGTACGTTTACTAGTAGGAAATGACTATCGTTTATGTTTACCACTCTCAGCCCTTGGAGGAGCATGGTTATTGACTTTTGCAGATTTACTCTCTCGTTTAGGAGCAGTAGAATTACCAGTAGGTGCAGTAACAGCATTACTCGGTTCACCTCTATTTATCTGGTTGCTCTATCGCGGTTCTGGAAAAATGAGTTAATTAATTATATTAATTATTAATTGGTAATTGGTAATTGGTAATTGGTAATTGTTCCCCTTACTCACTCTTCCTCAACTGGTGTAGGTTTTTCACAAAAAGGAGATTGGGTACTCTCATTAAGTACAAAAACGAAAAATTTGAGTTTATTTAAATACATCATTTTTATTTTAAAATCCTCCTCATCTACGTATATGGAATTCCTAGTACCCCACCCAGGGAACTTTGCATGGTTGTTCGTGAAAAGAAAAAGTTGTTTCTCCCCCTGCTTCCAGTCTGCGACAACGCTTTCAGCGAACCGCTTCCTCTGCCTGCCTTTACCCAGCAATTTTGGCTTGGTCGAATACTAGTGTCGGAAAAATCCATGAAACGTAAAAACCTACACTTGTAAGCTCACTCTCCCCCTTATCTCCCATTTCCTCAATTCTATGTCATTAAAAGTAAACAACCTGACTGGTGGTTATTTAAAAAAACCAATTGTTAGCGATATTAATTTCGATATTACAAAAGGTGAATGGTTGAGTTTAGTTGGTGCGAATGGTTCCGGTAAATCTACCCTACTTAAACTTATCAGTCGTATACTAACTCCAATTCAAGGGAAAGTATTGTTAGACGGTAAAGCAATCCATCAGCAAAGTGCCGTAGAAATAGCCCAAAAAATGGCATTATTACCACAGCAGCAAACTGTACCCACAGGAATCAGCGTTTATCAGCTAGTCGGGTTAGGGCGATCGCCTCATCAATCCTGGTGGCAATGGGAATTAAATCAACAAGACCGTGATAAAATAGAAGAGTGTATATCAGCTGTCGGGATAGAAGAATTCCGCAATCGTCCCGTGGAACAGCTTTCAGGAGGAGAAAGGCAGAGAGCTTTTTTAGCTCTAGCTTTAGCGCAAAATCCCCAAGTCCTTCTACTCGACGAACCCACAACATACTTAGACCTGCGCTATCAACTGCAATTACTCGAACTGCTCAAACAGTTAAATCAAGAAAAAGAATTAACTATCATAACTGTACTACACGAATTGAATTTAGCAGCAAGATACAGCAATCGTTTAGCAATGTTGCTCAATGGTGAGATTGTAGTCGATGGGGAAACTAACATTGTGATGAATCCAGAAAATATCCGTCGTGTTTTTGGCTTAGAAGTTGCAGTCATGGATACACCTGTAGGTAAGCAAATTTGTCCCTTATCTGCTTTGTAAATTAATCATTATTTCATCCACCAATTAACCAAAGATATCTTTAATTCTCTTACAGGTTTCTTCAATTTTATCGATACTACCAGGATTAACTAATCCGTAATAATCAAAAGAATATACCTTTTCATTTTTTGTTGCTTCAAGTTCTTTCCAAAAAGATTTAGATTGAAACTCCTTGAGTACTCCTCTATTCGCAGGGTCTACAACTAAAATTGCTTCTGGATTCTCTTGGAGTATTTTTTCTTCTGAAAGGGTTATATATCCACGGTTTGCCGACTTACCTTGTATTTTCTCGGTAATATTCTTAATCTTCAGTTTACTCAGTAAATCTCCTGTCCAACTATCCTTGTTTGGAGATAATACAGGCTGATTACTAACCAATACTAAAGCTCTTGTTTCCGATGTTGGAATATTATCTAAAAAAGTATCATATTTTTTTAGTAAAGAATCGGGATTTGCTTCAATAGATTTTGCTAATAACTTCGTTGTAGCAATTAAGGATTCCCAACTATCAATTTCAGTTATTTGAGTTGCTATACCCAATTCTTTCAACTTATTTAAAGTCCGGTCATGGAATCCATTCGCACCAATCACTAAATCTGGCTTGAGAGCAACAATTTTTTCTAAATTGGGGGGAGTTCTACCTTCGCTTACTTTCGGTAAATCTTGAAAGCGCTTGTCTTGCCGAAGCAATCTACTACCTGGAATAGCTACTAATTTATCCGGAGCTAGTCTATAAATAATATCAGCAGATAATGATGTCAGAGCAACAACTTTATTTGCATTTACAATAGAGTCTTCAGGAGGTGAATTAGCATCAACCTGATTTTGATTTGCTGATGTGGAAATAGGTGTAGGGACTGAGTTTTGAACCTGTTGTGAATCTGTAGGACTGCAACCAAACAAAAATATACTTAAGCAAGTAATAATTAGACATTTCTTAAGTATTTTTATCATGATATTTTTCATAATATTTAAAAATGTTATCTGAAAATTCCAAATCACAGTTTCCCGAACCTAATTATATAGCAATCTGATTTATATTCCCTCTCTGTGATTGTTTATTATTTCTCGACCCCATTTGACGGAATTTTGAACTTTGTATTTTGTATTTTGAATTGGAGCATAGCGACTGATATCTGAGTTACCCACGAACAGAAATCTTTCAGTAACGAAGTAACCTAGAAGCTATCAGCTCGACACATAACAATGACAATTTCTAAAAAAGTAGCAGATATCTTGTGGTCAGCAGCACAGAGATACTTAGCTTCTCTACCAGAAGAAGAAAGAAATCAAATCTTAAGTCGTGGGACAAATAACTGCTCTCCTCTAGCAACCTCTCTGGACTCAACATCTACCACAGAGCAAACGACTTCTTCTACTAACTCATGAAAAATTGCAGTCAACTCCTCCCTAGTAACTGCTTCCCAAAATCCTTGACTCATAGCAATGCTACGCAAAACTTCGGCTCTGCTAGCATCTGCTACAACACTTAAGGAGGCACTTTTGATAAAACTTTCTAATTTTTGTTCTTTAATTTTTATTGTACTGTCAAAATCCGAGTCATTTAATTGCTTTAGCTTCAAAATTTGCTCCTGCAATTCTAATACCTCAACTGGAACTTCTTCTATAGTTTCAACTGGCATATTATCAGCAATATTCTCAGACTTTTCTTTCAAAGCTTCAGTTACAGCATGAATCGCATTTGTCAGCTTAAAATAAGTCCGCACTTTACACTTTCTCCCTTGACGTGGTTTGGGGTAAGCACCTGGACACTTCAGATATTCATAGATTTTTCCATTTATTTTTGATGACCGCTTCTCCATCTTAGAACCGCAATCAGCACATTTACATAAACCAACCAAGGGATTTGTTACATATCTACGTCTACCACGGGGATGAGTAGCCAAAATTTGGACTATCTGCTGATGTTGGGCAATCGATATAATTCCTTCATGGTCTGATTTTAGTGTAATTTTTCTCTTGGGGTTAAACGGATAATAGCAAACCATACCGCATAATAGTGGATTTTCCAGCCATCGACGAAATGAAGAAACATCTCTAGGAAAATCTTCAAATTTATACTTACCAACTCTTTCTAGTCCATATTTATCCGTTAATCTTCTAATAGTCTGAGATAATTCCCCTGAATTGATAAACCGCTCCACGCATTCACGAGCAACATCCACATAGCTAATACCCGTATTTCTATACTGCTCCATGTTAGGAATAACACTATCCCCATCCTTCACAAAACCGAATATAGCTTGATAAATCTTTCTTTTCTCTTGAAAATACCGATGTCCTTGAGTTGCATTGTATCGATTTTTATCTCGAACTTGTGCAGACATCGCCGCTAATATCCTGCTGGTAAATAAACCCTCCGGTGTGTCTAAATCCAGACTTCCACCATCGAGAAATACTAACTCAACTCCAAATTCCTGTAACTCATGACGTGCAACTTCCCAACCCAGAGCTGACCTAGTGAATCTATCAAAACAGGGGACAATAATTTTATCCACCTGATGCGATCGCACTAATTCCAAAACGCGATTATAACCTTTGCGTTTATCGCTTGCACCCGATTCTATATCCCAATGTATTTGCTCTTCATCCAATCCATATTGCTTTAATCTATCAATGTAACGTTCTAAGCCATGACCCTCTGTATGCTGTCTTTGGGTGGAAACTCGACAATAACCTAATGCTCTTGATAAATCGCGCATATGTAGTGATTTTAAGACGATTTATTTCCAATGATATCAAATTTTTCTACAAACAAAATTTAATTTAGCAGCACTTAGCGAAACCACCGCATACAACGTCACCCAATACGTCGTAGGATACGAAGTCTAAGTCTTGGTAAGCACCATTTTCTTCTAAGAAGTTAATGGAGGTAATAATACCACGACCAGCACAACCTACTCCAGGCTCAGGACCACCTGACTCCACACAACGAACTCCACGGAAACCGGTGAGCATTACTTCTTCAAGTTCTAAGTCCTCTACTGCACCGCGCTCTGCTGCTAAGTGAAGTACGGTTGTTTGTGCTTTAGAGTGCAACATTAAGCGAGTGGAGATATAATTACTTTAGTGTCACAATAATGAATCACTATGATAGTAGGTTATGCAAGGGTATCTACCACAGAACAAGGTAGTACAGATGCGTTAAACCAACAGATAGCTAGATTAAAAAAAGCTGGTGCGATCGCGATTTATCAAGATATCGAATCAGGCAAATCCAACAAACGAGATGAATTTAATAAGCTATTAGATAAATGTGAGTCTGGTGACATAACTGAAATAATAATTACAAGGCTTGATAGATTGAGCAGGTCTGTAATCACAATACATCGTACAATTGCTTATTTTGAAGAAAACAATATAAAACTAACTATATTAGATGCTCCGATTGATGATTTATCTAATCCTGTGGGATGGTTTGCTGCGTCTCAGGCATCGGCTTTAGCTGAATTTGAGAGTAGGATGCTTTCTCAAAGAATCAGACATGGTATGGAGTATTTCAGGAGTCAAAAAAAAGCTAGTTCGCGTCCGCCATTTGGTTTTGCAAGAATCAATGAAAAGTATGCACCTGATTTAAGCATCAATCAAAAATCAGGCTTAACTAATTGGGATGCAGCAAAAGAGTTAATAGAATATTTCCTTAAACCAAACTCTACTTTTAGAAGTGCTTGCTTATATTCGCTTGAGAAATATGACAAGTCTTTTACTCCTGTGGGTTTTAGGTATTGGATAAATTCACCAGTGCTAAGAGGGCATACGGCTTACGGGATTAGGTCGAATATGCAAGACCCTTCAAAATGGGAATACCATTACAACACTCACGAACCATTAATATCTGAAGAAATTTATGAAACTATAAAAGAAAGAATAAATGAGAATAGAAGTAAGTTTGCTTTTGGAGTAAGGAAGTTTGACTATCCACAATTACCATTGCAAGGGCAGTTATTTTGTGGTAGTTGTGGATATCGATTAAACATAAAGCGTTCAGGGAAGTACAAAACTCAAAGAGTAATCTGTAAGAAACGTGAGTCTCTAGGTGGCGATTTCTGTAAAAATAAATATGCTATTAGATTACCAGATGTTATCAAGTTTGTTGATGATGAGTTGGTGAGAAAAGCTTCGGCGATCGCGGAGTTAACTGAGGAATCGTTACCTAAAGTATTAGAGAATCCTGAAGTTAAGGAATTAGAAAAACAATTACGATCGCTTAAACAGTTACCGGAATCAGAGATAATAAATAATGCCATAATTGCTACTGAGAATGAGATAGAAAGATTACAGCAAATAGATTTGAATGAGAATAAGATTGATTTACAGTTGGTTGAATTATTGAAAACTACGGTAGGCAATCGTAGATATTGGAAATCTTTATCTGATGAAGATAAAAGAATAATTTATAAAAAACTAGTTGATAAAGTAATTATTTTTAATGGTGAGGTTATTGAGGTGAAATTACATATTTGAAGTTAATTTTTTATACTCAATTTTGAAATCATCTTCTGATAACCCCATCAACCTTTTAACTGTGGTATCGTCTAGATGCTTTATTTTATCGAATCTTTGGGCTGTTCTTAAAATTACTTCTGAAGCTGTTTCAATAGCCATATTCAAATACAATGAAGCGAGTTAATGATATTTTTTGAATTATATCAATAAACTCGCTTTATTCTGTATGATATTTACTTTTTTGATTCATTATCCGAAGGATTCATATATCCTAGCTCGGATAATTTTGCTATTAGGAGCTTATTTATAGCAAGATTTTCGCTGATTAGCTCTTTCTCGGCATAAAGCTTTATAGAGGCGATAATATCGGGGTAAAGGCGAATTGTCCTCGCTTTCGTATTTTGTTTGGGTCTGGGCATTTAGTAAAAAAATGTAACTATTTTGATACCAGCTTAGCAATTTTCACTTGAGAGAAGCATATATCTAATACTTCTCATCTATATAGTGGTACCACAATGGTATTAAATAGACTGATCAATCCGTGTACAATCGATCAGTTATACTGATGTCATAATAGTTGCTATATGGTACCAAATATGATTATATTGGAAATGTGACACGGGGTGTCTCCCCAATGAAGTAATTGACACAAAAGAATACCGAGTGACTCGGCGTGAGACTTACGTAAAAGCCCCTACAGTGGATGTAACGCTGCCTATTTTATAGAGTGATGCCATTCATGGAGTTCGCTTGTAATCAGCTTCACAAACTGATTACAGGCATTGCAGATACATAGTATTCGATTGATAAATAATCGATATCTGCAATTTTCTCAAGGAAATAATAAATTGACACATATTGACACTTCGAGGCACACATGACACTAGGATACACAATTGGTATTAATGTAGGGAATGGGTATACGAAAGCTCAAGCTCAAACTTCTCAAAGCCTTATTCCAAGCTACTTTAAGCAGATATCAGATGATGATATCAATAAATATGAGGCGTTTGACGACGGAGCAATCATCTCTATTGTGGAATCATCTACCCGTCCGGAATTGAATAATTCCACATGGCTTGTAGGAGATACAGCAAAGCACTATTACCCAGATAGCTACGGTAAAGTAGTTGATACCTTGCAAGGTAAGCTTGATTATGGATTGCAAATGGTATTGGGTGCGATCGCTCGACTAGAGATTGATAGTGATGCAAATATCAATCTATTAATCTCAATCCATGATTCGCAGATATTCGGTAAGGAGCTTAAGAAAAAGCTTGATGGATTATATAGAGTAAAGCTCAATAATTCTTACAGGGCTTATGAGATAAGGATTCTAAGCCGGGTAATTGAGGAAGGGATTGGTGCGATCGCCTCCCAGATTTCACCCAATGGAAGCATAGGATTAATTGATTTAGGGCATGGCACATCAATAGTTAGTGTATTTCGTAAAGGAAAATTACTAGATGGATCTAGGAAGGTAATTAATGTGGGGGTGCATAATCTCATCGAAAAGATTGCAAACCACCCCAAAACACGCGAAAAGCTCCACAAGCAAGGGAATGAGTATCTTATCAGGCTTGGATTAAAGAACAATTTTGCTTATGGCACTACCGGGTGGGAATTCTCAAGCATCTATGCATTAGTGCTTAAAGATTGGATTAGTTCTTGCTTGGCACCATCATTCAAGCATCTACAGCCGAGAATCGATGAACTGGATGGAATTTACCTTACTGGTGGTGGTGCTTTACTTCCAAATATCAATCAGATTGCATCAAAGCACAGCATTATTACTATTCAGAATGCACAGATGGCTGAGGCGATCGGATTGCAAAAACTAGCATCTAGAGTATTTGTGGGGGTGTAGAGAAATGGCAAAGAGAGATTTTTCAAACAGGGTATCAATAAGTAAGCAATTGGTGGAACCCTTATTACAAAAGGGTTCCCGGTACCACTATGATTTGTCAGGCATTGTGGATTATGCCTTAAGGCTTTATTTAGCTGATGAAATCCACCACCACCCAACTGTGGATATTCCCACAGTACAAGAAAGTAATGATTTAGATGGATTTAATATTGATTTGGCAGCTTAAAAAAATGACTAAAAAACAGATACAGCAAAGATTACAAGAAATGCTAGCTATCTTTGAAGAGCTTTCAAACGAGCCTGCATTTGATGATATTTGTAGTCAAAGTAGAACATACAATGACATAGCTCTAGCCGATAGCTGGCAAGGAATTGAGGCAGCAGTAGATTTACTAAATAGGGAGTTAATTTAAATGACAGATCCATTACTAGATGTACTGTTCAACTCTAAAAACGACTGGTCACCAATTGTGGGAAAAATATTTCAAGAGCATGCTCTTGAAATAAAACCACAAAACTTTTTGCAACTAACGGAAGATTGTAAATCATTCGTTTATGGCATTGAGCCGAAGCTATTCAAAAAGCTTGAATGGAAATACATACAGATTCTCGCGCTTTTAGATACTCACTTCGATTCAATATTAGCTATGAGGATTGAGTGCATAAAAAATGAACGTATGCGGAGGAGGGCTTGCATTGGAATAAAAGAAACACTTGAGATTGTATACGAAGAAATACTCAGGCACTTAATGAGAAGTCTTATGGAGGAGGAATAAATGAATTACTTAGAATATGCGATCGCATCCGTTGGATGGGTTGTGATAATCAAATTTTCGATTGATTTGCAAAAAAATAGCCCAAGTGCTTGAAACACAAGGACTGCAACGACAAAAATCACTATAAGAATTTTACCATCATGAAAGATTTTGGATTTTACGGGATTGATTCTCAAAATGCCCTCATTCAGGATATAGCTGAATCATGGGGGGATAGACTACAAAATTCCACAGTAGATGAGCGAGTGCAAACATTGATTGCAATTGCCTCGCAGCTAGACAGAGACCCCTACTCCTCCCCTTCTGTGGATGAAATCGAAGAGCGCATTGGTGAATTGGATGAGAATGATATGAAAGGACTAATTTCAATGATTGCTGATTCACTGTAATCCGCTTTATAAGGAGGCTTTCGGGCTTCCTTATATGGTGAATTATAGGAAAAAATGAATTATTTAGATAGCATTTCAAAATTCTACAACTCGTTAGGTTTAAAACCTACTCAAACATTTTTCATTATCGCTGGAGTTATTGCGATCGCAGCAAGCTATCCAAGCTTTATTAAGCATCAAGCCAGAATTGAGGCTGATAAAGCTGATTTACAAGAAAAAACCTTGCAAAGACGGGCATTACAAAGGCAATTTGAATCCGAGCGGGAACAGGCAATGATAGCCAATGAACGCTATAAATCATGCTTACCTGTGGTAGGAGAGACTTTTAAGAATGGTACCCATTACTTTTCGGGCATTCAGAAAGGTTCAGTTATTCGCGATCGCATAACTGAAAAGCCTTTACCACAAGGTACTGTGGTATGTGATAGTCATGGAATCACGGCTGTAATCGATGCTAATGGACAAGCATCATTTACAGCCTACACAGGTGATCGCGATATTATTCAGGCTCGATTAAAGCGCTTTAAAGGCTCCCAGTACTCACAGCCAATCATTAAATAATTGGTCGTTTGCAAGGTATTTTTACTACCTTGCTTGCAACCAATTATTAAGGAGCAATTTATGGCATTAGGTTCTAACGCCCGTGGTAATTCTAGAAGTAGTGATTTTAGAAATTCCCAAACCCACAAAAGAACAGGAAAAACCCCTCTACCTCTTAAGATACTCTATTTCTGTATCACGCTTGTAATAGGGGCTTTTATTTTCGCAAATATAAAACCTTATGGTGCGACCCGATAATCAATGGATGTCAGTCCTAGACTAATTTCCAGCGATTAAGCTATTTGATACTTTGATGGTGAAAGTCCATCCACTTTGAATACAGGTGA
>ERZ1740062.142-NODE-142-length-55535-cov-7.175487_pt1 | contig 55535 bp, 50 predicted proteins | sample MGYA00581741_ERZ1740062 | MGnify/ENA primary metagenome ERZ1740062 (study PRJEB43018, sample SAMN04849747) | marine metagenome | isolation source: floating plastic debris | place: Pacific Ocean | collected 2008-09-01 | study: EMG produced TPA metagenomics assembly...
CGCGCCCCCCCCCTCTTCCTCTTTTTTGGGGGGCCGCTTCCCGGGGCCCCCCCCTCTTCCCCTTGGGGCTTGGTACCTATCCCGGCCCCCTCTCCCCCACGGGTTGTGGGCTTGGGTGTGGGGCGCTTCACGCGCTAGACTGACGCCGAACGACACACACACCGGGGGCACGGCGCAACAGTGGAAGCTTTCTACGAGTGGTTCCGGGTGTTCTACCAGGACACCGGCATCAACCTCACCTTCATCTACGATTCCTATGACCGCAACCGGCTGATCGACGGTTTCTGGATGACCGTCTGGCTGTCGGTGATCTGTCTGGTGCTGTCGATGGTCATCGGCGTGATCGGCGCCTGGGTCCAGGGCGCGCGCTCCAAGACCCTGCGCTGGCTGGTCGCGGCCTATATCGAGTTCTTCCGCAACACCCCGCCGCTGGTGCAGCTGTATTTCTTCTATTTCGCCATCGGCTCGATCCTGCCGACCACCGAGAACCGCTTCGGCTTTCAAGAGCCGATCCTCGACAACTTCGCCTGGGCGGTGATCTCGCTGTCGTTCTTTGCCGGCGCCTTCAATGTGGAGATCTTCCGCTCCGGCGTTGAAGCCGTGCCGGAATCGACCAAGGAGGCCGCCGAGGCGCTGGGCTATACCCGCCTGCAGATCTATCTCTGGATCGTGCTGCCGCTGGCCTTCCGGGTCTGCCTGCCGTCGCTGAACAACAATCTGGTGAACCTGGTCAAGACCACCACCCTGGCCTACGCCATCGCCGTGCCGGAAATGCTCTACGAGGCCAACCAGATCTGGTCCGACTCGGTGAACGTGCCGGAGATGATGACCTTCCTGCTGGTCGCCTATGTCTTCCTGGTCGGCGTGCTGGTGTGGGCCATGAACAGGTGGGAGCGCACCCTGCGCCTGCCCGGTTTTGGATGAGGGGAACGCGATGATGAAACGTCCTCCTCTCCCGCAAAAAAGCACCGGCCCGCAAAAAAGCACCCGCCTGCAAGGCACCACCGACCTGCCCGTCCTGCTGCCCGCCGCCGCCCGCCTGCAGGCCGGCGCGGCACGCGAACGCCTCACGGGCGGCCCGCTGCTGCGGCTGAAGGCGCGTCACGGCCTCTGGCTGGCCGGCTTCTGCCTGCTCTCCGCCGGCCTCGCCCAGGCGCAGGCGGACGGCGAGATGAAGCGCAGCGCCCTTGCCGCCCTGGTGGACTGGATGCCGGTGCTGCTGCAAGGCTTCCTGTTCAACATCCTGATCTCCTTCATGGCCATGGCGTTCGGCACCCTGATCGGCGCGGTGCTGGGCCTGCTGCAGATCTCGCTGCTGCCGCCGGTGCGCTTCGGCTCCTGGTTCGTCACCCAGTTCTTCCGCAACGCGCCCTGGCTGGTGCTGCTGTTCTTCTGCATGTTCCTGCTGCCCTTCGAATTCGACCTGGGCTTCGTCGTCATCCCCTTCCCCGACTGGGTGAAGGCGACCATCGGCCTGGCCCTGCCGGTGATGGCCAACGTGTCGGAGATCGTGCGCGGCGCCGTGATATCGCTGCCGTCGGGCCAGTGGGAAGCCGCCGAGTCCCTCGCCTTCTCGCGGCGTCAGACTTTGTGGGAGATCATCCTGCCCCAGTGCGTGAAGCGCATGCTGCCCCCGTGGATGAACCTCTACGCCATCCTCACCATGGCGACGGTGCTGGCCTCCATCGTCGGCGTCTCCGAGATGATGACCCAAGCCGGCCGCGCGCTGGCCGCCGAGAACCGGCCGGAACTGCTGATCCCGTTCTACAGCTTCGTGCTGCTGTGCTTCTTCGCCTACTGCTACCCCATCGCCGTCGCCACCCGCCGCCTGGAGCGGCGCTACCACGTGAAGCTGTGATGGGAGACGCTCCGCTTCCCCAACCGTCATGCTCGGGCTTGACCCGAGCATCCATGGAGGAGGCCGGGCGCCAAGCCGCACCATGGACCCTCGGGTCAAGCCCGAGGGTGACATTCAGAAAAAGCGTTGAGTGAGAGCCAAGTCATGACCACCACCGCCTGGACACCCGACCAGCCCATCGTCTCCTGCCACGACGTGCACAAGTCCTTCGGGTCGCTGGAGGTGCTGAAGGGCATTTCCATGGACCTGATGAAGGGCGATGTCGTCTGCATCATCGGGCCGTCGGGCTCGGGCAAGTCGACCTTCATCCGCTGCATCAACGCGCTGACGCCGGTGGACAAGGGCTCCATCAAGGTGGAGGGGCAGGAGGTCAACGCCCCCAAACTCGACAAGCTGGCACTGCGCCGCAAGGTCGGCATGGTGTTCCAGCAGTACAACCTCTTCCCGCACAAGACGGCGCTGGAAAACGTGATGATGGCACCGGTGAAGGTGCTGAAGGAAGACAAGGCCGAGGTCGAGGACCGCGCCCGCGCCCTCATCGCCAAGGTTCGCCTGGAGGGCAAGGAGGGCGCCTACCCCGGCGAACTCTCCGGCGGCCAGCAGCAGCGCGTCGCCATCGCCCGCTCGCTGGCCATGCGCCCCGACATCATGCTGTTCGACGAGGTGACCGCGGCGCTGGACCCGGAGACGGTGAAGGAGGTGCTGGTCACCATCCGCCAGCTCGCCGAGGAAGGCATGACCTGCATCCTCGTCACCCACGAAATGGGTTTCGCCCGCGAACTGGCCGACCACATCTACTTCACCGACCGCGGCGTGATCGTCGAGCACGGCCCGCCGGCGACCTTCTTCAAGGAAGCCAAGGACCCACGGACCCGGGAGTTTCTGAGCCAGATTTTGTGAAGAACCCTGAAACCCAATCGTTCAATCGATAGACTTCAGAGGCGTGATAGGTGCAAAGCCTTTTGATTTCTTAAATGACATCACGTGATTGAAGTTCGCCATTGAATCTGAAGGATCGAGGTTCTCGAGACTAAGGCGAGCAAAAGTCGACCTTACGAATTGGGCCGACAGTATTGGCATAAGCTCTTGATGCCCGGTCTTCGAGTTCAGCATCCTCGCTAGACATGTCACATATATCTCATCAAGCGGAACGATGTTGAAAAGATCACCAGCAGTTTTCAGCGCAACGCTTCCAACGTAGTCTTGATAGAGTTCATTGAACTGCCCAACTGGCATCTTCGATTCAGACAGCCTCCCACTGGCAAGCTGCTTGCGTCGGAAATTTGGCACGATCTCGTCCGAGTGAACTTCCGGCTTCGCGTGGAGAAAGTTCTCACCTATCGCGAACGTCACTGCCGATCCGATCAGGTCCTCGTTTGTTAACGATTGCATCTCCGTTATCACAGTCTTGATTGCCGAAGACTCTCCGGCAAGCAACTGCCTCGCCAGCGACGTATCTGCCTCCCATTCCTGCAACTCTCTGCGATAGTCTCGCATCGCATTCTCATAGTCCGCTTGGTCGCGTTTGCCGGCAACAGCCAGATCGGCCTCAAGCAAAGAACGACGCTTTTCTGATCCGCCACGAAAAATATCGAAAATAGTCGGTTTGAAAGCGACCAGCGCTGCTTTGGCTTTTTGTTGGTGAGTATTCGAAAACTGCGGTGCCGTTGGCTCTGGGAGCGCTGCAATGCGGTGCCAATTGATCGAATCGGCCAGATCCGTGTGTACCGAGGTGAGTCCGTGAACGTAGGCCTCCCAGGTATCTACCGCCGCGGCCGCGTCCTGGATTGTTTGCGCCTTTAGCGCTGCCTTGTGTCGCCTCTGAGCGTCCCGCTCTGCTGCCCGAAGCATGGCAGAAACGGACCTCACAGTACCCCTCCAACCCATGGCCAAACTCCTCTTTTGGTTGATAATACCAATGGAAATACCAACCAGAGTCAATAGCTATGCGCCACGGCTAATGTTGCGGAATTTCAAGCTTGCCTGCTATTGGTCGTCCCGCTCGGTCCGATGACTGTGAAGGAGGTGCTGGTGACCATCCGCCAGCTCGCCGAGGAAGGCATGACCTGTATCTTCGTCACCCAGGAAATGGGTTTTGCCCGCGAAGTCGCCAACCACATCTACTTCACCGACCGCGGGGTGATCGTGGAGCGGGGCCCGTCCGCGAACTTCTTCAAGGAAGCCAAGAACCCAAGAATGCTGGAGTTTCTCAGCCAGACCCTGTGACCGATCAGGCAGACACACTGAATGAACGAGTGCGCTTGAGCTAGGGGCGCACCAATTACCTACCCGTCCTGACACGCGCACCGATCAAAATTACTTCATCTCTGAACCCTTATAGGTATAGCATTGTCAAATAGACCTCAATTATTCCTTAGCGAGGCGCAATCCAATGCCACCAGACGGGAAGCCAATTCCTAGAGAGATCGAAAAGTTTGACGCTGAAACGATTTACAATTTGTTCGGATCATTCGACGCCGAAACGGAAGCTCCTGAGAAATTTCAAGACTATTTCGTAAACAACAGCTTCTATGAGAAGTTCTCTGCAGATTTTCCTTTGCGAATCGCAGTAGGGAACAAGGGTACTGGAAAGAGCGCCATACTCAGGGCGGCATTACTCGATGAGAAAAAACGTGGCAGTGACGTTTGCGTTTCCTTGACAGTGTCTGACCTAATGTTCCGAACACAGGAACTTCCAACGAATGAAATAAAGGCGATCAATCATTGGAAATCGGTGTTCGCAGCAGAAGCCGCGAGTCACCTCCTTACGTCACGATGGTTTGGTGATTCGGACGCCGACGCCTCCGCAGCGATGAGGAGTCTAAGTGAACTGCTGTCCTGGATCGCTCGTTTAGCTTCTTCAAAATCTGGAGGAGCGACCGATGTTGGAATTAAGGCAGGCTTAGATATCAATAAAATTCGACGAATAACCTTCTATATAGATGACCTTGATAAAGGATGGGATGGGCGACGAGAAGGCGCTAGGTTTGTAAATTCCATTTTGAATGCTTGCTACGAAATGGCGAAGAATGAGAAAAATATACGCTTTAAGATCGCAATCAGATGGGATCTATGGGACGCGATCTCCAGCATCAATTCTGACATCGATAAAATCAGGCAAAACGTTGTATTCCTTCGATGGACGAACCATCAGATATATGTGGTCGTCGCGAATCGGATTGCAAAGTACTTAGGCATTAATTTCGACTACAACTTGTACCTTGGAGAAGAACGAACTCAAAGCGAGATAGAACGAATTTTCGATCCAATATTGGAGAGAACTTTCTACGGTTATGGAAAATGGGATAAATCTCCCACACGAAGAGTCATACTGTCGATGACTCGGAATCGCCCCAGAGATCTCATTAGCTTGTTGACCCTTGCTGCGAACGCCGCATCTGATAACAAGCGTTCAACAATCAACCACACAGATCTTCAGAACATCTTCCCTAAATACTCTGAAGAGCGACTAGGTGATTTGATAGTTGAGTACGGGACGCGACTGGATGGACTCAAAGCCTTACTTCTAAGCTTCAAGCCGTCTAATGCATCTGGCCCGGCAATTGAAAAATTTCGATTCACAAACGACCGAATAACGAAGCACCTCAAGCAATTCATATCTCAATATAGCGCTACAGTGCGTTTCCGAACAGAGAAGCAGCCTCCTGAATTCAGAAGTCTTCTAGATTTTCTTTATAGGATAGACTTTCTACAAGCATGGTATCGTGAACCTGATGGAACCATCAGGCGGGTGAACTTTCAGGACCGACAGCTTGCAGTCGTCGATTCTACAGAGTTCGGATATTCATGGGAGGTACTCCCCGCCTATCGATGGGCAATTCAACCAACAAAGATACACGACGTGATCGCTTCATTGGAGACTCCGGTTTGACGAGAGCGGTGCAACCATCCCGCATCCAAACTTCTTAGAGAAAACCAGTGCGCTAGTGACCCGGGAGTTCCTAGGCGAGATTTGGTGAGGGGCCCGCATGATCACCGCTTTCATCCAGTTCAAGTTGCCTGCGGGTACCACGCGCGACGCCATCCTGCAGGCCTTCCGCACCAGCGTCGAGCAGTTGCGCGGCCAGCCCGGCCTGATCCGCAAGCACTACCTCTACAACGAAGCCGACGGTATCGCCGCCGGCGCCTACCTCTGGGAAAGCCGCGCGGCGGCGGACGCACTCTACACGGCCGAATGGCGCAAGATGATCGTCGCGCGCTACGGCAGCGAACCGGTCATCACCTGGTTCGACACACCCTTCGTCCTCGACAACACGACCGGCGAGGTGATCGGGGAAGCGGCCGAATAGGGCCTCGGCTCACATCCCCAGAATCTCCGGCACCCCGGTCAGGTCGGGCAGTTCCTCATAGGGCGCATAGGCCGCGTCGCCGGGCTTGCCCGTGCGGTTGATCCAGATGCGGCGCAGGCCCAGGGCGTGGCCGGGCATGATGTCGTGGTAGAAGCCCTGCGCCACGTGGACGATCTCGTCCTTCGCGCAGCCGCAGCGCGCCAGCAACGCCGCGAACATCCGATGGTCCGGCTTGTAGGCACCGACCTCGGCGGCCAGCACGACCTGGTCGAAGGGCACGCCGAGGCGGGCGAGATTCTCCGCCATCACGGCCGGCTCGCTGTTGGAGAGGATTGCCGTCTTGTAGCGGGTGCGCAGGCGGGTCAGCACCGGTGCCACGTCATCGAAGGGCCGGGCGTCGCGCACGGCCTGGAGCACGCGCGCGCCGTCGGCCTCGGCATAGGCGAAACCGTTCTCGTTCAATGCCGCCGCCAGGCTTTCGTTCAGCACGGCATGCAGGACCTTGAAATCCGGCGCGGCCTGCAGCGCCCTTTCGCGCGCCTCGGCGGCCGCGAGCACCCGGTCCGCGGCCATAGCGTCGCCGCCCTTGTCCATCACCACGGCGCGGATCGCCGCCGCCTTGCCGGCGCTGTAGGCGACCAGAGTGTCGTAACAGTCGAAGGTGATGAACCTGATACCGGTGCCAGTTCTGGTCGGGGCCATGGGTGAACTCCTGGGGCAGGAACCTGGATTGGGTCTTGGGGCGGGGCTGCCGCAAAGAACGCAGGGGATGAAGGGTAGCTTACCGGCCCCATCGTCCGGTTGAAAGAGCAGCCGCGCGGCCGGATACCCCCCGCGCAGTCTTCTCACCTTCCCGCCCCCTTTCGCGCACGAGGCGGACCGCCGGCAAGGCTCTTCGCGCAGGAGGTTTAACGGTGCATTTCTTCACGAAAACCTGCTCGGATTCGTTGTCAAAAAGGAGGCCGCATGCTACCTGCAGCGCCTCGCTGGAGGTGCGCCGCTATCGCTGAAATCGGCCGGCCCTTCACGGTGGCTTAACGTAAAGAATGCGAGATTGCCGCGACCCGACAGCCGCTTTACCGGGCGGAAGGGTGCGCGGGCGATAGCGCCGTTTTTCCAACGCGAGACACAGCCCAAAGCATGCTACTGCGTCGCCTTCCCTCCGAACCGCCGTCACCTGACCCTGCGGGCGACAGCCCCGCCCCGCTGCGCTCGAAACTGCGCAGCCTGCTGTGGCCGCTGGGCCTGCTGACCGCGGGTCTGGTGGGCATCATTCTGGTGCTGCTGGTCTTCGCCGCGCGCGAGCAGGACCAGCTTGCGCTGGAGGCTTCCGAACATCTGGCGCGTAGCGCGCTGCAGAACGAAATCAACGAGATCAAAAGCGAGGCCCGCGACTACGCGACCTGGGACGCGACGCTCGATAACCTCGTGCTGACGTTGAACGAAAGCTGGGCCGATGAAAACATCGGCACCTGGGCGCACGACGGCCTGGAGATGGATGCCACTCTGGTGGTCGATGGGCAGGACCGGGCGCGCTACGCGATGATCGCCGGTGAGCGCCTCGGTGACGAGGCCCTGACGCGGATTACCGACGGCCTCGCCCCGCTGGTCGGCGCCGCCCGTGCGGCGCCGCCGTCCGACCTCGGCATCGCGCTGTCGGGTCACCTCGTACTGGACGGCCAGATCGCGATTGCCGCCGCGTCGCCGATCGTCCGGACCGACGGCACCGTGGCGACGAAGCCCGACGGCGCCAGCGTCCTGGTCTATATCCGCACCCTCGATGCCGCGGCACTGAAGGAGATGGAGGAAAACTACCTGTTGCCCGACCTGCGGATCGTCGCCGGCGACGCCCTCCCGCAAGTCGGCCCCATTGCGCTGACGACCATCTCCGGCACAGTTCTCGGCCGGCTCGCCTGGACGGCGGAGCAACCCGGCCTCTTCATGCTGCAGCCGCTGATGGTGCCGGGGGCCATCGCCGGCACCATCGGCCTGTTCCTGCTGTGGGTCGTCATCCGCCGTGCGTCGCGGACCATGCGTGAGCTGGAGGCCAGCCACACGGCCTTGCAGGAGCAAGCCACGGAACTGGCTGCCGCGCGCGACCGGGCGGAACTGCAGACCAAGACCGAAGTCGAGCTGCGGTGCAAAGCGGTCGATGCCAGCCGGGCGAAGTCCGAGTTCCTGGCGCTGGTCAGCCACGAGCTGCGCACACCGCTGAATGCCATCCTCGGGTTTTCGGAAACCATCGCCACCCAGGCCTTCGGCAGCGGGGCGACGGAACGCTACCGCGAGTACGCGGCCGATATTCACGAAAGCGGCAGCCACCTGCTGTCGATCATCAACGACATCCTCGACCTGACCAAGGTGGAGGCCGGCCGCTATGAGCTGCACGAGGAAGAGGTCGATCTGGACGGCCTGCTGCGGCGCTGCGTGGCGCTGCTGCGCGAACGTGCCGGCGAGAAAGGGCTCGTCCTCGCCTGCCAGAACAGCGATATCCGCCTCCGCGCCGATGCGCGGGCGCTGAAGCAGATCGTCATCAACCTGCTGTCCAACGCCATCAAGTTCACCGGACAAGGCGGGCGCGTCGAACTGCGTGCGGCGGCCGGCCCCCAGGGCCCGGAGATCGCCGTTATCGACAGCGGCATCGGCATGTCCCCGGACGACCTCAGCCGCGCCCTGCAGCCCTTCGGCCAGGCCGCCTCGGCCCTTACCCGCTCGGTCGAAGGCAGCGGCCTGGGCCTTAACGTGACCCAGGCGCTGACCCGGCTGCACGGCGGCCACCTGGCGATCCAGTCGACGCCGGGCCGCGGCACGACCGTGGTCGTCCACCTGCCGGGCAGCCGCCTGATTTCCCCAGCCCCCCGGGTTCCCTCGGGCGCCGCCGCCTAGCGCTCCCTGGGTCTCCGGCCGCCGGCCCCAAAAACCCGATGGAACGCGCCCGCGGTTGACGCAGGGCTTGGTGTTGCCGATGACGGCGCCTTCACGGAAAGGATTCCCGTAGGCGGAGGACCACCCTTTTGCGCCCAAGCGGGTGGCTTTCACGGCAGGGAACGGCATGGCATTCTGGGGTTATGCTTGCGGCAGCGCAGGGGTATTCCGTAAAATCCGCCCCGGCGCCCGCAAGCCGCAAACACGTCACCCTACCCGCTCATGAGAACTGCCACCCATGACCTTCGACCTCGCATCCATCCTGGCGGAACGGCAGGGCGAGAAGTACGCGCTGAACGAGAAGTACCTCAACGCCCAGCTGGTGCGGGTGTTGAAGACCCTCGGCTACGACGTGAACTTCGCCCGCGGCGAAGGTCCGCACCTTTATGACATCGCGGGGCGGCGCTACCTCGACCTGCTGAGCGGCTTCGGTGTCTTCGCCCTGGGGCGCAACCACCCCGCCATCGCCGCCGCGCTGCGCCAGGTGCTGGACGCCCAGCTGCCCGGCCTGGTGCAACTGGATGTGTCGCTGCTGGCCGGGGTGCTGGCCGAGAAGCTGCTGGCCAGGATGCCGGGGCTGGAGCGCGTGTTCTTCTGCAACTCCGGCACCGAGGCGGTCGAGGCCGCCATCAAGTTCGCCCGCATGGCGACCGGCAAGCCGCGCATCGTCTATTGCGACTACGCCTACCACGGGCTCAGCTACGGCGCCCTGTCGCTGAACGGCACCGAGGTGTTCCGCAAGGGCTTCGGCCCGCTGCTGCCGGAATGCGTGAAGGTCCCCTTCAACGACCTGCCGGCGCTGGAAGCGGCGCTGAAGGCGGGACAGGTCGCCGCCTTCATCGTCGAGCCGATCCAGGGCAAAGGCGTCTACATGCCCGACGATACCTATCTGGCCGAAGCGGCACGCCTGTGCAAACGCCATGGCGCGCTGTTCATCGCCGACGAAATCCAGACCGGCCTGGGGCGCACCGGCCGGTTCCTGGCCTGCGAACACTATGGTGTCGAGCCCGACATGGTGCTGCTCGCCAAGGCCCTATCCGGCGGCTACATACCGGTCGGCGCCGTCGCCATGAAAAACTGGATCTTCGCCAAGCTGTTCGACCGCATGGACCGCGCCCTGGTGCACGGCTCCACCTTCGGCAAGAACGACATGGCCATGGCCGCCGGCATCGCGACGCTGGAGGTCATGGACGAGGAAAAGCTGATCGAGAAAGCCGACGCCACCGGCACGGCGCTGATCGCCGAACTGCGGGCCCTGGCCGAAAAGCACGAGCTGCTGAAGACCGTGCGCGGCAAGGGCCTGATGATCGGCCTGGAATTCGGACCGCCCAAGGGCCTGAAGCTGAAAGCTGCCTGGCACCTGCTGGACGCCGCAAGGCGCGGCCTGTTCTGCCAGATGATCCTGATCCCGCTGCTGCGCGACCACCAGGTGCTGTGCCAGGTTTCCGGCGACGACAACTACATCATCAAGCTGTTGCCGTCGCTGACCATCGACGACGCCGATCGGCAGTGGATCGTCGAGGCCTTCGACGACGTGATCGGCGACTGCCACCAGATCGGCGGCGCCGTGTGGGACCTCGGGCGCTCGCTGGCCAAGCACGGCCTGAAGGCGAAAGCCGGCGCGGCCTGAGGGAGCGCGCGGCTCGCAGGGGTATCAAGCAGCGGTCAGGTTCTACCTGCGGTGGGGAAAACCTCTTCTTCGCCATGGTTGCGCCAAAGATTCGCCGCAACCGGTAGCGAAGTTTAAGCGTTACGGTGTTAGAGCTTTCAGCCAGACGTTACTCAGGGCAAAGACGTGGCGACAACCGCTGCCTTCACCCTGCCGAAGGGGGCCGCGCCCAAAATCAAGGCGCTGTTCGACTATTGGCAGTCCATCCACCCGGCCGCCCGACCCGGCGGCAGCGGGGATGAGGCCAGCTTGCCCGGGCGCCAGCATCTCGACCCCATCGACATCCCGGAACTGTTGCCCAACATCTGGATGATCGACGTGACGCACGAGGCCCCTGTGTATGATGCCGCTGGGGCCAATGCCCCTGGGACCAATGCCCCCGGGACCAATGCTCTGGCGGACAATGTCCTGGGGGGCATCGGCCCCAGCCGCGATACCTTGCGTTTTCGCTTTCGCCTGGTCGGCACGGAGATCGTGAAGTTCACCGGGCGCGACGCCACCGGCTGCTGGCTCGACGAGATCTATCCCGACTACCTGAACACCGAGGCTTTCCGCGCCCACTGCGCGGTCGCCGAAAGCGGCCAGCCCGGCTATCGAAAAAGCGGCGTGCTGTCCAACCCCGGACGCAACTTCGTCGAAGCCGAACGGCTCTACCTGCCGCTGGCCGAGGACGGCCGGCATGTCGACATCGTGCTGGTGATGACCGTCTACAAAGGCGATCCACCGCGGCGCTGACGCCGGCCCGCTCTCAATGGAAGTCGCGCGACTTGGGCATCGGGTTCACGTCGCGCGGGTGGCGCCGGATATCGGGGCGCTGGTCGCGGGTCGGGCGCCTCACCGCGTCGGCGCGCGCGGGATCGCCGGCCAGAACCGGGCCCGGCTTCAGCGTGGCGAGACGACCGGTCATGTCGGTCAATTCCTCCGCCACCACATGGATCACCAGGCCCTCGCGCTGCAGCTTGCCGCGCACGGCCAGCAGCGAGGCCTTGAGCACCGTGGAGCGGTACTGTTCGAATACCGCCGGCCAGATGATGACGTTGGCCACGCCGGTTTCGTCCTCCAGGGTCGCGAAGATGACGCCGCTGGCGCTGCCCGGGCGCTGGCGCACCAGCACCAGGCCGGCCACCGTCACGGTACTCCCGGGCTTCAACTCGGCGAGCTGCATGGCCTCGACAGTGCCCTCCTTCGCCAAGCCCTCGCGCAGGAACGCCAGAGGATGCGCCTTCAGCGAAAGGCGCAACGACAGATAGTCGTCGACCACATGCTCGCTCAAGGCCATCTGCGGCAGAGAGACTTCCGGCTCGGCGCCGCGGTCCTCGATGCCGGCGGCGGCGAACAGCGGCAGGGGTTCGCTCTTCTTGCGCTCGCCCGGCAGGCGCTTCACCGCCCACAGGGCCTCGCGCCGCGCCAGACCCTGAGAGCGGTAGGCATCGGCGCGCGCCAGGGCCTCAAGCGCCAGCGGCTTCAGGCCGGCGCGGCGCCAGACCGCCAGCGGATCGGGATAACCGCTCCCGCGGGCGGCGACCAGCGCGTCTGCGTCTTCCTCGGCCAGGCCCTTCACCTGCCTGAGGCCGAGACGCAGGGCATAGCCCCCTCCCTCGCTCGCTTGTTCAAGGGTGCAGTCCCAGTCGCTGACGTTCACGTCGGGCGCGCGGATCTCGACGCCGTGCTCGCGGGCATCGCGGATCAGCTGTGCCGGTGCGTAGAAGCCCATCGGCTGGCTGTTCAGCAGCGCCGCGGCAAAGACCGCCGGGTAGTGGTGCTTCATCCAGGCCGAGACGTAGACCAGCAGGGCGAAGCTCGCCGCGTGGCTTTCCGGAAAGCCGTAGGTGCCGAAGCCCTCGATCTGCTTGAAGCAGCGATCGGCGAAGTCCTCGTCATAGCCGCGCGCCACCATGCCGCCGATGAACTTGTCGCGGAAGGCGTGAATATTGCCGAGGCGCTTGAAGGTCGCCATGGCACGGCGCAGACGGTCGGCCTCGGCAGGCGTGAAGCCGGCGCCAACGATGGCGATCTGCATCGCCTGCTCCTGGAACAGCGGCACGCCCAGGGTCTTCTCCAGCACCCGGCGCAGTTCCGGCGAGGGATAATCGACCCGCTCCTTGCCGTCGCGCCGGCGCAGGTAGGGGTGCACCATGTCGCCCTGGATCGGCCCCGGGCGCACGATGGCGACCTCGATCACCAGATCGTAAAAGACCTTTGGCTTGAGGCGCGGCAGCATCGACATCTGGGCGCGGCTTTCGACCTGGAACACACCGATGGAATCGGCGCGGCTCAGCATGGCGTAGACCGCCGGGTCCTCCGCCGGCACCGACGCCAGGGTGAAGTCCCGGCCGTAGTGCCGGCGCAGCAGATCGAAGCCCTTGCGCAGGCAGGTCAGCATGCCGAGCGCCAGGACATCGACCTTGAGGATGCCGAGGGCGTCGAGATCGTCCTTGTCCCACTCGATGACCGTGCGGTCGGCCATGGCCGCATTCTCGATCGGCACCACCTCGCACAAGGGACTCTGGGTCATGACGAAGCCGCCGACGTGCTGCGACAGGTGGCGCGGGAAGCCCACCAGCATATGGGTCAGCGCCAGCGCCTGGCCGAGGCGACGGTCGTTGGGGTCGAGCCCCAACTCGCGTACCCAGTCCGCCTCGACGCCCTCGCGGCTCCAGCCCCAGATGGCGCCGGCCAGGGCGGCGACGGTGTCGGCGGACAGCCCCATTGCCTTGCCCACCTCGCGCATCGCGCCGCGGGTGCGGTAGCAGATGACGACGGCGGTCAGGGCCGTGCGCTCGCGGCCATACTTGGCGTAGATGTACTGCATGACTTCTTCGCGGCGTTCATGCTCGAAATCGACGTCGATGTCCGGCGGCTCCTGGCGCTCGGCGGAGACGAAACGCTCGAACAGCAGGTCCATGCGCGCCGGGTCGACCTCGGTGATCCCCAGACAGAAACACACCGCGGAATTGGCGGCCGAGCCGCGGCCCTGGCAGAGGATGTCCTGCGACCGGGCGAAGCGCACCACGTCCTCGACGGTGAGGAAATAGGGCGCGTAGTCGAGCTGGCCGATGAGATCCAGTTCGTGGCGCACGGCGGCGCGCACACTGTCGGATATCCCGTCCGGATAACGGCGTTTGGCACCCGCCCAGGTCAGGTGTTCCAGTTCCTGCTGCGGCGTGCGGCCGTTCCGGGTCAGCTCCTCCGGATAATCGTGGCGCAGTTCGTCGAGCGAGAAGCGGCAGCGCCGGGCGACCTCCAGGGTGTTCGCCAGCGCTTCGGGATAGGCGCGGAAGAGATGCGCCATCGCCTCCGGTTTCTTCAAGTGGCGCTCGGCATTGCCGTCCAGCCGGTAGCCGGCAGTGTCGATGGTGCAGTGCTCGCGGATACAGGTGACGATGTCGAGCAACGGCTTTCGGCTCGCCTGATGCAGCCGCACGTCGTTGCAGGCGGCGAGGCCGACACCGGCTTTTTGTGCAAGGACGGCCAGCGCAGCAAGGCGGCGCGCATCGTCGCCGAGGTAGAGCGCGCGGGCGCCGAGGAACACATCCCCGGGAAAGACGTCGGCCAAACGCTGCAAGCCGGCCTCCACCTCGCTGGCCCCGTCTTCTGGCGGCAGGACGACGAAGACCTGTCCCGCGCCGTGGGCGACCACTTCTTCCAGCGAGAAAAGACAACCGCCCTTCGCCGCGCGGCGCTTGCCCAGGGTCAGCAGGCGGCAGAGCCTGGCATAGGCGGCGCGGTCTTTGGGGAAACACAGAACGTCGGGGCCGTCGCTCGGGACGAGCCGCGCGCCGACAACCAGTTGGATCCCCACCTCCTTGGCCGCCACGTGCGCGCGCACCACGCCCGCCAGCGAATTGCGGTCGGCAATCGCCACCGCCGGCAGCCCCAGCGCCGCCGCCCCCATCACCATCTCCTCCGGGTGCGAGCCCGAGCGCAGGAAGGAATAGTTGCTGGCGACCTCCAGCGGGACGTAGGGGGGGATCATCGAACTTGCAGGTTCCACCCCCACCCTGGCCCTCCCCCATCGAGGGGGAGGGAATTCAATACGCCGCCGCAATAATCCCCTCCCCCCTTGTGGGGGAGGGTTAGGGTGGGGGGTGTCGCGCCGCGCCTCACTGTCTGCCCCGAGGTCGCACCCGCCCCTCATATGAGGAGTCCACGCAGGCCCCCGCCGCTACCCGAATTTTCTCCAACACACCCTCCAGATTCTCGAAGACCTCATGGTTCCAAAACCTCAGCACCCGGAAACCGCGGTCCTGCAGCCACGCCGCCCGCACCGCATCTTCCTCGTGCTGTTCCCCGTGCTGGCCACCGTCGAGTTCCACGACGATCCGCGCGTCGTAGCAGGCCAGGTCGACGATGTAGCGCCCGAGCGGCACCTGGCGGCGAAAGCGCAGACCGTCGAGTTGGCGGCGGCGCAGCGCCGACCACAGCCGCAGCTCCGCATCGGTCGCGTTGCTTCTCAATTCGCGTGCCCTCTTCGATGCCATGGATCGCATCCCTTATTGAAAGAGCGGAGGGTCACCCCCTCCCTAACCCTCCCCCATCAAGGGGGAGGGAAATAAATACAGCGCCGCCGTAATCCCCTCCCCCCTTTGTGGGGGAGGGTTAGGGTGGGGGGATGGTGCCGTGCCCCGCTGTCCGCCCGCCCCCTCACCCGAACAACCCATGCAGGTACCAGTCGCCGGCGGCGCGGTAGAGCCAGTAGCGGCGGCCGTCGGCGTCCTCGACGCGGAAGTAATCGCGCGGCGCCTCGCTCTCGCCTAAACCACCGGGGGGCGGATCGCCGCGCCACCATTCGCCGAGCAGGCGTTCGGGGCCTTCGGCGCGCACCACCTGGTGCAGCACGCGGCGCCAGCGGAACTGCGCCGGTGGATAGTCGGGCAGCAGGGAGAGCGCCTCGACCGGCTCGGGCCGCGGCAGCAGGCGCAGCGGGCGCAGCTTGGGGTGCGGCGTGCGCTGCCAGTCGTCGTTTGCCTTTCCAGGCGTCTTCCCGGGGGCCTGATCGTCGGCACCGGCGGGCGCCAGGGCGAAGGCGCGTTCGGGCAGATGGCTTTCGGCAAGACGCGGCGCGCGCACGGCACCGCGGCCCAGGCGGCTGTCGAGGCGGTCGACCAGTTCGGGGATGTCTTTTGCACCCTCTCCTGCCGCGCCATCCTCACGCCGCAATTCCATCTGTTGCGCGGCCAGCGTCGCCGTAAGGGTGGCGCCGAGGGTCATCACCTCGATGCCGAAGCCGGGATCGAGGCGCGGCAGCTTTTCGGTGAACAGGCGGCGCAGGTGGCGCGCGTCGCGGCTGGGCCGGCTGGCGCCCAGGGTCAGGCGCTGCAGGCTGCCGTCGACGCGGTAGGCGGTGAGCTCCAGCTGGCGGGCGCCCCGTCCGGCGCGGGCCAGCTCGCGGCAGAGATGCTCCAGCAGCAGGGTCACCGCGCGGCCGAGGTCGTCGGGATCGCTGGCCGGCTCGGCGAAGATCTGCCGCGTGAGCCAGGCCGCCGGCGCCGCGCGCGGCGACAGAGCCTCGGCCTCGGTCCCCAGCGCCTGGGCGAGGCGGCGTACCGCCAGCGCGCCGAAGCGCGGCGTCAGCACTGCGGGCGCCAGCGGGTAGAGATCTTCGATACGGCGCAGGCCGAGGCGGTCCATCAGCTCCACCGTCGCGGGGCACAGGCGCAGCGCCGCCGGCGGCAGCGGGGCGAGCGCCGCGCGCTGCTGCCCGGCCATGACGACGACGCAAGGATGCGCCGCCGAGGTGGCGAAGCGCGCCATGGCCCAGGCGGCGCCGATGGTGTCGGCCATCGCGGCGCGCGCCGTGTAGCCGAAGCCGGCGAGACGTGCCTGCATATCCTCCAGCAGCGCGCGCTCGCCGCCGAAGAGGTGGCAGCAGCCGGAGACGTCGAGCAGCACGCCGGCCCCACCACCAGATCCAGGGCCGCCGCTGTCGTCACGATGCTCATCCGGCGCCGCCCAGGGCGTGTAGCGCGCGCACCAGGCGGCCAGGGACGCCAGGGCGCGGGTGTCGGTCTCCGCTTCGTGGGGCACGGTGACGAGGCCGGGCAGCAGGGCGCGGGCCTCGGCCAGCGGCAGGCCGGGGGCGAGGCCGCCGTCTTCGGCGACCGCGTTCACCGCGGCGAGGACGAGGCGCCCGCCCTGATCGCTCACCAGGGCGAGCGGCTGGCGCGCCTCAGACCGCGTGGCGGAAGCCGATAAGCTCTCCTGCTTCCGGCGCTGTTGCTCGCGGCTGGCCGAAGCGCTTGCTCGGGCCCAGCGATCGGTCGCGAAGCGGGGGAGCCAGAGAGAAACCACACGCCGCATCGTCCCACTCCACTTGCCAGGACCCCGGCGCCGCCCCGCGGCAGCGCAAGAGGTCGAGCCGCCAGCGCGGGCGGCCGATGAATGTCTCCCCCAGATCGTCTTGTGACTGTGCCGCCGTGACCCGCCAGCGGCTGAGCGCGGCACTGGCCGCGCGGCCCTGGCACAGCGGGCGGAAGCGGCGGTGCAGCGCGAAGGCGGTGACGCCGACACTCTCACCCCGACCCGCCCCCCGGCTCGCTTCCGCCGCCAGTTGCAGGCGCCGTCCGGCGGTACGGTCCAGGCCCTCCACCTCGCCCACCACGGCGGCGAGGCGGCGGCAGCGCAGCCCCTCCTCCATCGCCCACAGCACCTCGGCATCGCTTTTGGCGCGCACCAGCAGGAAGCGCCCGGGGTCGAGCCCCTGGCCCGCCAGCGCCGGCGGATAGAGATCGCCCTGGCGCGAGACCCAGAGGACCTTGCTTTCCTGGGGCCCGGCATCGGGGGCCGCCCGGTCAGGGCGCGCCAAGGCAAGCCGCGCCAAAAGGGCCAGGCAGAAGCCCAGGGTCACCCCGTCGTCCCACTCCGCCCGCTCGCCCTCGATCTCGTGCAGCGCCCCCAGCGGCAGCCCGCCGCCGGGCAGCGCGGCGTCCAGCGCGGCCAGCCCCAGCGGCGCCACGGGACGCGCCCGGCCTGCCCCCGCCCCCTGCTCGATGCGCCGGACCTGATCGCGCAAGGCGGCGAGGCCGTCGACAGGGCCCGGGATAGAACCAGGTTCGGAGGAAAAGACTCCTGCCCCCGGCGGAGTCCGAGTGCTTGTCCCAGCCTGGGACTCGGGCAAAGCCGCAGAATCAGCCGCTGCCGTGGCGACAGCCGCAAAAACCCGGCCTTTCTCGCGAAAAAGGAGCGACATCGGCAACTCTTCAACCTAAGGGAAACAGGCTATATGTTCCTGTTTTGTTCTATATCACCCTAGGCGAAGAGTCAAGGTTGGGGGAAAAGCGGCCTATTACATTCAATAATAAATGTTGCTACACCAATAGAACTTCGAGTGAAAATTGAATCCGTAAATCATAGATTCACACCTCCAAGCCCTAGGAAAGCCGTGTTTCGCAATGACCGATAAGAAAGAACCTCCAAAGACAGCTATTGTCTACGACTTCGATGGCACACTATCGCCAGGGGACATGCAGGAACACTCCTTTATCCCTGCATTAGGATATGCGAGCGCCCAGCAATTCTGGGACGAGGTAAAAAAGGAGTGCAAGGCACGCGATGGCGACGAAAACCTCACATATATGCAACTGATGATTGACCGCTCCAAGGGTCACCTGACAAGAGAAGAACTGCAGAACCACGGGAGCGAACTTCCCTTATTCAATGGAGTGAGAAATTGGTTCTCGCGCATCAACGAGTATGCAAACTCCTGCAACCTTGACCTGACCCACTACGTCATATCATCTGGAATACGGGAAATGATCGAAGGGTGCACAATCTATCAATATTTCCAAAAGGTATTTGCTTCGAGCTTTGCTTATGACGCACAAGGAAAGGCAATCTGGCCCGCAGTTTCCATCAACTATACAACGAAAACGCAATTTCTATTCCGCATAAATAAGGGAATTGAAAATACTTGGGACAACGTAGCCATAAATGAATGGACACCCATGAAAGATCGCCCAATACCATTTGAACGTATGATATTTATAGGCGACGGAACCACTGACATACCTTCAATGAAAATGCTTCGATACCAAGGCGGCTGCGCGATCGCAGTCTTTGATCCAGAAAAATGGAACAAGCTTGAACACCAAAGTAAGATTCACAGACTGATCTCAGAAGACCGAGCAAACTACGTTGCGCCAGCAGACTATGAAGCTAATTCTCAGCTTGATGTCACCGTGAAAGGCGTACTAGGCAGAATTGCAAGAGAATCCGGCTTCCGCCCCAGCCAATAGGTGGCAGAAACTCTATGCCAGAAACACCTAACTCATCGCATCATCTCGACGAAATATTTCGGGACTATGCCATGCAGTATTTCACACTGCACGCCGAACAACGGCTCAAGATGTTTCAATTCTACATATCACTTTCAACAGCCATCATGGGCGGTTCTCTCTTGATTTTTCGCTATGGGCACCAGAGCAGATGGATAACATTACTTTGGTTCTTCCTAGCATTTCTTTCATTTATTTTTTGGAAACTCGACGGTCGTTCTCGGACACTAATCCGTAACGCTGAAGAAGCATTAAAATTTCTGGACTCTAAACTTCAACTTCCGGATGTAGATGGCGCGCCTCACCCCCTTACTATTTTTGCACGCGACGACAAACTATTTGGAGAATCTCCAAAATTCCCATTGCTCTACGTCCCCTTTTCCTACACCCGTTCATTTAAATACGTGTTCGCTGCAGTTTCTTGCTTAGGAATATCTGCAGGAGTTTTTGGTCTCGTTTACTTCAACTAATACGCCCGCCTCATTCAGCTTCGCCTAAGCGCGAACGGCGTACGCGCAAGGTTGCACATCACTCTCCCACGAGGGGGAGGAAGGGGAGTTGGCGATTCCTTTCGGCAGCAGTGCAGGATAGCGTCGCGGATGCGACAACCACACGGAACCTCACCCCATGACCCCCGAGTTCCTCGCCACTTCCATCGTCGTCATTCTGCTGCCAGGGACCGGCGTGCTCTACACGCTGGCGTTCGGGCTCACGCACGGGTGGCGGGCGAGCGTGGTCGCGGCCTTCGGCTGCACCCTGGGCATCCTGCCGCACATCGGGGCGAGCGTGGTCGGGCTGGCGGCGCTGCTGCACAGCTCGGCGGTGGCGTTCCAGACGGTGAAGGTTGTCGGCGTGATCTACCTGTTCTGGATGGCCTGGCAGATCGCGCGGGAGGGCGGCGCGCTGGAGGTTCCCTCTGATATTTCCGGGGATGAGAGCGCGGCGCGCCACGCGGGCACCTCATCTGCGCGCATCGTGGTGAACGGCTTCCTGCTGAACATCCTCAATCCCAAGTTATCGCTGTTCTTCCTGGCCTTCCTGCCGCAGTTCGTGCCGGCGGGCACGACGGCACCGACAGCGACCATGCTGGGCCTCGGCGGCGTCTTCATGGCGCTGACCTTCGTGGTCTTCACCGGGTACGGTGCTTTTGCCTCGGCGGCGCGGCGCCATGTGATCTCGCGGCCCGGCGTGATGCGCTGGTTGCGGCGGGGCTTTGCCGGCGCCTTCGGGCTGCTGGGGTTGCGGCTGGCCCTGGCGGACAGATAGGGGGCGGCCAGATAGGGGGCGGCCAGATAGGGGGCGGATCGATAGGGGCCAACGCGGCCAGACCGGGAGTCACCCCCACCCTAACCCTCCCCCATCAAGGGGGAGGGGAAACAAACGCTCCCTCAGCCTCGCCCCCTCTCCCACAAGGGGAGAGGGGAACAACCGAGGGGAGAGGGGCACAAAGCAGGTGGTGGGGGTGACAGAGCGCGTGCACCCACTTATCTTCACCGCTCACGCCGCAGAGACTCACCGCAGGGACATTTCTCACCATGCAGCAACGCCAACTCGGGCCCGGCGGGCCGGGCGTGTCGGCCGTCGGGATCGGCGCCATGTCGTTCACCAACTTCTACGGGCCGACCGACGAGGCGGAGTCCCACGCCATCCTGACGGCGGCGCTGGACCTCGGCATCGACCACATCGACACCTCCAACGTCTACGGCATGGGCCAGTCGGAGCGCGTCATCGGCAGCTTCCTGGCCAGGCAGGGCAAGGCGAAGAACGATCTGTTCCGCATCGCCACCAAGGCCGGCATCTGGCGCGACAAGGAAACCGGCAAGCGCGGCTTCGACAACACGCCGGCCCATCTGGAGGCCGAACTGGACGCCAGCCTGCAGCGCCTGGGCGTCGAGGCGGTCGACCTGTTCTACGTGCACCGGCGCGACCAGAGCATCCCCATCGAGGAGGTCGCCGGCACGCTGGCCGGCTTCATCGCCGCCGGCAAGATCCATTCCTTCGGCTTCTCGGAGATCGCGCCGTCGTCGCTGCGCCGCGCCGCGCTGGAGCATCCCGTCGCCGCGGTGCAGTCGGAATACTCCCTGCAGACCCGCGCGCCGGAGCTGGGCCTGGTGCAGAGCTGCCAGGCCCTGGGCAGCAGCCTGGTCGCCTTCTCACCGGTCGGCCGCGGCCTGCTGACCGACAATCCGCCGACGGCGGAGCGCGCCGCCGCCTCCGACTTCATGAAGAGCAACCCGCGCTTCCAGGAACCGAATCTCACGGCGAACCTGCGGATCACCGAAGGCTTCCGCAAGCTGGCGGCGGAGCTGGGCACCAGCGCGGCGGCGCTCGCCATCGCCTGGCTGCTGCACCGCAGCCCGGCGGTCATCGCCATTCCCGGCACCCGATCGGTCGCCCACCTGAAGGAACTGGCCGCCGGCGGATCGCTGGTCCTCGGCGACGCCGAACTCGACCGCATCGAAAAGACGCTGCCGGTCGGCTGGGCCCACGGCGACCGCTACAACGATGCCCAGTGGATCGGTCCCGAACGCTATTCCTGACGGGCCCGGCAAGGCACCAACCGGACAGTGAACACGTTGGCGCCTTATCAATCGACGCGATAAAACCACGCCGGTTTGCCGCTTGCCGCCGGGACTTGCCACCTAATCTTTACCAATTCATGCGACCCTGGCGTGCCGAGGAACGGAGGACGAGCCGCGTCCCATTCCGCCTATCCTTTGGGCGATCGTATGAAGGACGTGGTGTGAAGGAGGCGTCGTGAAAACCCTGGCCCCCAGCACGATGGCGAACGACACCCCTGTCGAGAACCGGGACGATATGCCGGCGACGGTCGGCAGTCTCCTCGACCTGTGGCACAGCTTCGAAGCCGCCGGCCACCTGCCGACCCGCCAGGACCTGACCCCCTTTGCGCTGCAGCCCTGGCTGGGCTTCATCGACGTCTACGGCGTGGAGGACGGCGGGCGCGAGTTCCGCATCCGCCTCAACGGATCGCGCACCACGGCAATGACCGGCGAGGACTGGACCGGCCGGACCGCCCGCGACGTCGACCGCAAGTACGGCTTCGGCCTGCACGACGAGGTCCACCGGGTCTTCACGTCCAAGCGGCCGGCCTGCCACGTGACCCGCATCTACCAGAAGGACTTCGCCCTTGCCTACCGGCTGATGCTGCCGGTGTTCTCCGAGACCGGCGACGGCACGGTAACGCAGATCCTGCTGGCGATCTTCCTGACCGACGAGGCGTGACGTAAGGCGTTACTCCCCTTGCCACCCTTTCGCGGCGACCGGCGCGTGATAGGCTGACCGCCGGCCGCGACCGCCGTGGCCGTTCCGGGGGAATCCATGCCGAAAGCCGCACCCACCTTTCCACTGCGCGATGCCTGGCAGCCGCTGGTGCCGCTGCTGCCCCTGGTGCTCGCCACCCTGCTGCTGGCGCCGCTGCTGAACGCCGGCGCGCAGCTCGCCTTCCTGCGCGTCGACCCCGGCGCCTTCGTCGCACAGCCGGTGCGCAACTACATCCACCTCGGCGACATGCTGAGCTACTACGCGCTGGCCACCTTCCACACGCTGCTGTGCCTTGCGGTGGTCATCACCTTCGTGCTGTGGACGCTGCGCCTGCCGGCCCGCCAGCGCGGCGCCGCGCTGATCTTCCTCGTCGCCGTGCTGGCGCTGATCGTCGCCTTCGGCCTGGTGCTGAAGGCGGAGGCCAACCGCGTGGTGCTGGTGCAACTGGGCTACAAGGCGATCTGCCAGCTGATCGCGGCGGCGGAATTGCCGACCCGGCTGGTCGTGCCCGGCCAATGCTTCGTGGAGGGCGACATCAGCCCCCTCACCTGGCTGGCCTGGGTGCCGACCTTCGCCGGCATCGCCACCGTTGCCTTCGCCGCCGCCTTCGCCTATGCCTCGACACGCAGCCTGCCGGCACCGCAAGCGCACGACGATGCCGCCTGGCGCGCGGCCCTGGACCAGCGCATCCAGGCGCTGCAGCGCAGCGTCTACCTGCTGAGCGCGGTGCTGGTCTCCAGCACCATCACCATCACCCTCTTCGCCCACCTGCCGGCCGGGCTGCTGACCGACGGCAGAGACCTGGACCTGGCCGGCGCGGTCTCCAAGTACGCCACCGGGCTCAGCACCTTCTGGGGCGCCCTCTTCTCGGTCACCCTGGTGGCGACCTTCGCCGCCCCGGCCCTCGGCCTGCTGGGCGCGGCCTACCGCAGCGAGCATGCCCGCAGCGGGAGCGACGAACTGCGCGCCTGGCTGCAGGACCACGTCTTCCAGTCGCTGAAACGCCAGCTCGCCACGGTGTTCAGCCTGCTGGCCCCGCTGCTGGTCGGCCCGCTCAGCAGCCTGCTTTCCAGCGTTTCCGGATTGTAGACGGCACCCGAGGCCCTTGACCTCGATCAATGCGGCTGCGATATGACGATGATACGCATTCGCATCGAAAGGGCCGCTGACAGAGCCGCCCTCCTAACTGATCAACCCCCGTGACCATGAACAAGCACCTTACCCTGCTGATTCTCGCCGCCGCTTTCGCACTGGCCGCCTGCGACAAGCATGCGTCGGAGGCCTCCGGCCAGACGGCGTCGCCCGCCGCCACCACCCCCGCCCCAGCCGCCTACGCCTCCGTGGAGGCGCTGGGCGAGGCGCTGTTCTTCGATACCAACCTGTCGAAAAACCGCAGCCAGGCCTGCGCCACCTGCCACAACCCGGATTTCGGCTTCGTCGACCCGCGGGAGACCGCCGCCGGCCTCGCGGTGTCGCTGGGCGACGACGGCGCCTCCCTGGGCGACCGCAACGCGCCGACCGCCAGCTACGCCCGCTTCTCGCCGGTTTTCCACCGGGATGACGAGGGCCGCTACGTCGGCGGCCAGTTCCACGACGGACGCGAAGCGGACCTCGCCGGCCAGGCCGGCGGCCCGCCGCTGAACCCCGGCGAAATGGGCATGGCCGACAAGGCGAGCGTGGTCGAGCGGCTGCGCGAGAACCCCGGCTACGTCGAAGCCTTCAAGGGCTTCTACGGCGATGACGTCTTTGCCGACCCGGCACGCGCCTACACGGCGATGGCCGAGAGCATCGCCGCCTTCGAGCAGACGCCGGTCTTTGCGCCTTTCGATTCCAAGTACGACCGCTTCCTGCGCGGCGAGGCCAAGCTGACCGACCAGGAAGAACTCGGCCGGCTGCTGTTCTTCTCCCAGCAGTTCACAAACTGCAACCTCTGCCACCAGCTGCGCACGTCGCAGATCGACCCGGAAGAGACCTTCTCCAACTACCAGTACCACAACATCGGCATTCCGAAGAACACGGCGGTACGCGCGCTGAACGGCAGCGCCGACGACTTGGTCGACCACGGCCTGCTGCAGAACCCGGCCGTCGACGACCCGGCCCAGGATGGCAAGTTCAAGGTGCCAAGCCTGCGCAACGTCGCGGTGACCGGGCCCTACATGCACAACGGCATCTTCAAGGATCTGCGCACCGCCGTACTGTTCTACAATAAGTACAACAGCCGCGCCGCCCGGCGGCAGATCAACCCGGAGACCGGCGAGACCTGGGGCGAGCCCGAGGTGCCGGACACCCTGTCGACGAAGGAGCTGGCCCACGGGCCCGCCCTGGACGACAAGCGCATCGATGCCATCGTCGCCTTCCTGAAAACCCTGACCGACAAGCGCTACGAGTCCCTGCTGGATCAGTAGCGGCAGCGCTTGCCGATGTAGGCGCGCGCCAGCTCACGCAGGCGCTCGCGGCCGAAGCTGGGGTCGTGGCCCGCGTGGACGACCGTGACCGGCAGCTCCAGCAGGCGCTCCATGGTCTTCAGATAGGCGGTGACGTCGGAGCCGGGGAGTCCGTCGAGCAGCGGGCCGTCGTAGACCGCGTCGCCGGAGAACAGCACGCCGGTCGCCGCCTCCCACAGTCCAATGCTGCCGGGCGAATGGCCGGGCAGGTGCAACACCTCGAAGCGGCGATCCCCGGCCGCGACGATGTCGCCCTCCTCCACCAGCCGCGTCGCCGGCGCCGGCTGCACCCGATAGCCGGCGATGTCGTAGCCGGCCTGCGGCAGGGCATCGATCAAGAGATCCGGCACGGCGTAGCCTGCCGCCTGGACCGACGCGACGAGGCCCTTGTCCAAACCGTCGGCCAGCAGGGCGGCAAAGCCGCCCGGCGCGGCCAGTTCCGCCGCCTCCAGGCGGTGGGCAACGCGATCGTCAAACTCGTGGAAGCCGCCGATGTGATCGTAGTGGCTGTGGGTGGCGACCGCGGTCACCGGCCGTTCAAAAAGATCGCGCGCCGCCTCAACGAGGCTGGCAAGGCCGAGGCCGCTGTCCACGACAAGGTCCCGCTCGCCTCCCCGGATGTGCCAGATGTTGCAGCGGATCAGTGGGTCGACGCGCGGTTCCCACAGCAGGGTGATCCCGTCGTCTATCCGGGTTCGCTCGAACCAGCCTTCGGCCACTTGCATACTCACAACGCGCCTCCGCAGATCGAGCCGATAGAACCGGTGCAAGCTTGGCGCCTCAGCAGCGCCGGTCAAGCCCTCACAAAGAAACGGCGGCGGACCAGGCGCAATCCTGCTGCCTTATCCACCGCCGCCCAATCGGGCCTTTCAGCGGGAGCCGCCTCTAGGCCAGATTTCGCCTTCAGGTGTTCAGTCCAGAGGATAGCTGAGGAAACCACCGTCGCCCTTTTGATAGGCGGGCATGGATTTCAGCTCTTCCTCGGTCGCATTGGTCTGCCAGATGGCGTCGCCTTCTCCGGTTGTCAGGTCGTCGAAAGGCACAGCCACCTGCTTGGCGCCGATCCCGAGGAAGCCGCCGACCGACACCACCGCACTCACCACATCGGCGTCGTCGATCACGATATCATCGATCTCGCCGACCTCGTCGCCGGAAGCATTGACCACCGTCTTGCCGATGAGGTCTTTGGCGGTCACCTCACCGAGGGCGGCCTGGAAGCGCGCCGTCGGCTCGCCCGGAGTCTTGCCGGCGGCCAGATCGCCCGCGGTGTCGCCGGTCATATTTTCCTGACTTTCCGCCACCTGATCCGTTCCGCCGTTCTCGGTACCGATGGTGGTGCCGGCACCGGCAGAGGCGCCAGCGGCCGCGTCACCCGAAGCGGCGGGCATCGGCTGGTTGCTGTCGGCGGTCTGCATCGCCGATTCCTGGCTCAGCGACGTTTCGATCCGCTGCGCCTCGTCCAGGTGTTCGCGCAGGGTCGGCAGCGTGTTTTCGGCAAACGCCTTCAGATCGGCGTCGGTGCCACCCTCGACCTCCTGTTCAAAAAGATCGATCGTGCGTTCATGATCGGTGACCATCTGCTCGATGAAAGCGCGGTCGAAATCAGGCCCCGACATCTCGGACAGCCGCTGTTTGGCCTGTTCCCCCTCGGCGGACAAGTCGCCGGAAAGGTCGATCCCCTTCTGGCTGGCAAGCTCCTTCAGTTTGTCGCTCGCCTGGGTGTGATCGTCCACAAGGGTTTCGCCAAACGCAGTCACTTCCTCGTTCTTCGACTGTTCGGTTGCCAGCCTGCCAAGCTCGATCTCAGCCTTGCCACCGGCGGCGGCCTGCTTCACGAACTCACTGTCCGACTGACTGACCTGCATTTCTTCGGCCTGAGCCGGTGAGTTCTGCGGCTCGGTACTTGTGCCGGAACTCTGACTCATCGCAACGCTGGGCACGAGGGCCAAGGCGACGATCGCAGTCGCCCGAAGCAATTGATTTTTCATAGCGCGTTTCCTTTGCTTGCAATGCTGTGTCTCAGAAAACTCCTGGGCATACAACGCGGCCAATCAAGGAAGGTTGCGCAGAGATAAAACGAGGTCCGCCAGGCAAGGGGGGCGCTTGCGGAAAATCCGATGTCAGAAGGAAAATTCGACGACCCGTTATGGGGCGACCCTAGCCACCCAGCAGCGCTGCGCGCCGCGCCAGGCTGTCCGCCGGCCAGCAGACATCGCGGTCGTAATATTCCGGGAAAACCAGAGCACCTTCCGGCAGCACCACCCAGGGCTGCTTGGAGCGCGTAAAAATGTGGATGTCCGGCGGCAGGCGGTCGGGATCGTCCAGCGTGCCGACGCGCACGAAGCGAACCTTGTCGCCCGCCCCGGCGTAGTTGCTCCACAACGCCACCTTGCAGGCCGGGCAGCGGGCGATCTTCTGGCCCTTGCCGCTGAGGCTCGGCGTCATGACCGCTTCCGGCGTACCCTGCAGCAGGTCGACCCGGTCGGCTTCGATCATCGCGTTCAGGGCGAAAGCCGCACCGGTTTCGCGCTGGCACCAGCGGCAGTGGCAGCAATGCACGTACATCGGCCCGGTCGTCAGGCGGTAGCGCACGCCGCGGCAGGTGCAGCCGCCTTCCAGGGGATAGCCGTTTTCCTCGCTCATCACTGCCTTCTCCGTCTCATGGTGGCGCCATCCTATGGCCGGCTTCGGCGCTTTCCAAGCGAGCCAACCGGTCGTCCCGGCGCGCACTCGGCGACCGGCAAGGTCCAGCCCCTGCTTGACCCCCGGCGCCAATCACTCTAGACGGCAGGCATGTCCTATCGACTGCCGCCGCTGAACTCCCTGCGTCTCTTCGAGGCGGCAGGCCGTCATTTGAGCTTCAAGCTGGCCGCGGAAGAATTGAACGTCACGCCCAGCGCCGTCAGCCACGGCATCAAGACGCTGGAAGAGTGGCTGGGAACCGCCCTCTTCGCCCGTGGGCATCGCAATCTGGTACTGACAGAGGCCGGCGACGCTTATCTGCCGCGCGTTCAGGAAGCCCTGGCACAGCTTGCCCGGGCAACCGAAGCGGTTCCCGGACGGCGGCCCAGCGGCCGGCTGTCGATCAGCGTCGCTCCCAGCTTCGGCGGCCGCTGGCTGGTCCCCAACCTGCCCCGCTTCAATACCGCCCATCCGGGTATCGAAGTCTCGCTGGACAGCGCCCAGCGCCAGATCGAGTTTCCCCGCGACGGCGTCGATCTGGCGATCCGTATGGGCCGCGGCGACTGGCCCGGCCTCTACGCCGCCTGCCTGGTCACGGAGGAACTGGTGCCGGTCTGCGCCCCGGCGCTGGCAGCAACGATCGCAACCACGGCGGACCTCGCCGGGCAGACCCTGCTGCAGGTCGTCAACGTGAGCGAGGACTGGGCCGGCTGGGCATCGCTCGCCGGCGTGCCCCAGTCCGGCATCGACTTCGAAAAAGGCCCCCGCTTCGACAACATTGCCATGGCCCTGGACGCCGCCGCCGAAGGCATGGGCATCGCCATCGGGCGGCGGCCGTTGATCGACACCGACGTCGCCGCCGGACGGCTGGTGCCGGTGCTCGGGCCGCCGCGCCGCGGCCGCACCGGCTACTGGCTGCTCGCCAGCCCCGAGTCCCTTGTCCGCCCCGAGGTTCTGGCCTTCCGTGACTGGATCTGCGCAGAACTCGGGTCTGGCTCGGATCAGCAGCCGCTGTAAGCCGGCGGGCGCCGCTCGATCCAGGCCTCCAGCCCCTCGCGCAGGTCGTGGGTCGGCACCATGCGGGCAAACTGCTCGCTTTCCATCAGCAGGCCCTCGCCGATCGCCATGTTGAGACCGCGGCTGACGGCGGTGATGATGCTGGCCGCGGCCAGCGGCGAGTGGCGCAGGATGCGCCCGGCCATCGCCCGGGCCTCGGACAGCAGATCCCCGGGGGGCACCACCTTGTTGACCAGGCCCATGGCCAGCGCCCTGTCCGGATAAAAACTGTCGCCGGTCAGCAGCAGTTCCAGCGCCCGCTTGCGCCCGGCCAGACGGGGCAGACGCTGCGTTCCCCCGAAGGTCGGCGGCATGCCGAGATTGATTTCCGGTTTGGCAAAGAGAGCACGCTCGCTGGCAACGGCGAGGTGCACCGCCTCGGTGATCTCGCAACCGCCGCCGAAAGCCAGGCCGTTGACCGCAGCAATGATCGGCTTGGGAAAGGCCTCCAGGCGCGCCGTCATGGCCTGGCCGCGCCGCACGAAATCGCGCACGGCCGTTGCGGCGCCCTGGCGCACGCTCTGCGAAAACTCGCGAATATCGCCGCCGGCGGAAAAGGCGCGCTCGCCCGCACCGGTCAGGATCACCGCCCTGACCTCCGGGTCGGTCTCGATACGATCGAGCAGGGCCAGCAGCGCGTCGGCCATGGCATAATTGATGGCATTCAGTTTGTCGGGGCGGTTAAGGACAACGGTGGCAATGCCGTCGGCAACTTCGCAAAGCACGGTACTGGACATGAATGACGCTCCCTGGAGATCGGGCCCTGGAGATCGGACCATCGTGGTTCGGGCGTCACTGTCGCGGTAGCTGTCGCCGGCCGCAAACGACTAAGCTGCATGTACGGGTGAATGAAACTCACCCCGGCCGACGCTCACCCCGGCTGGCGCTCACCCCACCAGCGCCTGTCCCGCCATGCCGAGCATGAAGCCGAAGACCGCACCCAAGGGCGGCGCCCAGTGATAGGCCAGCTTCGCCTGCGGGGCGATATCCTCGAAGATCAGATAGAAGATGCCGCCGGCGGCAAACAGCATCACCACGCCGATCGGCTCATGCAGGTCGCGCAGCCAGACGTGCCCGACCGCGGCCACCAGCGGGCCGAGCAGCACCAGCGCGCAGAAACTCGCCAGAATGGCCGCCGGCGTCAGGCGCCCGGCGGCGCGCAGTTCGCGGTAGGCATTGAAGCCCTCGGGGAAGTTCTGCAGCGCGATGAGGCCAGCCAGCAGCAGGCCGACCGAACGCTGTGTCGCCAGGGTGGCGCCGAGCGCCAGGGCTTCCGGCACGAAGTCGAGCAGCATCGCCATCAACTGCGCCCCGCCACCGCCGTGCCGCTCGATCAGCCGGTCGGCCAGGAAGAAGAAAAGTCCACCGGCCCCGAAGGAGGCCAGCGCGGCCGGCGCCGACAATGCCACCATCCCCTCCGGCACCAGCACCAGGGCGATGGCGGCCAACAGCACGCCGCCACCGAAGGCGATCACACTGTGGCGGACCTCGGTCTCCAGCCAGGCCGGACGGATGTGCTCGATGCGGGCGACGAAACCGCCGAGCGGGATGGTCGCGCCGGCCAGCGCGGCGTAGCCCATGGCGAGCAGCAGATCGTTGGAGTCTGTCGGCAAGGAAGCGGGCGAACCTGTGTTGGGACGGACCAACCCAGCATGGCCCCGGTATCGGCGGTACGCAACTGCCGGCGCGCTTAAGGCTGTCCCCAGCGCCGTCCGGGATTGCCGGGGCCTGTCGGGCGTTGGCGATTCGGGCGTTGGCGATTCAGGCGTTCGCGATTCAGGCGTTCGCGATTCAGGCGTTAACGATGGCGCTGAGTGCCAGGGCGGTCATGAAGACCAGAAGGCTGTAGTATATCACGCGCAGGCGTTGCATGGCTTTGTTCCCTTCCCTTTTCGGTCCCCTTTCCAGCCCGGGAGGGCCGGCCCCGGATGGACCCGAGGTGGGCAGCTTGGGCCGGAATCCCGGACGCCCCTATGAGATTCCCCACAGATTCCGCTCTCTGGTTCCGCCCTCTGGTTCCGCCCGCTGGCGACATCTCGCCGGGGCCGCCCCCGGCGGGCTTCGCCGGAGCCCCGCTCCGGGGAGCGACGCATGGACGCAGGGGGTCCCCAACGCTAACCTCTCGGCTTGAAAAGGCCGGGCCTCCCACCGACCTTAGGGGCGCTACACCCGCCCTGACCTTCGGTCTTTTCACTTTCCGCCTGTTAGAGGAGTTGCCGCGCGCGATGCCACCCGATTGGATCACCCGCTTTCCCGAGCTGGCCCGGCTGACGCCGGACGAACGAAAGCTGGTCGCCGAGCGGGCGCAGGTGGTGAAGCTGCCGGCGCAGACCACGGTTTTCGCCCCTGGCCTGCCGGCCGAGAACTTCCTGCTGCTGCTGGACGGCGTCGTGCGGGTGCAGCAGGTCTCCACCGGCGGGCGCGAGATCGTGCTGTACCGCGTTGCCGGCGGCGAGAGTTGTATCATGACGACCGCCTGCCTGCTGTCAGGCGACACCTACAACGCCGAAGGCATTACCGAGACGCCGGTCGAGGCGGTGGCGGTGCCCAAGGCGGCCTTCGAGGCGTTGATGGCCCGCTCCGCCGAATTTCGCCGCTTCGTGTTCTCGCACTATTCCAACCGCATCACCGACCTGCTGCACGTGGTCGAGGAAGTCGCCTTCGAGCGCATCGACAAGCGGCTGGCGCAGAAGCTGCTGGAGCTCGCCAACGGCGAGGACCTGGTGAGCGGCACCCACCAGGAGCTGGCTGTCGAACTGGGCAGCGCCCGCGAAGTCGTCAGCCGCCACCTGAAGGAATTCCAGCGCCGGGGCTGGCTGGAACTCACCCGCGGCCAGGTGCGGCTGACCGATCGCGACAGCCTAGCGCGCCTCGCCGGCGCCGGCTGAAGAGGCCGCGCCCGGCTCAGGGCCGGACGCTGCATCAGACCATCTGCGGCAGCGAGACGACGGATATTCCGGCGCGATCCAAGTCCTCCCGCACCTTCCGCGCGACCGGCACCGCCGTCGGTTCATCGCCGTGAATGCAGAAGGTATGGATCTCGGCGGCAATCCGCTTGCCGCTGACCGACAGCACTTCGCCGTCCTGCACGAGCCGCAGGACCTGCTGGCTGGCCTCCTCGGGATCGCGGATTATCGCATTCGGCAGTTCCCGCGACAGCATCTTACCGTTGTCGTCGTAGCGACGGTCGACGTAAGCCTCGTTGGCGATGCGGATGTCCATGTGATCCTTGGAGGCCGACATCGCCGAATTTGCATTGGCAACGAAGATGAGGTGCGGATCCGCCGCCACGATACCCCGGGCGATGGCCAGGGCGATGTCGGGATCATCGTGAGCCATGTTGTTCAACGCGCCGTGGGGCTTGACGTGGGTGACGACACCCCCGTTCGCCTTGGCCAGGGCCTGCAACGCACCGATCTGATAGGTCACCAAATTTTCGATGTCGACCGGCGCCATGCGGATCTGGCGCCGCCCGAATCCCCAGAGGTCGTTGAAGCCCGGATGAGCCCCGATGGAGACGCCCTGGTTCTTCGCCAACCTGATCGTGCGCACCATGATGCTGGGATCGCCGGCATGCATCCCACAGGCAATGTTCGCCGACCCGATGAGGGGCATCAGGCCTTCGTCGTCGCCCATGCGATAGGCGCCGTAGCCCTCCCCAATGTCTGCGTTGATGTTGATTTTCACTACCGACCTTTCTGCTTACGCGGCGTTACGGCATGGCTGCCCTGGGCCGAGGGCCGGAGTGTTCCGCATAGGCATAGAGGTGTCCAATGCATTTGATTTGATAGTCTAAATGCATAAAATGCATAGATTGAAGCCACCGTGCCGGCCCAGGAATGATCGCCATGTACGAACGCCGGAACCTGATAGAACTGCGCGAGTTGCAGTACTTCGTGGCCGTCGCGGAGCGCCTGAACGTGTCGAGCGCCGCGAAGGCCGTCCACTTGAGCCAGCCGGCCCTGTCCCGGCAGATCCAGTCGCTGGAGCGCAAGCTGAGCGTCGCGCTCTTCGAGCGCGTCGGCAAACGGCTCATCCTTACAGCAGAGGGCGAGGACCTTCTCGTCCATGCCTCAGGATTGCTGGATCAGGCACAGGCTTTTCTCAACCGCGCCTACGGGCTGGAACACGGCCACGTCGGGCTGCTGCGGGTCGCCGCCTCGCCCCAAACCATTGCCTGGTTACTGTCGCCGGCTATGGCACAATTCAGCAAGGCCCACCCCAACGTCAGCCTGATTGTCAGCGAAGGCCACAACGAAGCGCTACTGGAGCAGGTCGAGCACGGTAGCGCCCATCTGGCGATCGCTTCGCTGGGGGCCAGCAGCAAGCTGGTCGCGCGCAAGCTGTTCACGGCGCGGCTGTTCGCCATCCTGCCGCCCGGTCACTCTCATCCCGAATCGACTGCCTTGTCTTTCGAAAACATCGCCGAGGAAACCTTCCTGTTGCTGCGGCGCGGCTTTCTCACCCGACAGCTTTTCGACCAGGCCTGCGCGGCCCACAACATCCGACCCAAGATCCTGCTGGAGAGCGACAGCACCCACACGTTGATATCGCTTGCCATGGATGGACACGGCGTTGCCGTCGTTTCGTCCTCGGCCGGCAACACGCGGGAAATGGACCGCGCGGTGCCTCTGGTCTCTTCGTTGTGCGAAACGCAGGCCGATGTCTCGGCCGTATGGAACCCCAATCGCTACCGCCCCGCCAGCCTGCCGGCCTTCCTGGCCCTGTTGGAGAAGATGGCGAACCCGCCGCTGCACGAAATCCAGGCACGCAGGGCCGGTACCGAAGCCGGCCGGCTGCACGACAGCCTGTAGCGTTGGACCCTAGTCTGCCGATTCCAGCACGATCCGCTTTCCCGGCCGCATGAAAATCACTACCGCTGCGACAGCGGCCAGCAAAAACCCAATGGCAATCGGATGCTCCAGCACCTTCGTCGCATCGTGATGCGTCACGATCAGCGACTGGCGAAGCGAGAGCTCGAAGATCGGGCCGACGACAAAGCCGATGAGAAAAGTAATGACCGAGTAGCCGTAGCGTTGCATCAGGTACCCCAACATGCCGAGGCCAAGCATCGCGTAGATCGAGAAGGCCGTATCCCGTTCCAGGAAAGACCCCACCACGCAAAAGACGATCACGAAGGGAATGATGATGCTGATCGGAACCGCGGTGATTTTGGCGAAAAGATGAAGGCCGATCCGGCCAACAAAAAGCATGCACAGACTGGCGACGATCATCGAGACATAGATACCGTAGATCAGGCGCGGATGCTGGTCGAAGACCAGCGGCCCCGGCACCACGCCATGCAGCATGAAGGCCGACACCAGGATCGCGGCCGACACGCTACCCGGCAAGCCGATGGCAAAGAGCGGAATCATGCTGGCAGGCAACACAGCGTTGTCGGCGGCTTCGGTTGCCGCAACCCCCTTCAATTCGCCCTTGCCATACCGGTCTCCCGGGCGTGCCGTCTTCTTTGCGATCGCATAGGAGAGGAAGGCGCCGATGGTCGGCCCCAAGCCGGGAATCACGCCGGCGGCGATCCCGACCGCCGTCGACTGCACGGTGACAGGCGTCAGGCGGAGCATTTCCCGCCAACTCAGGCGCCCGTCCCCCTGCGGTGTGACGGCCTCGGTCTCGGCGGCGCGCTTCTTGCGCGCCAGATAGGCTTCGGCCTGGGTCAGCATCTCGGTGAACGCGAGCATGCCTACGGTGGCGGCAATCAGTGGGATACCGTCGAACAGCTCGATCATGCCGAAGGTCATCCGCGGCGTGGCGCTCTCGGGGTCGAGACCAACCGTCGCCAGGAGAAGTCCCAGCACCCCCGAAATGAGGCCGCGGCTGAGCGAACCGTCGGACAGCGCCGCGATGAAGGTCAAAGCGAAGATCATAACGGCCGTCATCTCGAGCGGCCCCATCTTCAGCGCAAAGGCGGCCAGCGGCTTGGCCAGGGCGATCAATGCCAGGGTCGAGACGATATCGCCGAAAACCGAAGCGTAGAGGGCCACCTTCAGCGCCTGCGTGGCGCGCCCGGCGAGGGCCAAAGGGTAGCCGTCGAAGCGGGTGGCGGCAGAGCTGGGTTCCCCCGGTGTGTTGAGCAGGATGGCGCCGGTCGCGCCGCCCGCCGCACTGGCCTTGGTGACGCCAACGAGAAAGGCAATCGCAGAAATCGGCGCCATTGAATAAGTGATCGGCACCGCAACGGCCAGGGCAGCGGGCCGACTCAACCCCGGCAGAACGCCGATGACGTAGCCCAGCAGGATGCCGAAAAAAACCGAGACGACGGCACCGATGGAAAATGCATCAGCGGCGCCGAGGAGGATATCCTGCAAAGGCTAGAGTCCCGAAAGGTCGATCAGCAGCATGACGCCGGCGACCGCACAACAGAGCGCACCGGTACGCAGCAGGCGAAACTCTCCGATAACGAGGGAGACCAGCACCGTCACCGCGATCCCGCCCACCACGAGACCGAAGCGGGACAGCACATAGGCACCAATGCAGGTGACCAGCACAAGAAGCACCGCGGCGGTCATGCCGGGCCGTTTGCCTTCCGTCTTGCCAGCGCCGGACGCCGCGGGCCGGCGCAGCAGCGAGGCAAGAAACTGAAACACGGCGAGCAGCCCTATCGCCGTCGCACAGGCGATCGGCATCATTGACGGGGACATACCGTAGGCGCTGGCCGATGCGGTCTGGTTCGGTATAACCCAAAAGATCGCGATCAGGCTGCCGCCGCCGACCACCGCCAGTTCCGCCAACGCCTGAAGCAACTTGGGCGAGCGCTGATCGCGCTCGCCCCCTTCAGTCGTCTGAGCCAAGCTCGGCTGCGTCATTTTACGAGCCTCATTTCACCGCTGCGGCAAACTGGTCGCTCTGGGCGTGAATCAGTTTTTCGATCTCGTCGCCGGTAGCAACGAAGCTACCCATGTTGCGCGTCTTCAGCAGATCGAGCAACTTCGGCGAGACGGCCGCTGCCTGGAAGGCCGCCACCAGCTTCGTCCGGGCCTCTTCGGGCAGACCCGCCGGCGCGAGAAACAGGACCATGTTCACGCTGGAAATGTCGTAGCCCATCGAGCTCAGGGTGGGCGCGTCCTCGAAACCCGGGATGGGCTGGTCGCCCAGGCCCGCCAGAACATGCAGTTCTCCGGCTTGCGCCTGCGCGTAGTAGGCGCCCGAGCTGTAGGCGAAATCGACATGGCCGCCCAACGCCTGGGCCACCGCTTCGGCACCGCCCTTGGTCGGCACGGGAACGATCGTCACCCCCTCCTTCTTGGCGATCGCGCTCATCACCACCCGGTCGATCGAGGTCGTGGAGGCATAGGTCAGGCCGTCCGCACTCTTTCTCGCCTCGGCAATGGTGTCAGAGAAGGTCTTCCAGTTACGGCCCGGCAGCGCCACAAGCGCCTCGGGGAACACGCCGAAGGCCGCGATGTATTCGAAGTCGTCGACGCTGAAGGCCACGTCGTTGGCATGGGGGTCGAAGGTCAGCGTCGTGGAGGTCGTAGCGACGAGCGAATAACCGTCGGCCGGCATGGCCTTCAAGGCCGTCACCGCCAGGCCGCCGCCGGCGCCCGGCTGATTCTTCACCACGATCGCTTGCCCGAGGCTTTCGCCGAGCGCTTCCGAAGCCGCGCGGGAAATCGCGTCGACGCCGCCGCCGGCGCCGAAGCCGACGGTGATGGTGACCGGTTTCTCCGGAAATTCGGCAAAGGCGTCGAAACTGCCTGCCACGGTTGCCAGGCCGACAAGCAGTCCGGTAACAACAAGCTTTCGTGCGGATTTCATAGTCAAGCTCCTGTTCGAGAGGCCCCGAGTGTCTAATGCCCCGCGGCCTTGGGCCCCAGTGCTCTCGGGTTAAAGTGCTTGTCCGAGCAGATCATCCGGCCACTACAGTGTCCAATGCATTTCAAGAAGATTGCTTTATGCGTGAACTGCATCACCGTCGTTTTTCATATCTATGCATATAAACACGCGCAGATTGGGTCATCTGCCATCCCCCACCCATGCGAATGGTCGCGGCGGGTCGAAGGTGACTGCCGAGCCCTGGCAGGGGGAGACGCCCCCTTCGCCCGATTTGATCTGCCGCAAGGTAATTCCCCCTTTTTTGGTGACTAAATCACATATTGGTGGTTGTTCTGCCCCTACTCTCCGACGAAGGCATCGGAATTCGAGCCTGTTCCCGAAGGAGACGACACATGCAAAGCAACGTTGGAACTGTCGATCGAATCCTGCGCATCATCGTCGGCGCCGTGCTGATCGCCCTCGTTTTTATCGGTCCGAAGACCGCCTGGGGCTGGATCGGCGTGATCCCCCTGGCGACAGCATTCATCGGTTTCTGCCCGGCCTACCGCCTGCTGGGCATCTGCACGACGGCCAACAAGAACAAGCAGGCGTAAGCCGGCGGAAAAACGAGGCGATTTAGGAAGAGGAATGCCATGAATCCGGAAATTAAAACTTTCTTCGACGAGGCGACCTTCACGGCCACCCACGTGGTGTGGGATCCAGCGACCAAGCAGACCGCCATCGTCGATTCGGTGAAGGACTACGATCCCAAGTCGGGGCGCACCAAGACCACCTCGGCCGACGCGGTGATCGACTTCGTGAAATCCCAGGACCTTACCGTCGCCTGGATTCTGGAAACCCACGTCCATGCCGACCACCTGACCGCGGCGCCCTATCTGCAGGACAAGCTGGGCGGCAAGACCGCCATCGGCGCGCGGATCAATGCGGTGCAAGGCGTGTTCAAAAAGATCTTCAACGCCGAGGAAGACTTCGCCACCGACGGACGGCAATTCGACAAGCTGCTCGACGATGGCGAGACCTTCAAGATCGGTGACCTGGAGGCCAGGGTCATCCACACACCGGGCCACACCCCGGCCTGTTCGACCTACGTCATCGGCGATGCCGCCTTCGTCGGCGATACCCTGTTCATGCCCGACTACGGCACCGCACGCTGCGACTTTCCGGGTGGCGATGCGCGCACGCTCTACAAGTCGATCCAGAAGATCCTGGCCCTGCCGCCGCAGACCCGGATTTTCCTCTGCCACGATTACAAAGCTCCGGGCCGCGACAAGTTCGTCTGGGAAACCACCGTGGCCGACGAGAAGGCGAAGAACATCCACGTCCATGACGGGATCAGCGAGGATGACTTCGTGAAGATGCGGACGGAGCGCGACAAGACGCTCGACATGCCCGTGCTGATCCTGCCGTCGGTGCAGGTCAACATGCGGGCCGGCGCAATGCCGCCGGCCGAAGACAACGGCGTCCGCTATCTGAAAATCCCCGTCGACGCGCTGTGACGCCGACGCACGAACTAGCAAGCAAACAATAACCCGGACAACAAGGCCGGGACTGGAGGAGCCCATGGAAATCAAGAAAGTCGACAAGACCTTCGGCGTGTCGCCGCAAATCCTGCCGGGCGAAGTGCCGGAAATCGCCATGGCCGGCTACAAGACGATCGTCTGCAACCGGCCGGACGGCGAAGGCAACGACCAGCCGCTGTTCCACGAGATCGAGGAAGCGGCCCGGCGCGCCGGGCTGCAGGTCGTCTACCAGCCGGTCGAAAGCGGCAAGGTAAGCGATGCCGACGCCGAAGCCTTCGCGGATGCCTTCGAAGCGGCGCCCAAGCCCGTCTTCGCCTATTGCCGCACGGGTACCCGATCGATCACCCTGTGGTCGCTGAGCCGCGCCGGCAAGATGCCGCTGGCCGACATCCTGGTCGCCGCCAAGAACGCCGGCTACGACATGACCGCCGTGGTGCGGCGCATCGCCAACCAGGGCCGAACCCCGACGGACGCCATCGACAGCAAATTCGACATCGTGGTGGTTGGTGCCGGCTCGGCCGGCATCGCCGTCGCCTCCTCCCTGCTGTCGCGCGCGCCCGACCTCGATATCGCCATCATCGACCCCGCCGACATCCACTACTACCAGCCGGGCTGGACCCTGGTGGGCGGCGGCGTCTTCCAGGCCGACGAGACGGTACGCACGCTGTCTTCCGTGCTACCCAAGGAAGTGCACTGGATCAAGGCGGCCGTCGCGGCCTTCGAGCCGGAGCGCAACGTGGTGCTGCTGGAGGGCTGCCGTGCCATCCAGTACAACCGCCTGGTCGTCTGTCCGGGCCTGAAGCTCGACTGGCACAAGGTCGACGGTCTGGTCGACACCCTGGGCAAGAACGGCGTCACCTCCAACTACCGCTTCGACCTGGCGCCCTACACCTGGGCGCTGGTGAAGAACCTGAAGGCCGGCACCGCCCTGTTCACCCAGCCGCCGATGCCCATCAAGTGCGCCGGCGCACCGCAGAAGGCGCTCTACCTCTCAGCCGACCATTGGTTCCGCTCGGGCGTGCTCGACCACATCGACGTCGCCTTCTACAACGCCGGTGGCGTGCTGTTCGGCGTCAAGGACTACGTGCCGGCGCTGATGGAGTACATCGAGAAATACAACGCCGAACTGAAGTTCAGCCACAACCTCGTCGCGGTCGATGGGCCGGCCAAACAGGCCTGGTTCGACCAGACCGATGCCGACGGCAAGGTGACGCGGGTCGAGCGCGGCTTCGACATGATCCATGTCTGCCCGCCGCAGTGCGCGCCGGACTTCATCCGTGTCAGCCCGCTGGCCGACCAAGCCGGCTGGGTCGACGTCGATCAGAACACCCTGCGCCACAAGAAATACGAAAACATCTGGAGCCTGGGCGATGTGATGAACGCGCCCAACGCCAAGACCGCCGCGGCCGCGCGCAAGCAGGCGCCGGTGGTGGCCCAGAACCTGCTGGCCGACATGGGCCGCAACATCGCCGTGGGCCATTACGACGGCTACGGTTCCTGTCCGCTGACGGTCGAGCGCGGCAAGATCGTGCTGGCCGAATTCGGCTATGGCGGCAAGCTGCTGCCCAGCTTCCCGCGCTGGCTGATCAACGGCAGGCGGCCGAGCCGCCTCGCCTGGCTGCTGAAGGAGAAGATCCTGCCGCCGATCTACTGGCAGGCTATGCTGCGCGGCCGCGAATGGCTGGCCAAGCCGGAAGCGGTGAAGCCCGAAGTGGTCAACTGACCGTAACCCCGTACCTGTTGGACTGAGCGATGATCGAACGCCTGCTGCCGGGCATCGCCTGGATGCGCCGCTATGACCGCACCGCCTTGCACGGCGATGCCCTGGCAGCGGTGATCGTCACCATCATGCTGATCCCGCAGAGCCTCGCCTATGCGCTGCTGGCCGGATTGCCGCCCGAAGTCGGCCTCTACGCCTCCATGCTCCCCCTGGTAGGCTACGCCCTCTTCGGCACCTCCTCCGCCCTGGCCGTGGGGCCGGTCGCCGTGGTCTCGCTGATGACCGCCACCGCGGTCGGCAATTATGCCAGCGTCGGCACGCCCGAATACATGGGGGCCGCCATCGCGCTCGCCTTCCTCTCCGGTATTTTCCTGGTGATCATCGGTCTGCTGCGGCTCGGCTTCCTGGCCAGCCTGCTCAGCCATCCAGTGATCTCCGGCTTTATCACCGCCTCGGGCATCCTCATCGCCACCAGCCAGCTGAAACACATTCTGGGCGTCGACGCCGGTGGCCACACCCTGGTCGAGTTGGTCCGCTCTCTCGCCGGGCACATCGGCGAGATCAATCTGCCGACCCTTCTGATCGGGGCCGGTGCCACGGCGTTTCTCTTCTGGGTGCGCAAATCGCTGAAACCGGCGTTGATGAATCTGGGGCTCGGTCCGCGCCTGGCCGACAGTCTCGCCAAGGCCGGACCGGTGGCCGCGGTCATCGTCACCATCCTGCTGGTGCAGGCCTTTGCCCTCGACCAGTCGGGGGTGAAGGTGGTCGGCGAGATCCCCCAGGGCCTGCCGCCGGTGACCCTGCCGCCTTTCGACCTGGCCCTGTGGGGCGACCTGCTGCCCTCGGCGGTGCTGATCTCCGTGATCGGCTTCGTCGAGTCCGTCTCGGTGGCGCAGACCCTGGCCGCCAAACGGCGCGAGCGCATCGACCCCAACCGCGAACTGGTCGGCCTCGGCGCCGCCAACCTGGCGGCCGGCATCACCGGCGGCTATCCGGTGACCGGCGGCTTCTCGCGCTCCGTGGTGAACTTCGATGCCGGCGCGCGCACGCCGATGGCCGGCGTCATGACCGCCGTCGGCATCGGCCTTACCGCCCTGCTGCTGACCCCGCTGTTCCGGGAACTGCCCAAGGCGACCCTGGCCGCGACCATCGTGGTGGCCGTGCTGTCGCTGGTCGACCTCGGTGCCATCAAACGCACCTGGCAGTACTCCAAGGCCGACTTTGCCGCCATGGCGGCTACCATCCTGGTGGTGCTGGGCGTCGGCGTCGAGGCCGGGGTCGTCGCCGGCGTCGCCCTCTCCGTCGCGCTGTTCCTGGTGCGCTCCAGCCGGCCGCACATGGCGGTGGTCGGCCAGGTGCCGGGCACCCAGCACTTCCGCAACGTGAAGCGCCATAGCGTGATCACCAGCCCGGCGGTGCTGTCGGTGCGCGTCGACGAGAGCCTCTACTTCGCCAATTCGCGCTGGCTGGAGGACAAGCTCTACGACATGGCCGTGGCCGACAAGGCGCTGAAGCACGTCGTGCTGATCTGCGCCGCGGTAAACGACATCGACGCCAGCGCGCTGGAGAGCCTGGAGGCACTGAACGAGCGCCTGCACGCCGCCGGCGTATCCTTCCATCTCTCCGAGGTGAAGGGTCCGGTGATGGACAAGCTGCAGCGCTCCCACTTCCTCGACCAGTTGACCGGCAAGGTCTTCCTCAGCCAGTACGACGCCCTGGTCGCCCTCGACGCCGAAACCACCTGGCAGGCCCTCAACGCCACCCGCCCGGAACGCTCCGCCGCGACGGTATAGCCGCGCTCACAGCCGCGGCGCGCAGGCGATCGCCGCGCCGGCCCGCAGCAGCGCGACGGGAGCCTGGTAGGCCGCGGCTAGGTTCGCCTCCGTCACCACCGCCGCCACCGGTCCCGCGACCGGCGCGGCCCCGCGCCCGAGCAGCAAGGCATCGCCGCCGAGCATCAGCGCATGTTCGGGAAAGTGCGACGTCATGACGATCCCCTGGCCGTCCGCCATCAGGCCGCGCAGCAACTTCAGGACGCGGCCCTGGTTCGCCAGGTCCAGGTGCGATGTCGGCTCGTCAAGCACCAGCAGCGGTGCCTCCTGGGCCAGCGCCCGGGCGATCAGTGCCAATTGGCGCTCGCCGCCGCTGAGTTCGATAAGGGGGCGCTGGGCCAGGTGGGCGATGCCGACCCGCTGCATCGCGGCCGCCGCCGCCGCCCGGTCGCCCGCCCCCGGCCGGCCGAACAGGCCGATGCGCGCCGCCCGCCCCAGCAGCACGACCGCTTCGACACTGTAGGCGAAGCTGCTTTCGTGCATCTGGTGGACCACCGCCATGCGGCGCGCGACCTCGCGGACCGGCAGGCTGCCGAGGACGGCACCGCCACAATGCACCGCTCCGGCGGTCGGCCGGTGAGCCCCCGTCAGACACTGCAGCAAGGTGGTCTTGCCAACCCCGTTCGGCCCCAGGATGGAAAGCACCTGGCCGCCGCGCACCGTCAAACCGATAGCCTCGAACAGCAAGGGACGGTCCGCGCCATAGCGGAAGGCCAGGCCCTCGGCCGCGAGAAGCGCCGCCGTCATGCCCATTCCCGGGCGCCACGACGCAACAGCAGGGCGAAAAGCGGCGCGCCGACCAGGGCGGTGACGATGCCGAGGGGAATTTCCGCCTGCACCAGGCTGCGGGCGATGGCGTCCACCACGGTCAGCAGGCAGCCGCCGAGCGCGAAGGCGACCGGCAGCATGCGCTGATGGTCGGCACCGACCAGCAGCCGCGCCATATGCGGGGCGACCAGCCCGATCCACCCGACGACGCCGCAGACCGACACCGCCGATGCGGCCAGCAAGGTTGCCAGGGCGAGCATGACGAGGCGCAGACGGAAAACGTCGACGCCGAGGGCGCGGGCCTGCTGCGCGCCCATCGAGAGCACGTTGAGGCGCCAGCGCATCAGCAGCAGCAGCGTCGCGCCGGGAACCACGCAGACGGCGAGCCCCAGCATGTCGTCGTAGCCGACGCCGGAGAGCGAGCCCATCAGCCAGAATTCGATCACCGGCAGCTTGTCGTCGGGATCGGCGGCGTACTTCAGCAGCGCCAGCAGCGCAGCGAACACCGAGCCGACGATGACGCCGCTGAGAATCAGGATCAGCGTCGGCGCGGTACGATAGAGACGCGCCAGCAGAATCGACGCGACGACGGCAACGAGGCCGAAGGTGAAGGCCGACGCCTGGATCATCACCGCCGAGGTGGTGAGCAGGATCGCCAGGGCGGCACCGAAGCCGGCACCGGACGACACCCCGAGGATGAAGGGCGAGACCAGCGGGTTGCGGAAGATGCCCTGATAGCAGGCGCCGCTGAGCGCCAGCGCGCCACCGGCGAGCAGGGCCGCCAGGACCCGCGGCAGGCGCACCTGCAGGATGACGGCTTCGGTGATCGGGTCCCAGTCCGGTTGGAAGGGCAGCACGGGGCTCAGCGCGATGCGGAAGACGTCCCAGGGCGCCACTTCGAAGCGACCGACCAGTCCGGCGGCCAGGGCTGTCGCCAACACAGCCAGGGTCAGCACCGGAGCCGTCGCGCGGCCCTGCACCCACGCCGTCCCAAAACCTTTCATGAAGGGACCGCGGCCCGGTTACATGCCTTCATAGCCCTTGCGGTAGAAGCGCCGATAGAAATCCTGTGCCTTGGCGTCCATGTCGACGTCCTCGAACAGCGCCGGATGCAGTTTCTTGGCCATCCACAATTCGCCGAGGGCGACGCTCTCCGGCAACGGGTGGCCCCAGGGCTTCACGTATTCGGGCGCCACGTAGATGCGGCCGTTCTTCACCGCGTCGATCGCCTGCCACTGCGGGTCCTGGCGGATCTGCTCGGCCACCGGCGCATAGCGTGCCTGGACGACGATGACCTGCGGGTTCCACTGCAGCACCTGCTCCATGCTGACCTTGCCGTAGCCGTCGATCCCGCGTGCGACATTCAGGCCGCCGGCCTGACGCATGGCCACGCCGGTGTACTTGCCTGAGCCGTAGGTCGCCAGTTCCGGGTTGGCCATGTACATGGTGGTGCGCTTGTCGTCGGCCATGTGGGCGGTGCGCTGGTTCACCAGCGCCCGCGCGTTCAGCGCGTAGTCGACCAGTTCGCCGGCTTCCTTGTCCTTGCCGACCACGGCACCGATCAGCTTGACGGCTTCGACGAGACCGTCGGTGTAGGCCGCGGTTTCGTCGTCCAGCGTCGGGTTGAGTTTCGCCTGCTCCGTCTTCGGTCCGGTGAAGAAGGAGACCTTCACCACGGGAATGCCCAGGCGCTCGATCTGCTCGACCACATCGCTGGTCATGTAGTGGGTGACGATGACCACGTCCGGATGCAGCGCGGCAAGGCTCTCAGCGTTGACCGTCCGCAGGTCGCCAGGCATCGGCAGATCGCTCAACACCGGCGCGATGTCGGCGATGGTGGCCGGCAGGTACTTGTTCCAATCGCGCAGGATGCCAACCAGCTTGTCCTCGGCGTTCAGTTCGATCAGCACATCGAGCGCCTGGTGCTGCAGGGTCACCACCCTTTCCACGTGATCGGGCAGGATCACCTCGCGGCCGGCCTGGTCGGTCACCCTGCGCTCGGCCTGCGCCGGCGCCGCGGCGAGCAGCGTCGCCAGGCAAATTGTCGCGAGAAAGCACGGCAGCGCCTTCGTCATCCTCTGTCTCCTCTGCATTTATATGTTTTATTTTCGATTATAACGGAGATTACAGCATATAAATGCAGAACAGAAAGCCCTATCCGGGAGAAGGCAAGGTCGATGAGAGTGTTTTGTGCCGGCAGCCTGTCGGCGGCGATGCGGTCGCTGATCGCCGATTATGAAATCCTTGAACCGGCCGATCCGGCGGCCGAGGCGGCGCCCGGCATCGCGCTGACGAGCGGCCCTGCGGGCCTGCTGTGCCGGCGTATCGAAGACGGCGAGCAGGCTGACGTCTTCCTCTCCGCCAGTCCGGCGGCGCCCCGATGGCTGGCGGCACAAAGCAACTATGCCGCGCCGATCCTGCTCTGCCACAACCGCTTGGCTGTGGTCGCCCGTCCGGGATTGCCCCTCACCGAGGCGCACCTGCTGGACCGGCTGCTGGACCCGGCGCTCCGGCTGGTCTCCTCGACACCGGGCGCCGATCCGGGCGGCGACTATGCGATGGCCTTGTTTGCCGCCCTCGACCAGTTGCGGCCCGGCAGCGCGGCGGTGCTCCGGGAGAAAGTCCGCCATCCTTTCGGCGGCCCGGACAACAGCGCCCCGGTCGACGGCATGAGCCCCGCCGTCGCCTTCCTGAAAAGCGGCGGCACCGACCTAATGGTCGTCTACCGGACCACAGCCCGCGCCGCCTGTGCCGCGGTCGAGGGGGCGAGCGCTATCGCCGTGCCGCTGGACTGGCTGCCCCGCACCGAGGCGACGCTGACCTGGCGCCGCGACGCCCCGGCCGCCGTCACCCGCTTCGTGGATTATCTGCAAAGCGGCCGGGCAGCGGAACTGATCGCCGCAGCGGGCCTGGAGCCAGCCACGCCGAGATGACTTACGGCACCCCGATCAGGGGGGTGTCAGGCACTGGCCGCACCGTCGATCGGTAGGGCGGCGCCGGTGATCGCGGGCGCCGCGTCCGAAGCAAGAAACAGCGCAAAGGCCGCGACCTCCTCCGGTTCGGTGACCCGGCCATTCGGGCTGTCGGCCGCGGTCTCAGCAATGACGATAGCGGGGTCGATGCCCCGTTGCAGCGCCTCGGCGGTCAGCATCGGCGTATTGACGTCGCCGGGACAGATCGCGTTGATGCGGATGCCTTCGCCGGCATGGTCCAACGCCATTGCCTTCGAGAGCAGAACCACGGCCCCCTTGCTGGCGCAGTAGGCAGCGGCCCGGGCACCGGCGCGGAGCCCCCAGTCGGACGCGATGTTGACGATCGAACCACCGCCCTGTCGGCGCAGCGCCGGGATCGCCGCACGGGAAAGATAGAACACGGCGTCCAGGTTGATCGCCATGGTCTGGCGCCACTGGTCGTCGCTGGTTTCCTCGGCGGTCGCGCGGTGGATAATGCCTGCGTTGTTGACCAGGACGTCGAGTCGCCCGAAGACCGCCTCGGTCTCGCTGACGATGTCCCGGCAGACCTGCGCGTCGCTCAGGTCGCCCGTGAAGTGCCGCACGCCAGCGAGCCCGTCCGTCGCCTGCGCCAAGCGCGCCGCGTCCCGGCCCGCGGCCATGACGCCGTAGCCGGCGGCCGCAAAGGCATGGGCGGTCGCACGCCCGATCCCGCTGCTGGCACCGGTAACGATGGCAACGCTTCTCTCTTCGCCCGTCATGCTGTTCCGTTCCCTCTGTGGCCGGCGCGGAGCCTAGAGTAGACCGTGGCAGGCCTTGCCGTCACTCCCCCCGGTAAAGCGGGTCCGGCCGGGCGAAGAAGTTGCCCAGAATGTCGTAGACCAGCATGTAGTTCTTCTGCTGGAAGCTGGCATGGGAAATGCCGGCCATCACGGTGAACTGCTTGTCCGGGTTGGGCAGCTTCTCGAAGAATTGCGTCAGGTCGTGAAAGCCGGCGATGCCGTCGTACTGGCCGCGCAGGACGATGGTCGGCACGACGATCTTCTCCGGATCGACCAGCGGCAGGCGAGAACACATGTCGATGTAGGTGCCGTTCGGCATCGAGTCGTCCAGCGCGGTGATCGCTTCGGCAAAGGCATCGATCACCTTCTGCTCGGCGCAGCCCGGATGGTCGCGCGCGAAGATCGACTGCACGAAAGCATAGTCCATCGGCCGCCGCTTGTTGGCCGAGAACTCCGGCAGCTTCTTGCGCCGCTGTTCCAGGGTCGGGCTGCCCTCGCCGGTCCACACGAAGGCGTCCAGGGCGAGGCGCTTCACCCGCCCGGGATGGCGTTCGGCGAACATCGCGGCGCGCAGGGCGCCGGAAGAAATGCCGTAAACCAGCAGCGGCCCGGCGCCGCGAAGTTTTTCGATATAGTCTGTGGCGGCAGCCAGGTCATCGGCACCGTTGGCGATGTCGCAGAAGATATCGCGGTCCTTGGTGGAGCGGCCATAGCCCTCCATATCGACGCACCAGGTGTCGTAGCCCTGCACCGCGAACCAGTTCATCGCCGAGCTGAAGGGCCGCCCCTCCACCTGCAGGTCGAAGGTCGGCTGCGAGGCCATGGAGGACCCGTGCACGAAGAGTACCGTGCCCTTCTTTCCCTCCGGGCTGCCGACATACTTCTCCCACAGGAAGAGCTTCACGTCGTCGCCCTTGGTGGTCCAGTGCTCCTTGCCGACGACGTCGGCCTCGGTTGCCAATGCGTTCATCACGAATGTCCTATCGCCTTGAATACACGACCCTCAGCGGGTCATTTCCAGAATGTCGAAGCCGCGGTTGCGGTCGAGGAGGTAGATGAGCCCGCGCTCGTCGACGTCGACGTCATTCGACTGCGGGCTCGTCTCGCCGCCCACCGGCTCGGGGATGAAGTGCGCAACCTCGTCAGGGGCAAAGGGGTCCGACACGTCGACCACCCGCAGGCCGCCGGCGAACCAGGTGGCGAAGACCAGCGGCTCGTCGAGCTTCTCGCGGAACTGGTGCGCACCGAAGCGCCCACCGGGCGTCCGCGCCCAGGGTGAATCGAGTTCGCTGACATCGAAGGCCGACAGCGCCTTGATGTCGGCGAGGTCGGTGACGTCGAAGACCCAGAGGAAGGCGTGCAGCCGCCCCGGCGTGTGGTCGTGCTCCTCGTCCACGCAAACGGCGATGCGCCGCCCGCCGATCAGGCCGGAGACCGGCAGGATGGTGTGGGTCGGCTCCGGGAAGGGCGGATGGTAGTCGTGGCTGCCGACGACCCGCGGATTCTTTATGTCGCTGACGTCGAGCACGCGGAAGCCGGCATGCCAGCACGAGGCCCACATCTCGTCGCCCACCCGCATCGCGTGGTGCAGCCGGTTCTTATAGCCCTTCCAGGTCGGCGTCTCGCCGGCGGCGAAGTGCTGGCCCGGCATGTGCCAGCGCGAGACCTCCTGCGGCCTTGCCGGATCCTTCAGGTCGTAGATCACCAGGATGTTGCCGAGGTAGCCCTCCATCTCCGTCGAGATGTAGGCGTAGCGGGCATCCATGTCGAAGCGGTGCGAACCGAAGCCGAAGGTGCGCTGGTGCACCAGCTCGCGCGGCCTGGTCTTGTCGGAGATGTCCCACACCTTGAAGCCGCCGTCGCGGTAGCCGCGTTCGCGCGCCGCATCCAACTCCGCCACCTGCTGCGGTGTCACGCCGGCCGCTGCCGCCACCTCGGCGTCCTTTGGCGCGCGGCCCAATTCACCGGCCAGCCGTGTGCGCAACTCCGGCAACGCCGCGCCCTTGCGCAGGAAGTGGCGCCGGTTCTGCTCCACGTTGGTGACCATCAGATCGCCAACGACGCGCACCTTGTGGGTGTGCGAGAAGTCGTCGTCCAGCATGATCTGGGCGGCGATGCGCGGGTTCTTCGGATCGGTGACATCGACGATGGTGGTGCCGTAGGGCGGCTTCATGTGGCCGATGAAGGCAAAACCGTCCTGCACCACGACCTGACCGCCCCCGGGCAGGTCCAGGTGGGCGACCCGCCGGATATGGCGGGCAAGGCCGTTGCCGGTAGCCGTCATGACTTAGCCCTCCCCTTCGGCGAACACGCTCTCGCGCCGGCGCTGGCGATGCTTCACGAAAAGCGGCAGCAGCAGGGAGAGCACGAGGGCGCCCCAGAGGATGTTGGTCAGCGGCGTCGAGAACAGCGCCGTGAAGCTGCCGTCCGCTTTCTGCAGAGCGACCAGCATGTAGCGTTCCATCAGCGGGCCCAGGATGACGCCGATCAGGATGGCGGCCACGTGGTAGCCGGTCTTGCGGGCGATGTAGCCGAGGATGCCGAAGGCGAACGCGAGGTACATGTCGAACATGTATTCACGCGGCACGAAGGAACCGACCAGCGTGAAGCCGATGATCAGCGGCGACATGTACGTCGTCGACACCAGAGTCACCCGGGACATGTAGCGCGACATCGGCAGGATGGTGAGCGCCATCAGCAGGTAGGTGGTGAACATCGCCATGAAGATGCCGTAGCCGAGCTCGGGCTGCTCCATGAACAGGCGCGGGCCGGTGTTGACGCCCTGGTACTGCATCACCACCAACATGATGGCCGCGGTGGCGCCGCCGGGAATGCCCAGCACCAGCAGCGGGATGAGCGTGCCGGCGGTAACGCCGTTGTTGGCGGCCTCCGGCGCGATCAGGCCCTCGGGATGGCCGGTGCCGTACAGTTCCGGAGTCTTCGAGAAGGCACGCGACTGCTGATAGGCGACGAAGGCGGCGATGGCCGCACCGGCACCCGGCGTGACGCCGATGACCAGGCCGATGAGGCTGGTCCAGGTGACGTGCCACCATTTCCTGAAGGTCATCCTGACGCCCTGGAAAGTCTGCTGCCACGAGCCGGTCACCAGGTTGTCCTGGGCATGCTTCGACAGGATGCTTTCACCCTCGATCACCAGGAAGGCCTCGGAGATGGCAAACAGCCCGACCAGCGCAGGGATCAGCGGAATACCGTCGTACAGCTCCAGGAAATCCATGGTGCCGCGCGGCGTGGCATAGACGTGGTCGGCGCCGATGGAGCCGATCATCAGGCCGAAGAACCCGGCAATAAGGCCTTTCAGGGTGTCCTTGGCGGCGATGGTGGCGATCAGCGAAATGCCGAACAGCATTACCACGACCATCTCGGCCGAATGCATATGGAAGCCGACACGGGCCAGGATCGGCATGGAAACCAGCGCGATGACGGTGGTGAGCAGGCCGCCGAGCGTCGACGCGGTAAAGGAGATGGCGAGCGCCTGCTGGCCCAGGCCCTTTTTCACCATCGGATAGCCGTCCAGCGGCGTCGCCGCGGCACCGGCGGTGCCGGGGATGTTCACCAGGATGGCCGGAATGCCCGCCCCCATGCGCGAGGCGCAGTAGAGCGCGACCATGAAGACGAGGCCGACCTCCACGTCCATCACCAGAGTAAAGGGCAACAGGATGATGATGGTGTTGGCGGCGCTGAAGCCGGGAATGGCGCCAACGATGAGGCCGAGAAAAATCGACGGGATGATCACCCACCACAGGGAAAGGCTGTGCAGGAAGAGCTCCAGGAAGAACTCGGCATTGATGTGTACGATATCCATGATCAGCTCAGCACCTGAACGAGGTGCTCGATGACCCCCTTGGGGAAACGCTTCTCGAACAGGATGACGAAAACACCCAGCGCGATGGCCGCCATCGCGACGGCGGCGACAAAACAGACCAGTGGGCGGCGGCCGTCACCGAGCAGCAGCATCGACGCAAACATGAAAACGAAGGTTGTCAGCGTGAAGCCGAGCCACGGCATGACCACCAGATAGCCGACTGTCAGCGCCATGAAACCCAGGCGCCTGGGCAGGATATGGTAGGGCGCCAGCAGGCCGGACATACCCAGGCTGGCGCGCCCCATCAGCACCTCGCGCGCGGCATAGGCGATGAAGGCCAACACCAGGACAATCAGCACGGAGCCGATGAGGAAGGCGTTCAACTGAGCCGACCACGGCGAGTCGATCACGGTGCTGATGTAATAGAGGGTGAAGATCAACGCCAGCACGGGGATGATCAGCTCACCCCCGATCTGACGTTTTTCGCCGCTGTTCTGCGTCGACGCCATGTTGAGACGGTCCCGTAACCAAGCTGACCCCACCGGGAAAACCCGGCGGAAAGAGTTGAGAGAGGACGGGGGCCGAAGGCGCGCTGCCGCCAGCCCCGTCCGGATGCCGTACGAAACGGCTTAGCTGCCGGTCAGGTAGGCCTTGTACTTGGCGCCCAGTTCGAGCATGGCCTGCTTGAACTTGCCGCATTCTTCGACACCGCCGTACTGGACATACTCCCAGTGACCCTTGCCCTTGATCACCGAATCTTTGTACTCGGGATCGTCGAATACCTTGCGGAATGACGTCTGCAGCATCTCGAAGCGGTCGGGATACTTGTCGACCGCCGCCTTGTGGATACCGTAGGCGCGCGAGGAGAGCATCGGCGGCAGGTTGGTGCCGTAGACGGCGTTCATCGTCGGTGCGTTGTCGAGCGCTTCCCCCAAGGCGTTTTCATCGCCGAAGATCAGCAGGGTCGTCACCGCGTCGCCCGCGGCGGCCACCGAGCCCGACGTCAGCACGCTGAAATCGACTTCGCCGGTGACAGCACCGGAGACGGTTTTCTTGCCGCCGGCCAGCGGGATCAGGTTGACCTCGATGCCCGTATGCTCGGCCAAAGCCAGCATGCCGATGGAGGCCGGGTGAGCGAGCCGGCTGGTGCCGACGTTCAGCTTGCGCTTCTTACCCTCGGCGATGATGTCGTCCATCGTCTTGAACGGGCTCTCCACCCCGACGAAGAGACAGCAAGGGTCGACGTCGACACGGCCCCAGTAGATGTAGTCGGCAATGTCGAAGCTGGGCTCCTTGACCACCCAGTTCAGCACCTCGGGGCCCATGTTGCCGAAGATCAGGCTGTAGCAGTCGGGCTCATACTTGCCCATGTAGACCTCGTAGCCGACACGGCCCGAGGCGCCGGGAAAAAAGCCCGGCTCAAAGTTGGTATCGAGATACTTTTTCCAGATCGCGTTGAAGGCGCGCATGTTGCGGTCGGCACCGCCGCCCTCGGCCGTCGGCACGACGATGTCGATATTGCGTTCCGGATAGCCGGCCGCGAAGGCGCGCGAAACCAGGCTCGTACTACCACCTAAAACTGCAGCAGCGCCCCCCACCTTCAACAGGGACCGCCGTGAAACGCTTGAGATCAATGGATTACGCGTTGCGTTGCGCATTGTCGGGTTGCCTCCTCCCAGGGCTGATTTGACCGGTTGTTCCGGCCCTACGGTGCGGCGATTTCGCCGTTATTGGTTAAAGCTTCGACCATCTTGAAAAATAAGTCAAATGCGACGTTTTCCGAGGAGGCGGCATAACAATTGGTCAACCAATTCCCAGGAATTGGCTTCACCAATTTCGCAGAAGGAAAAGCTGGTGCAGGACGGCGCGTGTCTTGCGTCGGCGTCAGAACAGCTCGAGCAGCGCGATGCCTTCGTAGAGCAGGCGCAGGGCCAGCAGCGAGAGTAGCACCGCGAGAACGCGATGGAAGGTCTGGTCGTTCATCTTCACCAGGACGTGTTTGCCGATCACCGTCCCGAGGAACCCGCTGACCACCATCGCCACGACAAGGCCCGCATAGGGCGCGTAGTTGAAACCGAGCAGGCCGAAGGCAACGACCTTGATGGCATGCTGCGCGACCATGCAGGCCGAATGGGTGGCGACATGTTCCAGCCGGCCGAGGCGCATCGACTTCACCATGGCGGAGACGAAGCTGCCGGTGGCGCCGAAGAACATGGTGAGAAAGCTGGAGAAGATGCCGGTGGCGATCACCTTGAAGCGGCCCGGCGCGGTGACCGGCGGCGCCCAGACCGACCACAGGATGAAGCAGGCCAGCCCGACATTCAGCGCCCAGGCGGGCAGTTGCACGGCGGTGAGCCCGCCCAGCGACGCGCCGACCAGGCTACCGACGCAGAACGGCGCCAGGACTTTCCATTCGACGTTGCGCAGCATGATCCCCGCGCGACCGGCGTTGGAGCCGATCTGCACCACGCCGTGAATGGGGATCAGCGCCTGGGCCGGCATCATCATCGCCATGACGGCGATCAGCACGATGCCGCCGCCGATACCCGCCGCCGCGGTAATGAAAGACGTCGCTGCGCTGAGCGCAATCAAGCCCAGCGACGCCGTCAAGCCGACGTCGGCGGGAACCAGCCATTCGATCATCTGTGTCCGGATCCAGGAAAAGGAATCGACCCCGGCCCCTTATAGCAGCGGCCTTGCGCTTGCCCATAGCCGATTGTCGGCGGCAAAGCCTGGCCGAATGCGGTGCCTCAGGCCGCGGCGCGGATCGCCCGGCGTGCCGCCGTCACCGCGAGGCAGGCCTGCGCCGCCTCCTGCCCCTTCACCAGGAAGTGGTCGAAGAAGAAGCGGCGATGCTCGTCCAAGTCGTGGAAGTGGTGCGGTGTCAGCACGACGGAGAGCACCGGCAGGTCGCTTTCCATCTGCACCTGCATCAGGGCGCCGACCACCGTGTCGGCGACGAACTCGTGGCGGTAGATCCCGCCGTTCACCACGAAGGCGGCGCCGACGATGGCGGCGTAGCGGCCGCTGCGCGCGAGGTCGCGGGCCAGCAGCGGGATCTCGAAGGCACCCGGCGCCTCGACGACATCGACGCTCCACGCCGGGGACTCGCCCGCGGCCGCCGCGCGGGCCAACTCACGCTCGAAGCCCAACTGGCATTGGTCGACGATCTCGCCATGCCAGCGCGCCTTCACCAAGGCGACGCGGTGCGCGCCGAGGGTCTCGTCGGAAATCCGGGGGAAGTTCTGGGTCATGCTGTGCTCCTGCAATCGCACGTAAGGCCAAAGGCAGGGCGGCGCAACGACCGGCATGCCCGCACGGAGACCCCAAGGGGCCGCGGGGGCATCACCGCTCATCCGCTCTCTTCCATCCGGACTGTCACCGTCGGCTTCGGCCTTGCACCGAATCTGCTGACCCCTTCCGTTTAACCGACGGAAAGGCGCTCGCGGGCTCGGGGGCCTTTCGGCTCCCATACCGCCGGTGGGGACTTGCACCCCGCCCTGAGAACGTGGCCGCGCCGAAGCACGGCCGGGGGTTATCTACGCCGGAAGCCCGCCGCTGTCGAGAGGCCTCGCAGTCCGCGGTCCGGCCGCTGCAATTTCCGGGAATGCATTTCCGGGCCGGGCGACTAGACTGCGCCGCCATGACGCCACAGCATCCCGAGATCCTGCCGCCCGGCGAGGCGGCCTACGCCCGTGCCGCCGCCCTGCTGCGTGATGGCGGGCTGGTCGCCTTTCCGACGGAGACCGTCTACGGCCTGGGCGCCGACGCAACCTCGGATGCCGCCGTGGCCGGCATCTTCGCCGCCAAGGACAGGCCCCAGTTCAACCCGCTGATCGTGCACTTCACCGGCGCCGAAGCAGCGGCGGAGGAAGTCGTGTTCGACGCCCGCGCCCGCCGGGTGGCTGCAGCCCTATGGCCCGGCCCGCTCACCCTGGTGCTGCCGCGCCGGGCCGACAGCCGGCTTTCCCTTCTGTGCAGCGCCGGCCTGGACAGCCAGGCGGTGCGCGTCCCGGCCCATCCCATTGCCCAGCGCCTGCTGGCCGAAACCGGCGTGCCGCTGGCCGCCCCCAGCGCCAACGCCTCCGGCCGCATCAGCCCGACCGCGGCGGCCCACGTCGCCGCCTCTCTCGAGGGCCGGGTGCCGCTGATCCTCGACGGCGGCCCCTGCGCGGTCGGGCTGGAATCGACGGTGCTCGATCTTTCCGGCCCGGTGGCAACGATTCTGCGCCCTGGCGCCATTACTGCGCAAGACCTGACCCCATTTGTAGGCGAGGTCGCGGCGGTCTCCGGCGCGGCAGAAATCACGGATTCCGGCGGTTTGAAGGGACCGGGCATGCTGACCAGCCACTATGCCCCAGGCCATCCCGTTCGCCTCGACGCCCGCGAGGTGGCGCCCGACGAAGCCCTGCTGGCTTTCGGCCCCGAGGTGCCACCGGGCGCCGCCGAGACCCTGAACCTCAGCCCCGCGGGCGATCTGACGGAGGCGGCGGCGCACCTCTTCGCCTACCTGCACCGCCTGGACAGCGCCGCGGTGCGCGCCATCGCCGTCATGCCGATCCCGGAGACCGGTCTCGGCACTGCCATCAACGACCGCCTGCGCCGGGCCGCCGCACCACGGGAACAAGGCCTTCCGGAGAAGTAAAAGCCGTCATGCACGGGCTTGACCCGAGCATCCATCGATCCGCTCACCGGAAACCTTACGCACCGAAGCATGGACCCTCGGATCAAGTCCGAGGGTGAGGGCACTGGAAGCGGCAACGCCGCTCCGGACTCGCCACGGCGCGTCGGGATCACTAGATTTCCCTCATGGATGCCCGTTCCCCCAAAACCGCCGACCTCGATGCCTTGAAGCAACACCTCGTCGACGCGCTGGGTGCCAAGGCCGTCATCGAAGACCCCGACGCCATGGCGCCCTATCTCGCCGAGCAACGCGGCCGTTACCAGGGCACCGCGCCTTTCGTGGTGCGCCCGGCGAGCACGGAAGAAGTCGCGACCGCCGTCACGCTGTGCCGCGAGGCCGGCGTGCCCGTCGTGCCGCAGGGCGGGAACACCGGCCTCGTCGCCGGCGGCATTCCCTTCGCGGACACGCCGGCCGTGCTGCTGAGCCTCGGACGGCTGAACAAGGTCCGCAGCGTCGACGCCACCGACTACTCGATCACCGTCGAGGCCGGCTGCATCCTGCAGCAGGTACAGGAGGCGGCTGAGCAGGTCGATCGCCTGTTCCCCCTGAGCCTCGGCGCGGAAGGCTCCTGCCAGATCGGCGGCAATCTCTCGACCAACGCCGGCGGCGTCCACGTACTGCGCTACGGCAATGCGCGCGACCTGGTGCTGGGACTGGAAGTCGTGCTGCCGGACGGGCGGGTGTGGCACGGCCTGCGCGCCCTGCGTAAGGACAACACCGGCTACGCGCTGAAACAGCTCTTCCTCGGCGCCGAGGGCACCCTGGGCATCATCACCGCCGCCTGCCTGAAACTGTTCCCCCGTCCGGCGGAAACCGAGGTCGCCTTCATCGCCGTCAGCGATCCCGCCGCCGCGGTCGAACTGCTGGGCCGGGCCCGCGCCGCCACCGGCGACCGGGTGAACGCCTTCGAACTGATCCCGCGCATCGGCCTCGACTTCGCCCTGAAACACGTGGCAGGCATCGAAGACCCCTTGGCCGACCCCAGCGACTGGTATGTGCTCTGCGAGTTGGCCTCCGGCCGCGCCGACGGCGCGCTGCGCGACAGCCTGGAGGAATTTCTGGGCGCCGCCATCGAAGACGGCCTCGTCAGCGATGCCGCGCTGGCGACCAACGAACGCCAGGCGCAGGCCTTCTGGGCCATCCGCGAGGGCCTCGTCGAGGG
>ERZ1740062.143-NODE-143-length-55497-cov-6.494841_pt1 | contig 55497 bp, 51 predicted proteins | sample MGYA00581741_ERZ1740062 | MGnify/ENA primary metagenome ERZ1740062 (study PRJEB43018, sample SAMN04849747) | marine metagenome | isolation source: floating plastic debris | place: Pacific Ocean | collected 2008-09-01 | study: EMG produced TPA metagenomics assembly...
CCGAACGTTTTGATGCGCGGGCTGCCAGACTGCGGGTTCGAGCCGTTTGATATCGGCTTTGAAAGCGCCGATCGTTGGACAACGGCATTCTCGGCAACCTGGGAGGGCGAGAACCGGTTACCCACCATGGCGTTCGGCAACTATGTGGATCGGTCCGATCCGAAGGGTCCGTTTGAAGCGTGCGACAGCAATCAGCTGTACCGACCTGGAGGGCCAGCATACCGGCCGCCGGAACTGCTGGAGGCCGGCTATTGTGCTCTGTCGATATTGTTCAGCGACTGGGCGCGGCGCGGCGTCGCCGATCTTCGGGTATCGAACGATCGTCACTACTTCGTCCGGGACGGGTCCGAGCAGCTTTGGGACATGTCAGGGGTACCGCGACTTTACTCGATCGAAGACGGATGGCGACCCACCGCGATCTGGGGCATGGGCATCGCGAGCCGGGACATCAGCGGCGATGGCAGGCCCGAGGTCTTTCTGACGAGCATGGGCGACCAAAAGCTCCACAGCCTGAGCGATGACGCCAATCAGCCGACCTATCAGGACGCCCCTTTCGCGAGAGGAATCACCGCGCATCGGCCCTATACCGGTGGTGACGGAAGGCCGTCGACCGGTTGGCACGCGGCGTTTGGCGACGTCGACAATGATGGCCTGGACGATCTGTTCATCGCGAAGGGAAATGTCGAGGCGATGCCCGGCAGCGCGATGGACGATCCGAACAACTTGTTGATGCAGCGCGGCGATGGTGTCTTCGTCGAGCATGGGGATCGGGCAGGGTTTGCGTCAGTCGCCCGCGCCCGCGGAGCAGCGCTTGTCGATCTTGATCTCGATGGCCGGTTGGATCTGGTCGTTGTGAACAGGGACGCGCCGCTCGAGATTTATCGGAATGAAACGCCTGACACTGGCCATTGGCTGTTGTTGAAGCCCGAGCAACCGGCTCCGAATGTCGATGCCGTTGGCGCGTGGTTGGAAGTTCGAACCGGAAACCGCGTGCAGTCGCGCGAGATTACAATCGGTGGCGGGCATGCCGGTGGAACGTCCGGTTTCCAGCATTTTGGGCTTGGTCGTTCGAAGGACGCCGAGGTCCGGGTCATCTGGCCCGATGGTACCGTATCTGCATGGGCATCTGTCGCGGCGGGAGCGCGGCTGCGCCTGAAGCGCAACGGCGCTGAGGCCCTATCGATCGGTGAAACCATCTTTGAGTAACGGCACAGGAAGCCCGCTTGGCACAGTCTTCGGGACGCCGAGCCTGCCTTTGACGCCACTCAGATCGGTCAATGCCTCGAGGAACGCGACGAGTTGGTCGATCTCCCGGTCCGACAGTTCGGTTGCCGTCAGTTCGTTGGCGTCGGCGATGGGTTGCGTCTCGGCCTTGGAGTGAAGGATCTCGAAGTCCGTCGCACCGGTGAGGACCGGCAGGACAACCTGGGTCTGATCGTAAGCAGAAAGTGCCGCCAGCGGATCGAGGTGGTGGCGGATGACGGACTGCAGGTCCGGGTAGGCTCCTGCGTGTCCATAGGGTGCCGTCAAAATTACATTGCGCAGACTCGGCGTTCTGAATTTGTAGGCGTCCTCTGGCTGTCCCGTTACGCGCATCCGTCCGATATCGCGCGCATGGGTTTCGAACCGTTCGGACTTGCCCGGTCCGATCTGCGGCATGGCGATTGCGTGGAAGCCGTGATCGGTTTGAAAGCGGCCAGAATGGCAGTCGCTGCATCCGGCTTTGCCGTAGAACAGCTTCATCCCGGCGGTGGCTTCGGGCGGTATCTCTTCGCCGGAACAGAGGTGGCGGTCGAACGGGCTGCGATCCGCCCGCCACTCATGGGCCATGAAGGCCGCCAAGGCCAAGGCGATCCGGTCATAGGTGATCGGCGTGTCACCGCCGTTCGCTTGTGTGAATTGCGCACGGTATGCAGGGATCATCGAGACTCGGTCGGCAAGGCGTTCATGCGCGCCACCCGGCCCCTGGATCAGACCCCGACGGACCGCTTGAGAGATCGCGTTCTCGGAGTAGTGGCCGGCCATCTCGTCGGCCGAGATCACCGGAAACTTTGAAAGCGCCGCAAGAAGGGAAAGACGGCTCGTGTCCGGGATGATTCCAAGCGGTGTTCGGATCAGCCCGCCCTCCAGCCGTTCGACCCGGCCATCATGGAACAGGACCGAAAACTCCTCGTAGCCCAGATTGAATAGGCTTTGGGCGTTCCGCGGAATCCGCTGCTCTGGCATGTTCTGCGGGTCAGCACGGCGGTCCGGTCCAAGCCCTACGCCACCATCGCCAAGCGACAGGGCAACTCCGTCCGATGTGCCCAGAGCCGGGTGGTGACAGGTTGCGCAGGCAACCGTTTTGTTGCCGCTGAGAATCGGATCGTAGAACAGATCGCGGCCGAGCCGAACGAGCGGCAGGTTGTCCTGCAGCTTGCCGAAGAGAGGGTCGGGAGAACATTCGAGAGAGCCTGTCGGAGCGCTGGCGGCGCCTTGACCTACAAGCGATCCAGCAAAGACGACGGCGATCAGGGCGCGTTTCACGTGTTCATCCAAAGCCTGCACTCATTTGCAGAACGCTATTTCAGGATAAGGCGGGATGGAAGCCCGTTGCGGCGTGCCGGGGCGGGGTTATTCAGCCTTGTCTCGATAAGGTGCGCCAGCGCCGTAGAGTATGTTCAAGCCACCATAGCGCCGGACGCGCACGTTACACTGTTCGGCATGGCCAACGAAGCCCTCCAGCACGCAAAGCCGCGAGCCGTACTCGCCCACCAGGGTCGCGGCCTCATCGGTTAGGACGCGCTGATAGCTGTGCGTCTTGAGGTACTTGCCGACCCAGAGACCCCCGGTGTAGCGCCCGGCCTTTTTGGTCGGCAGCGTGTGGTTGGTGCCGATGACCTTGTCGCCATTCGCCACATTTGTGCGAGGCCCAAGGAACAGCGCGCCATAGGAATGCATGTGCTCGAGGAACCAGTCGTCGCGGTCGGTCATGACCTGCACATGTTCCGAGGCGATATCGTTGGCGACGTCCAGCATCTCGTCATAGGTGTCGCAGACGATCACCTCGCCGTAGTCGTTCCAGCTTGTGCGCGCCGTATCGGCGGTCGGCAAAATCTCGAGTATGCGGTCGATCTCGACGAGCGTCGCGCGGGCGAGCTTCTCGGAGCTGGTCAACAGAACGCACGGGCTGTTGTAGCCGTGTTCGGCCTGGCCCAGCAGATCGGTGGCGCACATCTCGGCATCTGCTGCGGTCTCGTCGGCGATGACCATGGTCTCGGTCGGGCCTGCGAACAGATCGATACCGACGCGGCCGTACAACTGGCGTTTGGCCTCGGCCACAAAGGCGTTGCCCGGACCAATCAGCATGTCCACCGGTGCGATGGTTTCAGTGCCCAGCGCCATGGCGCCGACCGCCTGGATACCGCCGAGCACGTAGATCTCGTGGGCGCCGCCCATCTTGATCGCGGCAATCACGCCCGGGTTCGGTTCGCCCTTGAAGGGCGGCGTCGCGGCGATGATCCGGGGCACTCCGGCAACCTTCGCGGTCGCGACCGACATATGTGCCGAGGCGACCATAGGGAACTTTCCGCCCGGTACATAGCAGCCGGCGGACTGCACCGGGATGTGGCGGTGGCCAAGGATGACGCCCGGTAGCGTCTCGACCTCGATATCCAGCATCGAGTCGCGCTGGGCCTGGGCAAAGTTCACGACCTGATCGTGAGCGAACGTGATGTCCGCCATCTCGCGCGCCGAAACCTTCGAGATGATCGCCTCGATCTCGCCTTCGCTCAGGCGAAATGCAGCAGGTGTATAGCCGTCGAACTTCTCGCTCAGTTCCCGCACCGCCGCATCGCCGCGTGTCTCGATATCCTTGAGCGTGGCCTCGACGACCGACCGGGTCTTGGCATCGTCCTCGGCGCGTTCGTCGGCGGGTTTGCTTTCCTTCAGGTATTGGATCGTCATGGCTACACTCTTCGTCCGTAGATGTCGCGGATCAGGCCGGTTGCGCCCGCGCGAATATCATCGCCCGCACGACGACGCCACTGATTAACCGGTGTGCCGTGGTCGTTCAGTCAGGAACGAACAATTGGCCTGCTGCGAGTTTGCGCGCCGTGCGGGTGAGACCTGCCGAAGCGACATGAAATCCGTCCGTGTCGTTCGAGAAATCGATGGTGACATCGAGCAGGCCGCTCGGGTGCTCGATTTTCAGAGCCGCAGGTGCGGCGTTGGTGCGGTCCCAAAGCCCGTCTGCGATCGAACCCGGTGCAAGGGCGCAGGCAGCGATGCATTGAGCGCCGGTGACGGCCAAGGTGGGGTGGGTTTGCCAAGGCATGAAATAGCGCGCGGCGAACGAGCCCGCGTTCTGCGCGCGGGCAAGCAGGGCGAATTTCGGGGTCACGGAGTTCGAGACATCGCCCATGCCCATCGCCTCGCCCGCCCGCAGGCGCACGGCCTCCATCCGGGCAAAGAAACCGGTGTTTGCATCGAGCTCTTCGCGGGTCTCATGCCCGGTCAATCCGAAGGCGTCGGCGCGCGCCATGACCACGGGCATGGCGACGTCCATACAGGTGACCTCGATCCCGTCGATCTCATCGCGCAGGTTGCCGGTTGGCAATAGGTGCCCGGTCGCGCCGCCTGCAACCTTTCGGAAGTTCAACTGGACGGGCGCTGCGGTGCCCGGCACGCCGTCGATTGCCGCGTCGCCCTGGTACTCGACCACACCGCCCGGGGTCTGCACGACCGACACAACCTCGGCCCCCGTGTTGACGGCGCGGATGCGGACTTCGGTGGTCTCGTCGCCGGGTTCGATCATGCCCATCTCGATCGCGGCAGGACCGATGGCCGTCAGCATGTTGCCGCAGGTGGGCTTGTAGTCGACCAGCTGGTCCTCGACTCCGACCTGAGCGAAGAAGTAATCGATATCTGCCCAATCGTCATCGGAGGGTGAGAGCATGGCGACCTTGGTTGTGACGGCCGCACCTCCGCCAATGCCATCAATGTTGAGCGAGTGGCCCGATCCGACCGCCTTGATCAGGAGCTCGGCCAGATCGTCCAGATCCTCGGGTAGGTGCGAGCGATCGAAGAACGGACCCCGTGAGGTGCCGCCGCGCATGAAGAGGAAGGGGATGGCCTGTTGGGGCACGATAGTTTCCTCAGGTGAACGGCCATGGCAGCGTGACATAGGATTGCAGCAGCCCCGGTGGGAAGTCGCGGTTCAGCACCCAGGCCATCATGCACATGAAAGCGATGCCGGCTGCCGACAAGAGCAGCGTGCGCGGCCAGCTTTCCCCTGCGCGGAACCGGAAGAACGCGACCAGGAACATTGCCAGGGCCAGAATGAACCCGATCAGCGACGTGATCAGCAGCAGGCCAGCGAACCAGGCCAGTGTCGACCATAAGCCGTGCGGGGCCTTGGCGTCGTCTCCATCGACCTCCTTGTCGGCGAACATCGTGTCGGTCTCGTGGCGGTTCATCATCTGGATCAACAGCAGCACGAGGGCGACGATGGTCACGCCGCCGACGAACATCGGGAACACCTTGTCGGCGTGCTGGCTGGACGGGATCATCCATGCATCGGCGAAGGCGATCAGAACGTAGGCCAGGATCGCTCCGGCAAAGACCATTGGTGCGCGCTTCGAGCCTGACTTCACGTCGCCTTCGGCCATGATGTTCTTGGCCTGACGCAGCCCGATGACGACAGAGATGACGGTGATTATGATCAGGATGATCACGATCGGCGAGAAGATGAATTCCAGTCCCTCGGCCATGCCTTTCTTGAAGCGGAAGGTGGCGATCTGGACGGCCTGGTTGGCGAACGTCTCGGCGGGGTCTGCCAGCACGAAGCCGATCAGAAAGGCCGGGCGCGACCAGTCGAACCGGCGCAGCATGATGCCAATCAGGCCGATGGCGAAGAGCGCCACCAGATCCATCAGGTTCTGCCCGGACTGGAACGCGGCGAAGCTGATGAGCATGAACAGGAAGGGTGCGAGCAGCGTGAAGCGGATCGTCGTCAGCTTGGCAATGCCGCCGGAGGCCGCGATGCACAGAAGGGTGCCGACAACATTGGCCAGCGCCAACAACCAGACGATGGAATAGGTGATGTCGAGATTGTCTCGCAGCATCGCGGGGCCGACTTCGATATCGCCGGATCCCAGCAGCGCGATGGCGCCAATGAAGCTCGCCATGGAGCCTGATCCGGGGATACCGAACAGCAGGGTTGGGACGAGGCCGCCGCCTTCCTTGGCGTTGTTCGAGCTTTCCGGCCCGATGACTCCGCGCACTTCGCCCTGGCCGAACTTCTCGCGGTCCTTGGTGGACTGTACGGTGTGTCCGTAGGCGATCCAGTCGACCACCGAGCCGCCCAGGCCCGGGATCACGCCGACGGCGACGCCGATGATGGAACAGCGCATCGAGAGCCAGATGTTGGCGAACCAGTCGCGGACGCCGGTCATCCAGCCCGCGCCGAGGGTCGCGGTTTTAGAGATCGACTTGTCCTGGCGCAGCAGGCCGACGATTTCGGGGATTGCGAAGATGCCGAGGCCGACAATGACCAGTTTCAGGCCATCGATCAGGTAGGGCATGTCATAGGTCGACATCCGCAGTGCACCGGCCGAGTCGCCCTCGCCGATGGTGCCGATCATCATGCCGAGCCCGGCAGCGGCGAGCCCCTTGAGAGGGACGCGGCCCGCCAGGATTGCCACCATCGACAGGCCGAAGATCGTGATCATCAGCATCTCGGGCGTGCGGAACTCGAGCACGATGGGCCTGGCCACGAGGATGAACACGGTCAGGAATGTCGCGCCGACCAGCCCGCCGAACAGGGACGAGGCGAAGGCCGCGGAAAGCGCGCGCGCAGCCTCGCCGTTCTTGGCCATCGGGAAGCCATCCAACACCGTCGCTTGCGAGGCAGACGACCCCGGAATGCCCATCAGAACCGAGGCGAAGGTGTCCGACGTCGGGACCACAGCGACCATGCCGATCATCAGGGCCAGGCCAAGAACCGGATCCATGCCGAACATGAAGGGAAGCAGAAGCGAGAGGCCGGCGATGCCACCGAGGCCCGGGAACACGCCAACGGCGAGGCCCATGACCACGCCGAGCACGAGATATCCCAAGACGACGGGTTGAAGGATCATGCCGAACGCATCGCCGAGCGCAGGCAGTGCTGTTGCGATGACTTCCATGATCGTCCCCCTTGGTCTTGTTTTGTTGGACGCGCCCCCGGTGACGGGGACGCGCCAGTCGTCGGATCTTCAGGACAGGATCAGTCCAGCGAGACGCCGTAATCGTCCGCCAGCCAGGTTTTTACGAAGGCCTTGGCCGAGTCGTTCACGGTGATTGCCTGCGCCTTTGCACCTGCGGCACCGGAACCCGTGTACATCGGGTACTTGCCAAGACGCTTGGCCGAGATCTCGGCAAAATCCGGGCGGGCTTGAACCTTGGCGAAGGCAGCGGAAAAAGCGTCGACGATCTCCTTGTCCGTGCCCTTCGGCAGGAACGCCATCTTCTGAGCCGGGAAGCCCGCGACGAAGAACGCCTTCCAGGCATCCCATGCCTCGCCCGAGGTCTCGCAACCGTCGGTGGCTTCACAGACTTCCTTGAAGGTCGGCATGTCCGGGAAGGTCGGATCACGCACGATGTTGCCGTCGGCGTCCAGTGCGCCCCAGGTCATCATCGGCACGGCGGTGCCTGCCTCGACCAGTGCCGCCGAGCCTTTCAGGAAACCCGAGGAGGTTTGGTAGTCGATGTTGGCCTCACCACGCTCGAACATCAGGCGGCCATCACCACGGCCCTTGATGCCGAAGACCGGCTCGACATTCATGCCCAGCATTTTCCAGGCGAGCAGCGGCACCAGATCCAACCGGGTCGCGCCTTGCGAGCCGTAGATGAAGTCCTCGCCCTTCAAGTTGTTGGCCGAGCCATCGAATTTCGCGCCCATGTCCGGATCCAGGTAGGCCACGCCACCGGTGCCCGAGGCCATGACGACCTCCCAGTCGTTGTATTCATAGCGCACGCGCGGATCGCTGAGCAGGTACGGGAACTGGGTCGAGCCGGAAGAGCCGAACAGCACGGTGCCGTCACCGTTCGACTGCTTCTGGAACCAGTTGGCACCCTTGGTCGAGCCTGCGCCTGGCATGAACTTGACGACCACTGTTGGGTTTCCGGGCAGAGCTTCTGACAGAAGCGGTGCGAAGAAGTTCGCCCATTTGGCCGAGCCGCCCTTTTCCGAGAACGGAATGGTCCACTCGACCGTCTCGCCGCTGAGGTCGAGCGCTGCGGCAGGTACCGCGACCAGCGCGGTTGCGGCTGCAAGGCTCGCGATCGCGCGGCGGGTCACTTTCAGGAAATCGGTCATTTCATCCTCCCGATCGTTGCATAGACGGGAGGCACGGGCCGGCTGGCCGCGCATGTATCCTCCCCATGAATGTCGCCCGGAATGATTGATTCCTCCGGTTGATCTTTCCTTCTTGCAGCACGAAGCTTGCGCGAACCTTGCAGGCACGGAAATTCTTAACGCCATGCGGATTGCGTTGATCGAGGACAACATCGACCTGGCCCGGGGGATCGTGCACTCGCTGGGTGATGCGGGTCATGCTGTGGATCATCTGGCGGACGGCACCGATGCAGCGGTGTTTCTGTCCCGTGAAGGGGCTGACATCATCGTTCTGGACATCAATCTGCCGGGGCAGAGCGGGTTGGATATCCTGCGCGGATTGCGGGCGCGGGGCGATGTGACGCCGGTACTGCTGCTGACGGCGCGGGCGGATACCGGCGACCGCGTGGCTGGGCTGGACGCGGGCGCAGACGATTATCTGGTGAAGCCGTTCGCGATGGAGGAGTTGATGGCGCGCCTGCGGGCGCTTGGGCGGCGGCGCGGCGGCGGGAGTGGCGTCACGGACCAGATCGGGCCGCTCATGTATCACCGCACCGATCGCTTGTTCAGCGTCGCCGGAGAGCCCCTGGATCTGCCGCGGCGCGAGCTTTCGGCGATGGAGTGCCTGTTGGAACGCCGCGGGCGCCTGACCCCGAAATCGGCTCTGCTGGATTACCTGTACGGCGTCGGCACGGATATCGAGGACAGCGCTGTCGAGGTGCATATCTCGCGTCTGCGCAAACGTCTGCGAGCGTATGGTATCGAGATCAAAACGGCGCGCGGTCTGGGTTACATGCTGGTCGACCCGGAATGAGGTTCGGGCGGTCGCTGAGACTGCGCCTGATGGTGCTGATCCTGACACCGCTGGTTCTGATCTCGGGGGTGCTGGGGTACTGGCGCTATGCGACAGCCCTGGTGACCGCCGAGGACCTGTTTGACCGTTCGCTGTTGGCGGCAACGCTGGCAGTCTCGCGCGATGTGTCGGTATCTGGCGGTGACGCTCTGTCGATCACGACCCGCGATTTGATCGCGCGGGCCGCTGGAGGGCGGGTGTTCTACCATGTGGCTGGGCCGGACCGGGCCTATGTCACGGGATATGCCTATCCGCCCGTTCCGCCGGTTGGGTTGTCCGAAGCCGAAAACACACCGCAACTTTACAACACGCTCTACCATGGGGCACCCGTCCGCGCGCTGCGCCTGGTCGAGCAATCCGTTTCTGGGCCGTTCCTGGGTCTGGCGACGGTTACGGTCTGGCAGCGGCAGGACGAGCGGCGCGCTTTCGCCCGGTCCTTGGCGGCGCGGTCGGCGGTGCTGCTGGGTATCCTGATCCTGACGGTCGGGCTGGTGATCTGGTTCGGCGTCAACCGCGGGCTGCGTCCGTTGCTGGATCTCGAGAACGCAATCGCGATCCGGTCTTCGGACGACCTGAGTCACATCCGGCGCGAGGTTCCGAGCGAGGTGAAAGGGATTGTCTCGACGTTGAACGCATTGTTTGGCCAGGTGCGCGATGCAATGCAGGCGCGCGACGTCTTCATTTCGAACGCGGCACACCAATTGCGCAACCCCGTCGCCGGAATGTTGGCCTTGGCCGAAGCGACCGAGTCCGCTGTGACTGAGGACGAGCGCAAGGCCCGGCTGTCCGAACTCAAAGCTGCTGCGGCCCGGACCGCGCGGTTGACCACCCAAATGCTCGCTCTGGAGCGGATAAAGGGAACGAATGAGAACGCGCGCACAGCAGTCGACCTGAACGATGTTGCGCGGGATGTCGCGATGCGCAATGTCGAACGCGTCCTCGCCAAGAACGTTGATCTCGAGTTTCGGCCAGCGGATCGTGCTGTGACGCTGTGCGCCGATGCTATGATGATCGAAGAGGCATTGGAGAACCTGATCGACAACGCACTGAAGCATGGTGGCCCGGGTTTGACGCAGATCGTCGTATCCGTCGGCTGTACTGATGGCTCGAGTGTTTTGACGGTCACTGACGACGGTCAGGGCCTTTCGCCCGAAGATGCGGCGTTTGCAACGGAACGTTTCGCTCAGGTCCGCCCGTCCGATGGAAGCGGTCTTGGTCTGGCGATCGTCTCAGAGATCGCCATCTCGCACGGCGGGAAGCTGAAAGTTGGAGACGCTCGGATCGGCGCGCGCATCAGCCTGTGTTTTCCTCGTCGCGCTCGATCTTGATCACGACTCGATCGAACACTGCACCGCCGAACGCGATGTTTCCCCATCATTACCAAGCACCGTATACTACCCTGGCACCGCGCGGCAGTTGAGGTCGACGGTTGTGCGCATTGGATTGCTGCGTGATGAGCGGAACTGATGCGCTTCGTCCGTCGCGACCCGTGGATCCAGCGCAATCCACACAGTTTCTGCTGTGTGCCCAGTCTTTCAATTTGTTCTGCTCTCCCGTAAGGTCGGCGCAACGAAAAGAATGACGACGCGGAGAGCAGCATGGTGGTATCGCAGGTGCGCGACCGGCCACGCATTGCCGTTCTGGCGATGGCGGTTCTGGCGGGGCTTTTGCCGTTGGCGGCCTGTGCCGAGATCGAGGTCGGAGCCGAGGTGGCGAAACGGGTGAGCCGTTCGGTCGAGCAATCGTCCGGGTTGAGTGCTGCTACCGGGACCCAGCTTGCCCAAGCCAACACGGATAGCAGCCCGCAGGCGATATCGCCTTTCCTGCGCCCGGCGCCGGAAATTTTTGAAGCGACGGGACTGGCGATTTGGGATGGCAAGCGGACGCTCCAGGGCGTCTGGGTGGCACATCCGCTGGCCAGTTCGGCGCGGCGGGTCCGGATCTTCAATCAGGACAATGGTCAGGCCGTGGACGGGGCGCTTTTCAAGCGTGACGCGTCGGGGGGCGGTGCCTCGGTCCTGATATCCTCCGAGGCAGCTCAGCTTCTGGGCATGGATGTCGGCACGCCTGCCGAGTTGCGTATCGTCGCGGTCAGCCCGGTCCAGCGTGACACGCAACCCGCGCAGCCGACGGATCAGGTGGCGCAATCCGAGACCCAGGAACCGGTTGAAGCTGAACAAGACGCGCAGAGCGAACCGACCGGATCCGAGCCAGAGACCGAGGCGACCCAAAGCCCCGCAGAGCCAGCGGCGACTGAGACAGCGGAAACAACTGAGACAGAGACCGAGGCGGAAGCAGTAGCTGCCGTCAGGACACCAACGCCGCGCCCCTCTGTACCGGAACCTCAGCCCGAGCCTGAACCCGAGGCAGACCAACCGGCGAAAGAAGAGACAGAGTTCAAGTTCGTCACGGCCGATGAACCAAAGGAAGCCGAAACGGCAGCAAAGCCCGAACCCAAGGAAGAGCCGAAGACCGCAGCGCGGACCAGTACGCTGAAATTGCCCTTCATTCAGGCGGGCATTTTCGGTGTCGAGGCCAACGCGACGAAGCTCGTGAAGCGGATCGAGGCCAAGGACCTCCCGGCTGTTGGGAAAACCCTTACCTCGAAGGGGCGAAAACTGACCAGGGTTCTGGCGGGGCCGTTTGAAACTGTGGCAGAACGCAATGCCGCGCTGCGCACAATTCGCGGTATGGGTTTGAAGGACGCGGCGCCGGTCCGCAGGTGATCATAAGATCAGGAGTGCACGGGATGCTTGCCCTGAAAGGCCGTCTTTTCGCATCTTTCGTTGGTTTGCTGCTCTCAACCCTGTGCGCAGAATCTGCGTTTGCACAGAGTCAGGGAACGCCAGCCAGTGCTGCCATCGTCATCGATATGACCTCTGGCGCGGTGTTGCTCGAGAAGAACGCGGACCAACCGCTTCCGCCCGCCTCGATGTCGAAGCTCATGACGCTGTTCATGGTGTTCGAAGCGCTCGAACAGGGCCGGATCTCGATGGGTGACACGTTCCGGACGTCCAAGCGTGCCTCGCAGATGGGCGGCTCGAAGATGTTCCTGCGAGAAGGCGGTCTGGTCAGCGTCGAAGACTTGATCCGTGGCGTGATCGTGCAATCGGGGAACGATGCGGCCGTGGCAATTGCCGAAGCGTTGGCCGGGACCGAGGAAACGTTTGCCGAGCGGATGACACAGCGCGGGCGCGATCTTGGTCTGGAGAATTCGGTCTTTGCAAACTCGACCGGTTGGCCCGACCAGAGGCAATTGATGACGGTGCGCGATCTTGCGAAGCTCGCAGGGCTTTTGGTTGAACGCTTCCCCAACTACTACCCGATGTTTGCAGAGACGGATTTCACCTGGGACGGTGTCGCGCAGAAGAACCGCAATCCGCTTCTGAATCTCGGTGTCGGCGCCGATGGTTTGAAGACCGGTCACACGGAGGAGGCTGGCTATGGCCTGGTTGCCTCGGCCATCCGGGGGCAACGCCGGATCGTGATGGTCGTCTCAGGCCTCGAAAGCAAGGGCGAGCGGCGCCACGAGGCCGAGCGTCTGATCAATTGGTCGTTCCGCGCGTTCGAGACACGAGAATTGTACGCAGCGGGCGAGGGCATCATCGATGCACCGGTCTGGATTGGGTCCTCGGCGACGGTCACGTTAGCGCCGGAACGCGATGTCATGGTGACGGCACCCTTCGGGACACTGGATAAGGCGGAGTTGAAGATCCGCTACGAGGGGCCGGTTCCTGCACCGATCGCAGAGGGTCAGGCGATTGGCTATGTCGAGATCGACGTGCCGGAACTGTCGACGGTCAAGATCCCCTTGGTGGCCAAGCAAGCCGTGGAAACGGGTGGATTTCTCACCCGGATGCAGGCGGCGGGACAGCTGCTTCTTGAACCGCTGTTCCCGGGGTGAGCGGCGTTTTTCTGACTCTCGAAGGGATCGATGGCGCCGGCAAGTCGACGCAGGCGCGCTTGCTGGCGGACCGGCTTTCGGACGCGGGGAAAGGCGTCGTGTTAACACGAGAGCCGGGCGGCGCGCCGGGCGCCGAGGAAATCCGTGATCTTCTGGTTCGCGGTGAGCCGGGGCGCTGGTCGGCCGAGACCGAGCTTCTGTTGTTCACGGCGGCGCGGCGGGATCATGTCGAGCGTACGATCCGGCCTGCGATCACTCGGGGTGATGTCGTGATCTGCGATCGCTTCGTGGACTCGACGCGCGCGTATCAGGGGTCAGGTGCGCTGCGCGAGAAGGTGGATGTTCTGCATGACCTGATGATCGGTCTTGATGCCGATCTGACACTGATTTTCGATCTCGACCCTCAGGCTGGGTTGGCGCGCGCCGGGCAACGTGCGACACCGGGGGAAGACCGGTTCGAGCAGAAGGGTCTGGGATTCCTGACGGACCTGCGGGCGGCCTATCTAGAGATCGCCCGCGCAGAACCGGATCGGTGCGCAGTGATCGATGCATCCGGTGAACCGGAGGCGATTCACGCTGACGTCTGGAGCGTCGTTTCGGCCAAGTTGGCGGTTGCGTGATGGCAGAGGATGTCGCGCCACCCGAGCCTGATTGCGTTCCGGGATTTCCGCATCCCCGCTCGGCACGACATGTGTTCGGTCAGGAGGAGGCCGAGAGAGCGTTTCTAGACGCTCTGGCGCACGACCGTTTGCACCATGCGTGGCTTCTGCGCGGACCGCGCGGGATCGGCAAGGCGACCCTGGCCTACAAGATCGCCCGCACGATGATCGCCAAGCCTGCGGATGACGGCGGTGGATTGTTCGGCGACGTAAGTCCCGTGGTGCCAGAGAACCTGGATGTTCCCGACGACTGCACCGTGCAAACGCGCATCGAGGCGCAAGCCGAGCCCCGGTTGTCCGTCTTGCGCCGCACACCTCATCCGAACACTGGACGGATGCGTACTGAAATCGTTGTCGACGATGTGCGTGCCGTGCGCCGGTTCCTTTCGCTTTCGGCGGCGGATGGCGGATGGCGGGTGATCATCGTCGATGACGCCGACCAGATGAACCGCAACGCGGCGAACGCATTGCTGAAGTTCCTCGAGGAGCCTCCGGCGGACACGCTGTTCCTGCTGATCAGTCACGCCCCCGCAGGGCTTCTGCCGACCATCCGGTCTCGGTGTCGTACGCTGGATCTGAAGCCACTCTCGCCGGACAGTCTTGGCGGCGTGTTGCAAGAATTGGATGCGTCGCCGTCCTCGGCGGACGCCGTGCCCCTGGCCGAATTGTCGGGTGGGTCGGTTGGAGAGTCGCTTCGTCTGGTGGCGGGTGACGGGCTGGCACTCTATCGCGATTTGATTGGCCTGTTGCGGGATGGTGGCCGGATCGATCGAGCCGGTATCGCCCGCATGGTCGAGCGCTGCGCCGGTCGTCAGAATGACGAAACCTATCGCCAGCTGTTGGACCTGATCAAACTGCTGATCGCCCGCATGGCCCGCGCCGCCGGGAGGGGTGTGGCGCCGCGTGAGGCCGCGCCGGGCGAACAGGGTTTGTTCAACCGTGTTGCCGCCACGCCGGAGCAGGCGCGGATCTGGGCGGAGCTGTTTGCGAATGTCACCGCGCGGACACGCCATGCGGTCGCCGTCAATCTTGACCCCGGCCAGACCATCCTAGATACGTTTTTGCAACTCGATTCCACGCTGGCGCGCCTGAACTCGGTGGTCGCCTGAACGCGCGCTAGGGCCCAGCCATGTCTTTGCCAGAACTGGTCGACAGTCACTGTCATCTCGATTTCGAGAACCTGCAGGCCGATCTCGACGACGTGGTTGCCCGGGCCCATGCAGCGGGCGTGACGAGGATGGTCACCATCTGCACCCGGCTGCGGAACGAGCCGCGTGTGCGGGCTTTGGCCGAGCGGTTTGACAGCGTCTTCTACGCGGCAGGCACGCACCCGATGAGTGCGGCAGAGGAGCCGATGACCTCGGTCGAGGAACTGGTTGCGCTGGCGGCGCATCCAAGGATGATAGGCATCGGCGAGACGGGGCTGGACTATCACTACACCGCCGAGAGCATGGCCGTGCAGCAGGAGAGCTTGCGCCTGCATATCGAGGCCTGCCGTCAGACCGGGCTGCCGTTGATCATCCATGCCCGTGATGCCGATGCAGACATGGCCCGGATCTTGTCGGAAGAGCACGCAGCCGGGGCTTTCACCTGTGTGATGCATTGCTTTTCGTCCGGTGCGGAGCTGGCCCGGACGTGCCTGGATCTTGGGTTCTACCTGTCCATGTCCGGGATCACAGCTTTCCCGAAGTCAACGGCATTGCGGGAGATTTTCGCCGCGGCGCCGTTGGACCGCATCCTGGTCGAGACCGACAGTCCTTACCTCGCGCCGCCGCCGCATCGCGGCAAGCGCTGCGAACCGGCCTATACGGCTTTGACAGCCGCGAAGGGGGCCGAGACGATGGGTGTCGTTTACGAGACGTTCTGCAAGGCCACGACCGAAAACTTCGATCGCTTGTTCTGGAAAGCCGCGGGCAGGCAGGCCGCCGCATGAGCGATGTGCTGCGCTTCACGATCCTGGGCTGCGGGTCCTCGGGCGGCGTGCCAAGAATCGGGGCCAAGGGACCGATCTGGGGCGCATGCGATCCGGAGAACCCCAGGAACCGCCGCCGCCGCTGCGCGTTGCTGGTTCAGCGGATCGGGCCTGAAGGTAAGACAACCGTGCTGCTGGATGCCGGACCGGATGTTCGCGAGCAATTGATTGATGCGGGCGCGGGCTGGCTCAACGCCCTGATCCTGACCCATGACCATGCAGATCACGTTCACGGTATCGATGATTTGCGCATGGTGGTCTTCAACCGGCGTGCTCGCTTGCCATGCTGGATGGACGCGCGCACGACAAAGACCATGGATGCGCGGTTTGGATATGTCTTCGAGACACCGCCGGGGTCGTCGTATCCGCCGATCATGGACAAGCATCTTATCGACGGACCGGTGACGATCGATGGACGGGGCGGAGAGATCACCTGCGAGCCCTTCGAGGTACCGCATGGCGACATCACGGCTTTGGGCTTTCGGATCGGCCCGGTTGCCTACACACCCGATGTGTCGGAGATGTCCGAGGCAGGTTGGACGGCGGTCAACGGGATAGACTGCTGGATCACGGATGCGCTGCGCTATACCCCACACCCGAGCCACGCAAATGTCGAGACGGCGGTCGCCTGGATCAAGCGGGCGGCGCCGAAGCGGGCGATCCTGACCAACCTGCACGTCGATATCGACTACGAAACCCTGGCAGTACAGACGCCAGAAAACGTCTCTCCCGCCCATGACGGGCTGATCCTGGAATACGAGATGAGCGCCGTTTGAGCATACTTCTCACGCTGCTCGAGATCGTCGTTCCGGTCTTCCTGCTGATCTCTGCGGGGTACTTTTCGGTCCTCAGCAAGTTCCTGACCAGCGCGATCATGGATGCGCTGATCAAGTTCCAGGTCTCGGTCGCTGTGCCCGTTCTGTTGTTCAATGCGATGTATCATACCGACCTGGGCACCTCGCTGAACATCTATGCGATGATCGGGTTCTTCGGATCCGGAACGGTGGCGTTCTTCGCGGCCATCCTTCTGTCGCGCATCGTCTGGAAGCGCAGACCGGGCGAGGCAGTGGCCGTCGGGTTCTGTGCCTTTTTCCCGAACGCGGTGATGCTGGGTATTCCGATTGCCGACCGGGCCTTCGGCGAGGCGACCATGGGCGCGGTCTTTGGGATCATTGCGTTCCACTCGATGTACAACTGGTTCATGGGCTTCGTGACGATGGAGGCGGTTCGGCGCGACAGCGAGACAATCTGGGCGGGTTTTCGCAAGGCGTTCACGACGACCTTTCAGAACCCGCTGATGATCGGGTTGATGCTGGGGATGGCGGCAAACCTGGTCGGGTTGCCAATCCCGACGGTCGGGCAGGATGCGCTGAACATGATGGCGGATGCAGCACTGCCCGTTGCCCTGTTTGCCTTGGGCGGCGTGCTGACGCGGTACAGCATCAAGGCCGAGATCAGCGAGGCGTTGATGGTTTCGGTGTTCTCGCTGCTGGTGCACCCGGCGGTGGCTTGGGTGATCACGGCGCTGATCTTCGATCTGCCCACGCCATACGTGCAGGCCACGGTACTGATTGCCTGCATGCCGACAGGCATCAACAGCTACATCTTCGCGACGGTCTACAACCGCGCGGTCGGCACGGCCGCAAGCACGGTGATCATCGCGACGATCCTGAGCCTTGGGACCATCACCGGGTGGCTCTGGTTCCTGGGCGTTTAGCGCAGGTTCGATTTGCCAGTGTGACCCAAATGAAAAAGGCCCCAGAGGATCCTCCAGGGCCGCATTTGATCTGGCTCTCGTGGACTTATGTCAGCACGATTACTCGTATTCGGGTGGGCCTTCGGCAGCCAATTCCGGCCAGTCCGACAGCATGGGCAGACCCATCATCGGCTTGTTGTACCCCTTGTGGCAGGTATTGCACGCCGCCTTCGGAGCATCTTCGTGCATCGGGCCAAGCCGGTTTGCCGGATAGGTATCGCGGAGCGGCACAAGATACTCCTGGTTCATTTCCTGAACCATATCGATGCCCTGATAGGCCGTCGCCCACTGGGGGGTGATTTGTGCGCCGTCATAGAATGCCCGCGTGTTGTGGCAGAACGTGCAGTTCACGCCCAGTGAGTGCGAGAAGTAGTTCATCAGCGAGTACGTCCGCTCGGTGTCTTGGATCGATGCGAGTTCGCCGACATCAGCGGTACTTCCCGGGACGCGTGGTTCCAGATCGTGCACGTTGATCTGCCCGTCTTCGAGCAACAGCTTCTCAAGCGCGTCATGCGGCAGCGATGTCGAGACCGACTGATCGGTGGCGTAATTCTGGACCGCAGCCCAACCGGACGCGGCCTCGAGCTGAGGTGCGATCTTGAACCAGATCCCGCTGGGGACATTCTGCCCACGGTGGCAGGTGTAGCAATTCACACCGGTCTCACCGACGTGGCCATCCCAGTTCTCGTTGATGTTGCGGGTCATCTGGATCATCCGGCGAGAGACGATCTTGGTGTAGACATCGTCGTCGGCCAGGTTCTCCTCGTTATGGCAGTACGCGCAGCCTTGTTCGGGCGAGACCCATTCGGTCATCGCCAGCATCAAACGGGTGAAGTTGGCATCCGTCAGATCGCCGAGCACCTGGACATTCTCGTAGACGTCCTTGGCCAGGTCTTCCCCGGCCTCCGGGGTATAGGCCTCTTCGGTGTAATAGGCCTCGATGCTTTTGTCGGGAGCATCCAGTCCGGCGAGGTTCGGCACGCTCATACCTGCGCCGCGCGGACCGGTCTGAAGGCTTTCGGGCTGAGCCCAATTGTACCAGACGATCAACGCGATCGCCGCGATCCAGGCCGAGAAGCCGACGAGGAACAGGATGATCGGCCCGGTCAGGCTACCCAGCGTGACTGGATTGTCCTTTTTCCAGCGGTCGTACCAGTCGGGAAGCTTCCAGCGGAACATATCATTCGCCTCCCTGATAGACGTCGTAGCCGTACTCGCCCGGATGCTCCGGCGCGAAGTGATGCTCGACCGCCCAGAGATACCAGTTGTCGACCACGGTGCCGGTCAGCAGGATGCCGATGCCACCGGTGATAGGTGTCAGGATCGCGAACCAGAAGGCCCAGCGGTGAATGCCCTCCATCGTGGCGTTGAAGCCCATGGTCCAGCGCCAGAAGAGTGCCGCCCGTTCCGAGGCCGTGCCGCGATCGGCGATCTGTTCCAGTTCGCGGTCGCCGCCCATGCGGGTGACGGCCAGGATCGTCGCGCCGTGCATTGCGAATAGCAGGGCGGAGCCGTAGAGGAAGACGATCGAAAGCGCGTGGAACGGGTTGTAGTAGAGGTTGCCGTAGCGGATCGAGAACGCTGTGGTCCAGTCCAGGTGCGGGAAGATGCCGTAGGGAACAGCCTCGCACCAGCAACCCATAAGAACGGGGCGGAACAGGCCGAGCACCAGGAAAAGCCAGATGGCGGCCAGGAAGGCCCAGCAGACGTGCTTGCCCATGCCCAGCGCATCAGCCCGGAGATAGCTGCGCACCCACCAGCTCATGACCGAGATCAGCAGGAACAGCGAGGCGATGATGTACCAGCCGCCTTCGTCCAGCGGGGGCATCGAGAGACCATGCTGCGGCCCCGGCGGTTCCAACGCCAGCCAGAAACCCTGTCTCAGGAACTCGCTAATGCTCCAGCCGACCTGAGCCAGCATGTTCAAACCGACGATGTTCAGGGCCAGGATGAACGTCACCAACGAGACGATGCCGAGAAAGCCCAGATAGATCGGTCCGATCTGTGCGTTGCCGATCCAGCCAACCCATGTGTTGAAGAATGGCGGACCAACGCGGTCGGTTTCGGGTTTGCCGGGCCCTGCCATGCCAGCTTCGGGCGGACCCTGAACCTGGACCTGATTGAAGATGTTGAAGTATTCAGCCATGGTTCAGTTCCTCAGTCGGCCCAGAACGGAAGATCGAGCCACCAGTTCCACCAGCTCGGCCAGCTTTCGGTCCAGATTGGACCAGAGATCACGATGCAGACGGCCGACCAGAAGCCGGCGTTCAACGCCAGCAGCAGGCCGACGCGGTGAATGCCCAAAGTGCCGACCGAGTAACCGATGAAGTCGCGGAAGAAGGTGTCTTCATGATCCGGCGTCTTCATCTCTTCGCCCGCGGCCGGGTTGGCGGCCGACAGGATCAGCGCGCCGTGCAGTGCAAGTGCCAGGCAGGTGGTGAAGAAGAAGGTCACCGCAATCATGTGCGCGGGATTGTAGTGGAAGTGCAGATACGAGTAGCCGACGTTCGACACCCAGTCGAGGTGGCTGAAGATCCCGTACGGAAATCCGTGTCCCCAAGCGCCCATCAGCAAGGGGCGAATGACGACGAGCGTGGTGTAGGCGAAGATCGCGACGCCGAAGGCGATAGGGACGTGATACCCCATGCCGAGCTTTCGACAGATCTCAACCTCGCGCAACGCCCAAGAAATGAACGCGCCGTGTGCGCAGATGGTGATGATCTGCCAGAGCCCGCCATCGGCCAGCGGCGCCAGGCCCAGGCCATATTTCAGGTCAGGCGGCGCGATGTTGATGGTCCAGGGGTTGAACGTGCCTTGCAACGCCGCGCCCCAGAAAATCAGAATTGTCCCCAGCATTGCGAAGAACACTGTCGTGACGCCGAAGAATCCCACATAGAAGGGACCGACCCAGAAGTCGAACAGGTCACCGCCGAGCAGTGTTCCACCGCGGACCCGGTATTTTCTTTCAAAGCTCAGCAGCGCCATGATCCGTTTCCGTCTGCCTGTCCGCTTTCGCGGACCTTTAGGTTAGAGGGTGCTGCGGGCGAAGCATGCCGCCCGCAGCGATATCTCGACGATCGGTCAACTGCCCTTGGCAGCTTGCTCCGCGGCGTATTCTGCCCCTGCAACCTCGAACCAGTTGAAGTGGTCCGTGCTGAGCAGGACGAGGTGAATCATCGCTGCCAGCAGGAAGAGGAAGACGCCCTGCGCCACGAACACGCGGCGCGGGTCGAAGATCAGCCAGATCTTGTAGAACTTGCTCATCGTTCAATCCCCTTACGAGTAGAACCAGGGGCGCCAGATGAACACGGCGAGGTGAGCGATGAGCGCAACTGCCACGAACAGCCACATCCCGCTCAGGTACACCGCGTGCAATTCCTGGGCCTCTTCGTCGGTGAGGCCTGTAAAAGACAGGCCGCTCGGTTCAGCCATGTTATCCTCCGGATCGCTTGACTGATGCCGTGCCAGCGCACGGCGACACACCGGACAGAAGGTCGTCCATCCGGCGATCTTCCCGCCCGAAGGCGGGAAAGATCTGGTTGAAAGGGATCACGCCGAGAAGATCAGCGGCGTGATGACCGAAGCCTGGTGCCAGGCACGGCCAATGAACCCTTTGCCCGCAACCTCTTCATCATCGGGCCGTGCAAGGCCGAGCGCCCAGGAAACGAAGCACCAGGGCAGCGAGATGAGAAAGATGATCGCGAAATACAGCTTGTATTCGATGCCAGGGTTTCGGCCGCTGTGGCTCACCTGGTTTGTCGTGAAGTCGGTCATGTGACTCTCCCTTCCGTGTGTGTCTGTGATTGTCTCTCGCCTGACGGACGCAGGCGTTCGATGAGGGCACTGTCGACGCGCTCGGCGCCGTCTTCGTGGGCAATCCGCTCGGCTTCATCACGCAGTGATTTGGCGGCGGAAATTCGCGTCAAGACAGGATGCTGAGAGACGATCTGATCCAGGATCAATTGTGCATCCGGATCCCAGGGCATGGCGCGGGTCAGGCGCGTCGGCGTCGCCTCGGCCGCGTCCATCGCTGCCCCCATCGGCAGGATGTGGAACAGCGCGTCGAACAGGCCGTTGCAGACCTCCTGCAACAGATAGGTCGCTCCGGCATACCCCATGAACGGTGTGCCCGTGGCACGCCGGATTGCAGCACCCGGGAAGCTGGCGGGTATGAATGCGGGCTTCGGGCCGTGGCCGCCCTGCATCTCGGCCAGGTACATCTTTTCGTTGATCGATCCCATCAGCAGCAGCGGGCGCTTTTCGTGGATCAGGGCGCGGACCTCGTCGTTATCGGTCTTTCCCCCGGCCTTGCGCGGGATGGCGAATGCACAGGGCAGGCCGAGATCCTCTTCGAGGAACAACCGAATGCCGCGTGTGTAGGTCTCGTTTGCGACGATGCCGAAGCTTGCAGTCGCGAAGAAGTCCTGCGTGACCGAGCGCCAGAGGTCCCAGACCGGCTTGATGGTCGAATGCTTCTCGCGCTGGATAAAGGGCTCGGGGTCGAGCTCGAGCATCGCGCCGAGCGTGCGAAGAAAGTTGGTTGTCGACTCGATACCGACCGGGGCTTGCAGGTAGGGTTTGCCAAGTACCTCGGCCAGGCCGCGTCCGAACTCGCGATACATCACGATGTTGGCGTCGGCGTTCACGAGGTTGCGCATCTCGGCCACGTGGGCGCCCAGCGGCATCACCATGTTGACCTCGGCGCCGATGCCTTCGACCAAGCGACGGATCTCGGCGAGATCCGACGGCATGTTGAAAGTGCCGTACATCGGGCCAAGGATGTTCACGCGGGGTTTGCCGCCCGGTGCGCGCTTGTCCGAGGGCATCCTGCCCTTGGTCATCCCGTACTCGGTGAAGATCCAGGTCATAGCCCGGTCGGCGGCCTGCCACTGGTCTTCGTCGATGGTGCGCGGAAGGAAGCGCTGGATGTTGGTGCCTTGAGGCGTGACGCCACCGCCTATCATCTCGGCGATGCTCCCAGTCACAACGACCGCGGGCAGGGCCGGGTCCAGCGTTTTCCAGGCACGCTTCATGGCGCCCTCGGTTCCGTCACGGCCGAGTTCTTCCTCGCCAAGTCCCGTCACGACGATGGGCAACTCGTGCGGGGGCAGGGCGTCTGTGTAGTGCAGAACGGACGTGACCGGCAGGTTCTCACAACCCACCGGGCCGTCGATGACCACTTGCAGGCCCTTGACGGCGCAGAACGCATAGACCGCGCCCCAGTAACCGCCAGCCCTGTCGTGGTCCTGGATCAGCATCAGATCATCTCCGCCGCTTTGGCGGCGCGCGCCTTCTTGTCGAGCTTCTTCTGGTGCAGGGCCCGGAAATCGGGGCGCAGGTTCGGATCGCCTTCCCAGACACCGGCGGTATCGCCCTGGCCGACATCCTCGAAGAACGACTTCATCCGTGCCATGCGGTCCTTGTTGCCCATGGCCGCGTTGACGACTTCCTGAAGCGAGCCGGCACCTGCGGGTCCCATCAACGGGCGGGCGGAGATCAGATTGGTGAAGTAGAGGCTGGGAATGCCCAGTTCCTTGCCCTTCTGGACAACGGGTGTCGTGCCAACCGCGAGATCGGGTTTGATGGCTTCTATCGCTGCAAGGTCATCTTCCAGTGAGGCGCGATACTTGATTGTGACGCCCTGTGCTTCGAGCCATTCGGCATCGATGTGGGACTGCGGTGTCTTCGGACAGGCGGTGCCGACGTAGGGCACGTCCGCGCCAGATTCGATCAGCAGCCGCGCGACGAGGAGTTCGGAACCTTCGTATCCAGACAGCGTGATTGTGCCATCGATCCGCGCTCCGGCGAGCGCGCCCTTAATCGCAGGCAGGAATGCGTTCTGGGCCCCGGCGATCTTGTCGGCGGCGATGCCAAATGTGTCTCCGATCGCGGCAAGCCAAGCTGCCGTGCCGTCATGGCCTACAGGACCAGAGCCCAGAATGGGCCGCCCGGCGGCTTCGAACTCGCGGATCGAGGCTGTGTAGAAAGGATGGATCGCGGCGACTGCTCCACCGTCGAGAGCTGCATAAAGCTCGCGCCACTCACGGCAGGGCACGACTGGACCTGCACCGAGGCCCATAGGAGCCAGCATCGCGCCGATCATCACCGGATCCGCCGGGAACATCTCGCCGAGCAGGGTAACGGTTGGTCGGCCATCACGGCCTGCGGCAGGCGCCTGCACCGGACCAGCCTCGATCTCTTGCCGCGCATAGTTCAGCATGGCTCCGGCCAGCACGTCCTTTGCCTCGGCATGGGTCGGGACGCCGAAACCCGGTACGTCGATGCCGACGATGCGAACCCCGTTGATCTGATCGGGCAGCAGGCGCAGTGGAACGCCTGATGCCGTCGGGACGCAGAGGTTTGTGACAATTATGGCGTCGTAACGCTCGGGGTCGGCCATCTGGTGGACCGAGTCCCGGATGTCTTCGAACAGCTTTCCGGTGACCAGGGTTTCGGAATTGAACGGTACATAGCCGACCGAGCGCCGTGCGCCGTAAAAGTGGCTGACGAAGGTCAGGCCGTAGACACAGCAGGCCGACCCCGAAAGGACGGTCGCCACGCGGCGCATTCTGAGCCCGACGCGCAACGACCCGAAAGCCGGGCACATTGACTGAGGCTTGTCGTGCGGTCCTTGTGGGTAGTCCTTGGCGAACTGATCGAGGATCTCGGACTTGCCTGCCGCGCGCGCCGCTGCTTCCATCCGGTCGGCACCGGCGTGGCAACCGAGCCCATCCTGAAGATCGGGCGCATCGGCTTGGGGCCGCGTATGTCCAAGATCGTCGGTCACTCAGCTGCCATCCGAGCCATGTGCGGGCAGCGTGGCGCTGGTGTCGCGTCGACGATTCCTCGCGCAAGAGGTGACAGTGTTTCTGTCGCGGCGATTTCGCCGGACAGTTCGGCCAAAGCCATGTCGAGCCGTGCTAGTGCATCAAGATCAAGCATCGTCGTCCTCCGGTTCACCCCAGGCGCGTGCGGCAAGTGCTTCGGTCCGAGAGAGACGGCCCTTTGCCGGTTGCAGGCCCTCATCGCTGATCACATCAAGATCGCCGTCTCCACGGCGCTGTTTGCTGCCGGTCAGTCTGCGGATATCTGCCTCATGCATCGTCATAGATGACCTCGAGGCTGATCTTCGGCGCCGCATACTTCCCGCGCATGTCTGCGTCTGTCGCAGGCTCAAGCACAAAGTCGGCACCCGTTTCTTTGCCGTCGAACAGGCCCAATAGACCATCCTGCGTCAGGGGTTCGGGATGGCCCGGGGGTGCGCCAGCGACCGCCTCGGCCAATTCGGCGAAAAGAGCGCCCCATTGGGTCTCGTCCGTGCCCACGATCTGATAGTTCGCAGATTTCTTGCGCAAATCGTCGTCCTGCGGGATCGAGGCGAGGACCGGGATGTCGACGGCCTTGGCAAAGGCCTGAGCTTCGCCCGAGCCGTCATCCTTGTTGATCACCAATCCCGCTACGCCGACATTGCCGCCGAGCTTGCGGAAGTACTGGACCGCCGAGCAGACATTGTTGGCGACATACAGTGATTGCAGATCGTTCGAGCCGACCACGATCACCTTCTGCGCCATGTCGCGCGCGATCGGTAGGCCGAAGCCGCCGCAGACAACGTCTCCCAGGAAGTCGAGCAGGACATAGTCGAAATCCCAGTCATGGAAGCCGAGTTTTTCGAGCAACTCAAAGCCGTGGATGATGCCGCGGCCGCCGCAGCCGCGTCCGACTTCCGGACCACCAAGCTCCATCGCGAAGACGCCGTTGCGTTTGAAGCAGACATCGCCAATCTGGACTTCCTCGCCTGCGAGTTTCTTCTTCGTCGAGGTTTCGATAATTGTCGGGCAGGCCTTGCCGCCGAACAGCAGGCTGGTCGTGTCCGACTTGGGATCGCAGCCGATCAGCAGAACGCGCTTGCCTTGCTCGGCCATCATGTGGCTGAGGTTTGCCAGCGTGAACGACTTGCCAATGCCGCCCTTGCCATAGATCGCGATGATCTGGGTTTCCTTGGTGACGTCCGTTGCAACGGGATCCGGCTCGATCGCGGCCTCGGCCTTCAGCCGGGCATAACCGTCTTCGGTGATAATCGGTGCGTCAGCGCCATCGGGTGTCATGCCGTGCCCCTCCAATCGAGGATCATTTTCAGGCAGGACTTGTCCGAAAATGCTTGTGGGTATGCGGTCTCGGCGTCTGCCGCCGGGACCCTGTGGGTGATGAGATCGTCGAGCTGCAGGCGCCCGTCGTTCACGAGGGCAACGGTCGCCTCCATATCCTCGCGCGACCACTCGGCGGCAACGCGGAGGCGGGCCTCTTTTATGAAGGCCATGGGGAATGCGAAGCTTACCGAGCCGGGATAAAATCCTGCCAGGACGATCTCGCCGCCCTTGGTGATGTGGCGCAGCAAAGTATCCAGGAGCGAAGCGTCCCCTGTCGCATCAAAGATGCAATCATAGCTCCGGAGCGATCGATGGTCTCTTGGTGCATCGAGCGCCGGGTCGAGAACATCGTAGGCGTGGCTGCCTTCACGACGCTGTGTGTCCGTTTCCCAGACGATGGGCTGCCCGCCATGCAGGACAGTGAGACGGGCGAGAAGCCTGCCAAGCACCCCGTGCCCTACGATCAGATCCGGAAGCTTTCCACCTGCGAGTGCGTGTTGTGCAGTTGCGGCGAGCGCCAGAAGCGCACCTTCGGCGCCAGTTCCGCTTTGCAGTCTCACAAGGCGATCGGCGCTCGTGGCGACTGACGACGCCGCGCCACCGAACAGCCCCCGAAACTCTCCGAAACAGCTCGCGCCCGGCACGAAAACCTTGTTACCTGGGTGAAATCCGGATCCTGCGGGCGCTTCGGCGACTTCTCCCATCGCTTCGTAGCCAGGGATCAGCGGATACCCCATGCCGGGGAACGGCGGCATCTCGCCGGTCCAGAGCAGCTTCTCGGTTCCCGTCGAGATTCCGGAGTGGTGGATGTCGACCAGAACTTCGTCCTTGCCCGACGGAACCAGGGGCACCGTTTGGAGAGACAGGTCTCCTGGACCTTGAAGGACGACAGCTTTGGTATCCACGCCTCCCCCCTCTTCTTCGTCTTGGAGCTGGTCGTTGGATCGACCGAGACTCGGTGCGTTAGTCTGTCAGTTTAATTTTACGGACACTGTTGTCAACTAGATTGGACACAAGACTGGGATCATCCGCCCTTACGAGCGGTTACGACACTTGTCAGCAAAGGTTGGTTCGTCGGATTCTGGCGTGCGCGCGAGAATCCTGCTTCTGTCAGAAGCTCGATATGCCTTTCAGCACTGCGTGCGCGGCCCGTGGTCATCGCAGTTGTGTAGAACCCGAAATAGGAGTCACCGACGCGGCAGGGCTGGCTGCCGCCGGACATCGGCTCCGAGATGACGATGCGGCCATTCACGGGCAAACTGTCATGTATGCGTGACAGTAGAGTGCGCACGGTGTGGTCCTGATGATCATAGAGGACTCGGATCAGTGTGACCGCGTCACTTCCCTGGGGCAGGGGATCGGACAGGAAACTGCCGGGGTGAAGGTCGATCCTAGTTTCCGGCGCAAGCCGAACCCGTGCCGCGTCGATCACTGCGGGAAGGTCAAACAAGCGCAGGGACAGGTTCGGGTGCCGTTCAGCAACGCTCTGCAAGAATGCACCGGTCCCACCGCCAATGTCTGTTAGGGTTGAGATGTCCGAAAGATCGACCGCATCCAGCGTCTCGCGCGCCACCAGTTGCTGCGATATCGCCATTATGTGCGAGTAATCTGCCGCGATGTCCCGATCCTCGGCGGCGTGGTCTCCGCGCACATATGCCCAGAACTTGGAAAGCTCAGGCTCGGTCTCTCCTTTGAGCAGTGCCACCGGATCGGCGAGGTCACGGTAAAATACCTGATGATGCCTGATCATTACGGCGAGTCCGGGGACGCCTAGTGCCGCAGCACCCAATCGACCGAGGCGATAGGTTCCATCGCGTTTTCGAACCAAAAGTCCGACAGCGGCGGCGGATTGGCAAAGAACTTCCATGCGCTGAACCGGCAGGTCTGCATGGTTTGCGAGGTCCACGACGCCTCTGGCGCGATGGCGTAGCGCTTCGAGGATCTCCAGCTCAACGCAAGCGAGGAGGGTTTGCGTATACACAAACCCAGCCATCAGATCGAAGAGCGCGGCAGAATCCTGACGCACGAACGGGCGCGTTAGCCGAAATCCTGCAGCCCAGTTCTGAAAGTCCGGGGACGCGATCTTGGCCAGCCGCCATTGCTGGATCTGGTCCAACACTCCGCGCCAAGACCAACCGGGCCGAGAAAATCCGATATCGGTCATGCGACCGGCCCGTCAGACGGTGACGGGGTGGAATGCCATTGGCGTCAAGCGCTCTGCCTGCTTGCGGACCAGTGCACAGAGTTGCGCCTCGCCCGGGCACGCAGGAATTGATGTGATGGCTGCCGAAAGCGAATCGTTCAGCTTCTGCGCAGCGCCCTTAATGCCGAATTCGGTCACAGCATTTGGCCGATCATGAACGGTATCCTGGCCAGCAGGCTTTCCGAGTTCCTCTTCATCCAAGAGCGCGTCGCGCAGGTCGTCGGCGACTTGATAAGCCTCGCCGATGCGCGCGCCGAGTTCTTCCCATTCATGCGGGTCGGCACCGGCGGCAACCGCACCCATACGGGTCGCGGCCGTAAACAGGGCTCCGGTCTTTGCGCGGTGATAGGCGTCCAGATTGACGTTGGCCTCGCTTTCCCAGGCCTGTCCCGCGCAAATACCGTCGGGAGAGCCGGAACTTGTGGCAAGCGTCTGGATCAGACCCGCAGCACGCGCGCAATCGTCGGCGGCTTGCAGCGCGATGGTTTCGAAAGCCAGGATGATCAATGTGTCGCCAGCCAGCACGGCGATCTCTTCGCCAAAGGCCTTGTGGACCGAGGGTTTGCCGCGTCGGATGTCCGCGTCATCGAAGCATGGCAGATCATCGTGCACCAGCGATGCGCAGTGGATCAGTTCAAGGGCCGTCGCTCCGGCGGCGCTGAGCCTCGGTTTATCATCGCCACAGGCCAGGGCGACCGACATGCAGAGCATCGGTCGAACGCGTGCGCCACCCGGAAGCACTGCATATTCCAAAGCCGATGCCAGCTTCGGAGGCGCCGGACGCCTTTGAGCCCGGTGGAGCGCACTGTTCACAGCAATCTCGATTCGATCCTGGGGTGTCATGCGGCCCTCCCTGAGGCAGGTTTCAGAGTGTCAGTTTTATCAGACACTTTATTCGACCATTAAAGTGGACACTTCCGCGACCTAATGTCAATATGAGTTTACAGATATGGGAGGCTCGATGCGGCGACAGGCATCAGACACCAAGATCCTGGTGATAGGTGCCGGGATCGGCGGTTTGGCGACGGCTTTGCGGCTGGCAGGCGCAGGCCATGCTGTTCAAGTCGTTGAGGCTACTGGCGGTCCTGGTGGCAAGTTGCGGACCGTACCGAGTGTCGCGGGTCCGGTGGACGCCGGCCCGACGGTCATGACTTTGCGGCCGGTTTTCGAATCTCTGTTTGCAAGCGTCGGTCTGAACCTGTCCGACTACGTTACCACCGTGGCTGAGCCGTTGTTGGCCCGGCACTGGTGGCCGGACGGATCGACGCTCGATCTCTTTGCGGACGCCGATTCCAGTGCGCAGGCTGTGCGCGACTTTGGAGGGGCGCGGGCGGAACAAGACTTTCGGGATTTTCACCGGAAGACTCGAAAGCTCTTTCAGGCATTCGAGAAACCAGTGATGCAATCCGCTCAGGTGGATATTGCGGGCATTCTGGCGGCTTGTTTGAAGAACCCGTCAATATTGCCGACATTGATGCCGGGACAGAGCCTTTCGCACTCGCTGGCGTCGTCGTTTGAGGACACGCGCCTTCAGCAGTTGTTCGCCCGGTATGCGACCTATGTCGGCGGCTCGCCTTTCCAGTCTCCCGCATTGCTATCGCTGATCTGGCAGGCCGAGTCCGGCGGCGTGTGGCGCGTCGATGGCGGAATGTCTGCGCTGGCCCGTGGGGTGGAGCGCGCAGCGAAGTCTCTGGGCGCAATCTTCGAATACGGCGCCCCAGTTGAACGCATTGTTTCCCGAGAATCGGGCTTTGAAATCGCGCTATCGGATGGAACGGCTCGCACCGCAGATCGCGTCGTCTTCAACGGTGATCCAGCAGCTTTGTATCGTGGGTTGCTCGGACCCGACATGACCTCAGCCGTGACGCGGCGCGGTGTCTCGCCCAGATCGCTCTCGGCCTATGTCTGGTCATTTGCGGCCCAGCCATCGGGCCGCGACCTCGCGCATCATAACGTCTTCTTCAACGAGGACTACCGGCGCGAATTCGACGCGATCGCTCGCGAGGAAATGCCCAAGGACGCGACCCTGTACATTTGTGCGCAGGACCGGGGAGACGGATTGAACCCACATGGCCCGGAGCGTTTCGAAATCATCATGAATGCTGCCCCTAAGACTGGGACCACAGATCGAGATCCAGAGGAGTACGAGGCATGTCTGACACGAGTGTTCACGGCTTTGTCCCGCCACGGGCTGGAGTTCGATACGCTGCCGGCGCGCAGTTGCCTGACGACGCCGAGCGACTTCGCGGCCCGGTTCCCCGGATCGGACGGATCCCTTTACGGGCGGAGCCCACATGGGACGATGGCAGCGTTTCACCGGCCGGGCGTGCGGTCGGCGATCCCGGGCCTCTATCTGGCGGGGGGCGGGGTCAATCCGGGTGCGGGATTGCCGATGGCTGCCACCTCCGGCAGGCTCGCGGCAGAGGAGATCTTGACGGACCTTGCTTCGATATCGCGGTCCCGCCGGACGGTTACGCATGGTGGTATGTCGATGGATTATCGGATGACGGCCGGTACGGCGTCTCGGTCATCGCCTTCATAGGGTCGGTTTTCTCGCCTTGGTATCGCTGGACCGGTCGTCGCAGACCGCACAACCATGTCTGCATCAACGTAGCACTTTATGGCCCTGGCGGTCGCTTCACGATGACCGAACGCGGAGAAGGCGCTTTGTCGCAAAGCGTCCACCGGTTTCAGGTGGGACCGTCTTCGCTGGAGTGGCGTGACGGAGCTTTGGTGATTGATGTCGACGAGTTGTCCAACCCGGTTGTCAGCCGGGTCTGCGGACAGATCCGTCTGACACCATCGAATGTGACCGATGTCGAAGTGCCTCTGACCTCTGATGGGGGTCATGTCTGGCGCCCATTTGCACCCACCGCGCGGATCGAGGTCGATCTGAACCGGTCACACTGGAACTGGTCTGGGCACGGCTATTTCGACGCGAACTTCGGCACCCGAGCGCTGGAGGCGGACTTCGATTATTGGACCTGGGGCCGCTTTCCGGTCGGGAACGAGACAATGGCACTCTATGACGTGGACCGGCGCGATGGTTCTCAGTTGAGCTTTGGTGTGCGCATCGACGGCCATGGCAGGGTCAGTGTGGTCGATTCGCTACCACCCAAGACGCGATTCCGGCGCAATCCATGGCTGGTGCGTCGTGAGATCCGGAGCGATGCCGGCTATCGTCCACGGGAAATCACGCCGATGCTGCACGCGCCGTTCTATGCACGCGCAGCCGTGCAGACAAAGATCGATGGGGTTGAGACTGTGGGCGTGCACGAGGCCTTGGATCTGCGGCGCTTCGCGTCGCCTTTGCTGAAGCCCATGCTGGCGGTACGGGTGCCACGCGTGCCGGATTGGGCAGCATTCGCCCGCCAGGATTAGTTGGGGTGAAGATCTAGGCTCCGAGAGCGATCGGCTCGACCTGAGGATTGCGCCGCCACATCGCGATGTTCAGTGCGGATGCGATCGTGCACCAGATCAGATATGGCACGAACAGCCATCCGGCGACCGGATCGAGTTGCCAGAACATCAGCATCGTTGCTGCAACTGCCAGCCAAAGGCCGACCACCACGATGATGGCTTGGCCGAAGCGCCGCAAGCCGAAGAAGACTGGGGTCCAAAGCGTGTTCAACGCAATCTGCAGCGCCCAAAGCGCCATCGGGAGACCGGATCCTTCCAGCGGTGCGATGCGGGCGGCAGCGACCGACATGGCAAGATAAAGCACCGTCCAGGCGACGGGAAACACCCAATTTGGCGGTGTCCAGGACGGACGATCGAGTGTGAGATACCACTTGCCGGGAGGGAAAGCCGCGCCGGTCGTCGCCGCTGCACCGCATGCAAGCAAGCAAATGCCGAAAACGACGATGTCCATCAGGACTGACCTGCCGAAAGCATGTTGCTTTCACCTGTGGCAGCACGTTCCCGTTCGCGCAGGCGCGCAAACGTCGACACAAGTGTTTCCGAGGCTGTTGCGCCCCAGGGTTTTGCATCACCATCGACGACGGCAGCCGCATCGACCAGGAAGGCGGTTTCGGCCAGCGGTGGTGCAAGCAGCACAGGAGAACGCGGCATGACCGTATCGGCCGCCGCAGCGCCGAGGGACACGAGCGCGAGGCCGAGTTTCTCGGTCAGGCCCGTATGCGCGCGCCGGGTCACCGAATCAAAGCCTGCCTTGCGGATATGCCGACCAATCCCGGCATAGATATACCGCGCTGCGTAGATGCCGGGGCGGCAACTGCGGGGCAGTTCCGAGATCCCGGCCTCCGAACGATAATAAAGCCGGTTCGCCTCGGCCAGTAAGCGTTTGGCCATTTTTGTAACTTCGATCCGAGGGCTCGGATCAGCGATGAATGCATCCACGTCTAAACCGGCTTCGTCGAACCAGTTTATAGGGAGATACAGCCGTCCGGCCTCGGCATCTTCACCGATGTCACGGGCGATGTTGGTCAGTTGCATCGCCACGCCAAGATCGCACGCGCGCGCCAGGGCGTTGGGTTCGCGCACACCCATCAAGACAGACATCATGGCGCCCACGGCGGACGCGACCCGCGCCGAGTATGCCCTTACATCGGATAACGTTCGATAGCGAAACTCCATCGCATCCCAATGGAGCCCTTCGAGCAGAGCTTCCGGCAGGGCGCGCGGCATATCGACAGCTTCAACCATGCTCGCAAAGGCGCGCTCGATCGGATCGTTCTTCGGAGCTCCGGCATAGGCACGGTCCAGCCGATCCCGCAGTTCGTGTACTGCGGCGAGCTTGGCTTCAACCAGATCGACGGCGTCGTCTGCCACCCTGCAGAATGCGTAGAGGACAAGTGCGGGGTCGCGGACGCGGGCCGGTAGCAGCTTGGACGCCGCATAGAATGACTTCGAGCCGTGTTTGATAGCTTCCCGGCAATGTGCGAGATCCGCTTCCTGCATCATCTCACGGTCTCCGCATCTGGGACGAGTTTTGCGAGCACCTCGGCCGAGGCGACAACCCCGGGCAGTCCGGCTCCAGGATGAGTTCCCGCACCCGTCAGATAGAGGCCCGGGACCTCCTCGGAGACGTTATGCGGCCGGAACCACGCCGATTGCAGAATGCGCGGTTCGATCGAGAAGCCGCACCCGTGCGGGCTGAGATAGCGTTCACCAAAGTCGGGCGGGGTCATCACATGGCTTGCGGTCACGCGGTCACCAAGACCCGGAAGCAGGCTGCGCTCGAGGAAGTCCTGCACCTTCTGCCGGTAGGGTTCGGCTTGCGCCTGCCAATCAACGGAATTCTCGAAGCCTAAATGGGGAACGGGCGACAATGCATAGAAGCTGTCGTCGCCATCCGGTGCAGCGGTGGGGTCGGTGACCGAGGGGCGGTGGACGTAAAGACTCATGTCATCGGCCAAATGGCCATTCTGGAAGATGTCTTGCACAAGACCCTGATAGCGTGGTCCGTTCAGGATGGTGTGATGTCCGACATCGCTCCACATATCGCGGGTTCCGCGCGTGCCGAAATACCAGATGAACAGTCCCATCGACCATCGCGTGCGATGAAGACGGGCGTCGGTCCATCGCCGGCGCTTATGACTTCTGAGCAATCGTGTGTATGTGTGGCCAGCATCGGCATTCGACACCACGACGTCGGCATCCAGCCGTTGCCCCGCGAGCGTCCGGATGCCCTTGGCGCGCCCTTGTTCCACAATGATCTCGTCAACCTCGACACCTTGGGAGAGTGTCCCGCCCTTGCGCTTGATGACGTTTGCCATGCCGTCGGCGAGCGCCTGGGCGCCGCCCATCGCGTAGTGAACGCCGAACTGGCTCTCAAGATGGTGCACCAGAGCGTACATTGACGTGACGTGGAAGGGGTCACCGCCGATGAACAGGGGATGGAACGACAACGCCATCCTTAGCCGCGGGTCTCGTACCTTGCGTGCGACATGGGCGTGGATCGAGCGATCAGCCCGGTACCACGCAAAGATGTGCAGCACGCGCGCGAGGTCGAGGAACCGGTTCATCGGGCGTCGTCCGAGGTTTTCGAACCCAAAGTGATACCTTCGCTCGGCGGCTCGGATCAGCCAGTCGTATCCTGCCAGATCGTCCGGTGCGAGTTTGGCGATTTCAGCGCGGGTCTTCTCAGGATCGGCATGGGCGCGCAAAGACGAACCGTCCTGCCAACGAATCTCGTAGAACGGATCCATGGCGTGCAGGGTGACGTCTTTGTCGAAGTCTTCGCCCGCTGCGGCCCAAAGCTCGCGAAAGACTTGGGGAGCGGTGACGATGGTCGGACCCAGATCGAACCGATAGCCATCTCGCACGATTGCAGTTCCGCGTCCGCCCGGCGTTTCGAGCCGGTCGAGAACGTGAACGTTGTAGCCTTTCGCCGACAATCGAATCGCAGACGCCAGGCCACCAAATCCTGCGCCGATGACAATGGCACGAGGACGCGGGTCGTCCGTGGCTGCTGTGAGGTCTGGTTCGACACGTGTAAGCATATCACGACGGTAGCAGTGTCTATCTAGATTGACAACTCTCCGCTGGCGCGTGACATTGTGATTGACAGGATCCGACGATGACGAACGACGCGCAGATCACCAGCCTATCGGTCTTCCGTTTTGACGGGCTTGGCGGCCGTGCCTGGGCGTTCTCTCAGATGCTTCTGGCACGCCGCGCCATGGCGCGTTTGCCGGAAGTCGGATTCTGGAAGCTTTTTGGATCAGGGACCGGCGAGGGCTTCACACCTGTCCCGAACACCGCCGTTTATGGCGTTCTGGCCACTTGGCCGTCGCGCAAGGCGGCAGAGATTGGGCTTCGGGCCGCTGTGTTCCAACGCTACCGAAACCATGCGGCCGAGAACTGGACGATCATGATGCGCACGACTGCGTCCCGCGGGCGATGGGATGGAAAGGCGCCTTTCGAAGCGTCGGGTATGTCAAACGGTCCTTTGGCTGCGTTGACCCGCGCGACGTTGCGGCCTCGTACAATGATGAAGTTCTGGCAGCGCGTGCCGTCGATTTCGGCAGCCATAGGCACTGACACGAACGTGGCGTTCAAGATTGGTTTGGGCGAGGTTCCCTGGCTGCATCAGGTCACGTTCTCGATCTGGCCAGATCCGAGTTCGATGGCGGAGTTTGCACGCCGCGATGGTCCGCATGCCCGCGCGATCCAAGCGGTTCGCAAGGGGCAATGGTTCGCCGAAGAACTCTATGCCCGCTTCGATATTGTCGGGTCGTCGGGATCGTGGAATGGTGGCGACCCGTTGAAGACACTCAAGAGGCCAGAGCCCGCATGAGCAAACCGTTTCCGTTCTCGGCCATTGTGGGTCAGGACGAGATGAAGCACGCGCTGATGATTGCAGCGGTTGATCCTTCGGTGGGCGGTGTCCTCGTCTTCGGGGATCGCGGGACCGGTAAGTCTACGGCGGTGCGTGCGTTGGCGGGTCTTTTGCCGCCGATCTCCGTGCGTCCAGACTGCCCGTACAACTCGGCGCCCGGCGACGTGGTTCCCGGGCGGAACCCCGACATCAAGGAGGCGAAGACTGTCAAGGTTCCGACGCCCGTCGTCGACTTGCCGCTGGGTGCGACCGAGGACCGGGTGGTTGGAACGCTCGATCTGGAACGTGCGCTTTCGACCGGCGAGAAACGCTTCGAGCCCGGCTTGCTCGCCCGTGCGAACCGCGGGTTTCTCTATATCGACGAAGTCAATTTGCTCGAGGATCATCTTGTTGATCTGCTGCTCGATGTCGCCGCTTCGGGTGAGAACGTGGTCGAACGCGAAGGTTTGTCTGTGCGCCATCCAGCGCGGTTCGTTCTGGTCGGCTCAGGCAATCCGGAGGAAGGGGAACTTCGACCGCAATTGTTGGACCGCTTCGGGTTGTCGGTCGAAATCGGCTCACCAACCGAGATTTCCGATCGGGTAGAGGTGATCAAACGCCGCGATACTTTCGAGCGGGATCGCGAGACATTCCTGGAGGCTTGGGCGGCACAGGAAGATAAAGCGCAGAAGCGGATCGTCTCCGCGCGCAAAGCGTTGCCCAAGGTTGAGACCCCGGATGAGGTGATCGAGGCCGCCGCGAGACTGTGCCAGGCCGTGGGCTCGGACGGATTGCGCGGAGAGTTGACGCTTATTCGGACGGCGCGCGCTTCGGCTGCCTTGAGTCGACGCAAGAAAGTCAAAGTCGAGGATATTGCCCAGGTCGCAGCACCTGCGTTACGGCACCGCCTGCGCCGAGATCCGCTTGATGAGACCGGTTCGACCGCGCGAATTGCCCGAGCGGTCTCCGAGACCTTGGGGTAGTGGCTGCGCCTGGCGATCGATGGGCTCTGGCCAATGCCGCTGTGGCGGCGCTCGCCGTTGATCCGAACGGGCTGTATGGCATCACTGTGCGCGACCGACCCGGCCCGGTTCGAGATGCCTTAATCGCCTGCCTGACCGAGTTGCTAGATCTTCCAGTTGCGCGTTTGCCGGGTGGAATGGACGCAAGCGCACTGACATCCGGAACAGACTTGGTCGAAACGATCCGCACTGGCCGTCGGATCGAACGGGGCGGGTTGCTCACTCGTCAGCGAGAGACCCTGATGCTCGTGCCCATGTCGGAACGCATGGACGCAGGGGTCGCTGCGCAGATCGCAAGTTCGATCGATGAGGCGAAAGCCCCGGTCCTTATCTTGCTGGACGAAGGCGTGGAACCAGACGAGAGCGCTCCACCCGCTGTTACAGATCGATTGGCCATGACTCTGGCGCTAGAGGGCGTGTCACGGTTGGAGACCGGCGGCGTGTTTTACTCTCGTGACGATGTTCGAAGGGCTCGGGACCGGTATGACCAAGGGATCGCGGATGGCAATGCACCAGAGGTGATCCTCAGCCTCGCCTCGGCGATGGGAATCGGATCGCTGCGGGCGCCGTTGTTGGCCCTGCGTCTTGCTCGGGTTCTTACCGCTCTGGACGGTGCACAGGAAATCGGTGAACCACAGATCATTACAGCGACGGCGCTTTGTCTCGCCCCGCGCGCGGTGACGCTGCCTTCCGCCGAGGACGCGCCGGAGGATGCGCCGCCGCCTCCTGAACCGGATGACAGCGGGCAAGCCAAGTCCACCGAGGAAGGCCAGATCGAAGACAAGGTGCTTGACGCCGTGGCAGCGTTACTCCCCGAACTCGGTCTTTTGGCGGGTCAGGCGCGCGGGCAATCGCGTGCGCGCGGCGCCGGTGATCGGCAACGTTCCGCGACGCATGGTCGACCGGCGCGGTCCCGAACGGGGAAACCTGAAGGCAGGCGTCTGGATGTCTTCGCCACTCTGCTTGCGGCGGCGCCTTGGCAGACCGTACGGCAGCGCACGGGATCGCCGCGCGATGGCTTGATCGTCCATACGGATGACTTTCGCATCAAACAGTACGAGCGACCTTCCGAGAGTGTTTTGATCTTCCTCGTTGATGCCTCTGGATCTCAGGCGGCGGCACGGATGGCCGAGGCCAAGGGTGCTGTCGAACTCATGCTGTCGGAAGCTTACCGCCGCCGCGAGAAGGTTGCATTGATCTCGTTTCGTGGGCGCGGTGCGGAACTGTTACTACCTCCGACGCGGTCGTTGTTGCAGGCCAAACGCAGACTTGCCGTCTTGCCAGGCGGCGGGCCAACGCCGCTCGCCACTGCGCTGGTCGCTGGGCGAGAGCTTGCCACGAAGATCCGGCGCGGTGGTGCTACGCCCTATTTGGTGCTGCTTACGGATGGACGCGGCAACATCGGACTGGACGGCGAACCGGGCCGCAAGCAGGCAGCCGAGGACGCCACTAATGCTGCGCGCGCAATCGCGGCAGAAGGACTGACGACGGTTCTGATCGATACCGCGAATCGCCCGCAGCAAGATGCGAAGGACCTCGCTAAGGCGATGGAGGCTAAGTACCTGCCGCTTCCGCGCGCTGACGCCAAAGCGATCAGCAAGATGGTCCGGTCTTCGGTCGAGCAATGAGGGCGACAGTTCATCCCGAGTGGGAGCGGTTGGGGCAGGACTGGCCGAACCGGCAGGCGAGCCACTTCGTCGAAGCCGGTCGTATCCGGTGGCACTATCAGCGGATGGGATCGGGCCCGGTTTTGCTTTTGCTGCACGGGGCAGGAGCCGCGACTCACAGTTGGCGCGATCTGATGCCAAAGCTGTCGCAGTGGTTCGACGTGATCGCGCCCGATCTTCCTGGTCACGGCTTCACGCGGATCCAGTCGCGCAAGCAGTGTTCGCTGCCCGAGATGGCTGATGGTGTTCACGCGTTACTGGGTGCTTTGCAAGCGAGCCCGGCGCTTCTGGTCGGTCATTCGGCGGGTGCAGCGATCGCATTACAGATGGCTCTGAACGGGCAGGCGCATCCGCGCCTGATCATCGGGTTGAACCCGGCGCTGGCACCGTTTCGCGGCATGGCTGGTGCAGTTTTCCCGAGGCTCGCACGAGCGTTGGCCTTGAACCCCTTCGTGCCTTGGATGTTTTCAAGCTTTGCCAGCGCAGCAGGGCAGGTGCCCAGGCTGATCGAGACAACCGGTTCGGACATCGATCAGCGCGGGTTGGAATTCTACACAAGGATGATCACGCGATCCGAGCATGTCGATGGCGCATTGTCCATGATGGCGCTTTGGAACTTGGATCCGTTGCTGGACGCCCTGCCGTCGATCGACCTGCCAGTGCACCTGATCGTTGGGCAGGGGGATCGGACAGTTCCGACCGATGAGGCACCGGCGATCGCGCGGACCGCCCGCCAGATCAATGTTCGCGAAGTCGCAGCTTTGGGTCACTTGATGCACGAAGAGGATCCGGAGCTGTTCGCCGCGATGATCAAGGAACTCTATGCGACGACCGCGAACGCACCGTCGCTGTGATCAGATGCCGTCCTTGTCGAGCAAACCAAAGCGACGGAGCTTAACGTAAAGGCTCTGCCGGCTGAGACCAAGCATCTCGGCTGCGGACGCGCGATTGTTGCCGGTCTTCTTCAAGGCGGCCTCGATGCACATCTTTTCGATTTCATCGGTCGAAGCACGGACAAGGTCCTTCAGGGGAACCGAGCCGACAAGCTTCATCATGTCGGTCAAGGCTTCCTGGCTGCGTTCGGGTTTCCGCGCCGGGATCTGGTCGTACCGGCTGATATCGCGCATCACGAAACCAACCATTGGCCGCGGCTCAGAAAGCGCGGCCACCGAAATCTCAACCCGCGTTTCAGATCCGAAAGCCCCGGTGACGACGGAAGAAAAGGCGCGGAGGCGACCGTGCTCGCGCGCGTTCTCAATGATAATGTCGATCTCGACACCTGGCCGCCCGAGGAAGCGGGCAAGCGGTTCTCCGTCAATTTGCGCAGGCAGGGCGACCTCTGCCATGCCGAGAAAGGCGTCATTGCACCACTGAATCTCACCTTCTGCGCTGGTCAGGACCATCGCGTCAGGGATTCGCGCGACCATCCCGATCAGAAGGTCTTCGACGCCACCGGCCATAGCCCCTGCTTTTTCCCCGCGTGTGAGCGTGCAAAGCATCATCGTAGAGCTTGCGGCGCGAAAAATCGAAACGCTACACCCAACTTCTTCTCCAGTCAGGTCGAGCCGGCCGTTGAAGATGTCTGGTTGGCCGGTGGTGTTTACACTGTGCAGCGTCTCGCGCAGTGCGCGCTTCGCCTCGTCGGAGAACATATTTTCCAGCGCCTCGCCCTTAACTTCCGTTCGGTCCAATCCCAGGATTTGCGCGGCGGCTGAATTCACATCCTCGATTCGGCCACTGGACGCCTCTACCACCAGCAGGGCTTCGGAAGATGTTTGGAACAGAACCCGGTACTGGGTCTCGAGCTGACGCAGTCTGCTGTAGTCTTCGTCCAGTGCGCGTTGTGCTTCGATCAAACGGCTTTGGAGAGTCGCAATGGCGCGGATCTCATGACCCAGAAAAATCACCGAGTCGCCCGCACCCACAGCGCTGTATCGCACGGGAAACTCATCGATACCTTTAATCTTTTGATTGATTTCGCGCTGACGCCCTCCGTGATCAGGGCCATCGGCTTTCAGCATTTCCAGGATTTTGGGTCTGCTTTCTTCCGTGACGATGTCTGTCAGCAGCCTTCCGAACAGGATTTTTGGATCGAAACCGTCGTTCACGTCGACGTTCCAGATGAGATCAAGGATCACTCCATCCCGATCTGTGATGAACGAGATGTCCGACACCGAAGAGATCAAAGCTACGAAATTCTTCGGAAGCTCGATGTCGAGAATATCTTCCCGCAGGAAATGTGCGTTCATTGCCGACTCTCACGGCTATTTTTGCTGCTCATTGCTAAGCTCTACAACGGAATCAACCTGTCAGCATTCGAGTGCCGTAGTCAACATCGTATGACAGACAAATGGCGCGCTTGTCACGTCGGTGAAAGCCTCATCTACGCCAAGTTCATCAGCAATGTCTGGTTCGAGAGTGACGAGATGGCCTCCGAGAATGATCTTCGGGCGCGGCTGGATCTTGCGGAGCCGTACCACCAGAGCGCGTAGATCGGGGATCACGGCGCGGCATCCGGCAGACAGGCCGATCAGCGCGTAGCCGCCGGTGATCGCAATCTCGACGGTTCGATCAGGATCCGGCTTCATGTTCAGATCCACGATCCAGCCCGCGCGCCGAAAGAAGTCTGCCGCCATGGTCACGCCTAGGACGTGGGTATCTCCCGGAACCGGAGAGAACAGGGCTGACATTCCTGCCACCGGCCTCCGTGTTCGTATCGCGAAGTCGTCTCGCAACTGACGTTGCAGGCTGTGGAGCCGTGTCAAACCAAGTGTCACTTCGAGAAAACCGGTTTCGTCCGTGACCCATCGGTCGCCCAGTCGACGGGCGGCAGGCGCGATACAGCGCAGGCAAAGGGTGTCGAGTGTTCGCCCGCCCAATCGAAAGTTCTCGAACATCACGCGAAACTGGCTTGGGTCGTCCGACGTGAGTGCGTCGCAAAACTCATCGAGTTCTTCGTTCGTGAGCGCCTCGTCATCGCTCAGGCGCACGGCGCTGGTCGGGAGCTTTCGGCTCAGCCTGCTGACAAGTTCGCGGGTAACGCTCTCTAACGCATCGAACGAGACGGGGGGGCGGTCGTAAGTCACGGCGTCCCCGCCCGGTGCTCTCGGGTCGTATCCGCTGGAGGTTTCTTCGCCGTCCATGTCAATCCTTACTGCCGGGTTCGAACGATCTGCAATCAGTTCTGCACCAGCGGTTTGGGTGCGCATCGAGGCACCACATCAAATGAAGCACGAATCCCCATAGGCGTCAAACAGAAGTGACAGTCGCCGGCAGATTCGACTTGGAATGTCAATTTTTTGGTCCCGATCGCGCAGCTCAAACGGCGATAGCCTTGGAAAAACACGCAATCCGAGCATTTCTGCTGCCAGAGTCTCTTATGAGGCTTATCCGCGGAAGCTTCGGTTGACATTTGGGCGTAAGTTTTGATTGACACTTTTTCGCTCACGGCACTACTCTCGGTTCAAACAACACGATCAGGGAGAGACGACAGATGGCCGCGCAGGCTACAAATCTTCGCCATTCCAGATCGTTGTACACACCTGAACAGCGCCGTCGTCGCAATGAGACGCCCTGGACGATTGTACAGGGAGTTCTGGCGCCGCTGCAGTTCGCGGTGTTCCTGATCTCGCTCGTCCTCATCGTTCGGTTCCTCGTCACGGGCGACGGGCTTTGGCTGGCGACTGTGTCCGTCGTGCTGAAAACGCTCTTTCTCTACACAATCATGATCACGGGCGCGATCTGGGAAAAGGTCGTCTTCGGCCAGTATCTCCTGGCTCCTGCATTCTTCTGGGAGGACGTCTTTTCCTTCGTCGTCATAGCCTTGCACACGGCCTATCTTTGGGCGTTGCTGAACGGCTTGAGCGCCGAGACTCAGATGTGGATCGCGATCGCGGCCTATGCCGCTTATGTCGTCAACGCGACCCAGTTTCTACTCAAGCTTCGCGCCGCACGACTTGATGCAGGGAGGGTCCCGGCATGAACCGTCCGTTCAAGCCTGAAGGTTGCGCGCAAGCGCCGATCCTGAAGGAACGCGGTCAGAGGGAAGTCTTCTGTGGCCTGACGGGAATCATCTGGCTGCATCGAAAGATGCAGGATGCGTTCTTCCTGGTTGTCGGCTCGCGGACCTGCGCGCATCTTCTGCAATCCGCAGCAGGGGTCATGATCTTCGCCGAGCCGCGCTTTGGCACAGCGATCATGGAAGAGAAGGACCTCGCCGGGCTCACCGACGCGAATGACGAATTGGATCGAGAGGTCGAGCGTCTACTCGCGCGCCGCCCCGATATTCGTCAGTTGTTCCTTGTCGGCTCTTGCCCGTCCGAGGTCATCAAGCTCGATCTCTCGCGTGCTGCCGAACGCTTATCAGAACGGCACGCGCCGCATGTCCGCGTGCTGAACTACTCCGGCAGCGGTATTGAGACCACGTTCACCGAAGGCGAGGACGCCTGCCTTGCGGCCATGGTGCCGTCCCATCCAGAAACGGAAGCCTCTCAACTGTTGATTGTCGGTGCGCTGCCGGATGTGGTCGAGGATCAGTTCTTGAGGTTGTTCCGGGATCTCGGGATCGAATCCGTGCACTGTCTGCCGGCGCGACGTCGCGACGGGACACCAGGGATTGGGGCCAACACGCGGTATCTGCTTGCGCAGCCCTTCCTGAACGAAACGGCGAAAGCACTTGACCGCCGCGGCGCGCAGAGGATTGCGGCGCCCTTCCCGTTCGGGGAGGAGGGGACAACCGAGTGGCTGCATGCCGCCTCACAGGCGTTCGGTGTTTCGGACAGCCGTTTCGCGTCCGTCACCGATGCACCCCGCGCCCGGGCGCGCGCCGCGGTTGCGCGTGTGGCCGAAACCCTGAACGACAAATCGATTTTCTTCTTCCCGGACAGCCAGCTTGAAATTCCTTTGGCGCGCTTCCTGGCGCGGGAGTGCGGAATGAGGCCCGTCGAGGTCGGGGCGCCCTACATCCACGGCGAGATCATGGCGCCCGACCTGGGGCTGCTGCCGATTGGGCCGGTTTTGTCCGAGGGCCAGGACGTCGACCTGCAACTGGATCGGTGCCGGGCGCAGAGACCTGATTTAACCGTCTGCGGCTTGGGTCTCGCCAATCCGCTCGAGGCCGAAGGTCTGCGGACGAAGTGGGCCATCGAACTCGTGTTCTCGCCCGTGCACGGATACGAGCAGGCGGCCGATCTCGCCGAGCTGTTCGCGCGTCCCCTGCGTCGCACCGAAAGGCTGGCGGTATGAAACTGAGCATTTGGACATACGAAGGCCCGCCGCATGTCGGGGCGATGCGTATCGCGACGGCGATGAAGGGGTTGCATTACGTTCTGCATGCGCCGCAAGGCGACACCTACGCCGATCTACTCTTCACGATGATCGAGCGCCGGGACCATCGCCCACCGGTCACCTACACGACTTTTCAGGCGCGCGATCTGGGATCGGATACAGCGACGATCTTCAAGGATGCATGCCGCGAGGCATATGAGCGCTTCAAACCGCAGGCGTTGATCGTCGGGGCTTCCTGCACGGCCGAGTTGATTCAGGACGATCCCGGGGGATTGGCGGCGGCACTCGATCTGTCGGTTCCTGTCATTCCGCTGGAGTTGCCGTCTTATCAGCGCAAGGAGAACTGGGGTGCGGGAGAGACCTTCTACCAGATTGTCCGCCACCTGGCCGGACCGATGGAGCGCACGCCCGAGCTTAGCTGCAATATTCTAGGTCCTACCGCGCTGGGCTTTCGCAATCGCGACGACGTTACCGAGATCACTCGGATCCTCGAAGCTCTCGGTATCTCGGTGAATGTCTGCGCTCCACTGGGAGCCGAGCCCAAGGACATTGCCCGGTTGGCGGCGGCGCACTTCAATGTCGTTCTTTATCCCGAGATCGCTGACGATGCGGCGCGGTGGCTCGAGAGAACCTATGGACAGCCCAGAACCAAAATAGTGCCGATGGGCGTTGGTGCGACCCGCGATTTTGTCGCCGAGATCAGCACGATCGTCGGGCGGACGGTTCTAACCGACGAGAGCGGTTTGCGTCTGCCTTGGTGGTCGCGGTCGGTGGATTCGACCTATCTGACGGGCAAGCGGGTCTTCATCTTTGGGGATGCAACGCATGCCGTCGCGGCCGCCCGAATCTCGGCACAGGAGATGGGCTTCGAGGTTGTCGGGCTTGGCTGCTACAACCGCGAGTTTGCGCGAGATCTTCGCACTGCCGCCAAAGAGTACGGCGTCGAGCCTCTCATCACGGACGACTACCTTGTGGTTGAGGAGGCGATCGCAGCCGCGCAGCCCGAGATGATCCTGGGCACCCAGATGGAACGCCACATGGGCAAGCGTCTTGGTGTCCCGTGTGCGGTGATCTCCGCGCCTGTCCATGTACAAGACTACCCGGCGCGGTACTCGCCCGTCATGGGTTGGGAAGGCGCAAACGTCCTGTTCGATACGCTGATCCATCCGCTTGTGATGGGTCTGGAAGAACACCTGCTGACGATGTTCCGCGATGACTTCGAGTTCCACGACCATGCCGGGCCGTCGCATCTGGGCGGTCATGCGCCAACGTCTCAGCACGAACCGGTCCCGGTGGAGCAACAAGCCGTCAACGCAGCAAACACCGCGGCGGCGAACGTCGAAGGCGCCCCGAGCTGGCACCCGGATGCCGAGAAGGAGCTGCGCAAGATCCCGTTCTTCGTACGGGGTAAGGCCCGGCGCAACACAGAGAAATTCGCGGCAGAGCAAGGCCGTGCTGTCATCGATGTCGAGACGCTTTACGATGCCAAAGCGCACTTTGCCCGCTGACGCGCCACCCGTGCGGGTGGTGATCGTCACGCTCGACAGCCATCTGGCTGCTCCGATCGAGCGTGCGCGCAAGGAACTGCAACGCGACATACCTGGCCTTCAACTCGACCTGCATGCGGCGGCAGAGTGGTCGTCGGATCCTGCGGCGCTTGAGAGGTGCCAGGCAGATGTAGCCCAGGCCAACATCATCATCGCGACCATGCTGTTTCTGGACGAACATATCCGCGCGATCCTGCCGGATCTGGAAGCGCGTGCGCCGCATTGCGACGCGTTCGTCGGTTGCATGGCTGCGGGCGAGGTGATCCGGCTCACTCGGCTGGGTCGCTTCAACATGGGTGCGAAGGAGTCGGCTGCGATCGCGCTGCTGAAGCGTTTGCGAGGCTCGGGCAAAAAGAAAGTCTCGTCTGGCGCGCACCAGATGCGGATGCTGAAGCGGATCCCCAAGATCCTCCGCTTTATTCCCGGGACCGCTCAGGACGTGCGCGCGTATTTCCTGTCCATGCAGTACTGGATGGCGGGATCCGACGACAACATCTCTGCACTGGTTCGTTTCCTGCTGGATCGGTATGCGGCGGGGCCGCGCGAAGACTTGCGAGGCCATCTGAGCGCGCCAGCACCTGTCGAGTATCCGGAAGTTGGGCTCTACCATCCGGATCTGGGTGGACGCCGGGTGACGGATCGGCTGGATGATCTGCCCGGCTCAGGGACGACCGGCACAGTCGGCGTGCTGTTGATGCGAGCCTATGTGCTGGCAGGCGACACGGCACATTATGATGGCGTGATACGCGAGCTCGAGGCACGCGGTCTGCGGGTGATCCCGATCTTCGCGGCCGGACTAGACGCTCGCCCGGCGATCGATGCTTTTTTGCGCGATCGCGGGGAGCCGCAGATCGACGCCTTGCTGAGCTTGACTGGGTTCTCGCTGGTTGGTGGACCGGCCTACAACGACACCAAGGCTGCGGAGCAAGCGCTCGCCGAGCTTGATGTTCCATACGTTGCCGCCCACGCCTTGGAGTTCCAGACGCTGCAGGAATGGCGCAGCGGCGGGCGTGGCCTTTCGCCGATCGAGGCGACGATGATGGTCGCAATCCCCGAAATCGACGGTGCCACAGGCCCGATGGTCTACGGTGGTCGCACGAACGGCGGCCGCTCAATGCAGTCGGATGCCGAGCGCGCAGGACGGCTGGCGGACCGCATCAGCCGTCTTGTCTCCCTGCGGAAAACGGCGATCCAGAATCGTAAGGTTGCGGTAGTCCTGTATGGATTCCCGCCGAATGCCGGGGCCGTGGGCACGGCAGCGCACCTGGGTGTGTTCGAATCGCTCCACAACACTCTGAACGCCATGGCGGCCGAAGGCTATGATGTCGAAGTGCCCGAGACGGTCGATGATCTGCGCCGCGCGATCCTGAAGGGGAATGCCGAGGTTCACGGTCAGCAAGCCAATGTGGCGGCGCGCGTCACGGCGGACGAGATCGTGGCGCGCGATCCTTATCTTTCAGAGGTCGAAGCCGCCTGGGGACCGGTGCCTGGCAAGCACCAGACAGATGGCCGTGATGTTTTTGTCTTGGGCGCGCACTTCGGCAAGGTTTTCGTCGGTGTGCAACCTGCCTTCGGCTACGAGGGCGATCCGATGCGCCTTCTCTTCGAGAAAGGCTTCGCGCCAACGCATGCGTTCTGCGCGTTCTACCGCTGGATGCGCGAAGACTTCGGTGCCGATGTGGCTCTGCACTTTGGAATGCACGGTGCAATGGAGTTCATGCCGGGCAAGCAGGTCGGCATGGGGCCGGAGTGCTGGCCTGACCGACTCATCGGCGACCTGCCTAACGTCTATCTCTATGCGATGAACAACCCGTCCGAGGGAGCACTTGCCAAACGCCGCGGCGCCGCGACGATTGTAACCCATCTGACGCCCCCCGTGGCGAAGGCTGGGCTCTACAAGGGTCTTGTCGAGTTGAAGGCCTCGCTCGAGCGTTGGCGCACCGGGGATCCTGCCGCGCCCGAACGGAGCGAACTGCAGGAGATGATCCGTGCGCAAGCCGGGGAACTTGACTTGGCGTGCGACGATATCGATGCGCTTTGGGTCGAGTTGCTCGAATACGAGCAGTCCTTGATCCCACATGGCCTCCACGTCGTCGGACGAACGCCGGATGACGACGTTCGTGCCGATCTGCTGGCAACAATGGCCGAAGCGTTGCCGGACCATGACTTGACCGAGGCCGATCGCCATCTGCAAACGGATACCGAAACACCGGCAATCCTGCATGCGTTGAGCGGTGGTTTCATCCGACCGGTGCCGGGCGCTGATTTGATCCGCGCCCCGCACGCTTTGCCGACCGGGCGCAACATTCATTCCTTTGATCCGTTCCGCATGCCATCGACCTTTGCGCTGGAAGACGGTGCCCGCCAGGCAGAGCGGTTGCTGCAACGCCATCTGGCCGAGGGACACTCTCTACCAAGATCCGTCGCACTGGTGCTGTGGGGTTCGGACAATCTGAAGACCGAGGGCGGGCCGATTGCCCAGGCCATGGCGCTGATGGGCGCGCGCCCAAGATTCGACAGCTATGGCCGCTTGTGTGGCGCCGAGCTTATCCCGTTGGAGGAACTCCGACGCCCGCGCATCGATGTGGTGATGACGCTGTCCGGGATTTTCCGTGACCTGCTTCCACTTCAGACGAAGATGCTCGCCGAAGCTGCTTGGTTGGCCGCCATCGCGGATGAACCGGCCGAGATGAACCACGTCAGGGCGCATACGCTAGCGCATGCTGACGCAAAGGAAATGGACTTTGATACAGCAGCGCTGCGGGTCTTCTCGAATGCTGACGGCGCATACGGCTCCAACGTCAATCACATGGTCGACGCGGGCGCCTGGGACGACGAGGACGAACTGGCCGACACATTCCAGAAGCGCAAATGCTTCGCCTATGGACGCGACGGGCGACCCGCCGCGCAACCGGAGCTGATGAACGCAGTTCTGGCCGATGTCGATCTCGCCTATCAGAACCTTGAATCGGTCGAACTGGGTGTGACCACGATTGACCACTACTTCGATACGCTCGGCGGTATCTCTCGTGCCGTGCGGCGTGCGCGCGGTGGCGAAGATGCCCCTGTCTATATCTCAGACCAGACGCGCAGCGATGGCAAGGTTCGTACCCTGTCCGAACAGGTCGCGCTCGAAACCCGCACCCGGACACTGAACCCGAAATGGTACGAGGGCATGTTGAACCATGGCCACGAGGGCGTGCGCCAGATCGAGGCGCATGTGACCAATTCGGTCGGTTGGTCGGCGACCACGGGTCAAGTCGACCCCTGGGTCTATCAGCGCATGACCGAGACGTTCCTGCTGGATCCCGAAATGCGGCGCCGCCTGGGCGATCTGAACCCTCAGGCAAGCGCGCGTTTGGCCAACCGGCTGATCGAAGCGCAGGAGCGTGACTACTGGAGCCCCGACGACGAGACGTTGGCTGCGATGCGCGCGGCGGGCGACGAACTGGAAGACCGGCTCGAGGGTATCCCCCTCGCAGCGGAATAGGAGGCGCGCATGAGCCCGCTCGACAACAAAGACCTGATGCGGAAGGCTGCTGGCATCCCAAGCCTGCGTGGCGCGGATGGCGAAGGCTCGGTCCAGGTCCATCTGGACCCGACGATGCAGATCGAAACCGCAAAAGTCTTCTCGGTTTACGGGAAGGGTGGCATCGGCAAGTCAACGACGTCGTCCAATCTGTCTGCCGCGTTCTCGAAACTCGGCAAGCGGGTGCTGCAGATCGGTTGTGATCCGAAACATGATTCCACGTTTACGCTGACGAAGTCGTTGGTCCCCACCGTGATCGATACTCTGAAGGAAGTCGACTTCCATGCCGAGGAGTTGCGCCCGGAGGATTTCGTCTTTGAGGGGTACAACGGTGTCATGTGCGTCGAGGCCGGAGGCCCTCCGGCGGGCACTGGTTGTGGCGGGTACGTCGTCGGTCAGACGGTGAAGCTCCTCAAAGAGCATCACCTGCTGGAAGAGACCGATATTGTGATCTTCGATGTCCTGGGCGACGTGGTCTGTGGTGGATTTGCGGCCCCGTTGCAACATGCCGATCGCGCGGTCGTCGTAACCGCCAACGACTTTGATTCGATCTATGCGATGAACCGGATCATCGCGGCTGTGCAAGCCAAGTCGAAGAACTACCCTGTGCGCCTGGCAGGATGCATTGCCAACCGCTCCCGCGACACCGATCAAGTCGACAAATACTGCAATACAGTTGGCTTCAAGCGCATCGCCCATATGCCCGATATCGATGCGATCCGGCGCAGCCGTCTCAAGAAATGCACGGTTTTCGAGATGCCGGACGAAGAGGACATCGTCCACGTCCAGAAGGAGTACGTGCGGCTGGCCGAGACACTTTGGGCGGGGACCGAGCCTTTGGCGCCCGCCCCGATGGAAGATCGCGATATCTTCGAACTGCTGGGGTTTGACTGATGACTGACACGTATTCCCATACGCGCGGTCGGCTCGAAGAATACTTCGATCGTACGGCTGCCGAGACCTGGGAACGCCTGACTTCTGACGCCCCGGTGTCGAAGATACGCCAGACTGTGCGCGCGGGCCGCGACCGTATGCGGGCGGCTTTGCTCTATCGGTTGCCTAAATCGCTGTATGGTTGCCGGGTTTTGGATGCTGGCTGCGGCGCAGGTCAGATGTCGATTGAACTCGCAAAACGCGGTGCCGAGGTTGTGGCTGTCGACATCTCGTCCAGTCTGCTCGATGTAGCTGCCGAGCGGACTCCCGATGAGTTGACGTCACGCATCGAGTATCGTGTCGGAGACATGCTGGACGATGCGCTCGGTCACTTTGACCATGTCGTCGCGATGGACAGCCTGATCCATTACGCTCCAGACGATGTCGTGACTGCCCTGGCGCGTCTTGCGCATCGATCACGGCATTCAATCAACTTCACCTTGGCACCGAGCACGCCGTTGCTGAACGTCATGCACATGACCGGCAAACTGTTCCCACGTTCGGACCGCTCGCCCGCCATTCATCCGGTCGCGGAACGCAAGCTGAGACGCTTGTGCGTATCCGAACCGGCTTTCGCCCGTTGGCGGATGCCGGCGAGCGAGCGGATCAAGTCCGGTTTCTACATCAGCCAGGCGATGAGGCTGGTTCGGTGATCATCTCGCGGCAGTTCATAAAGCAGCTTTCGCTGCGTTATCTGCCCTTTGCGGACGCAGGCAGCGAGGGCTTTCCGCTGTCGCAGATCTTGCGCCTCTCACTGTTCCAGGTCTCGTGCGGCATGGCGACGGTTATGCTGCTTGGCACGCTGAACCGCGTGATGATCGTCGAGCTTGGCGTGCCTGCCTTCATGGTCGCGGTCATGGTCGCGCTGCCAGTGTTGATCGCCCCGTTCCGGGCTCTGCTGGGTTTCCGATCCGACACCTATCGTTCGGCTATTGGCTGGAAACGGGTGCCGTACATCTGGTTCGGCTCATTGTGGCAGATGGGCGGCCTCGCGGTGATGCCATTTGCCATTCTTGTGCTGTCGGGAGATCAAAGCGTCGGTCCAGTGTGGGCAGGCGAGGCTCTGGCAGCGGCTGCCTTCCTGATGACCGGTCTAGGCTTGCACATGACGCAGACGGCAGGCTTGGCTTTGGCCTCGGACCTCTCTGATGACGAGACCCGTCCAAGGGTGGTTGCGCTGCTCTATGTGATGTTCCTCGTCGGTATGGTCGTCGCCGCCATGATCATCGGTGCCTTGCTCGCTGACTTCTCTAAGCTTCGGCTTATCCAGGTCGTCCAGGGTACAGCTCTCGCGACCTTGCTGCTGAACCTCGTCGCGCTGTGGAAACAGGAACGCGTGCGCCCGATGTCGAAGGCCGAACGTTCGGCTCCTCGACCTAGTTTTGGAGACGCTTGGAGAGATCTGAAGGCCGGCGGTCCCGCTGGGCGCCTGCTGATGGTGGTCTTTCTCGGTACCATGGCGTTCCAGATGCAGGATGTTCTGCTCGAGCCCTATGGAGGTGAGATCCTTGGCCTGTCCGTATCGGCGACGACGCTGCTAACCGCGATCTGGGCTGCGGGATCGTTGATCGGCTTCGCGCTCGCCGCGCGATGGTTAGCGGCAGGCACCGGGCATCACTGGATTTCGGCCCGCGCCTTGCTGATCGGACTAGCTGCCTTCGTGTTCGTCATCCTCTCTGCCCCAATGATGGCGCCACCGCTGTTCTTTGCGGGTGCATTGCTGATCGGCGTCGGCGGCGGGCTGTTCGCAATTGCGACCCTGACAGCAGCGATGACCATGCCTGTCTCCGGCAGCGCCGGGCGTGGCCTGGCCCTGGGCGTTTGGGGCGCAGCGCAAGCGACGGCCGCTGGGATCGGGATCGCGGTTGGTGGCGGTATCAAGGACGCGGTGGGCGAAATCGCAGCTTCAGGCGCTTTGGGCAAAGCACTTTCGGGACCCGAGGTCGGCTACGCAACAGTTTACCATGCCGAATTGGTGCTGCTGTTCATCACGCTGATCGCGCTGGCTCCCCTGGTGCGGAGGGGTCGAACCCCGATTGAAACGACGACTGAAGCGAAGATCGGGTTGGCTGAGTTTCCAACCTGAGATCCTGTGAAGGAGACCGAAAATGGAATTCGACGATTACGGCACGATCATCGGCTACTTCGATTTCGCGCAGCTGTCGCTCTACCTGTTCTGGCTGTTCTTTGCCGGGTTGGTCATCTACCTGCAGCGTGAAAACATGCGCGAAGGTTATCCGCTCGAGAATGATGACGGCACGCCTGCGGGGAACGATGGACCTTTCCCGTTGCCGCGCCAGAAGACGTTCAAGTTGCCGCACAATCTGGGCGAGGTGAGCGTTCCGAACGACCATCCGGTCGATGATCGCCCGATTGCCCTTCAACAGATGCCGATGTCGGCGGGCTCGCCGTTCGAGCCGACAGGTGATCCGATGATGGACGGTGTCGGACCGGCCTCTTGGTGCATGCGGGCGGATGTGCCGGAATACGATGGCCACGGACATGCGAAGATCAAGCCGATGCGTCTTCTCGAGGATTTCTCGGTCGTGAGTTGGCGCGATTGCCGAGGGCTCCCGGTCGTATCTCATGACAAGCAGGTTATCGGTCGGATCTCGGATCTATGGGTCGACGTGCCGGAGCAACTGGTCCGCTATCTGGAGATCGAATTGAGTAACGACGGCGGCAAGCGTCTTGCGCCAATTCAGCTCGTCAAGATTACGTCGGACCGGGTGAAGGTGCATTCGCTGTATGCACAGCACTTCCCCAACATTCCTCAGACTGCGTCCGATGGCCAGGTTACCAAGCTCGAGGAGGAGAAGATCTGCGGTTACTGGTGTGGCGGCAAGCTTTACGCAACGCCTGAACGCCTTGAATCGCAACTCTGAGGCGCGACATGGACCACGACGATTTCCAACCGCCAGAGCCGATCGACGGTCTGCCCGAAGTGCCGCCGGAAGGTGAGCGTATCCTGTGGCAGGGAAAACCGGACTGGCTGGTGCTCGCCAACGAGGCATTCATGCTGCGTTGGGTCGCGATCTATTTCGTGATGCTGGCGGTCTGGCGCGGTCTCGCCGGGTGGCTGAACCACGACGTCGAACGCGGTGTCCTGTCGGCGGTCTGGTTGGTTGTGATCGGTGTTGTCGCCTGCGGCCTGATCGCCCTGTCGGCGTGGGTGCAGGCGCGGGCGACGGTCTACACAGTGACCAATCGCCGTATCGTCATGCGTATCGGGGCTGCACTGACCCTCGCGCTGAACCTGCCCTATCGCTGGATCGGCAAGGCGGATCTGCGGTTGCATCGTCAGGGAACGGGCACGATCACCTTCGATTTGTTGGGTGAGACACGCTTTTCCTACCTTGTGTGCTGGCCGCATGTGCGCCCCTGGCATGTCCAGAAAACCCAACCTGCGTTCCGTTGCATCCGTGACGCCGAACATGTCGCGGGATTGATCGCGGAACACGCCCGGACCGAGATTGCCGCAAGTGATGCACGCGCCCAGTCTGCCGCGATCCCTGCCGAATAGGAGTACGAAGTTCCATGTCCGCCCAAGCAACATCCGACGCTCACGACCGGGAACTGGTTCCGCGAATACTGCTGCGCGCGGTGGCGGCCTTGCTCGTTATCGTGTTGGCGATGGTGACGTGGGCGCGGGTGACGGGCATGCCCCCGACGGCGCTACCGCCCGAAGGCGAGATCGCAAAGGAGCGTACATTACACATCTTCGGAGATCTGACGGGGTCAGCGCGTGTTCTGGACACCAATGGTGTGATGATTGCGGACCTTGGTCCGAACGAGGGCGGCTTTATTGCAGGCGTCGCGCGCTCGCTGGCGATGAAGCGGCGACAGGCTGGTGTCGACATCGCGGCACCCGTGCGCCTGATCGGCTACGCCGACGGTCGGATTGCTCTGCGCGATGACTACACCGGATGGCGCGCCGAACTGATCGGCTTTGGTAAGGACAATACAGCAGCCTTCGCGAAGCTGCTGTCGGCGAAGTAATCGCGAGAGATGGAGGACTGAAGATGGGACTGTTCACGAGACGACGCGACACGGCACCCTGCACGGTCGAGATTTCGCACTGCTTTGAAAGCCTTCACGCGCATGTGCGCTTCAATGATGGATCGGTCGTCTACCCGGGTGACGAGGTTCAGGTCGAGGGCCCCGAGATCATGGCCCCGTTCGGTGAGATCGTCCGCGAGGATCGCACCGCCGTCATCACACGCGCATCTGGGCTTGAACGGCTCTGGACGCGTTTGACCGGCGACCTGGAAGTCATGGAACTCTGCGAATTCAGCTTCTCCGAGGAGGTGAAACTATGAACGCGCCCCGTATGCATACAGCCGATGCAACCACTGTTGAGGAAAGCCTTGCACTTCAGGAGGAACTCGCCAAGTTCGACAGCGAAGCCGCAACCGAACTGGCCATGCAGAACACCCTTCTGACGCCGCGCTTCTACACCACTGACTTCGACGCGCTGGATGCGCTTGATGTTGGACCGGTGCGGGCAGAGTGGGACGTGATGATGGCGCAGTTCGCCTCTGATCCGAACAAGGGACACTTCAAGAAGAACGAAGACTGGGACACCATCGATTGGGAGGGCATGGAGCCTGAACTGAAGATGGAGTTCATCGATTTCCTCATCAGTTCGTGCACCGCCGAGTTCTCGGGCTGTGTCCTTTACAAAGAGATGAAGCGGCGAGGTGCGAACGAAGAAGTCACCAAACTGTTCCAGTACATGGCGCGGGACGAGGCTCGTCATGCCGGGTTCATCAACGATGCCCTGCGCGAAGCGGGGATCGCTGTGAACCTCGGCTTTCTGACGCAGAAAAAGAAGTACACCTACTTCCGGCCTAAGTTCATCTACTACGCGACCTACCTGTCCGAGAAGATCGGCTATGCGCGGTACATTACGATTTTCCGCCATCTCGAGCGCAATCCGGACAAGCGCTTCCACCCGATCTTCAAGTGGTTCCAGGAATGGTGCAATGACGAGTTCAGCCATGGCGAGGCGTTCAGCCTGATCATGCGCGCAGACCGCAAGACACTCGAGGGTGGCAACAAGCTCTGGATCCGGTTCTTCCTGGTGGCCGTTTTCGTGACAATGTGGATCCGCGACCACGCCCGTCCGAAGTTTCACGAGGCGCTTGGCGTCGACATTGACGATTACGACCAGAAGGTCATCCGTCTGACATCCGAGATTTCGCGTCAGTGTTTCCCGGTTGAGTTGGATCTGGATAACCCGACGTTCTGGAAACTATGCGATGTGATGAGCCGGGTGAATGTCGCCATGGATGAAAGCCGCAAGAAGGGCGGCGCGCTGCAATGGTTGCGCCGTATCGGCCTCGGTGCGCGTGCAGGGGCTGTGTTCGCTCGGATGTATCTGTTGCCGGTCAAATCGAATGAACTGCCGGAAACATCGCGCCTTCAACCCGTCTGGTAATCGATGACTCTGGCCATCCTTTTCGCATGTTTCGTCTGGTGGTTCTCCACCGGTGCGATCCTTTGGATGGTCAACCGCGGGGCAGGGCTGGGCGCGTTGCTCCTGACAGCACCTATCGCTGCCGGAGCGTTCTATGCCCTACATGAGTTTGCGTACCAAACGGGAGACCTCGCCGCCTATGGCGGTTTCTGCGCCGCGATCGTGCTTTGGGGTTGGTTCGAGCTCGCTTTCCTGACGGGCGTCATCACGGGGCCGAATACACGGCCCTGCCCTCTGGGATTGAAGGGGTCACGTCGGTTTTTGTTGGCATGGGGCACGATTGCGCATCATGAACTGACCCTGCTGCTGACTGCGATCGCACTTGGGTCCATGGTCTCAGGTGCACCCGAACAGACGGGGCTCTGGACCTTCCTGATCCTATTCTTCGCGCGGATTTCGGCCAAGCTGAACATCTACCTTGGTGTTTCTAACCTCAGTCACGAGATGATGCCGGGCGCGCTTGCGCACATGAAAACGTATTTTGCCCAACGGCGGATGAACTGGCTTTTCCCGGTATCGATCACATTGCTGACCTTCGCGATCGCCTGTTGGATCGAACGTGCCATCGCGGTCGAAGGCTCGGGCGTTGGGTTCGTGCTGCTGGCGGCGCTGACGTCGCTGGCGCTGGTGGAACACTGGTTGATGGTGCTGCCGGTGCGGGATTCCGCACTCTGGAGCTGGATAACAAAACGTGACGCACCGGGGCAAGGTGCGGAGCCTGCCGACTGAGGAGGAAAACATGGACTACGAGAAGCATTTCACGGACCGATTGTCCGCCTTGAAATCGGAAGGCAACTACCGGGTGTTTGCGGATCTCGAACGCCAGGTCGGATCGTTTCCCAAGGCGAAGCGCCATGTCGGCGAGGGCGCCAACGCAGGCACCCACGATGTCACCGTCTGGT
>ERZ1740062.144-NODE-144-length-55138-cov-15.239166_pt1 | contig 55138 bp, 50 predicted proteins | sample MGYA00581741_ERZ1740062 | MGnify/ENA primary metagenome ERZ1740062 (study PRJEB43018, sample SAMN04849747) | marine metagenome | isolation source: floating plastic debris | place: Pacific Ocean | collected 2008-09-01 | study: EMG produced TPA metagenomics...
AATTAATGTCAGTTGTCCCTTCAATACTGAATTTAAACTGAACGAATCGCACGCAAGGTTAAAGTAAAAATCACAGAGTGAGAGAGGGAGGGAAAGAGTAGAGTACTACGTACTCTAATGTTGTAGAGAATATCTCGGTTTTTGGTTTTTTATACCTTTGTTTCCCACTGTTAATTATTCCAGAATTTTCTAGGAATATAAAAGACAATAAAGAAGACAAAGTGCGGAACGCACCCTCAATCTCTTAATCTCTCACTCCCTCCCTCTCTCCTTCATCTTCACCACCAGGATGAATCGTGATAATCTGACATTAAATCTTTGATTTCACGGTGATTTTGATAATCTCTTTCTAATTGTTCTAAATCTGTATCAAGTACCAAATTTTTCAACTCTTGAATAATTTCTTGCACATGGTTTTCATCGCTGACACCTGAATAGTAAATTTTGATGAATTTGTCAGCTTTAGTTATGAATTGCTCTAAATTAGTGACGAATACCTGCTCTGAATCAATTGCCTGAATCATAATTTTCCCCTATAAAATATTTGAAGCGATTTAGTACTCGTTTGGGAGCATAAGAACTTTTTCAACTAAGTACAGTTTGATTTCACTTAGAGGAAAATCTGTGTATTCAATTTCTTGTCGTAATATTTCTTGATTCGTATCCCATTCGCAAATTAAAACACCTGAGCTATTTTCAACTTGTAAACACCAAATCTGAAATTCTTGTAATCTAATATCTGAAAGGAATGGCTTTGTTTGATGTGAAGCAATAGTATCTATCAACCAGTAACTATTTGTTTCTGATGCTAGATGCTTTAATCCTTCTGTGTATTTTAAGCCTAACCAATGTTTGTAGAGAATGGTTGAGCCATGAAAGCACTTTAACTCTGCAATTAATCGTTGTGAAGTTTCCATTATCAGCTATTTAATTTTATATTCTTCACAACTTCAACGGCGTTAGCCGTTCCTAACTAATATATAAAAGTAGAAATTTTGAAATTGTGGAAAAATTTATCGATAGGAAACTTTTTCCGTTCGGAGAGTTACACATAAAATCAAGCGGGATCAACGCCGCTATGAAGTTGGAATTAGAACTATTTGAGCCAGTCTTTCTCGCAATTGAGTATATCGCTCCTTCTGATTAATAGACCTTATAGCCATACCAATCGCTTTTTTGGAACCAACAATTATCGCTAATTTTTTTGCACGAGTTAAGCCGGTATAAAATAATTTACGCGATAACATCATGTAGTGCTGAGTATACAAGGGTATAATCACGACTGGATACTCTGAACCTTGGGATTTGTGGATAGTGACGCTCCAAGCCAAAGCCAATTCGTTCAAATCTGCATAGTCGTAAGTAACTTCCCGCTCCTGGTATTGTACGATTACTTCCTGCTCCTCTGTATCAATTTTGATAATAAATCCCACATCGCCGTTAAATACCTCGCGGTTGTAATCATTGGTTAATTGAATAACTCTGTCCCCAACTCGAAAAATTACCCCACCCCTGGTTACTTCAACTTTCTGGGGACTGGGAGGATTTATCAACTGCTGCAACACATTATTTAAATTGCGTGTCCCCACTAATCCCCGCGTCATCGGTGCTAAAACTTGGACATCTATTGCCGGATTAAAGCCCAAATTAGGAACGAAATCTGCAATCAACTCCCTAATTGCTTGAACTCCATGCTCTGGCTGTTGTCCCCCACCATGCCATAAACAGTCGGATTTGGGAGCGTCAGAAATTGACTCCATACCAGGATACTGCCCCAAGTTGATTTGGTGAGCATTGCGAATAATTGCGCTTGTTTCGGCTTGGCGAAATATTTGCGTTAATCTTACAATGGGCACTTTTCCTGAATTGATTAAATCCGCCAAAACCTTGCCTGGTCCAACTGATGGCAACTGGTCAATATCTCCAACAAACAAAATTTGTCCGTCTTCAGGAACGGCTTTGATTAAACTGTACGCCAAAAACAAATCTAACATACTCGCCTCATCGACGATAATCGCTTTCTGTGGCAGGGGATTTTTCATATCTCGCTTAAACCCCATGTTCTTAGGGTTGAATTCCAACAGCCGATGTACAGTTTTTGCTTCCAAGCCAGTCATCTCAGTTAAACGTTGTGCTGCCCGTCCTGTGGGTGCTGCAAGGGCGATGGATTTACCCATTGCTTTCCACAGCTGTACAATAGTACGGACACTAAAGGTTTTCCCCGTTCCAGGTCCGCCAGTTAAAACAGCGATTTTAGAGTATGCAGCCATTTCTACCGCTTCTTGTTGTTGGGGAGAAAGTTCGACTTTGCGGCTTTCGGTAAATCGCTCTAACCAAGTACGGACACGGTTGATATCGGTTTCAACTGGATTTCTCAAACGCTGACCAATCAGAAGTGCTAAATTATTTTCAGTGTTGAAAAATGCTGGGTTGTAGCAAAGCAAGGTTTTATCGGGATTAAATTCTCGAATCAACTCATCCTGGTAGGACATGGTTTTGATGATTTCGCTTATTCCTTCCTCAGTTGGTTGATGCTCGTCGGTTTTGAGACATTGAGAAGCTTGTTCGATTAGTTCAGGTTGTGGTAAATAGCAGTGCCCATCTTCCGATGCTTCATTTAAGACATGGGTTAGTCCCGAACGATAGCGAAATTCCGAATCTGCTGGGACACCTAAATTACGAGCGATTTGGTCGGCGGTGATAAAACCAATCCCGTAGATATCGCGTGCTAGTTGGTAGGGGTTATTGGTAACGATTCCAATCGAGCCGTCACCGTAATTTTTATAAATCTTAACCGCGTGAGTTGTTGAAACACCGTGGGTTTGCAAAAATATCATTACCTCTTTGATGGCTTTCTGCTCGTTCCAGGCTTTCTTAATCATTGCGATTCGTTTCTTGGCAATACCATTAACTTCGTTCAGACGATCGATCTGGTTTTCAATGATATCTAAAGTTTCCAAACCAAAATGAGCAACAATGCGCTTGGCTGTAACCCGACCCACTCCGTTGATTAGACCGCTACCTAAATACTTTTCGATACCCGTGATTGTCGCAGGTTTGGTTTCTTTGTAATTGGAGACTTGAAACTGCAAGCCATATTGGGGATGTTCGCGCCAGAAACCATTTAGTTGAAGCGTTTGCCCTGGTTGGATACCTGCAAAATTTCCAGTAATTGTAGTTAATTCCGATACTTTGGGACGTTGCAACCTTGCGACTGTGTAACCAGATTCCTCGGAATAGAAAGTCAAACGTTCTACCACCCCCGTAATCGATTCTTGCTTAGGAGTGGCGTTTGTTTGCTGGTTTACTTGGTACGAATTCGACATTTTCAGTTGGTTTCGTGGCGCAAATATTATACCGAGATGATTGGGAATGTGGAAGTTTAAATCAATTATAGGATTTTAGTAGTATTTGTGTATTAATTGGACAATAAACTTTATGAATTTTTTTCATCTCTATGAGAAGCTGCGTTTAGCGCATCTAAGGGGCTGCCTTCTTCATTAGACTTTGTTCTACACCTTGTTTATTGTGAAATCTTTCAAACTAAAGTTACGTTGATAACCTCAGCTTTCATCTTCCTTACAAATAGAGGAAGAAAAAACACCTCACGTATACTGTATAAGTGATACAGGATGTTAAGAAAGCTTTTAAAGGTGCGAACCTAAAACCTTTATAATCAGCAAAAAAGCTTGTAGAGTAAGGTTTTCATACTGCGAACCAAAGTCATTGATTTACTATTTCCTCAGAAATGACTCATAAGCCACTTTACCGAACGGAAAAATTTTCCGTTCGATGCGAAAAGGATTCCTTACTTTTTCATCGGACATTGCTGCATCATCTCCTCAAGCTGTACAGCTTCTCCCTCTGGGGTGTAAACAAAACCTCCAGACATTGCAATAACTATCCTCTCCCTTCTTGCCCACTCAAACCAATCACTTACTTGAGTTGTCACTGTATTTTTCGCCTTCTCCCCATTCTTACAACTGGCGATAAATAAACCCGTGGGATTATCGCACCAGTCCTCTTTGATTGCCTCCTTTACACGAGTTATTGCAGTTGTAACATTACTCCAATACTTTTTGATTACACCTAAGCAAGGGTCTGGATTGATTCGCAATCGTTTCAACTGATTACAAACTTCCTTAATTTCTGACTTGCTTGGTTTTACTGATGATTGATTATTCAAAGTCATAACTACTTCGACTTGTCCTACGGAACTCTTATCCTCACTCTTTGCTTCATCTTCATTCAAGTTAACTTCTTCTTGTTCATCAACGAAGTGAGATATCTGGGCTTTCTCCAACTTTTCTGCTTCATCAGCAATCTTCTCCCATTCCAGCGCCTCATTTTCTTCTTCCACACCAACAATGTTGTTGTTTTCAGAAAACTTTGAAGAAGTTTCATATATTGTCGGATTATTCGCACATTTATGAGGAATATCTGGCACATTTGTATTATTTTTTTCGCATTGACAAAACTCTATGATTTTCATGATATTTTCCAGGTTGAGCCTATATTCGGATGCAGTGTCTTTAGGGAATCGATGGGATGGTTTATCTTCTACCAATCCGTCAAAAACCAATTCCCTCATATGCTTACTGATTGTTTCTCGACAGTAACCCAAAATATTTGCCAGATTCTCAAAAGTGATTCTGACCCAAGAGTTGCCGTAATAGTGCTTTCCATCAAGCCACGACAGTATTGCAGCCTTGCATTTCTGACGGCGGTTAAATGTGGCAAGAAACTCTTTGAGAATGTTGATTGGGGGATTGATTTGTCCCAGTGATGCGGAAGTGAAACTAGTCATTTTCTTCTCCCTCTTCCCTAAATTGCTTCAATGCTTCAAGTTTTGCTGCTTCAAGCCTTTCTTTTTCTTCTGTTGATATCTCTCCAACAACAGTTTTTAGTTCATCTTTCTGTTTCTGCTTGGCTTGAAAAGTAAGTGCTTCTATAGGAACTAAATCTTCAGTTTTATAACTAGGTTTAAACCCACGACGACGATATAGAAAACGAAAGTGCCGTTTGTCTTGTGGTGGTAATTCTTCCCATACTTCGGCATCCCATCCTGGTGGAATGTAGGTTGCTTTTGAAGCTGGGAGTAAATTTTGTATCTGGGATTGGAGTTTAGCGTTGGCGGAGCTTAATTGAGCTATTGCTTCCTGCATCCGGGGAATAGCTTCAAGTAGCGCCATTTTTTCGCTACTAAGAGTTTGAGGGAAATAACCTGTTTGCGACCAAATAAATACCCTTAATCCGGCTCTAGCAACCATTCGATAATTATTGACAGCAGTTTGCTTTCCTTTGTACTTTCTTGCGTCTATGGCGTAATATTCAAGAATTGCATGACAAAGTTCGTCAAGTACGAACAAGCTATTTTGTTCATCGTTCGTGATGAGCCTCCATTCTTTTCCAGCAAAGCTTTTAAGAGATTCTGGCAGTTCATTCGTGATGGGGTTAGAATCTCGAATACGATTAAGCAATTGGGTTATTGCGTGTTGTTTTGTACCACAAAAATTTGCCAATGCGGTTACAGTCATTCCGCTTACTCCATCATAGGAGCGCGTACAAAACCCTAGTTCATCTTTAACATGAAAGTTTATTGCGTTCATAATTCCAAGCTTTTAGTTATATAAAAAATGAAAAATTAACTGATGCAGCCATTGAATTTTTCTCTCGCCATAAATAAAAAAACAATATGTTCTACCTACAGCTTTTTTTGATAATACAAATCCAATAAATTATGCTCCTTAAGAAGCGATTTAAAAAAAACGACAAGCATAAATAAAACGGAAGAAGATTGCTGTCTTTTAGAGCGTTATGCACTAAGGCACAATTAAAGAACGTAAATACCAATCAAAATTAGGAATTAAAAACCAAACTGACGGCTTGAATACTCATGCCGTCCATAAATTCATGTATAACTGAGCTGGTTAGTTGAACTCACAGTACAAAAATATATTGCCACATGACAACTGAAAGTGCAAATATAAAAGCAAAAAATATAAAAGAGGTAATTATGGTTCCAATAGAATGGGTTGTTATGCTTGCATGGAATAAAGAATGTGGAAAAAGCTTGAAAAGTATCAGGGGAAAGAGGTCTAGGCGTGAAGTCTCAAATATGCTCTTTGAAATAGGAGTTGAATGCTCCCAAGAATACATAAGAAAACTGGAGAATGGAGAATCTGCATCCGTTTCTACGAAAATAATTACAGCTATTGCCCAAATCCTTGATGTAGAGTTGATTGAAATAATGTCAGATTTACGTGTAGAAGTTTCTAAAAAACTTTGTACTCCTAGTTGAATTTTGTACTTTGAGTTGTTATTATAGATATGTAAAACAAAAGACGACCGCCCTAGCCTGGAAAACTTGTGCGTTCGCCCTTTGAATCCTTACAGGAATCTATATTATGACGCATTTATGCTTTCTTTCACAAGTACTGAAGGCTGATAAGAATAAGTTGCCTTCTATGACCGCTACAGACTCAAGTGCAATATCCCAAGAAAATATTAGGACAGTAGAAATAAGTTTTTACGACCATGAAATATATGCTGGTGAAAAACTAATTGCTTGTATTACTCATGACCATGATGATTTTGCGACTCAACGTTGGGTGGTGATGATAAATAGTGTTGAAGTCCACCGAGCAAATACTTGGGCAAAATGCTACGACTATATCATATGGCATTACAAGCAAGGAACGTTGCCTACACAACAGCAAGAAGAGGTAGCTGCAACTTGTAATGAAGAAACAGCACAAGTTACACCAACACCGAAGTTTGAATTTGGCTTACGCAATGATGTTGCCAAACAAAACTTGGTGAAGCTCGGCGAAGTTGGTTGTACATTCGGTAAACATTGGGTAGTAAGAGTCCATGCTCAAAACCAATTAACACTAAGCCTTGATGGAATATGTCCAAAAGTTGGGTCTTTATGCTTAGTAGGAATTTCTCCACTAGAAACGAATCAAAGCATAAATATAAATGAGAGTTGTGAGGAATTATTAGACAAACCCTTCGATGAATTGATTAATGAAGAGTGGGACAGATTAAGAAAATACAAACCGATTGCTAAAAAGATTCAGACAGCAGCTTTGTACTAAAACCTATAGAACTAACAGTCACACTTTTCTACGGATTCTACAGAACGAATCTCCCATAAGAAATCAATAATCAGTCCTTTGAAGGGTAGTAAAAATGTTCAAAAAAGCCACAAAATCCAACTTGAAAATAAGGCTTGCCTTAAGCGGAGCGTCAGGTTCTGGAAAGACATACTCAGCATTGTCAATCGCTTCAAATCTTGGTAATCGCATTGCTTTAATTGATACGGAAAGAGGTAGTGCTTCTAAGTATGCTGACTTGTTTAATTTTGATACTTGTGAACTTACGAATCATCACCCAGCAAAATACATAGAAGCAATTCGCCAAGCTGAGGATATGGGATATGACATTATAATTATCGATTCGCTGACTCATGCATGGTTCAGTGAGCTAGAGTTAGCAGGTGGTAGATTTGATGGATGGGCAAAAGTTCGTCCCTTGGAGCGTAAATTAATCGATGCAATGATTGGCTCCAAATGCCACATAATTGCGACGATGCGAAGCAAAACTGAGTGGTTAATAGAGGAGAATCAGAAGAACGGAAAATCTTCTTATAGTCCTAAAAAAGTAGGCACATCACCCATACAGGCAAGCGGAGTAGAATATGAGTTTGATGTCGCCGGAGAGCTAGATTATACGCACATTTTGACGATTAGTAAAAGCCGTTGTCCTGCTGTTACGGATAAAACATTTCTCAATCCTGGTAAAGAATTAGCATCTTCATTAAAGTCTTGGCTGGCAACCGAAGAAGAATCACAACCACAGACAATAGAAACTCCCCAAAGATTAGAAGCAGTTTCGGTTGCAGATAGTCAAGATTTGCGAGTTAAGCAAATTCGTACCTTGCTTGATTATCCCATTGAATTAATTAAAGAGTGGCTTCAATCTAATCATGTTGAACGTCCCAGTCAACTTGATAGTCGCAAGGTTGATGAATTGGTAAAAACCATGTGTCTTGCTTGGGCTTCCCCTTTGTCTGCTCATCCTAAGTACACTGCCGATTCCTACGAGAAGAATGTAGTCAGAGCAGTGATTGAAGGTTATTCAGAACTGGATGCAATTCAAAATTGGATGAAGCAGGTTCAGCAATTGAAGAAGCAAGAGCAGAAGCAAGAAGCTGGAATTTTTTCATCCTTTAGTTAAAAACCTGAAAAATAAGTAAGTATCGCTATAATCTTCCTTCAAAACCTACTTTATTTTATGCGAATGCAGCAATCAATGTTGCATTCGTAACATTGATTTCTATTTTTTCTAATCGCATTGCAAATGTATCCAAATCAAATTATTCAGCTATTGCAATCAACACCTTTGGAACCAAGACAGTTCCTCCGCTACAGTTTTGGTATAGATAAATTATCTCCTGAAGAGATTCTAGAAGAAGAATTAAATTTTAGTTATGGCACAAAATGCGTTAATTTACTTTCAAAACTTTTAGGTTTTAGAAAACAAACGATACGAAGTTGGGGTGATAATCCTCACTTTTGGAATATGCCAAAACATTCAAAAATTGCTTGTATTTATGCACAAATAGCTTTATCTCAAAAAGAGTTACAGAGAGTTTCTTATGAAGAATATGTCGCCCCAAGGATAACCGCACTGGAATTTATCGAAGCAACTATTTTAAATGATTCATTACCATCAAAAAGAATAAAGATTTTAACGTCTACAAACTTTCGAGGAAATTGCCTGAAATTATTATCGGAAACTTTAGCAGTATCAGAGCGGACAATTTATGAGTGGGGACGGGATATTGAATTTGGTAATATGCCAAAATATCATGAGCATACTCTTGCTTATGCACTTGCAGCATGTTGTAAAAGACAAAATTTAACTTTGAATAATAATTTTCTTTTGAACTCTTCCTCACCCTAGAATTTCAGTATTGGTAGAAAATAATTTTTTTTGAGAAAAATATTAATAGCTTAAATGAAATAATTATACTTTTAAATACTAAGAAGATATAACTATAAAAAAAATAATAGTCATCTAAGACAATACATGTAAACATCAATTTAGTCTAAACAATAATCAGTAATGCTATTTTGTAAAAATAAAAATAGCTTCTCATAAGTTTGCGTGACTATTTGAAAAATTGCTATTTAACGAAATCCAGAAAGTTTGATTATATTTTGTAATTTAACTTGTAACAGTTTTTATTCTATGTCTATATAGATTATGTAAAGGATAGTAAGTTAAGCTCAACTTTCATTAAACTCAAGTTGAATTGAAGCAATAAGGCTTGTTAATAAAAATTTATTCTACAAGCACTATTGTCTAATATTCACTTTTATTTATCTTGTTTCAAGTAGTGATAAAGCTGCACAATGGTATGTGATGACAATGTTATATACACTCAAAAAAGTCTTGCTAAAAGGTATGGAATAACTATCTCAGCTTTACAGCAATGGTATCCCTACGCAGGAATAGTCAAACCAAAAAAGAGAGGGGGATACTTTGATTTAGATGCTGTACAAACTGCTGATTTTTTCTACGTGGCTACTAGAATAAGACGACTAACCAGAGAAGAGTATTTAGAACGAGTGATTCCTTCTGGTGGTTTAGATAGATTTATGCGTCAAACTAACGGACTTAGCTTATATGATTTTTTGACAAAATATATTTCCGAAGATGAAAAACAAGACCCGATTGTAAAATCTGTGATTAGGAGAATTGAAAGAGATGAAGCACATCAACAAAGTAGCTCAAGCTTTGCAAACTACGCCTGAAATAGTACTTAATGTATGTAGAAAACTAAACTTAGTTGTAAATAAAGATAGTGCTAGTGCTATCAAACCAGAAGTAGAGCAACAATTAATTCAATTAAAAGAGGTTGCGACTGCTGAAAGTATGACCTTAGAAGAAGCTGCTGATCATTTATTAGAAATGCGCTCAGAATGCTCCAACCCTAATAGAAAACATACATTTGATGAGAATCAATATATTCAGCAGAGATTTGGTGTAAACCCAGCCTTTACTGAATCTAATAGCTTCGTTCAAGTATTGCATTCAGATGTAGCTAGAGGGAAACAACTTGCAGCATTGCGTCATAAAGTAGTTCTGGAAACTTCTACCTTGATGCTGGAAGATTTCTTATTTAATGGAGTTCAAGAACATACAACTGAATTAGAAGAAGTACAAGGTCGAATTTACAAACGCATTGATGATGATTTTTTCGGCACAATCAATTGGGGAGAGGAACCACATCCGTCGTTGGAGATACAGACTCAAAAATTGAAATCACCGTCGAAGACAAAATCCTTGCCAGAGAAGTCATCGAACAAATGATACCAGTGTGTGACTCTTATCTTACCGAAACTGCACAACAGTTGAAGATTGCTGCGGTGCAAGGAGTGGGGATTGTATTCTTAGGTAACTTTTCTGGCATGGTAGCAGGATTTATGCTATCTCCCCCAGCATCAATAAATATATCTAAAACTGTTGTTGGGTCTTTATTTGGTGGATTAGTTGGGATTGCGATTGCAATTACTTTGATTTTGAAAAAAACTAAAGAGCTTATGAAAAATGAGAGCAATTAAAGATTTTTTGATTAATATCGGTGGTGGAATTTTGACGGGTTGCTCAATTAGTGGATTTATTGGTCACATGATGGGTGTTGGTGCCACTCTCGCTCTTAATCCTTTGCTATTGCTATTTGGTGCTATTTTTGGTGGAATATGGGTTTGCATATTACGTTCGACTTTCACTTCATATTCGAGAAAACCTCTTTATTTAATAATCGATAACGGGTAAATGTTGTGCAATTACTTCCGAAAAGAGATAAATTCACTTCAAGCAATATCCCTCATATAACCAAAAGGTATTCTAGGAAAATAGACATCGTACTTTGGGTCTGTTGTGCAACGATTGGTTTGGGTTCGGTATTGGCGGCATCTGCCATTATAGTGGGTAGACGTAGTGAAGTTACACCAACAGTTTCTGCTGTTAACCGTGCCCAATTTCAAATGCGATCGCGCAGACGTGTATACATTGAAAAGCTTACCCGTACAGACTTCAATCCTAATGAGCTACAAAACTATGGAGTAGATGGTAGTAGCATCCTTACCGGATGGAGACAACTTGGGGCAGCACAATGGTCTGGTGAAATATTACAAGATATCCATAAACAACAAAGTGACGAAAACTCACCTTTCTTTAGGCTTCACCACATGGCAGCATTAGCGATTGCCAAACAGGACACGATGGATGCTTTGGTTGAAGTTGCAGCTGGCAATAATAGTTTTACCTATAGTTATACCAAAACTGACGGTACTAAAATTGAACAGAATTTAGGTACTGGTGGTGCTGCGGTATTCCTTTTAGGAAGGTTAGAAGCCATCGACTATGCCGAGAATTTACAAAATCGTCCGATAGTTGATTTTAACCGAATCGTGACTCAAATTCAGACAGTACAAGAACCATACGCTTTATCCCAAGCTAATTATCTACGAGTCCAAGGCTATAAAGACCCCGTGCGTCAATTATCCGAAGTACCCTCTATACGTCAACGCATTGCAGAATCGTTGCGTAAAAGAAGGCTGAAGTTAGAGCAGTTGAAAAAATCTAAACTAAACAAAGGAAACTAATAGATGTGTATGTCAAATTTCTTGGTGCAGGTATATGTTTCATACTTTCATTATTCAACGTATTAGGAGCAGTGCGACAAGTTCCAGTGAAGACTACTTTAGGTAATTCATCCCGTCCTACTGTAGCTCGGATGAAACCTCCAGGAAATAACTTGCATTGGTTATCTGGTGGAGTATTTTTTGCCGCAAGCATCAGCTTAATTGCTTGGGCAATTAGGGAGTATAACTCGAATATTGACCAGGGGATATCGGTCGTTACAGGTCACAGTAACGATGACCTTGGTATTGATTCAAATAAGGCTTCGATTAAATCAGTTTCCCCACCGATACCTGAAACCGAGACCCAAGGAGGGCAACAATTAGATGAAAATGCAATCGTCAACAGCAAAGAAATTCAATCTAGACAACTGGAGGATGTTAAACCCGAATTTAAGAACTTAGTTCAATTCCGTCGTCCTACTGCTGATGGTAGGATTCCAATAACTCCAGAGCAATTTAAAGATGCTTTGGAAGATGATATTTGGTCTGATTGAAGAGGTACATTATGGCAAACAATAAACGCAGAGATTTTAGTGTTGATTATTCTCAACCCGGTCAACTGACAACACAACAACAGTTCGCACAAATGTTACGTAATGCTCAACAGCAACAGTATCAGCAACCAACAACCATTAACCTTGAACCAACTCCGGTAACAACACAACCATTTAACGTAAATCAGGTAAATTCTCCCGCAAAACCGACATCGCAAGTACCGGAGATTTATGTCCCCGTAACCGATTATTGGAGAGCGCACAGATTTCATCCTCACAACAATCTACGCTACTTTTGGTACATCTTTTATTGGTTAAAAGATGCAATCTCATCCCCCGTAGGTATTGCCCTTGTGATGTTATGGCTGGGTATCGGTGGAATAAATTTTTTACTCAACGGTAGTTATTCTGGTCCTGGTTATGTGCAGAAACAGGAAATTAAATTAACACCAGAAAAGCTGCCTAATTTAACTCCAGTTGTTGACTTAGTAGATTAGTGTTTGTCCGTATTACTTTTTGGTTGGTGCTATGTTTATTTATTTCCGATATAGCCCAACCTGGATATATGAAATTTTGGCAACCTGATTTACTCAAACTATTCATCACCGATATCAGACTGCCTTCTGTAAACATCAATAATAATACTACTGCTATACCCCCTTCTGAAACTCCCACTTGTCTCCCCCCAGATAATGATTTAGAAGAAGTTATTCAAGCAAAAATTGGCTGTAACGATGCGACTCCTTATTGATTTTAGTACTGACACTTTTGTTAATACAGGTGAGTCAAAACCAATTTCTTCTAATTGGAAATATGCCTTTTTGACATTAATTTTAACAAGTTGCATCTGTGTAAAACCAATATCTATTTGGATTGATAATCAATTTTTAGTCCAGCAATTACGTCAAACTAACACCTTGAATAATAGTGTTGCACATAGAGTTGCAAATAATGCGATCGCATGGGTGGGAAAATCCTATAAGGCTAATGAAAAAGAGCGTTGTGCAGATTTTGTTCGCTTTATTTTGCGTCAATCAAATGTTCGATTAGGAGTAACTAATGACCCTTGGGATAAAGGTAAACAACATCATAATAATCCACTAATGGCACGTTCTTTTTTTGGTGACGATATGGGAATTATTCTTACCAATCCGAACCAATTTAGAAAGGGAGATTTGATTGGTTTTACAAATACTTATGGCAATTTCAGAAGGGGAGCAATTACTCATGTTGGTATTTATATCGGTAATGGGAAGGTAGTTGATAGAAGCACTATGAGCGCACCAGTTAGGATACGCACCCTATCCTCATTCCCTAATTCTCAAATAATTGGAGTTCGTCCTTATGCTTATCAAAAATAATATTTTGAGTACATTGTTAATTGGAGTTTTTATATTTCCATACCCTACTATTGCTTCCAACACTGGTAATCGCATTCGTCAAGAGGCTGGATTTACTAAGATTGAACTAATAACTATGGAAGAAATGGGATGGAGCGATAAGCGTTTGGTTAAATATGCTGATATTGCTTGTGGCTATATTGTAGATGGCAAATCAAATAGCTTGCAATTACTGTATAAATATTATTTTGGGCATTACAACCCTTTGAAATTACCATCCATAAAACACTCACTGCAAAAAATTCATAATTGGGCAAAGAAGCAACCGGAATGCATCCGATGATTCGTCCTTTCCACATTAGTGGAACTTCTATTTTATTGTTAGCTTCATCTTTATTGGGATTACAAATTCCTGAAAATTTTAGTTTCCTAATTCCAACTGATAGAAGAATTAATATTGAAGAACTCTTTGCGAATATCAATAGTCCTGGTAATCTTGCTATCTGCCATGCAGAAGGAAATTGTACGAAAAATGGTGAATTTACTTCATTATATTACGGTCATATAGACCCATCAAAAATAGATGGTAAACGGGTATTAAATCAAGGATTTTGTAGTGATTATGGTAAGAGTAAAGTTGGCGATATTAATGCTGCTAATAGAGGTTGCTTACTTAGAATTAAATCAAGATTACCAAAATTAACTAGCCTATTTCAACAGCAAAACATTGATATAAATCAGCATAAAATAGCTTTTATTAACTCTGTTGATTTATGGAATCAAGCTGCACCTAGAGTTAGCGATAATTTCCCGCAATTTTATGCAAATAATATTCATAATGGATTACCTGTTGATAGTGCTATCCGCAAAGCAAGAGTTGATGCATTTAATCATCGAGCTAGAGGATTATTTAATATCTGTGTAAGAGAACCATATTATAGAAATAGACTAAAACTTTACTCTCAATATTCAAGGTCATGGAAGCGTAAATGTATTGATATAGACCAAAACCGCAGACGATTAGCAATTAATTCAGTATTGAGGAATAAAGATGCTAGCCGCAAGAGATAAACATAATTTGGTACAAGATGTAATTTCACATGCCTACAATCAAGAATTAACTAACAATAAAACATTAGAGGTTATTGATTCAAATCTCACAAATAATTTATCTAGTAATTTAGATTTAAACGGTAATTCCAAGGTACTTTATTTTCATGATTTACCGCAATTATTTAATTACATTTTTAATTTAGTTTATCAAGGTTTTAGTGATGATGATATTTTAAATAAATTGTCTCATATCTGTGACTTAGAACAATTTGAATTTGCCAAGTATGCTTTACGATATATAGCGATTAATCGTATTCCTTCTGTTTGGGAATTGAATAATGTATATAACGAATTAATTGAACTTGATATTGATAAATTAATCAAGCAATGCAAGTTAATTAAAAATTTGCATAATAAACAAGTTGCTTATCAAATAATATTGCAACACTTCTACCAAGCATTTTGTGATGGTGAACCAATTAAATGGTTCATGGATATTGCTCGCTCAACTCAAGATGAGACGATAATAAAATATTGCGATCGCCTACGGCGGTTGCTATCGCACCATCGCATAGCAGTGATGATATCTAAAGCTAAAGGGTGCGAACTATCTTCACCCGATGAAAGTTATGCTCCAGCTTTGATGACTTCTGATGATTCGGGAAAGCTAATTGTAGATACCCTAGCTGATTTTAAAATAAAAGCGCAGTATATTGACTCTCAACGTGGTCCCACATTTAACCGCATTAAAATTAAGCTTGGTAAGGGGGTGTCATTTAAGAAAATTCAAGATTTCGGCAACGACTTCATACAGCAACTAGGAGACAAGCTAAATATACTAAACCCACCAATGGTGTCAGTTGTTCCTGGTGGTGCTGCTATTGATATCCCCCGTAGCAATAGAGAAATTGTCTATTTCAAAGATTATGTTGATTTCTCATCACCCATAGATATACACAATATTGTTATTCCTGGTGGTGTTGGTGTTGATGGAAAATATGTTGATATTCCCTTATCTGATGAAAACGTCACTCATGTGCTTGGTGGAGGGAGAACTCGTGGAGGTAAATCGCAATTTGAGAAAGCTGCTATTTTATATTTAGCCCGACGCTATCCTCCATCAGTAGTTCAATTAGCTTTATCGGATGTGAAGCGAGTCACTTTTAGCAAATTCTCACAACTTCCACATTTAATTGCACCTGTCGCTAAAGATGCAGAGAAGAGCGCTAAATTATTTAGCTTGCTTGTAGAACATATGGAAGCACGCTACCAGAAGTTTGAGAAAGTTGGTGTGGAGACTATTGGAGAGTTTAATCGAAAGTTTTATCCTCAAATTATTATGCCAAGGATAGTGACATTGGTAGATGAATGCTTTGATTTATTAACTGATAAAGAATATTGCGATTCAATTGAACTAGATATGATGAAGCTTTTAGCTAAAGCTGGGGGTGCTGGAATTCATATGATGTTCTATACACAGCGTCCAGATAAGAACGTTATTAATCCTTTGATTAGAAGTAATTTCCCCGCTAAAACTGCGTTTGCTACTACTCGTCCAGAAGATAGCTGTATTATTTTGGGTGATGATAATACTTTAGCTGCCAATTTGTTGGGGTATGGGGATTTTTTGTATAAGACTTCAACTCAAGTAACCCGACTTCAAGCTCTTTATGTTGGTGATGCAGAAGAACCGGAATACTTTGAACAACTCTTGGAAGAGGCAATTAATCAAGAAGATATCCGAGTACAATCCATCAAAGATTGAAGGAATGGTACCAAGAAACATCCGCTAAGTCTTATAATATAAATATACTATTTTAATATTTTAATTTATAAAAATGTTGTCTAAAGATAGAAAGATAGTAGTAAGTTTATTTTGCGGTATCGGTGGCTTTGATTTAGGATTTGAAGCTGCTGGATTTGAAATAGCTGTTGCTATTGATAATGACCCAAAGGTTCTATCTCTCTATCAAAATAACTTTCCTAATACAATAACTTTGTGTAGGGATATTGGAAGTCTTTCTGCATCAGAAATTAAAGAAATTATTACTCGTAAATATCAAGATTGGGATGGAGAAATTGCAGCAGTTATTGGTGGTCCTCCATGTCAAGGTTTTAGCGTTGCAGGAAAACAAAACCTTGATGATGAGCGCAGTCAGTTAATTCTCAAGTTTATCAAGCTGGTGGTTGAGCTTAATCCTTCTATGCTTGTGATGGAAAATGTTCCAGCTATTGAATCTAAGAAATTCTCACACATTACAGGTAATGCAGTTGCTCTAGCGCAAGAACATTACACTATATCTAAATGGTTACTTACAGCCTCCGATTATGGAGTTCCTCAGAAACGTCAAAGAGCTATTTGGGTTGGTTATTCTGAAAAAATCTCGTTAAATCAAAAGCGATGCAAACAGCAAACCAATAGATTAGATGAATTAGCTATACCAGATAAAAGTAATCGAAAGTTTACCGTAAAAGATGCAATTTCTGACCTCAGTAATATTCCAATTAATTCTCAAACCGATATCTGGGAGCTTAGTTGCAAAGGAGAATATGCTCGATATTTAGAAGGTGTATTTCATTCTCAATCAGGAAGACAAAAATCTAGCTCAAATATTAGTGGTTTAAGAGCAACCGTACATAAAGTAGAAACTCAACATAAGTATGCTGCAACTATTCCTGGAGAGAAAGAACCTACGACTTGGTGTTATAAACTTACAGAAAATGGCTTTTCGCCAACATTGAGGGCTGGGAGTGGTAATAGAACAGCAGCACGTCCTATTCATTATCAACAACCTAGAGTCATTACAGTTAGAGAAGCTGCTCGCTTGCATAGCTATCCTGACTGGTTTGAATTTGGAGAGAGTAAGCTTGCTGCCCATAAAGCTATTGGAAATAGCGTTCCACCACTACTTGCTTATGCTATTGCACAAACCCTCATTCCATACATAGAGCAAAATCATACAGAAGTGGATTTGTCTTCTCTTCGAGACGCTACACGAATAGCGATGGTGCGGTGTGAACGCTCGAAAGCGATCGCTGTTGTTTTGTCTATTAAAGCCCACAAGGTAAGAAGAGAAAACAGAAATATCCAATTAAATAAATGTTTACATTTACAATATTTTCATCTGTTTTCAATAGAAATAATAAAAAAGTACTGTAGTAAAATCATCAATAATAAAGCACCTCCTATAATCAAAAGCAATATAATTAGCATTGTTTAACAAGTGAGAACTTCCTAAAGATATTTCACTTGCTGCTAGAATCAGTTTTAAAATTCTACTTGATAAATTATATATTTCTTTAACTTGTCACTAATGAGTGCTATTGCACGTTCTCAAATTTTTTCGTGACCATTATTGAGATTGTAATTCATAAGATTTGCATACTCTTTTCTGTGTTTTTAAGATATTTGAGGGATATGTCAACCAACGTGTTTGTGTTGTTTCAGCCATTCAAAATTAAATAAACTTTCTTAAATCGAACTGGGGTTAGTTAGTATAATCACTATGAAATTTGCTACAAACGGATACATATAATTAAAATTACTCTTTTTTCTGCTCTTCCGCAGCTAAATTACTCAGACTACGACTAGCTACATCTGCGCTTAATCCCCAAACTAATAACCCCAGATAATCGGAAAAAGGCTCAGCACCAAAGGTTGCTCCCTTGTCAACATAAAGAGTTCTTACTCCTAAGAAAGACAATCCCAATAATAAAGTTAGTGATAACAAAGGTCGTACAATCCATAATGTTGCTTCTGCTTGCAATTGATTGGATACTCCCGCCACAATTATTAACGTTTGCTTTAACCAGGCTAATCTGTTTGATTTTATTTGAAGTTGTTTTGAATTTAATTTTGTTATCTCTTGAGTAGAAGCGATCGCTTTGGATGTTTCTGTTTCTGCTGCTGTTAAGCTGGGGTCAGGTGGATTATCTGCCCCCATCCTAGTTGTTTTAATGAGTCGAGCGATAGTTTCCTGTATTTGTTGCAGTAGCTCTTTGGCTTTGTCGTCATTTTCTGATTGAATCCAATTACGAGCTTGTTTGATTTTTACTAAGACTCCATCTTCACCACCAACATCAGGGTCTTGCTCCATATCTTGTATGTCCTTTTCTATATTTCGTAAACTGTTTAAGCAGTTGAAACGTTGTTTGACTTTACTTAAATCTGCGGTGACTTCTTCTAATTCCATATCATTAACAGAATCCCGAACCTTTTTGACCATTGGGATGAGGATTTCTTCGTCTTGTGGGTGAGTTGCAGCAGTAATTTTTCCTTCAAGTTGATAAACCTTCATTAACGCATCAGATTGGGGAATACCCTTGGATTGCATATATTTAACCAACCTGCCGAAAATAATACCAATAAGTAAGACAAAAATTGGTAGTGCTGGACCAGTACGCATACTTAAATCGATGGGAATTGCCAATCTCCCTTCTCTATCTGCAATCGTCAGGTAAACAGCACCGGTATAATGGTCGGGAGGAATGCGCGATCGCGTCCATTTTAAGGGTAGGCGAAATATTTCATTTGCTGGTATTTTAGAGCTTGGGGGAGACTCTACTTCTGTTGGAGTAATTTGATAACCGGTTTGCTTCCCTTGTAGAACAACCTCTGCACTGTTCAAAGAAACTGGCACTGCTACTGGATTATCTAAACGAAGTTGCCATTGATTTTGAAAGTGACTCTGGGAAAGGAATAAATGAGCTAAACCACAGTCCCAACTGCATCGTACTAATTGTACTGTAACTTTTTCCGATTCCTTGAGGGGAACTATAGCAGGTTTTGCTTTTGCTTCCACCTTGATAGGAATTACTAAGGCTTGAGAACGTTTTTGACCAGGTAAAAGTAATTCAATTTCACCTGTATAGGTTCCTGGTAACTTGACACCACTTACCTTCACTTGGAAATCTTTTGGTAATCCCTTTTCTAACTTGGGTTCTCCAATTAAATTCACCTGTTGCCGACCAATTATCCCATCTCCTCCCTGTTGTTTCAAATCGGATGGGAGGAATGTCAAATTTGTGACATTTGTAGCCTCAGAAGTTAAGCGGATACTACCAATTAAAGAATTTTCTTCCTCCAACCAACCTTGAACTTCCAAAGGTTTATCCTTAGCATCAACTTCAATTTTTGCATTAGTGGTATTGGCTTGAGCTAGCGCAGGAGCAGGGTAGATTAGTAAAATCAGTAATGCAACAGAAATCCAGTGTTTCATTAGTAATTTGAGTTATTAGTTACGTGCAACAGTACGAGCTAAAGCAATCTCATAAGGAGCATACAACGAATAGACCAAACCCAAAGGATTAAGGTTCTGCTGAAGTATCTCTCGACGTACTGCTAGCATAGCTTTTCCTAAAGGTTCTCCTCGAAATACCCTGGTTAATAATTTCAAAGCATAGGGTTCCGCAAACATCTCAGGTACAGGACATTCTGTACCAATTACACCACTTGCTCCCGCTTCACGAAAGTCATCAATTAAACTCATATAGCTGTCTGGGCTATAATCTCCTGTAGCACAACCATTGAGTAAAACTAAGGGATGGTTTTGCCAACTTAATTCACAAGCTTCAATTGTGTTGCTGTATATTTTATCATCACTAAGTTGTAGATAAGGAATCTGCTCAACTTCGTCAATGCCACCGTGACAATAAAAGTAGACAATATCTAAATCTGCACTATGGGTTGTCCAAATATCTTCAAGTTCAATTAATTCCTCTGCTATCAATAGTTTTACTGAGGCTGCCTGTTCGAGTTTCGGCAAATGCTTTTTCCAAAATCGAAAATCTCGCCATACATTGAAATTGATGTTCAAAGGCTGGCTGTTATTAATTTGTAATACCAAATTCGGTGTGTAGGAATCTTCTTGATTTGTCCAACCTGGTAATTGCTCAATTGCATAACGATATCCCCAAAAAGCATGGGGACACACAACCTTATAATTATCTTTTTCAGGACAATTAGTACAATCTATATCTATATCGCGCTCAATAAATTGTTCACAAACTCTACGTTGATTGCAGGGCATAACTTTGCGTTCATACAGCAACCCCCAAGGAATAGTTGCCTTTCCTATTCCTAAAATGGGATTAATTGGGTTGATTTGAATCACGCTATCAGGCTTCAAGGCAGATTTTAACTTTTCCCCTTTATCTTCCCCCAATATTCGATTCTTGTTCTCAGGTAGAAGCAAACGATATAAACTGCGACCAGAATCAGCTAACTTAGGTAGCCACTTATTCAATAATTCCATGTCTCCTTGGTTCTTAGATTGATAACCCTCCTTGGTAGAAGCCATATTTTTTAATTTTTGCCGCACAGAAGCGATCGCATTTCCCAAGCCAGACTGTAAGTTAGTTGCATAAGATACTAGTTCCTGATTTCCCTGAGTTCTATCGATAAACCGCAAGTCAGTACTACCATCTCGCATATCAACTTGCACATCTACTGTCAAGAATCGCTCTGGAAGACGTGTTAATTTTTCAGTAGTAAGTAAATCAGTGGTACTAAATGCGATCGCACTGTTTTGGGGAGGATGCAAAGATTCGGGGATTTCTGCATTAACTGTAGGCAGAATTAGGATTGCAAGTTGCTTGGACTGAAGCAAATAGCCACGGTAGAATAGCTCAACTTGGATGTAGCCACGATTCCTTCCAGCGGTTGTTTCCGTAACATCGACAAATTTATCGGGTTTGACTGTAAATGTTAGGTTTTCAGATGCACCAGTGCGGGGTAAGGATAACTTTTTGATGTTTGTATTAATATGGAAATCTTTGGAGGTAACCGCAACATCGAGAAGTAGTGTTTCTTGTTCGTTCCAAACCTGAGTTAAAGTTTTATCTAGGAAAAAAGTTGTGTCAATCCCTTGGGGTTCAGGACTAATGTTTATATGTAGAAAATAAGTTTGTCCGTGAATGAGGGGTTCAGCCGGAGGAATTATAGTTTGGTTTTTGGGTGAGGTAAAGTAAGTATTGAAGTAGCGATAATTTTCCACGTACTCAGAAATTTCTCCTAGAAAAACCAGTTTCTGTGTGGTTTGTTCTTGGTTTTCTGTCTGTAGAATAGTACTAGCAATATTTATTAATTCTGTAGTAGGGTCATAATTCTGACCATCAGTTGACCCATCAAAAGTGACAATTTCTTTTGTCTCTCCAAAAATTTCTGTTTCTAATTCAGCTAAGCTTGGTAAAAATTCTTTGGGTATTCGACCATCTAAAGCATATAATTTACGTATTTTCGTTTGAAAAATTTGGTTTAAACTATAATTAGCTTTAATAAGTTCTGTTATCTGTTCTTTAATAAAATCCCAGTCGTCGGGGTCAATATCAAGCTGTTGTCCTACGTCTTGTAAAATTGATTGTTCATCTCTACTTAAAGGAACAGGTAGCTCTTTTAAAGCTAGTAAAAGAGCTATAAGAGTTTTGTAAATTGAAGAATTCATTAAGTCAGGTGTCTAATACAACGTATAAATGTATAGTTATCTACTATGAGACGAGATGCACTGGTAGTTGGTATAAATCAATATCCTTTTTTAAAGGATACACCTACAAGTAAAGCAAAGCACTTGAAAACTCCTGCTAGTGATGCGGAGGCGATCGCGTTCACAGCTATAAATTATCAGTATTTTATACAGTATACTTAAGTGTGTTGTTCACAAAATTGACACAGGTGAAAGGTTGAGTCGATGGTGAAATTAGACCCCAACACTATCAATGAGTTTGTGGAAATTATCAAAACCTTTGTAGAAACTGAGAAGAAACGTCAACCTTTCTTAATCGCCGCCTTAGGTAACAATGCACCTGTATTACAACATATTAACTGGGGCGGTTCTGTAGCTGATTTTATACCCCATATGTTAAGTAAATTAGCAGATTTTGGTGGGAGACAAACACTTTGCGCGGTTTTAGAATATGCGCGGTCGGAAATGAGCGTCCATGAGGATGTGCAGAAACGTATTGATAAACTGTATCTTACTATTAATTTGCATTCCCAACCAAGGAACAAATTATTAACTATAGATCAAAATTTTCTTTCTCTGTTTTTTTTCTGCTTAGATACTGCTGAACAAAGACAAAAAGCTGGAAATCTTTCTGAAAAACAACAAGCAGAAGTTAATACTTGGAAGCAAAAACTCAAATTCCTGATTACGATTAGTGAGGAATTAGCTGAAATGTCCAATCAAGCTAATAACTTCATTAGAGAAACTAAGCAAATACTGGAAGCAGAGAGAGAAGCACTCCGTTCAATGTCCATTTCCAGTCAGAAAAATTTGGAAATACCGCAACAGAAAACTGAGCAAAATGAACTAGAAAAAAAAATAGAAAGTTTAGAAAAACAACTCGAAATCTTAAGGCAATTTGAGCAGGGATTAGAAATTGGTAAAAAAGCTGCAAAATGGGTGGATGATAACCGCCATATATTAGCTAAAAAAGCGGGTGATGCTGCCTTATCTGAATATAAAGATTTAAGAAATTCTTTTTCTGAAGATGATATAGATGACTTTTACTGGGAATTAGAAAAATATTTAGAACGTATATCTCACTGCTTGACATGGGGTAAATATGAGATTATAGATGAACCTGATATGCTAACTTTACCAGTTGATGCTTATAATCAGGCGTTTAGGTTTATCAGAGACGAAAGAATCCCACAATCTATGTCCCAAGAAGTAGCTGTACAACTTAAGGATTGTATTGATTATCTAATGAAAAGATTATCATAATTCTTTCTATCGTCTTAATTTTCTTTGGCAGTCTCGAAGAGCCTTTTCTAGGTTTTGTTTTTCCCGTAATGCCTTTTCTGCTGTTTCAGCAAGTTCATCGTATTGTTGACTCATAATCTCAACTGCTTGGTCTAAAGTATGTCCATCGTTAACAAGTCGATTTAAGGCTTTTTGCAAAGTGTTATATACAGGCGACATCTTAGAATAATATCCCAAAGGGAAAAATAGTTATTTCATCTAAGTTTTACTGGTCATATTTTGAAGTTCAGTATTTTTGTTCATGAAATAAATTATTCTTTGTTGAAAATGATTTTAAATACTATTTGAAAGTAATTAAATATTTATCATTCACTAATTTTTGAAATCGCTCTGTGTTATATTCTTCGCAGTAAAAAATATCTTAATTAGAAAAACAATTATGACCGTACAGCTATCGCAATCTGACTTTCAACGGCTTAACCGCATAGTCCAGAATTTACCCGACTTTGCTAACGTGCGCGATCGCCGTCGTTTACTTGTTGGAGTGTTTGAAGGTACACCACAAGCAAACACCATCTTGGGACGCTTGGATTTAGAAGGTACACCTATGAGCGTTTCTGTGGAAGTAGTGAAATTTTTATGCCAGTTTGGACGAGTTGCTTACGATAAAGAAGCTTTAGCAGTTTTTCTTAACCATATTCAGCTTTTTACTGGAGATGAGGACAGCGATTTTATCGTAGAACTATTTCAAAATTATCCCCTTGATGTTCCAGCTAGTTCTAGTCGTGGAATTAACAACTGGAAAGGAATAGATAGTACGGCTGATATTAAAGAAAAGATTATTGGCGAAAATACGCTACGTGATATCTACATTTTAAACTTGGCTTTGGAAGCATCAAAAGCGGTGGTTCGTATCCGTACTCCTAAAGGTTTAGGTACGGGTTTTATGATTGCACCTGATTTACTGATGACAAATAATCATGTTATCAAAACCCAGGAAATTGCACAAAAAAGTGATTTTAACTTCAACTATCAACTAGATATCAACGGTAAAGAATGCCCAACACAGACTATTGGAACTTTAGCAGATGGTGTTTTTTACACTAATGAAGAGCTGGATTTTACCGTAGTAAACCTGAAAGAAGTACCTGACTTTGGCAAACCTTTAATCTTCAAAAGTAAATTGATGCGCGGAGATGACCGTGTAGCAATTATTCAACACCCAGGTGGTCATTTAAAGAAAATTTCGCTCCAGAATAATTTTGTTGCTTACGCAGATAGAAAAGTATTACAATACACTACTAGTACAGAACCCGGTTCATCCGGTTCACCCGTACTTAATGATGATTTTCAGGTAATTGGTATTCATCATAGTGGTGGGATGCTTGTAGAACCAAATACACAACGTAGGTATTTACGTAATGCTGGAACGAGTGCGATCGCACTATTGAATGATCTGGAAAACAATGCACCGGAAATTTATGCTCGTTTAGCGAAATAGTTAGTGTATAGGGATAAAAAGTTAAAGGTAGCGTAGCTGATAATTTTTGAATAGCTATGTTTTGGCTTATATAGAGGTAATTTTGGCAATGAGAAAGCTAATGCAGGTAAAATAAGCGTAATTTACTATAAAAAAGATACTCGACAGCAATAGGTAGCTGTATGGCGATTAATAGCGACTTAATGCAAAAATTATTACCTTTGCTTAGACCCCTGATGGAAAACGAAAGCCAGCGTCGGGGGTATTTGATTAGAGCTTTTGGGGCAGATACCCCAGTGCTACACCGTATAGTTTTGAACACACCTACAAATGATTTTATTCCTAATTTTGTGAATGAGTTAGTTGCTTTTGGGGAAATTTCTCCTGGTAAATCTGCACTGTTTCGGTTTTTGGAGGTAATTCGGGAGGATGTAGGAGAAGATGTAAAGTTACGTATAGATGAATTGCTGCAACAGTTTCGAGAAGAATTGGAAAAAACAACAAACTGTGGTGAAACTTCTAATCAATCTAGAGCAAATTCCTTAACATGCACATTTACAACTTCCACATATCTAGATGATTGGAATCAGCTTGAAACTGAAATTAATCATTGGTTATATCAAAATTCATCTTCTGTAATAATTAAAAATATCCAAGCTGAATATATTTATACAAAAGGGGCAAGAGTGTTAGTTGATTTTTCTGAAAGAGAAAAAAAAGATAATTCAAAACCATCTTTGAAAGCGCGTATTTTTCATGGAGTACACGATTCAATTGTCTACACTAATATTTATAAGCACTCTGAGACAAACGTGGAGAGTTGGAATTCAAATATCGCATCACTTTTGTTGGGCTTCGGAGCATTTGCTGTGATTATTTTTCAACCCAATTGAATGAATAAAATAATAATAAATAATAACAAAATGTCCTTTTATGGATATAGTTAGTAAATGGCAATAACTAGCGATATAATCCACAAACTATTGCCTCTGCTTAGACCTTTAATGGCAGATAAAAAAGAGCGTCGAGGTTATTTGAATCGGGCACTAGTCAATGCGCCAGTTCTCAATCGTTTAGATTGGGATATGCCTGTAGATATTTTTATTACCGATATGCTCAAGAAACTTAATGACTTTGGTGAAATTACTTCAGGTCAACCAGCGCTCTGTGCTTTACTAACAGAAATACGTGAAGAAGTTGGCGTAGATATCCAAATAAATATTGATAAAATTATTACAGAATTTACAGGTAAGAGAACACCGCCAAATTTACTTTTTGACCTGTTATTACAAATTGACTTTAAAAAGCAAGCGCGGTTAGTAAAAAAAGTAATGGAATTCCACCAAACGGCTGCTTTTTTAGTTCATGGTGAACCTTACTGCGGACAGCAACTTTTGGTAAATCGCTTGTTCCGGTTAAAGCCAGAGTGGAAAAATATATCGCCAATAAAAATTGATGTCAGTCACAATGGTGCAGGTAGAAGTACTTCTCATTTGTGGCGACAGCTCGCATCTTGGTTTCGTTTACCAAAGACTGTTGAACCAAAGGAAATTATTCAAATCATTTGCGATCGACTTACCACTCAGGACATCATTTTAATCTTTTATACAGTAGATTATATGCCGTCAAAGGTTCTAGCGGAATGGTTAGAGGAGTTTTGGAAACCACTAGTGATGGAAGTTGAGGAAAATTGCTCTCCCACTCAACGAAGTAAACATTTATTAATGTTTTTGGTAGATAATAGCGGCAGTGTTTGTGATTCCAATATCTTACTAGCAAAACAATTTGACGAACTTGAGTACCCGCGAATACCTTTACACTTACCACCCGTCAGCCCATTTCCATTAGATGTTCTAGATGATTGGATTGATATGGTCACAGCAATAGAAAGTATGCAAATACCCGTAGGTTTAACATCCAAACTATTGTTAGAAAAGTCAGAAAATGGTATCCCAGAGTTTGTTTATGAAGAAATTTGTGATTTCTGCGGTCATAGTTGGGAAGGGGGATTAGCAAAATGGCTGATTTAGCAAGCGTACTCACCGCCAACGGCAAGCAATACTATACTGGTAAGCCCATTTCACCCCAGGATTGCCAAAAATACGGGCTTTCCCCTTACTTACCATCACCAGAATTAATTAAAGCCGTAAATCTCGCCATTTTTCTAGAAAAACGTCCCTTATTGCTCAAAGGGGAACCGGGATGCGGTAAAACAACTTTAGCGCGAGCGGTAGCTCACGAATTGGGTTTACCCTATGAAGCTTGGTATATTAAATCCACAACTAGAGCAAAAGATGGACTCTACACCTATGATGCTGTAGGACGCTTGCACGATGCTCAACTTGCTCGCATGGGGGAAGAAAGTAGTTCTAAAATCAAGAATTTAGATAATTATATAGAATTGGGACCCTTTGGACGTGCGTTTAAAAATCAAAAGCGCACAATGGTATTAATTGATGAAATTGATAAAGCAGATATTGACTTCCCCAATGACTTATTGCGAGAGTTGGACGAGCAAAAGTTTACGATTGAAGAAAAGGGAGAAGAAATCAAAGCTAATCACTCTCCTATTGTCATTGTTACCAGCAACGATGAGAAGGATTTACCAGATGCATTCCTGCGTCGTTGTTTGTTTTATTATATTCAGTTTCCTTATCCACAATTAGCTAATATTGTCAAGTCCCACTTTCCAAAATCTAACCCTAAAGTAATAGAAGCTGCGGTGAAGCGTTTTGGTGAGTTACGGCAGAAAATGGAGAAAGGGAAAACTGCGAAAAAAGTCAGCACTAGTGAATTACTAGATTGGTTTGCGGTATTGCGGCAATTCCCTGAAGATGAGGTATTAGAGCAGTTGCAGGGAGAAATACCTTTCCCCGAAATTTTGTTGAAGAAGTGGGAAGACCATCTGCGTTATTTGAAGTATGAGTAGTACCCCAAAATGCAGTTGTTGTCATTGCGAACGTAGCGACTGCGAAGTGAAGCAATCTCAGTCATTGGGATTGCGTCGCTACACTCCGTTCCACTCGCAATGACATTGCTTATAATCAAAGTGTAATTTTTATGAACCTAGACCAACTACCACTGCTAGATATCTTTAACAGCCTGCGTCAACGTCATGGTTTACCGTTGGGAATTGAAGAATATTTGGCGGTTGTCCGTAGTTTAGAAGCTGGTTTTGGAATTGCTAACCGTAAAGAATTAGAACAGCTTTGCTGTATGTTGTGGGCAAAGTCTGAGCAGGAAAATCGCCTTATTCGACGGTTGTTTGGGGAGATGTGGGTACAAATAGAATCACTTCCTGTAAATTCCGATTTCAGCACCCAAGAAAATGACTCAACGTCTTCAAGTGAAACTGAATCGGATGCTGACACCTCAAATTTAATTTCCGATTCCCCTACACCAGAAAATTACGAATCTTCCCCAATCGAAACATCAACACCCGAAGAATCTCAAGTTGATGAACCACTACCCGATTTAGACGTACCTCCTACTATTATTCCCGAACCAGTGCAAGCGGTGCAAGCAGTACGGAGTAGTCGCAGCGATCAAGAAATAAAACGTCCCCGCTACGTACTTTTGAGTGAATATTTCCCCGTTACCAAACGACAAATGAAGCAATGCTGGCGTTCTTTGCGTCGTACAATACGTCAAGGAGTACCCACGGAATTAGATATTGAGGAGACAGTAGCAAAAATTGGACGGGAAGGGATTTTACTACAACCCCTACTGATACCACCGCGTACCAATCGCTCGGATTTAGTGCTACTTATTGACCAAGAAGGCTCGATGGTGCCGTTTCATGAATTATCGCGACAGTTAGCGGAAACAGCACAGCGGGGAGGACGGTTGAGAACAACCAATGTATATTATTTTCACGATTACCCAGATGAATACTTGTATCAACATCCGGCGATGCTTGATCCAAAGCCTGTTTCGGAATTTTTAGAGCAGATTGACGAAAGAGCCGCAGTATTAATTGTGAGCGATGCGGGAGCAGCGAGGGGAAATTTTGATGAAGAACGGGTCGATAATACTAAGCTATGGATTGAGCAGTTACAGAACTCCGTGCGCTATTTTGCTTGGCTAAATCCGATGCCGAGTGAATGCTGGCGACAAACTACAGCTGGAGAAATAGCTCGTTTTGTATCTATGTTTGAAATGAGTTCCCAGGGGATGAATGCGGCGATTAGTGTTTTGCGAGGTCGATATATTGCTGGAGAGGTGATGTACTCATGGCTGATGTAACAACAGATGTTAAACAAAGCCGTGCTATGAGGATTGCCCGAAAACGAGTTGAAGGGTTTTCCCAGCAGTTTGGAGAAGCACACCACAACTTGGCTCGTCATGCAGCGTTTCCCCTAGTACTTACACCAGATTTACTTTACCAGATTTGGGCAAACTTTGTTCCCGAAGCCCCTTGGGTGGCAGTTGCTCATGTATTGTTATCGCGGTTGTGTCAGCAAGTGGGTTATGAGATGTATGAAATAGATATTGCTGACCGAAATTTGTTGTTGCGGGAATTGAAGGAGGAGTTTGGACAAGAAAAGTTTGATGAGTTGGGGGAGTTTTTGCTGGATTATGTGGCGCAACAATTGACTGATGATGATTCGGATACCCAGGATTTGCGGGAAGCTCAGGAATGGACGGCATTGGCTTATACTAAGCCGGATAAAGCAGCGCGGGAATTAGCGCAGAGATTGAGTGAGATGGTGCAGCAGGAGGATATGGGAGAGGTGCTGCGGTTGGCTTCGTTGGTTGAGACTTTGGCGGAACCTCTTATTGAAAAAGGTTTTCAGCCGTTATTAGTATACTCCCAAGGAATGAAAAGTTTTTTCTATGGAGATTTGAACGAAGCAGTAGCGCAGCTTGAAGAAATTGTTGATGAGGAAAGTCAACTATGGGTTAGTGATATCAATTTATCTATTCCAGAAGAGATAAAAGATCAAATTTCGGAATCTTTTGAACCGGAGGTTTCTTATCTTCGAGCTACTCAGCCTGGATTAGAAACAATTGAAGAAGCTATAAGGATAAAAGATTGGGAAAAATTAGATGAGCGTTGGATTCGAGCTTCCAAAACTTCAGTAGAAATTTTAGAACAGTTTTGGCAACTATTAGAAATTCCTGAAGATGATTTTGTCAGAATTTGTAAGGCTGTAGATGTTGATTGGCAAGATGTTATACGTGTTATACGTAGTGGTGGTCACTTCAGTACCCTACGTACCAAATTCACCGATGAGGAGATTCTTAAAGCTACTTTGCGAGAGTTGGGAATCACTGTTAAAACATATGCTGATGTTCGCGGTTACGATGGTCAAAGAGTTCGTGCTGATGTTGTTGCAGTTCTTGAAGGCGAATATGACATAGGTTTTGCGAGGAATTCCGATGGCTCTTTTGACCTAGTTGCTGACTTGTGGGGTCTTGCAGAAAAGCACAATCAGACGGAACTAATCAACTCCATCCATCAGAAATATACTGTGAATAAAACTTTGGCTGAAGTCAAGCAGCGTTCCGGTGTTACAAAGAAGAAAAAATGTCCTAGATGTGATTCTAATAATACAGTAAAATATGGCTACTTTCAGGGGAAACAAAACTACAAGTGTGGAAACTGTGGAACTCAATTTATAGATATTTAATCAACACTAACCTCAAAATAAAATATTTCAACAATGTAATATGTAATATACAGCATATTTCATCTTTATGAGCTACACTCTAACGGGCAGGGATGCCCGTACCACAAGAGTTTTATCAAATTTTTTTGTACCTCATTTACCTGCAAGGTGCTGTATCTACGGATATAGTTCTTGATTTATCAAAACTTGCCGTTCCAGAATGCGATTAGGAATATTAAATTGAAGTAATCTTGCAGTTGCTTGCCCAATTTGAGTTTTACCCTCGATTCGCGCATTTTCAATATAAAAATGTTCCTGCCAAACCTGACGACGAGGATTAAACAAAGGAACAATTTCTTTTGTAAATTGGTCCATTGTCGCGAAATCAGAACCTTTATGACGGTTGCAAGGTAAACATGAAAGTGCCAAATTATCCGCAGTAGTTTCACCACCATGTTTTACTGCAATAATATGATCTACTTCATGGGTATAAATAGAAAAATCTTGATGAATTAGGCAATATTCACATCGCTTTGAAGCTCTATTCACTACAAGCTTACGTAGTTCCACAGAAATATAGTCAGAAGTCATATTTATTAATCGCGTTTGAAAGCTCTTGCCTTTAATAAAATCATCATATGTTCTAATTGTTCATAAACATCTAACTCAGCTAATTCTATCGAAGTAAGTGTATCAGAGCGGTTTTTTTTCAATAAATCTTCCAACCGTTTTTGAGCTAAGGGTGAAACTTTAAAAGCAATAATTTCTTCTGGTGTTGGACGCTTAATTAAAAAATCCAAAACCTCTTGATAAACTGTGGGAATATCTGTAGTCTCTGTTTTAACTTTTGATTGGGATACGGATGGTAAATTTTCAACGTCTAACAATCGCCAAAGTAGTTCAGGTAAGCGATTTTGCAGAGGTTCTAAACGTTGAGCTAGTTCATCAGGTATTTGAATTGTTAATTCTGCCATTAATATAACCGCTATCTGGCTTGTCTCGTATCCTAATTATAGCTTTACTATTCTTCTACACTATTCAAAACCCTGACAAACTCCCCCCAACCACAACTAGCAAAATCCGAACGCTCATAAAACTGAGAATAATCTTTCAATGGCAAATAAATCGACAATCCCTTAACTCGCTCAAATCTCACCCCCAAACCCACGTTAGCCAAAATCAACCGTGGTTCAATCTCATTAAGAATCAAATCCATCACTTCATCCAAAACAGTAGTTAATTCACCACTATCCCCCGCATAATTATCCCGTAGCAAATTCAAAAAATCATACAAATCCACAAACTCATCATCACCTCTAAACCGGACACCTTTATTTTGAGCGCGATTCAGCGCATTCTCAGCATAAATATCTTCTTCTGCCAACAATTGACGTAAAACTGTCGCTAACCTTCCCAAAGCTAGAGCTAATTTCTCAAGCATCATCAAATTTGTTGCTGATTGGGTAACTTTAGTGACGCTACCTCGCGATTCTCCTTCGTAATAACGCCCGTATTCCCGCACAATTAATTTTGACAATTCTTCCGGTGTCATATCTGCATTAGCTGTTAAATTCTGCAAAATCGCTGTATAGGGGTAACCTGACAGTGGTTCTACCTCTTGTGATGCAACCATGTAATTAGCATTTGCTCGCAGTTGGTAAGCTACTTCTACCATGCTCATTAAACAAGCATCCATACCAATTAAGCTAACTTTTTTACCTGTTTTCTCTTCTGCTTCCCGAAAAGCTTGCTGAAGTTTGGCGTTGTCGAGGAAATCTAAGGATGAATCGTCAAATGCGATCGCACGAGAATCTTCATCTTCGAGTTGTAGTACTTCGGTAATTGAGGAGAGGAAAAAAGCATTGGATAAGCGTCGATTATTTCTGGTTAAAGAACGTACTTCATTGGGACTCGCTTGGATTTGCACACCGCGATTTCTGGCGAATGCATAGATATCATCTTCTTTCCAACCAGTACCGTGATTCCATAATATGACTGCGTAATTTTCGGCTGGATATTTTTCGATTCCCCAAACAATAAAGTCTCGTAGAGAATCGGGATTCCCGGTATTTTGTTCTGGGATATTTTCAATTTCTCGATTTTCGCCTTTAGTTGAAATATGTATACGATAAGTGTTTTCGCGGTCGCTGAGAGTGTCAAACTGGACTAAAACTGTGACTTCTTCCGTTGAACCAACCGCTTCCATTTCTTCAATATCCTTCCATCCCTGCTCTTCCATTGGTGCCATCAGGGTTTTTCTACCTTGGAGTTGGTCGAAAACTTTACCATTATCCCCTGCCATGTAGACCATTAATGTCCAGCGTCGGTTTGTTTGGGTCATTTTACAATTATCTAGGTTAGGAATTTCTTGTTTTTCTACAACACAACTGCTGTATTTTCAGTAAATAGGGAAGTTTATGCAGCAATAGTATCCGTCTTCAGTTCTGCAAGTAGTTCTTCAGCTTGGCTGATATCGCGGTTACTAACAGCAAATTGCAATTCTCTAAATTTTTCTAACAAATTATCGGATGTTTTGTCTTGATTAATTACCTTTTCTAATCGGGTTATCTCATCCTCTAACTGAAAGACGCGCTTAGTAATTTCATCCTCATCCCAATGCTGATTAGCTTGCTTCAACTTTTCTTCTACTTCTTCCTGAGTCAAGCGGTAAAAACGGTCAAATGTTTTTTCAACGGGTTGTCCTTCGGTACTACTATCTTCTGCGGAAACGTGAAGAATACCATCCAAATCAATTTTAAACATACAGTTAACCCGAACATCTCCCGCAGAACGAGATGTTGCTAAATTCAGCACAACTTCCCCAATAAATTCATTATCACTAGCAATTGGTCGCTCTCCTTGATAAACGCGGAAACGAATAGTTTCTTGTCCATCACGCTGAGTAGTAAATGCTTGGGAACCCTTGCGCCATCTTTTTATGGGTATTTGCTCGTTGCTGGGAATAATAACATCCATTTTTCCGCTAGCTAACTCAATTCCTAGAGATAAGGGTGTAACATCCCACAACTTCACCTTATCCCGGAGATAACCGCATAATCTTCCTCCCAATACTGCTGCACCTTTAGCTACGGCTTCATCTGGGTTTACAGAGTCATTTATTTTCCAACCGTAGCGCTTCTGAAGTGCAGCTTTGATTGCAGGTAATCTGGTTTGTCCTCCAACTAACAATACTTGGTCAATATCTAAGGGTTTCATCCCTGCTTTTTCGATGGTTTTATCGCAAATTTTTAAAGTACGTTCGATAAATGGTTGTACGAGCTTTTCTAATTGCGATCGCGTCAAAGTTATTTCTAAAAGATTGGGAATATTGATTTGGTATTCTGTGGCTTCGGTAAGAGCAATTTTAGCTGCTTCTGCTGCGGTACGGAGTTGGGAGCGTAAATTATTATCTTCTGCAACGGCTAAATCTATACTCTGCTGCTCACATACTTCTTGCATCCAATTAATAATCGCCAAGTCAAAATCATCACCACCCAGATGAGTATCGCCGTTAGTCGCTTTTACTCGAAATAAACCTCGTTCAATCCGCAAAATCGAAACATCGAAAGTTCCACCACCAAGGTCATATACTGCCACATTTTGAGGTTCTGCACCCAAACCAAAAGCCAAAGCAGCAGCAGTTGGTTCATTAATAATTCGACGAACTTGCAACCCTGCTAACTCTGCCGCTTCTTTGGTTGCTTGACGCTGGGATTCGCTGAAATAAGCAGGGACAGTGATTACAGCTTTGGAGAATTGTTTACCCAAACTAGCTTCAGCATCTTCTTTAAGCTGACGTAGAACTTGTGCGGAAATTTGTGGTGGTGTTAAAATTTGCTCTCCAACGCGAACTGCGACTTTACTTTGCTGTAATTCCTCAATGGTATAAGTAACCTGGGTTTGGTCGTCGCGTACTCGCTCGTCACGAAAAGTACAACCGATGAAACGCTTTACCGAGTAGATAACTTGACCGGGATTGGTATTAACGTAACTAAGAGCTGATTTACCAACTATGGGTTGATTGCTTTGGGTATCGAACATCACAACTGAAGGAGTAAGGCGATCGCCTTCAGAATTCGACAATATTCTTGCTTGTTCCGTTTCTACTTCCCATATAGCAACTGCTGAATTTGTCGTTCCTAAATCAATTCCCAAGATATCAACTTCGCTCATTGACTAACCTTTCGTTGAAATTTCAGCTTGTTAACAATAAATATCCTGAGATTCAGGAAAATGCTTTATTGATTTTATCGTGGTTTTTATACTAATACCTAGAAACTTGGAAATCATTGGTAACAAATTTATACATAATGCTAGCTTCTCCAAACCGAAATTTACTATTCCAGCCAGTTTTCTAGCCGCAAATTGGGTATATTCTCAAAATCTTTGATATTATTCGTAACTAAAACATCGTTACGAGACCGCGCAACAGCACCAATCAATGCATCGAGTTCCCCTGTTGGTCTACCAATTTGTCTGAGTTCACTTTGAATTTTACCAAATTCAATAGCTGCATTTATGTCAAATAATTCAACCGTTATCAGTTACTTAAACTGCGCTAAAGTTTCTACATTCTTTTCAACCTGTTGCGAACAATAGACACCTTTATAAAGTTCAGAAACAACTATAGTTGAAATATAGCATTGAGCAAAGAAAAGATTGAATTTTGCAACTGCTTTGGGATTATTATTGAGTAGAGCAATACAAATATTTGTATCTAACAAGAACATGATTACTTAGTCTTGATTTTCAATCGAATCTATAGTTCTACCTCGATAGGCGTGACGTTGTTCGTCAATTTCTGCAAAGGTTTCTACTAGTTCGGGTTGGTCTTGCCAAACACCAAATAACTGATTTAATCTGGAGAGTCTTTCTTCTTCATTTAAGGTTTGTGTTGTTTCAGATATTTGATTTGGAAGGATAGCCACATCAACAATAATTTCTGCACCATCAGGAATATCATTAATTGTTTCTAATAATTCAATACTTTTACCACGTTTGATACCTTTTATTTTCATTTTATATATAATCCTTTAAAACTAATTGACAGATAAAATTAACGCCCATGCTTCAAAAATAAAACCAAATGACTTGCCTCTTTGCTCAAGATACCTTTAATTTTATATTTTGGGCTGGCTAATAACTATAACAACTCAGACCACAAGCCGTACCAACCCATAATTTAGTTACTCCCTCTTCATCCCTGCTAATAGCAAGGGCATTCACCCGATTTTCTCCCAAACCACTATTTTGAATATTAAATTCATTTACCACTTTCCAACTATTATCCCGATATCTGACGTGAAATAAGCCCCTATCAGTTCCTACCCATAAACTGCTGTCATTACTATCCCATACCAAAGCTGTTATTTGCCGATTTTCAAGCTCCGATAAAGCTTCCCATTTATCCAAATTGCCAGCATATAATCCCCGATTTGTACCTACCCACAGCAGTTCCGAATTACCTTGATTGATTGCTAATAACAAGCGAATATCCGCACTACCCAAACTACCAGGAATTTGAGTTACTTCCTTGCTATCGAGTTTGTAGAGCAATAGTCCTGCTGAAGTACCCAGCCAAGCATGGTCTGCGACTACTTGAGAAAAGCTTTGTAGCCATCCTTTGACGGGAAGCTCTTGATTCGTAATTACTCGTATCCACTCATGATTATGGTATTCATAAAGACCATTTAAACCAACAGCCCAGTAATTACTGTTTCCAGCAGTCAGGACTAAAATTGGTTCGGAAATATTGGATGCTGCTTGCAGTTGATTTTGCGGTTTTAAACTATTTAAACTATTTAAACCTTTACTCCAACTAGCAACCCAAACGGTATCTTGTTCTGGAATATTGAGAATAGCACGAATATCTTGCATTCCAAATTGACCATTTCGCCGCCAGTTCTCTGTAAATAGGTCGTAGCGAAACAAACCCCGCGCTGTTCCAATCCATAATATCGAACGGTCTGCTAATTGCTGCACTGATAGCGCTTGCACTAAGTTACTGAAAAAGCGTTCTGGCGAACCAATCACATCGGGAGGAGTATCTGTTAGCTGCCTGCTTATACTTTCTTTCCTACCTCGCCATAATCCATCATGAGTACCAATCCATAGTTCATCGTTACTTACTGCTACCAAACTGGTGACAGGGATATTAAATCGCTTGTTTTTCAAAGGTTTCCAGCTAGTTTCTGTCGCTAAACCCACTTGTCCGCCACAAGCTACCCAAACTCCCTGAGTACAAGCTGCGAGGGCTGTAACTTCACAAGCAACAGCATCAATTTTGTGGGGTGTATTAGTAAGTAAATCAATCCGCACCAGTCCCCTAAATGTACCTAACCACAGATTATTCCCCTGGAGTGCTAGGGTGAGAATATCCGGTTGTACGCTTTTACCAGTGGGTATCCAAGCTGAATTTTGGTAATGATGAACACCTGTGGCATTACACAACCAAATATCATTGTCGTTATTGATTGGGATCGCCCTTGGTGAGAAACCAGCGGGGGGTAATTCCAAAACTGGTTTGCGCTCTGGGTTCTTAATAGCATAAATACCACTACCCGCTCCTACCCAAAGTTTACCAGTGGAATCAGTAGTTAAACAGCTTACCTTCACCTCTCCCAAAATGGTATAAGGTCGCCAAATGTCGTTTTTTAGGTAGTAGAGTCCACCTCGTTCTCCACTTACCCAAACTTGACCGGAACCATCGACTGCGATATTAAATACTGAGTTACCAGGTAAACCATGTTCGCTAGCGTAGCGGGTAAATCTTTCTGCTCCTGGAAACCAATGCAGCACTCCTCCCCCAGTTGCTAACCATAAATCCCCATTCACCGAGTCGAAAGCTAAATCTCTGATATGTCGCTGACTGGTGATGTTATGCCATTCTATATATTTTTTATCCTTTGCTAATTCTTCTTGGGGTGCATTATCCGTGACGGGGATGGGTAAATCCTCACCGCTAACTGCTACGGGTAAGTCAAGTTGATAGTTTGGGTTGCTCATAGGTTACTACTATTGGTAACTTGCCTCCATTCTTGCCGTAATCGGTCTAACTCTGCTTGCAATTCATAATTTTGGTCTTGCTGCTGTTCCAAACAACTATCAAGAAAATTGTGCCACTCATCTGCACCTTTTTGTCGTTGCTGCCAAAGAGCGTAACGTTGGTCTTTTTGCAAACGTTCCGTAGCTCGATTTAAGTTTTCTAACTGTCGTTTTAAAGCTTGCTGCCAAATACTCAAACGATAATACTGGTCTTTTAAAGTTTCTTGCAAACTGCAAGTTGTCCAAACCACTCCCCAAGGTAATTCTTCCAAAACATCTGCTAAACTGGCGCTTGGGTCAGTGCATATTCCCTGAATATTTGCCACTAATTCAGCATCAGAATCGTCAATATCGGGGTCTAACACGCGAAAGATATGCTCTAGTAACATATCTTTATCAACTGCTTCCGGGTCTTGAAAGCTAGTTTCTGTAATTGCTTCTTCCTTATCATAAATCAAATCATTATCTTCTATATCCTCCTGTGGTGCATCGTCTTCGTCTTGTGTGGAGCGTTTAATTTGAATGCGAAGGGAGGTAATTTCTGCTTGTAAGCGCATTGATTGACGACGTAACCCACCAACTACCGCTTGAAATTCATTGTAAGTTTCTGCGAGATTTGCTTCTAGCGGTGCAATACTTTCCCGTGCAGTAGTAATTCCCTGGCGCAGTTTTTGCATTTGTGCCAGTAAATTATCGATATCCCCTTGAGTTGTTTCTGAGGTGGATGTGCTACTCATTAACCAATACCTACTGGAGTCTTTGTTGCTTTGGCAATTGCTTGTAATGCGGGAATCTGAGCAATTTGATAATCGTGGGGACTATACAAACCATAAGCCAGCCCTAAAGGATTATTATACTTTTCTAAGAAATACCGTCTAGTCTCGCACAATGCTTTTCCTATCAACATTTTTTTGCCGATAAAAAAGTCATAAAATACCTTAGCAAAAGCCGCAGCAAATACATCCGGCATTGGACAAGCGGTAGCGATAACCGCAGCCGCACCATATTGAATAAATTTATTCGGTAAGTTAAATGTTTTCCGCAATTCATCCACACCACCAGCCGATTGACAAGCGTTGAGAAAAATCAAAGGTTGACATTGAAATCCACCATTCACACGGCTAAAATTTTTGACTTCTAATTCGATTTGTTGATGATTATTATCTTCCTGTAGCGAAATTATTAAAGCATCCACATCATCCTCATATTGGTGACAAGGACGACAATGGCAAGCGAAATGTAATATATTATATTGATTTTGATAAAAATGCTCTAATAATTCTTCCCCATCATGAAGTTTTTGGATTTTTTTTGAAACTTTGAATAAATAAAATTTACCTTTATTTTTTAAAATTAATTTTTCTATTTCTGGTTGTTCCTGCTGGTGAACAAAATTTAATGTTTTATGCAAACAAAATAACATTTCTAGGGATAATAAAAATTTTTTATCCATAATTGGCTTGTTCGTCAATGCACGAGAAACAGGATAGTGAAAACCCCAAAACATATCTGGTTTTGGATTTTTATAATCGTCACCTTCATACAAAACTTCCCAGGGGTAAATGAGAGAATTAGAATAAATTGTCGGAGCAAACTGCATTGGGTTTCGATAAGAGCGTAGTCCTGTTAACTGACTTTTCGCATATTGATTAAAGAAAAACTGTTCGTAAGCATCTCTACCACAGCCAGCTAATTTTTTTAAATATTCTTGGCGCTCCTCTGGAGTTAGTAATAACTTATCCTCTGGTCTGATATGTGACCTTGTTCTATCTGTAATCTTGTGTTCAATTTCTTGGAAAACTCGTAAAGTATCTTTGGTTAAATGCAACATTTCTTCGTTCGTCGCATCTCTTTCCAAAGAAAAGCCATTTATCCGATAATCCTCTTTCTCAATGATGATATTAAAAGCAAAAAATTCATTTTGACCCAATGATTTACTAATACCCCTTTTCAAGCTATATCACCTCCCTCATTTGCAATGTCAATTGAAAAAATGAGATTATCAATTGGTTGTCCCCCATCCATAAAATAAACTTCCACCAAAACAGAAGTACCAGCCATTTCTGACGGTGCAGTTAAAGTAAACCAACCTAAATATTTATCAGTAGATGCTAAATTCATATCAATGATTGAATCCGGCGGCGTTACTTCTAACCCAAAAGCGTTGACATGAACCTGTAAATTTTCAAACCTCAAATCTTCCGCAACCTCCATTACCCTTTCTTCATGCCATATTGGAGGAGTGCGACGTAGACTTAGACGAAACCGCAGTGGCACACCTACAGGCATTGGCTCATCAATATCTCGACCAATAGGTTCCACCACCGCATAACCTTTACCTTCCACTGGTAAGTAAGGACGTGCCATTGGGTCGCCAAATAGTACGTAGGCTAACCAATCAAGGGAATCGGGAGCAACCGCACGAGCTAACTGGCGACTAGTATAAAAAGCTTCTCCTAATGATGCACCAGCCCATAAGCTATTGTAAAAACTACTAATAAAAGCTGCTTCTACAGATACTTCCACAGCCCAGAGAGAACCAGTAAAGCCACTACATCCAGCGCTGATAAAGGCTGATGCCCAAGTTTGTTCTAATTCCGTCAATTCTGGAGTATCGGTTTTGATGTAACTCAAGGTGACAAATGGGCGATTTCGCCGCAGGTTTAACTTTGCAGGACGTATTTTAGTTTCTATATCTTCTACATCACTGGGATTATCTAACCTTACGGGAGCATTGTGTAGGTCACTAACATCTCCTGATTGACTGTAGCGGATTAAATGTAAACCCCGCATAGCTTGAGTGGAATCATGCAATACACCTGCCGGTAAAGGCTGAGGTGGAGATGCGCCAGGGGGTTGGAGTAAAGTTACCCAAAGTTCTGGTTGTTCGACATTAGCGTAGTGGGCAATGTTGACTGCACCTACGGGAAACTCATAGGGTCTGGTGTCGTTTAATTCAGATAACCAGTGTCCAATGATAAAGCGTTCTGCGAAAAATCTTTGACCGTCGTGCAATAATTCCCAAGGTATTGAGATATTTTGGTTAGTAAGAATTAAAATTGTAAAAGTCGAATTTCGGGGTATTAAGCTGCGAATATCACCTTGTAATTCTGTGGGTAAGAGATTCTTAAATAGGTATTGACCAAGGGAAATTAAGCGAGATTTTTTCTCTTGGGATAAACTACCAGATATATTTTCTAATGTATTTGTTAGCAATCCCCTTACCTGTTTTACCCAATTCCTTGAAAGTGAGTTTGATGTATAAATGTTGTTACCGGGAAATAATGACTGGAGCCGGAAGCTTCTGAGTTGGTATTGAAATTTGCAAGTGGAGTTGGTTTCGTTCTCAATTGTTTGGATGCGAAAGATAAAATCTGGTTGAGGAATTGGACGGGGTTGGTTTGTGATACGTTGAGGAGTGAAGCTTGCTTCGTCAATATCGGCGATTTGGATTTGGGTTTCAAGTTTCGTCTCGAAGGTGTCGCCTCGGTAAAGTTCGGCGGTGATGCTTGTAGTACCGGGACGGAGAGCAGTAAGGTGGAAAGTTGCTGTTTGGGTGTCTTGGACAATATCGGGATCGAGAGGTAAGCTTGCGGTGTTGTCACCGTTGATTTGGAAACTTGGGGCGTTGATAATGATGTTTAGTTCGTTGGCAATAGTGGTATCACGAGGAATTTCTAAAAGACAAATGTTGCTGTTATTACTAATGTTAGGGTTCAAGTAAAAAACGACTTCAATATCTCCATATACAGGAACTAAATCAAACGGTACATCAAGCAAAATCTTATATGATACAACTGTATAAATGAAATCCATGCTTCTTACAGCCTGGGCTTCTAGGTATACTTCAGTCCATTCACCCATTACTTGATGAGTTTCGCGTTTGAGCTGTTTGGCAATCTCTTCTATCTTTTTACCAATTTTCAACTTCTCTAAAATCTGCTTTTGCAATGGGGACAATTTTGTTTGTAATTGTTCCCATTGCAGCGGTGTTAACCCTAAATTATGTTTCAGCAAAGAAGTTTCCAGCCAGTTGGTGACTAACTCCGGTTTATCTTTGAGCGCAAATACTTGTACAGCATGATAGCCAATCTTTTCTCGCAACCGATAAATTTCCTTAATTGGCTTATCTAATTTTTTCGCGATCGCATCATCGGAAAAACCTTGTAAGTAAAGCCGTAACCACATGCGAGCATCTTCTCCAAGATTTTCCTGGAGGTATTCGGAGAATTCCTCTTTTACCAACTGACGCTGTAATTGTTCTTCCTGGGCTTTCTCGTTTTCTTGATAATCTTCAATAGAATTTTGGTCTATCAAGCTAACTTGATTTCCATCATCTTCAGCAAGTACCTCTTCAGAAATTAACCTGACTAAATCCTTTGTAGGTACTTGAGTTAGTCCTCCACGTTGCGATCGCTGTAAATAACTTACAAATCGATAGGATAATAAAGGCTGATTACGAACCGGTCGCAAACAATATTCTTCTATACTGGCAAATAACAAAGCATCTTTCAAACGATTATCAGCACTCACTTCGCTAATAAAATTCATCTGAGAACGTATATAATTATCACTCTGTAGTAATTCCTGAATCACCTCCTGCAATACATCCAATACTTTGCGCTGGCGATCGCGACTCAAAGAAATCCAAGTTTGAATTTTGTTACGTAATGTAATTAAGCTTCCCAAACGGGTAATTAAATTGCGATAAGCACGTTCGCGTCCTACTCCTAAGTAGCGCTGACATAAAATCTTATAGCGATATTCCATCGCTTGCTTGGCAATTCTTAATTCTTTTGCAGTAAGATTTTCAAAACGTTGTTTATCGCTTCCTATAAGCCACTTAGCTATACTTTCTCTTGTTGCTTCACTATGCTGTGAACATTCATCAGCCAAGCTATTTCGCCAATAGCTCGCTAATTTTTCTTCTTCTGAAGCTAAGTTAAGATTTCTGTCCCCTAATTCATATTTAAAGTTATCACCAGTCATATTTCTGAGCTTCTGGATTGAAATTAAGCTAACAATAAAAAGCTATCAAAAAAGCATTCCTCTATATTTACAACATCCTTAACCGATAACTCGCCGGACTATAAACCCCATAAGCCAACCCCAACGGATTATTAAACTCTTTCAAAAAATACCACCTCGTAGCCCGTAATGCCTCCCCAATACTCATAATATTAACGATTTTCTCCCCACTTACTTCATCTTCGACCACCATCCCCCGCAGAAAAAACTGATAAAATACCTTCGCAAAAGCTGCTGCAAACAAATCCGGAACCGGACAAGCTGTAGCAATCACCGCAGCTGCATCATGCTGAATAAACTTTTTGGGTAAGTTGAAAGTCCTGCGTAACTCATCCGTACCCCCAGCGGACTGACAAGCATTCAAAAACACCAACGGTTGGCAAAGAAATTTTCCCCGACGTAACAAGAATTTGTGTGTTTCTAACTCCAATACCAAAGCTTTATCAGCGATTTCCTCATCTTGAAGAAAAGAAACCAGCAAGGAATCACCCCTGTTACTTTGCTTACAATGACAAGCAAAATGCAACATATTGTGGTTAGCTTTGTAAATATATTTGAGCAAGTCATCCCCTACAGGATCGACACATTGACCATTAGTTAAATTGCAAGTTCTCCCCAACAAAGTGAAGCGATTTCCTGGAGTTGTTCTCACTAATTTCTCAATTTCCGGTCTTTCTTTATGATGCGCTTGTAATAATCTGTGATGCAAGCAAAACAACATATCTGAAGGTTGTGCTTGCTCTAAAACATAGTCAGTAATGTCTTTTTCTGGATTGAGAATTCGTCCAGGAGTGTAGCGCAGTCCCCAAAACATCTCTGCATTACCACCTTCGTAGTCTTCCTCACTCCCCTCAAATAGGACTTCCCAAGGAAAAGGCATAATTTCGGAAACGAAGGTAGGAGCTACATTTTCATTTAAGCGACTGTTAAGAATTTTATTGGGTCTATCTTCACCAAAAAATTCTTGATAAGCAATTCGTCCCCATTCTGCTAGTTTGATCAAATTGCGATCGCAAAACTCCCGGTCTAATTTAATACTTTTATTTCGATTAACTTCTTTTATCAGTGCAGCAAAACATTCCAGTATCTCATCGGTGAAAACTTCCAATTCTTTATCAGTTGGTCTTGTAAATTTCCAGCGTCCAATTGAGTAAAAATCCTTCTCTACCAGAATTTCTAAGCAATTACTAACTTGTTTGCTACTAATCGGACTAACTGTTCCTCTCATATCCCTTCAAATTCCCCGTCGCCAATTTTGAGTGAAAACCGCAAACTGTGAACGGGTTCTATTCCGTCCTCAAAATACACCTGAACTAAAACTGACCGAGTTTCTATCTCAGAGGGAACACTTAACATAAACCAACCCAAGTAATCCCCTGTTGCTGTGGATGTCATGATTATAGAATCACCAGGAGTAACTTCCAATCCGGACGTGACAATAAAAACACGCAAATCATCAAAGCTTAAATCTTCAGCCACCTCCATTAACCGATTCTCGTACCATACAGGAGGTGTGCGCCGCAAACTAACGCGAAATCTCACTGTTGTACCAGGTGCTACGGGGTCATCAATCTCCTGACCAATTGGTTCCACAACCGCATAACCCTGTCCCGGAACAGGTCGGTAAGGACGTGCTATTGGGTCGCCAAATAATACATAAGCTAGCCAATCCAAGGATTCTGGTACAACGGCTTTAGCCAATCTACGAGCCGTATTAAACGCCACCGCTAAAGTTTGTCCGCTCCAAATGTTGTTATAAAAAGCACTAATAAAAGCAGCTTCCACATCCGGTTGTACAGCCCAAAGAGAACCCACAAAACCACTACAACCTGCTCTCACAAAAGTAGAAGCCCAAGTTTGCTCCAATGCAGTTAATTCCATTTGACCCGCATTTAGATAACTTAAAGACACAAGGGGATGATTGCGGCGCAAACTTAACTTGGCTGGTTGTACCTCCCGCTCAATTTCCCCAATATCTTTATCAATCCGCACTGGTGCATCCTGACGGTTTTCTGCGTCCGCAGATTGACCGTAACGAATTAAATGCAAACCACGTATTGATTCAAACAAACCCATATCATTAAATATACCAGCTTGCATGGGAATCGGTGGCGGCGCTCCCGATGAGTACAAAAGCTGATTCCACAATTCGGGCTGTCCCACATTCGCATAATGAGCAACATTTACCGCACCCACAGGAAACTCATAAGGACGTGCTTTTTCTAACTCCCAAAGCCACCTTCCGATAATTAGGCGATCGCCCAAAAAGTTCTTGCCATCATGGAATAATTCCCAAGGAAACCAAGCATCTTGGTCGGCGATTATCAGTAAAGTAAAAGGATGATTTAAATTAGCGATAGTGCGGAAGGTACTTTGCAGTTCTTCTGGGAATAGCGATTGAAAAAGGTACTGACCAAAGGAAACAAGACGGGAACGGAAATCTCCAGGTTGGCTATTTGCGGCATCTTCGAGTGTTGCTTTTAATAACTGTTGTGTTCTTTCGACCCAAATAGCAGATAGAGGCTGGGAAGCACAATCAAAATTATCCGCGAATAACAACCGTGATTGGTAGCTATCGATGTGATAATTGAAAACACAAGCAGAAATATCTGCATTCCAAGTAGTCCGTACCTGTAGAATTAAACTTGGTTGGGGAACGGGACGGGAACGAGCAGCGATAAGTGGACGAAGTTGGGTTTCTTCAAATGCAGTAACTTCAACTTCAGTTTCTAAAGTTGTTTTATAGGTCTCACCAACGTAGAGTTCTGCCTGAATTTTGGTTTTACCTGGACGTAGAGCGGTAAGGTTAAAGGTTGCTGTTTGGGTTATGTTCGCGGTGTTGGGGTCTAAGGGTAAGCTGGTGGTATTGTCGTTATTGAAGTGGAAGCCAGGAGCGGCGAGGAAGATGTTGAGTTCGTTTCCGGTGACTTTGTTTTGGGGAAGTTGCAAGACATAACCATTATTGTTGCTAGCTGTCAATGATTTCAGGGAAATTAAAACTTCTATTTCTAAACCAAGGGATGCTGATATTCGAGATGTAGTTAATAAAATGGCGTAGAAGTAATTATTTAGTAAATGCTGAGAAAAATACTTACGATATAAATCGCAACTAGGAACACAATTATTGCCTACAAATTTGACTAACCCCAAACTACGTAGCTTAAATGCAACGTAAGTCTCAAGTTGCACTGGTACATTTGCCCTGACCACTTTTTTATACTCTACCTCTAATTGAGAATCAGCTTGTAAACTCGCTAATTTTTGTCGCAGATGGTAACTAAAAATTCCTTGTTGTGTGGGTGCAAGAGTCATTAATGACTCTAAAGAAATTTCCTGACTTTTGAGTTTGGATATCGCTGATTGTAGTAAGTAAGGGTTTCCCCCTACTAAAGTCATTAATTTAATTATGCCTTGTTCTCCCAACTGACTATCTAATTGATACTTTCTCATCATTTGTTGTACCTGCTGTTGGTTAAACTCAGGTAACTCAATCGAAATACCAACATTAAACGGGGATTGATTGACATTCATGGGCATATAAACTTCTTTGGAATGCACCACAATCAACCGCAGTTTTTTCCAAACAACCTCAATCTTTGCCTTCTCATGCCAAGAGCGTAACATTCCGAAAAAGTCATTAGCTATTTCGGGATTCTGAAAAATCAGATCCACTTCATCCAAGCCCAAAACCACAGGACTTTTAATCTCTGATAGCAGGTATCTTTTAAAATACCTGGTACAACTAGCTTTAGAACCTAGTGAATCCCGCCAATATTCAGTCAATTTATCTGGTAAATTCAAATTATCGGCAATGCTACCGAAAAACCATCGTAAAAATAGGTCTAAATCTGTGAAAACCTTAGCATCTGCCAGTTGAAAACTCAGATGTACGGTCAGATGATCTTTCTGCGAAGCATAATGAAGAATTCGTGTCATGAGGGATGTTTTTCCCATTTGCCGAGGTGCTGTGATGCGAATGAGCGCACCGGGTTTTACAATCGCCTTTAAACATTTTTCTTCAATTGGAGGTCGTTCAATATATACATTAGGTTCGTTACTGTGTTCAAAGTTAATTTTGGTAACATTAGCATTATTTCGACTCAGAAAAATTACATGTTGTGAAACAAGCTGTTCAGTTGAATCTTTCCTCCATCTAGTATCCGGTATCCAAACACCGTTTACCTCATCACGCTTGCGAGTTTCTATAGTTACTTTATTTTCTTCTATTTTCAAAAAGTTATATTGCCAAGGATATTTATAAGGCTGTTGTTCCTGTGAAATTCCAAATATTCCAGCACCAATAATATCTATTTGTTTTCCATCAACGCTGTAATCATAATGATAAGAAGAATTATCAGCCCCATGAACGCTTCCGTGCAAAATAAAGCGAAAGCCAGCAGCAGCTAAACGCTCCATTATACCACTATCGGTAATGCGATCGTTAAACGTACTATTGAGTGAATGATGCCAAACGGCTAGCTTCAAACAATTTCCGTAAGTTGGGTTTTGGCGTATAAGGCTTAAGGCATTGCTGAGAGCTTCAGAATTGATACTCGCATTATGTTTCTCAATATGATCAATTTGCCAAGCAGAATTTAAACCTAATATGAGCAATTTTTGCTCTGGTAGATGCTGCCAAGTATATTGTTGTTCGTAATCTAAGGGATAGATTTCGCCTTTAATCGCTTCGTAAAAGTGGCTGAAATGAATAAATCGTTGTTGATGCCGTTCTTTATTTGTTTCTTCAACACGTACTGTGGAATAGCCAGTTTGCGATATCTCCCAATTAATATCGTGATTTCCAGGAACAATTACGATTTGATGCGATTCCAGTTGAAATTCTTGAGATAAACGATTTATAAATAATTCGGCAGCAGCGTATTCATCAGGATTCGATTTACTAGCAATATCACCAGAAATAATAACTGCATCAAGACGAGAGCAAGCTAGTTCGTAGCGTAAATCTTCTGCTAATTTTGCGTACCATGTGCGGGCATTATCTGTTGTGCCAAAGTGTAAATCTGAAATGTGGAGAACATGACTTAAAGTAGGAGCAGCATCTATATTAGCTCCCAACCCACTACCAACATTTACATCTACTTTCTCAATATCACTTAAATCCGCAATTTCTCGCCAATCCAGATTTAATCTCTGGCATATATCCTGAAAATTTAGTATGTCAATTGGTTTACCGTTAAGAAAACTAGATACAGTGGCAAGAGATAGCGCTAAATCTTCAGCTAAATCTCTTTGACGTGGATATCCTTGAAGTTGAACAGCCTGCTTGACTTTCTCAATAAATTGTTTGCTAACTTTGAGCGATCGCGCCATACATCAAAATTGTGAATTAATTGGTCGCAATTGAGATTATTGTAATGTGTTTCGTATTTATTGTGTCATTTATGACGATATTTTTTTTTTGCACTAATCTCTTCTACATAGCTAAAATATGACGTTAGACAAACAAGTCGGATACCAAGGGAATCGGTAAAATGACGACAAAAGCTAAAAAAGTAGGTAAAAATTTAATAATTCCCCAAGTAGGGATGCTTTTTAAAATGAAAAAATGTATTTAAAATTTACCCAAATTTTTATATTTTGTACTTAATGAGAGTACCTGATTGTCCCTCTGTGAAAAACCTAGACTAGTTGACAAAATTTTATTAACTCACCACTTCAAATGGAATTGACATCACAGCTAACTTCATAGTATCTACCCCACGTTCTCCATCAGGAAGTTGGATATTCTCAGCATTAGTTGCACTGCGGGTATTTCTATCTAAGTCATCAAGCAAAATATTTGTAAGACAATAATCCAGTCTTTATCAGTAAAAATACTAATATTAAACATACCATTTGTGTTAATCAAGCTAATTTAACACTCGCTCAAAAAAGGAAGTTTGATAATACCCCCATCAAACACTGTCATTTTCTCCAATTTACTGGTTCTACATTTGGCGCGATCATACCCTCTAAACTCACCCAAACTAAAACCCTTCCATCATTACAAGAAGGAACGACGAAGCAATCGCAAAATTTATCACTATCTACAAGTTGATGGGATTTCCAAGCTCCACTTAGCTACGCTTGCAATGACAGAAAAAGCTTTTTACTTCAACCCTAATTTTTTCTTAAATTCCTCATCATATTTTGCATATTCCCAATTCCCAATTTTTGGAAACTTTAATTTGTTTGGGAGTTAAGTTGATTGTACCCTTGAAATCACAAGCCATAATGTCAGCATCATTAAGTTCACAAAACTGAAGGTTTACACCATTGAGTCTAGCTTGATTGAGATTAGTATCGGCGAAGGTTGCATACATAAGCATGTAATAATGCTGTTCATCTATCTGCTGTTTCTGAATCTGTAATTTATCTTGACAGTCCACTCTCATTTTGAGAGTATAAATCTTAAGTTAATTCTATAGATTAGCTAATGTAAGCTAACTAAATACAGGGGAATGCATCTAATCTCGATCCGCAATCTTCGCATTGATGCTAATCAATTTCCTGATGTTAAAAAGCAAGTTGAGGACTGGTACGCAACTGCGAGAAAAGCTGAATGGAAAAATTTAGAGGATGTTCATTTAATTTATAGGGATGCAGAAGCCGTTGGTAATTTTACCGTTTTTAACATTAAAGGTAATGCCTATCGTTTAATTGTTGGGATAGACTATGAGAACCAAGTAATTTACTATAAATACTTTATTACACACGCTGAGTACGATAAAAATAAGTGGAAGAATGACCCTTACTTTTGATCAAAATACTTACCGCAATTTGCTTACAGAAGTGATTCCTGTTGCAATTGAGACAGAAGATGAGTACGAGCGCATTCTAAAAATAGTAGAGGAGCTAACTTTTAAGAAGAATCGTACTACCGAAGAGAAAGCTTTACATAAGTTATTAGTAATTTTAGTAGAAGCTTATGAGACACAAAACTATCCAATGGAAGAATCTGCACCTCACGAAATTCTACAGCATATTATGGAATCAAGTGGTACTCGTCAAATCGATTTGGTCGGAATTATTGGCTCAAGTGGTGTAGTATCGGAGGTTGTAAATGGTAAGCGAGCAATTAGTAAAGCACAAGCTAAAGCCTTAAGTGATTATTTTAAAGTATCATCTAGTTTGTTTATTTGAGAAAAGAGAAATCTGATTAAACAATTGTGCTATCAGCGTACAGTTTTATAGCAATGAACCTGAGTTAGGCATAACCTGAAACTCTTATTCAATCATTGTTTTATTTAGGAATATATCAATGTGTTTGTGCTGTTTGAGCTATTTAAAGTTAAATAAACCTTCTTAAACCGAACTGACGTTAATTAGTTTAACAAAACCTGTGGAAGTCCCTATTCCGCTACGCTGAGAATAGGGATGGAATGCGCACCAAGAGAGCAGTCCAAAAATGGTAAGATATCACTGGTCGCTCACCCTCCTGACTGTCTCAGAACAGATAACCGAAGTAGCGGTAATACGCTTGGTACAGAAAGAGCAGAGATCAGGGAAAGAATATGACCACTGGGACGGCACGTTACGCCCTGCTGTAAAAAATAAGCCAAGCCATGTTGCACGTAAAAGTATAGAACTGCGGGACGCGGTTCTTACGCCTGTGGAGAGAGAATAAGACCGATTTGTACTCGTATAAAAAGGCATCACTCTGAGAAGCGGGAAGCTCTAAAGACGAATAAAACCGTCTCCGAATGGTCTGAGTTTTGGAAGCTCCAATCTCAGATGATCGGATTGGAGTAGTTCACTTAGGCTACATAGGGTTTCACTCAAACAGCTAAATTGAGACCGTAACGTTGTGTGTTTTCACTACCCAATCATCTCTAATAATCGCAGTACAATTCTTACATATACCTGCGACAATACATGATTATGCCGAGTCGGATTTTAACAAATAACAAGTAATTTTAACTAAGACAGAGCATAGGAGTAACTGAACGTAATAATAGTGTTTTCAGGTAGGTGAGCATAGGACTAAAAAGAGGACAAATTCATATTTGCAAAGTGAATAATTGGGGTAAAATTGGGGTAACATAGTAATAGCTAGCGTAAAAATACTGAAAAAATAGGATTTTTTGAAGACTGAAAATCCTCGTGTCACGAGTTCAAGTCTCGTTCCTGGCATACCTCCAAGCCCTAATAACACGTGAAAATTACACCAATTTACACCAATCATCTGATTATTATTTAGTCCAGGTTTAGTCCAGGAATATCAGGTGCTTGGTTATTGGTTTATCTGGCTGTAGGCAGATGTTAAGAAAAATTAATTGAAACCGGGTATCTTGGGTGATGGTTAAAGACCCACATAAAGGTGAATGGTATATTCATAGTATTTTTTGATTGATGATTAAGTGGCATGGTGAGAAAAATCCTGCTTTTGTCAGCGAATCCTACAGATACATCAAAGCTGCGCTTGGATGAAGAAGTGCGGGAAATTAAGGCGGGTTTAGAACGTGCCAAACATCGAGAAGAGTTTGAGATTATTCCAATCTTGGCAGTGCGGGTTGATGATTTGCGCCGCGCTTTATTAGATTATGAGCCACAAATAATTCATTTTTCTGGACATGGGGAGGGGGATGAGGGTTTAGTACTAGAGAATAACTCTGGACAAATGCAGTTGGTAAGCGCCCAAGCTCTGGGAAGATTATTTAAGTTGTTTCCCAAAGTAGAGTGTGTAGTACTCAATGCTTGTTATTCAGAGGTACAAGCAGAAGCAATTTACCAACACATTGATTATGTGATTGGGATGAACAAAGCAATTGGGGATAGGGCTGCAATTAAGTTCGCAGTGGGGTTTTATGATGCTTTGGGGGCAGGTAGAACAATTGAGGATTGTTTCGAGTTTGGTTGTACGTCGATTGATTTGGAAAATATTCCAGAATCTTCTACTCCAGTAATTAAAAACAGAAAACGTATTTTCATCAGCTACAAACGGGATGTACAACCAGATGAGGAAATAGCTTTACAAATTGTAGGAAATTTATCACCACAACACCAAGTTTTTATTGACCAGAAAATTGCTGTAGGTACAAGTTGGGCAGAATTAATTGAAGTAGAAATTCGCCGGTCTGATTTTTTAATTGTTCTGCTGAGCGAGGATTCAGTCCATAGTGAGATGGTGGAAACGGAAGTCCGTATGGCACATGAATTTGCTCAAGTGCAGTCAGGAAAACCCTTAATACTGCCAGTGCGTTTAGCATATCGTCAGCCGTTCCAGTATCCCCTCAGTGCTTATTTAAATCATATCAACTGGGCATATTGGGAAGATGATAATGATACACCACGGTTGCTTGAAGAATTAAATCTTGCTATCGGAGGAGAAAAATTAACCATAGGTGAGGAACAAGCCAAGACTGACTTACTAAGTTACAGCGAAGCATCACCTTTACCCCTTCCTCTACCATCAGCACAACCAGCGCAGTTGGAAATGCCTTCGGGAACAATGGATACGGAATCTCCATTTTACGTGGAGCGTCCATCGGATGATAAAGCATTGGGAACAATTGCCAAAACTGGAAAAGGGGTAACTATTGTTATTAAAGGAGCAAGGCAAGTAGGTAAAAGTTCGCTGTTGATTCGCACCATGAATGCAGCAGCCAATACTGGTAAACACTTTGCTTTTCTTGACTTTCAACTATTTGAACAAGCAACTTTAAAGGATGCTGACCTATTTTTCCATCAGTTCTGCTTTTGGTTAACTGATGTACTGGAAATGGAAGACCAATTAGAAAAGTATTGGAATTCCAATTTAGGTAACAACCGTTCTTGTAGTCGCTACATGAGTCGTTATATTTTGAAAGAATTGGGTAAGCCTTTAGTCTTGGCAATGGATGAGGTAGATAAAATCTTTGAGTGTGAATTCCGCAGTGACTTTTTTGGGATGTTGCGTAGCTGGCATAATAGCCGTGCTACGGCACCCATATGGAAAAAGCTGGATTTAATACTAGTGACTTCTACAGAACCATATGAATTGATACCAGACCTAACTCAATCCCCCTTTAATGTTGGGGAGGTGATTCAACTAGAAGATTTTACTCCAGAACAAGTATCCGACCTTAACCAACGTCATGGTTCACCTCTCAACCCTAAAGAAGAAAAGCAATTAATGGTGTTATTGGGTGGACATCCCTTCTTAGTGCGACGAGCACTTTATTTGATTGCTAGTGAACAAATCTCTAGTGCTGATTTATTTAGTAATGCAACAGCCCAAAATGGACCATTTGCAGACCACCTACGTCACCACTTGTCATTACTTCATAATAAGCAGGAATTAATACAAGGTCTGCGAGAAATTATTAATCACAATACTTGCAAAGATAGATTAGTATTTTGGCGGCTGCGGGGTGCAGGTTTAGTAAGCAGTTCAGGTAAGACAGTAACAACCCGTTGTCAACTTTACACAGACTATTTCCGGGATAATCTCTATGACTAACCCAAGTATTTACACTGTAGGGGGAACAGTCCAAGCAGGTGATGGTATTTATGTTCCTCGCCATGCAGATGAGGAATTACTGGAGTTATGTCGGCAGAGCGCTTTCACCTACATCCTGACTTCCCGACAAATGGGTAAGTCTAGCTTAATGGTGCGGACTGCCGAAAGTTTGGCAGATGAGGATATTCAATCGGTAGTGATTGATTTAACTCAGTTGGGGGTGAAGTTAAGTGCAGAGCAATGGTATCTGGGTTTACTAAGCATCATTGAAGAAACTCTGATGCTGGATACAGATGTGGTGGAGTGGTGGCAATCAAAAAATTACCTGGGTTTTACACAACGGCTGACCCAATTTTTTCAAGAGGTTTTATTGGTTGAGGCGACTTCACCGGTAGTAATTTTTGTGGATGAGATTGACACCACCCTCAGCTTAGATTTTACGGATGATTTTTTTGCAGCGATTCGCTATTTATATGTAGCTCGTGCTCAGGATGCAAAGTTTGAGCGGCTTTCTTTTGTGTTGATAGGAGTTGCAACACCTCCTGATTTGATTCGTGACCCCAAGAGAACGCCTTTTAATATTGGACAACGCTTAGATTTAACAGATTTTAGTTTATCAGAAGCAATGCCCTTGGCAGAAGGGTTAGGAGTATCAGGAGAGTCAGCAGAAAAGTTGTTGGGGTGTGTATTGGAATGGACTGGTGGACATCCATATTTAACCCAACGTTTGTGTAGTGTTATTAGCTCCCAAGGTAAAGATAGTTGGTCTGATGGGGCAGTTTTTCAGGTAGTTAGCAGTACCTTTTTTGGGGAAATGAGCCAGCAAGATAATAACTTGCAGTTTGTTAGAGATATGCTCACCAAACGGGCACCAAATCAAGATGAGGTGCTAACTGTTTTTCGAGAAATTCGCTTGGGTAGGGGTTCTGTTAGCGATGAAGAACAGTCAATTGTTAAGTCACACTTGAAGTTATCAGGTGTGGTATTACGTGAAAACAATATTTTACGGTTGCGCAATCGTATTTATGAGCAAGTATTTGACCGGAGGTGGATTAATGAAAATTTACCTTTCAGCTTGCGGGACAGGTGGGAGCAACTTAAACCTGCAATTCCTTATATCGTCGGTTCATTGCTTGTTTCATTGCTTGCGATCGCAGGGGCTTTGTATGTTAACGAGCAACGTATAATTGCTCAAGATGCCCTCAAAGAGGCAGAAGAACAACGGCAAGAAGCAGAACTTCAGAAAAACATAGCAGAAGAACAGCGTAATCAAGCAAAGATACAAGCTGAAAACGCTCGTCAACAAAGTAATGAAGCTCGTAAACAACAGCAAAGAGCAGAAGAACAGACAAAAGAAGCAGAAAAACAAAGACAAATTGCGAATCAACAGCGTATAAGAGCCGAAAAAAGGGGAGTAGAGTTAGCAGATGCCCTCCAAAAAACCAAATTAGCTCAACAAGAAGAAGCCAAACAACGAAAGTTAGCACAGCAACAAGAAGCACAAGCCAAAGATGCACTTCAAAAAACGAAGTTAGCTCAGCAACGAGAAACCAAACAAAGGACATTAGCAGAAGAACGGAAAATACAAGCACAAAATGCTCAAACAATAGCTGAGAAAAGACAGATAGAAGCTGAAGAACAGCGAAATATTGCTCAACAACAAGAAAAAGTCGCAAAGACTGCACAAACACTTGCAGAAAAACGGCAGGGCAATGCAGAAATTTTGGCTGATACTCTTAATGCACAAAATCTATTAGCATCGAAAGATTCAGGTTTAGAAATTGAAGCTTTAGTTGCAGGCTTAAAGGCAGGGAAAAAGGTTAAAGAACTAGGTAAAGATGTAGAAGCAGATAACCGTATCAGAGCAGTAACTACTCTACAGCAGTTAGTTTACAGCAATAGAGAACAGAACCGATTAGAAGCCCATAGCGGAGTTGTCTTAAGCGTCGCCTTCAGCCCGGATGGCAAGACCATTGCAACTGCAAGTAGAGACCGTACCGTAAAGTTGTGGAACCCCCAGGGCAAGGAACTGCAAACCCTCAAAGGCCATAGCGGAGTTGTCTTAAGCGTCGCCTTCAGCCCGGATGGCAAGACCATTGCAACTGCAAGTAGAGACCGTACCGTAAAGTTGTGGAACCCCCAGGGCAAGGAACTGCAAACCCTCAAAGGCCATAGCGGAGTTGTCTTAAGCGTCGCCTTCAGCCCGGATGGCAAGACCATTGCA
>ERZ1740062.145-NODE-145-length-54987-cov-14.677073_pt1 | contig 54987 bp, 18 predicted proteins | sample MGYA00581741_ERZ1740062 | MGnify/ENA primary metagenome ERZ1740062 (study PRJEB43018, sample SAMN04849747) | marine metagenome | isolation source: floating plastic debris | place: Pacific Ocean | collected 2008-09-01 | study: EMG produced TPA metagenomics...
CTTCTCTCTATGAACAACTTTTGTAAGAAGCGCGGGGTCGCACCGCTTTTTACTTTTTACTTTTAACTTATTAAACGGATTGAGAATAAATCTTTCTGCTGTTAATTCGGGTTGATTTAGGTATCCTTGTGCTAAACCGATTCCCCCGATGTAAAGTTGTCCTGTCACCCACATTGGACAAGGTTCCATTGCTTCGTTTAACACATAAAACTGTTGATTCTGCAATGGGTAACCATAAGGAATACTCTTCCAATCAGGATTAATTTCGTTGATGGGATAAGCAATTGACCAAATAGAAGCTTCTGTTGCTCCACCTAAGCTGATTATTTCTGTCTTTATTTTTCTATTTTTATTTTTATCTTTATCTTTATCTTTATCTATTTCTGTATTTGTTTCTATACTAGTAAAACTATTCCAAATCCTCTCAGGTAAATTTAAAGGTATCCAGTCACCGCTCATTAATACTAAACGTAAGGAATTACTTCTTTGCTGATTTAATTCTAAATGCTCTACTAATAATTGCATTAAAGCTGGAACAGAATTCCAAATTGTCACTTGATACTTATCTATTAAATTTGCCCAATGTGCAGGGTCTTTTACTAAATCAGCATCGGGAATAACTATAGTTCCTCCTGCGGCTAAAGTTCCGAAAATATCATATACAGATAGGTCGAAACTCAAGGATGATATTGCTAAAACAGAATCTTTCTCGCTCACCCCGAAGCGTTGGTTAATATCCAAAATTGTATTAACTGCACCTTGATGATTAATCATTACACCCTTGGGTAATCCTGTTGAACCGGAGGTGTAGATTATGTATGCGAGGGCAGAAGAGGACAAGGGGAGGGGGAGACAAGGGGAGGGGGAGACAAGAGGAAGAGGAATTGTTTCTTCAATTATGAACTGTGTTATTCCATCTTCCCAATAATCGGAGTTACTTAAATAGGGTTGGGTGATGATGTATTTGATTTGCGCTTGCTGGAGTATGCGATCGCGCCTTTCTTTTGGTAATTCCGGGTCTATGGGTACGTATGCGGCTCCTGCTGCTAATATACCTAATACAGCTACTACCTGCTCCCAACCTTTGGTCATTATGACTGCGACTAGTTGGTTGGGTTGTAATCCTGATTCTTGTAATTGTGTGGTGAGATATAAAGCGCGATCGCTTAATTCTTGATAGCTCAGATTAATATTTGAGGTGACTATCGCTTGTTTGTGGGGATGCAGTGTAACTCGATCAAAAAATAGTGAGTGTAAAAGTGATTGTCTATCTGTCTTAATTAAATTATCTATTAAATTAGCTTGTGTAACATTTACCTGGGTGAGTATTTCCTGTTGTGCGGTTGGTAAGAGTTGTCTAGTCGTATTTTGCCATTCTACTTGATTGCTTAAACGTTCTAGAAAGCTACTATAGCTGGCAAACATGTCGTCAAGCATCGCATCAGGAAAAATTTCATCGATGGTATCCCAGTTATAAACTAGTGCTCCGTTGATTTCGGAAACTTGATGGTCGAGGTAAACTTGGGATGTTTGACTTAAGCTGTAAACAACAACTCCGTCCCAGGTTCTATTTCTAGATGAATTTTCGGGAATGTTTTGGGTTAGGGTGCTGGTGAATACAACGGGCATTAATGCATCGGTCATTCGTTGTTGAGTTCGGGCTAATTGCCTTAATAGTTCAACTCCAGATACATGACGGTGGTCTAGATCTGACCATAGTTGGGCTTGAATTCTTTTGGCTACTGTCGCAAATGTTTCTTTTCCACTATTATTAATTGCGAGTAATGTGGATGAGGTGAAATCTCCAACTAACTGATTTACCTGGGGATGTAGGGGTAGACGATTGAAGAGGGTTAGATTTAAGGTGAATTGGGGAGTGTTACTCCAATAAGTTAGTATTTCGGCAAATGTAGCGAGTAATAGTCCGGATGGAGTTAGATTATTTTCAGTTGCACGCTGTTTGATTTCTTTCCACAATTGTGGGTTTAAAGTATGAGTACGACGAACAAAACGGGGTTGTTTAACTGTACTGGGATTTTTTTGTAATGGAAGTTGGGGAGAAGCTGGTAAAGTAGGGAGACGTTTTTGCCAATAATTTAAAGATTCCTGATATTTATCGGAATTACGAAATTCTTTTTCAGCTAAAACGTAGTCCCGGAAGGATATTTCTAGGGGTGGTAATGTATTTAGTTTTTGAATATTTAAGTTTTGAATATTTAAGTTTTGAGTATCTAAGTTTTGAGTATTTAGATTTTGAATGTTTGGTTTTTTAATACCTTCTTTTTGAATACCTTCTTGTTGAATACCTTCTTGTTGAATATCTTCTTGAATCAACAGCACTAACTCTTGCGCTAAAATCTGTAAACTCCAAGCATCCCCCATCAAAACATCAAAGCTAATCAAAAATCGGATTTTGTTATCCGACAATAATGCTGCTTGAATGTCAAATAAGGGATATTTGTCTGTTGGTAAAACCTGATGAGAAAGTTTATCTCGTAAATGTATTAATTCCCTATCAATTTCTTCTGGAGATGAAGCGCGTAAATCTACAGTTTTAATTTCATATGGTGGAACTTCCGGTAAAATTCGCTGTCTACCATCAGCATCCACAACCACCCGTAACATATCATGACGGTTAATTAACTGTACTAGAGCTTTTTCTAAATTCTCTACGCTTAAACCAATTGTTTCAATTTCCCGATAACCATGAGTCGCAACATTCCCCAACTCAAAAGCCTGATTGCGTCCAATCCAGTAAGCTTGTTGAATATCCGTTAAAGGAAAAGGTTGATGACGATGATTTAAATCTGGTACGAGCTTTGGTAAATTCTGCGAATTTTCTGCTAATTGATGATTTTCTACTCGAATATTCTCTACTTGTTCTACCAACCCCGCAACAGTTGGATTTTGAAAGAGATTTTTTAAAGGGATATCAACTTGTAAATTCTGATTAATTTCTGCAATGATTTTGATTCCTAGTAGAGAGTGTCCCCCCAATTCAAAGAAGTTATCATGTAAACCAACTTGTTCTACATTTAATTGGGTTTGCCAAATTTCAGCTATTATCTTCTCAATTTCCGTTTGTGGTTCAATAAATTTGGTTTCCAGTTCTGGACGGATTGCATTAGGTACAGGTAACTCGCGTCGATTTATCTTACCATTCGGTAAACGCGGTAATTTATCCAACTCCACAAATATAGAAGGAATCATATAAACCGGGAGTTTTTGGGAGAGAAAATTACGAATTTGAGAAGTAGATATTTGATTATCTTGATTCTCGATATCTTGAAGCACAATATAAGCAATTAATATCTTACTTTCCCCATCCTCCCCAAGAGTTATCACAGATTCTTGTACCTGTGGATATTGACTTAAAACAGCTTCAACTTCACCAATTTCAATCCGATATCCGCGAATTTTCACCTGATTATCCAACCTACCAACATATTCAATACTTCCATCGGGGAGGTAACGTGCTAAATCACCGGTTTTGTAAAGAGTGGAGGAGCGGAGGAGCGGAGGAGCGGAGGAAGTTATTTCTTCTTCTTTTAACTCTCTTGGTGCGCGTTCCCTAGCGCTTTGAGAAAGCGCAAAAGTGTGGTCTTGGGGGTTTCCCCCCGAAGTTTGCTCAACGGAGGGAACCTCCGCACGCAACTTCTCTCTATGAACAACTTTTGTAAGAAGCGCGGGGTCGCACCGCTTTTTACTTTTTAATTTTGATTTATTAAACGGATTTGGGATAAATTTTTCTGCTGTTAAATCAGGTTTATTAAAATAACCTCGTGCTAAACCATCACCACCAAGATACAATTCACCTATTACACCCACGGGGACGGGTTGTAAATAACTATCTAGAATATAAGTTTGAGTATTTGCGATCGCACGACCGATGGGAGGAGTGGGGGAGTGGGAGAGGGGGAGAGAGGGGGATGAGAAGAAATTTTTCTCCCCCTCTTCTTGTCTCCTTGTCTCTTTGTCCCCCTGTTCCACAACTAATGCATAAGTAGAATAAGTCGTATCTTCAGAAGGACCATATAAATTAAAAATTTGCTGAATGTGGGGATGTTGTTCTTCAAGCTGTTTTACTAAACTCCATTGCAAAGCTTCCCCAGCTAAATTAATCGTATTCACGGAATCGGGAATTGCATTTAGACGAGATAGTTGGGAAATTGCACTCGGTACGGTATTTATGGTTGTGATTCCGTAACTCGGAGGTAAACTTATTAATTCTAAAGCGTTTTCTACCAGAATTATCTTCCCACCCCAACTTAAGGGTACAAATAATTCAAATACTGATAAGTCAAAGCAAATTGAAGTTGACGCTAACATCCCAGCGATCGCTTTATCATCAAATACTTCCCTTGCCCAATGTAATAAAGTTACTGTACTTTGATGCGCGATCGCAACTCCTTTGGGTAACCCTGTGGAACCCGATGTGTAGATGATATAAGCTAGGTTCTCAGGTTCTACTTTTACATTGATATTACTGGTACTTTCGCGACCTATTTGATTCCAATCAGTCGTGAGATTAATAACACTCTTCTCCCCCTCTGCTTCCCCTGCTTCCTCTGCTCCCTCCGCTCCCTCCACTCCCTCTGCTTCCCCTGCTCCCCCTGCTTGTACAATCAAAGACACCCCAGCATCTGCAAGAATGTAATTTATTCGCTCTTCGGGATAAGCTGGGTCTAGGGGAATGTAAGCTGCACCAGCTTTGAGAATACCTAAGATACTAATTACTAATTCTGGCGATCGCTCTAAATAAACTCCGACTTTTGATTCTGGTTTGATACCTAATTTTTGTAGATAATGGGCTAGTTGATTTGCTTTTTGGTTTAATTCTTGATAAGTAAACTGATAATTATCATGAACTAACGCAATACTTCTTAAAGGAGTCGCTAACGCGATCGCCTTGGGGGTTTTTTCTACCTGGACTTCAAATAACTCGTGAATGGATAAATATGTTTCATCTTCGCGCTGAGTCTGATTCCATTCCCACAATACTTGTTGTGATTCTGTTTCACTTAGTAGAGGTAAATAACCAATCTCACAATCAGGATTTTCGACAATTCCCTCTAACAGTACCCGAAAATGTTCTACAAAACGGACTATTGTTGCTTCATCAAATAAATCGCTACTGTATTCAACCTGTCCGCAAATACCTGTTTCTGTATCCTGTGTTTTTGTATCTTGGAGATTTAAACGTAATTCATACTTAACAAATTCCTGCTCGCAGGAATCTCGCTCTACCTTCAAACCCTGTAATTCCAAAGGTCTAACTGTGGCTAATTGTAAATCAAATTTTACCTGAAATAACGGCATCATCTGACTGATATCCCGGTCAGGATTAAGAATTTCTACCAGCTTTTCAAATGGTAAATCCTTGTGAGCAAAAGCTCCTAAAACCGTTTCCCGGACTCGCTGTAATAATTCCGTGAATGTAGGATTTCGCGATACATCTGTCCGCAGAACTAAAGTATTTACCAGTAAACCAATTAACGGTTCTATTTCAGTGCGATCGCGATTTGCAATATCAGTTCCGACAACAATATCATCTTGATGGGTGTAGCGATGCAGTAAGACTTGAAATGCACTTAAGAGCATCGTAAATAGGGTGACTCCGGATTTCGCGGCTAATTTACGCAGCTTTTCTGATAATATTGGAGAAAGACTTACGGGATAATGGTTACCTTTATAAGTGGGAAGCGGTAATCTTTTTCTATCGGTAGGTAATTCCAGTACCGAAAGGTTATTTAATTTTTCCTTCCAATAATTAGTTTGGTTTTTAAAAACCTCACCCTGTAATAATTGACGCTGCCAAATTGCGAAATCACCATATTGAATTGGTAATTCAGTCAAAGGTGATGGTGAAACATCGCAAAAGGCATTATAAAGCTTTGATAACTCCCGTAAGAATACCCCCACAGACCAACGGTCGGATATGATGTGATGAGTTGTAATTAATAATATATGTTCAAACTCGCTTAATTTAATTAAACTCAGTCTGAGAAGAGGTTTGGTTAAATCAAAAGGAAATTCATAAGCGTCTCGTACTAATTTTTTTAATATACCTGTTAATATATCTCCCCTTACCTGTAAATCCTGTAAATCCACTACAGGTAAACTAAGTTCTTGGGGTGGAGCAATCTTTTGAATCGGTTCTTTTTGAGAGTTACTGCTAAAGGTCGTTCTGAGGATTTCGTGTCGTCTAACTATTTCACTCAGAGACTTCTCTAGAACAGGTATATTTAACTTACCCTTCAGTTTAAGAGCACTAGGGACATTATAAGTACTGCTTTCGGGTTCAAGTTGTTGAATAAACCACAAACGTTGTTGAGCAAAAGACAACGGTAACTCATCCCCAGAATCCCGTCGAGAAATCTGATTATTCTCAGGAATTGTAACCCCCCTCTCCCTAAGACGACGTGCAAATAATTTACGTTGTTCTGGAGTCAGTTTCGCAAGTTGTTCGTAAATGTTGTCCATTGCTTATTAATACCATTGTGGTAATTAGATTGGTAGGGGTTTAACATGTTAAACCCTTACGGTGATTAAGTAAGAAGTATTGGAGGGGTTTAGCAGTGCTAAACCCGTACTAATGCTGCTCCCTCTGCTCACTCCTCTCCCAATTCTTCCCTGACCTCGTCTGCTGACAAACCCTGAATTTCAGCTAAGATATCTGACATTTGAGCTAAATCATCTGTTTGGGGTTGTTGTTGGGATATTAATTCCGCTATTTTACCCACAGTTGGAGCTTCAAATAATACACTCCGCATTTCTAAATTAACTTGAAACATTTCCCGAATTCTAGCGATCGCTTGAACTGCTAGGAGTGAATGTCCACCCAATTCAAAGAAGCTGTCATCTACACCGACTTTATCTATACCGAGTAATTCTTGCCAAATTTGAGCGATCGCGTTTTCAATATCGTTTCTGGGTGCAATATATTGGTTACTTAGGTTTGGTCTGGTATGACCTGAGTTAGTTTTTAAAGTACGGTTTGTTGATGTTTCGTTTAAGTTTAATGGTTGTACTCTTACCCATTGTTTGATTCTTGTGTCTAAGTCTGTTTTACTAACTACAACTTGTGGAAGTCCCATCTCTAATACTTTTTGAGTTGCTTTCCAGACTTCATCGGAAGTTAGGGCAAATTCTGCTATTTTGGAGCTCAATTCCCGGTGTTGGTTTAATTCAAAATCACAAGCATCCCAGTTAATACTAAACCAAGGAGTTGAAGTATTTATATTTTGGTAAATATGATTTCCGTAAATATGATTGCTGAATTGTTGCTGTATAAAAGTATCGACATAATAATTTGCAGCGCTATAAGCTCCTAATCCCAGTCCTCCCACGACTGTAGATAAAGAAGATTGTAAAATACAAAAATCTAACTTTCGCGATGGCACATGGGTGCCCGCCATAGGCGATCGCAAAATTTTCTGTAAAACCTGTAATCCATAAACCTTATATTGGAGGTTATATTCGTAATGATTTTGATTCAATTCCCCAATTGTTGCAGTGGAATACTCGTTACTCATGGGGTTTGAATAAAATACCCCGTGAATTTCTCCTAGTTGGGATTCTGCTTGGGAAATTGCATTTTCCATTTGCAATTCCGAGGTAATATCAGCTTGGATAAATAAGTTATTCCCCCCCTCAAGACTGGGTTTTTCACTTCCTATCAAAACCAACTTTGCTTTTATCTTTTTATCTAAATACTCAGCAAAAACCTTACCAAGTCCATTAACTGAGTCTCCGATAACTAAATAATTCCCTTCTGAACGCAGTTGAATATTATTTTTACGATCATTACCATCAAATTCATTATCCCGAACCAGTTTAAACTGTTGTCTCCAACGATATCTTCCCCGATATGCAACAGTAAAATCTGATGATTGATTGATAACCTCACTCAACAACTGTTTTGTAATGGTTTTTAAAAAGCTTTCTGTTCTTTCCTCAGTCAACCTGATATCAATATTACAGCAACTAATATTAGGACACTCCTGTCCAATTACCTTACCTAAACCCACTACAGGAGATTGAATCGGATTTATATTTTCTTCCCCTATTACATCATAGAGAGAATTAGTAACTATTTTGATATAAATCGAATCAGTTCTTTGCTGTTGCTTAATTGCTTGAGTTAAATATAGTAAGCTAAAAAATCCTAACTTCTGTCCTTCTGCAAAATTGGATTTATCAATATCATCTAAATTCCACAGATGAATTACCCTTTCGACATTTAACTCCCGTAACTCCAACTCCTCCAACAGTTCGATATAATCTTGTTTGGATTCGGGATTAATACAAAATTGTCGATATCCTATCTGGTCAAATTTATCGCTTACAGCAACCGTAATTACATCATGACCAGCATTTCTCAATTGTTGAGCAATTACATCACCCACACCAGCATTATCAATAAAAATTAACCAGCAATATTTCTCAGAAGCAAGTTTATCAGAAGTGGATTTGTTAGAAGTGAATTTCTCTATATTGACAAACTCAACCTTATCCCGTTCCCAAGTCGGTATATAAAACCAATCTCCATGATTATTGATTTGATTTTGCTCTTGATTTTGATTATTCTTTTTATATTGAACTTGATTATTATTACTTCTACTCGTTACTTCCGTAGAACCATCTATCCAATAACGCTTTCTCTCAAATGGATAAGTTGGTAAAGGTACTCTATAATGCTTCTCGGGTTTGTATTGGTTTTGATAAAAACTGTTCCAATCAATTGTTAATCCATGTAACCACAACTTTCCCAAAGTATTTAAAATAAAATCAACATCAGATTGACTTTCTTTAGGATGTCGCAAACTCGTAAAAATTACTTCACTTTTTCCCTTCGCAAAAGTACTAAGTGTCCTTCCTGCACCAACTTCTAGTAAAATTCTCGGGGAATCTTTTATTAACTCCTCAACACCATCTGCAAATTGTACCGTTTCTCGTAAATGCTTGACCCAATAAGCTTTATCCGTTGCTTCTTTCGTAGTAATCCAAGTACCAGTAACATTAGATATAAAAGGAATTGCAGGAGGATTTAATTTAACAGACTCCAACACCTCCATAAACGGTTTTTCAACACCCGACATCATTGGTGAATGAAATGCATGGGATGTATGTAACAATCGATAAGCTATATTCGCTACTTCTAAACGTTCCCCTAAATTAGCGATCGCACTTTCACTACCCGATACCACACATAAATTAGACGCATTATTCGCAGCTAAACTAATCCCATCCCTTAACCAAGGTTGAATATCGGTGACAGATAAAAACACCGAAAGCATACTACCATTAGGCTGTTGTTGCATCAACCTACCTCGTTGAGCAACCACCTTTAAAGCATCTTCTAAAGAAAATACCCCCGCAATAGTAGCAGCGACATACTCCCCAATACTATGACCGATTGTAACCTCAGGAATCACACCCCATGACATCCATAATTTAGCTAAAGCGTATTCAATCATGAAAATTGCAGGTTGTGCGATCGCGGTGTCTTTTAATGAATTGGTAGGGTGTGAGGTAGTGGAGGGATAAAGTAATGTAAGTAAGTCGAAATCGAGATGTGACTTTAGAATTTCGCAGCAGTTATCTACAGTTTCTCGAAATACTTTTTGTGTTTCATATAAGTCTCGTCCCATATCAATGTATTGACTACCTTGTCCCGAAAACATGAAAGCTACACTTTGAGTTGTTGGGATGTATTTATGGGTGAAAACTTCGGGAGAATTTGGCGATTTTAATAGTTTTACTGTTGATTCGATATTCCGACAAACCAAGAAGCGACGATGTTCAAACTCTTGTCTACCAACCTTCAGAGTATATGCAACATCCCCTAAATTCAAACTGGATTGTTTTTCAAAAGAATCTGCTTTTGAAAATTCTTTTGAATAATCTTCTAAATAATCTGCTAAATTCTTAGTAGCACTCTCCAAAGCCGACTCAGTTCTAGCAGAAAGTAATAATAGTTGTGAATTTTCAGAATTTAAAGACGTTTCATGAAACGTCTCTACACCTCCCCCTCTGCTTCCTCTGCTCTCCTCCAACACCACATGAGCATTAGTCCCCCCAATACCAAAGGAACTAACACCAGCACGAAGGGGCAATTTATCAGTTTCCCAAGTTGATAAACTCGTGTTAACGTAGAAAGGGCTATTCTCAAAACAAGCACGCGGATTCGGTTCCTCAAAATGCAAACTCGGAGGAATCTGCTGGTATTTCAAAGCCAAAACAGCTTTAATTAAACTAGCGATCCCCGCAGCAGTATCCAAGTGTCCGATATTGGTCTTCACCGAACCAATACCACAATATTTCTTTTCCTCCCCTGCTTCCTCTGCTTCCTCTGCTTCCCCTGCTTCCCCTACTTCCCCTGCTTCCCCTGCTCCAAATACCTGATTCAAAGCTGCAACTTCAATCGGATCTCCCAAAGCAGTACCCGTACCGTGAGTTTCGATGTAGCTGATACTTTCAGGTTCCACTTCAGCCATTAATTGTGCTGCACGAATTACTTTTGCTTGAGCGTCAATACTTGGAGATGTATAACTAACTTTAAGAGCACCATCATTATTAATTGCACTTCCCTTAATTACTGCATCAATACAGTCTCCATCATTTTCAGCATCTTCCAATCTTTTGAGGACAACAATTCCTACCCCACTTCCAGAAACTGTCCCTTGCGCATTTGCATCAAAAGCCCGACAATGTCCATCAGGGGAGTAAATACCACCATTTTGATATAAATATCCTAACTGTTTGGAAATAGCTACCCCACCAGCTAAAGCCATATCACATTCACCATTTAGTAAACTTTGACAGGCTATATGCACTGCAACTAAAGATGTGGAACAAGCGGTTTGTACATCAACACTTGGTCCTTCTAAGTTTAGTTTATAAGATACTCGTGTTGTTAAAAAGTCTTTATCGCTAGCTAAAAATAACTGATAATTACTAACGGAATTACGAATATTTGGATTTGTGTAGAGATTAAACAAATATCCATTCATTCCTGCACCACCGTAAACTCCTATTAACCCCGGATATGTCTGGGGGTTATATCCTGCGGTTTCAATTGCTTCTTGAGCACATTCTAAAAATAAACGCTGTTGGGGATCTAAAATTTCTGCTTCTCTGGGACTAAATCCAAAAAAATCAGCATCAAACAGTTCTATATCCTCTAGTACTGCTCCTGCTTTTACATACTGGGGATGTTCTAAAAGTGTTTTGTCTACACCTTGGGAAAGTAAATATTCATCCGTCAGAGGACGAATTGATTCCACTCCATTTTTGATATTGTGCCAATATTCATCTATATTTTTAGCACCCGGAAATCTTCCAGCCATACCGATTATAGCTATCTCTAATCCATTAGTAGTCATATCACGTTCATAAAGAAATACTTTAAAACTTATTTATTTAAAAGCTTATTTAAGAGCTTATTTAACCAACTAGTTTATTTAATAACAGGACTTAGGGACTTCCAATTAAAAAATAATCAATCGTTTTGGTGAGCAGAGGGAGAAAAATCTGATAGTTGTATTAGATGCGGAAATTGAGTAATTTCATTTTTGGATGTCCCTTATACAATTGTCACCAGACCCTGTCTGCTACGTGACATAAAGACCATTATATTTCCTTAACAATCAAGGTCTTGTATCAGGTGTTCCTACAAATAAAATATGTCAATTTCAATTGCGTAAATCCTAAACCAATCTGTTTGAGATAATTGATCGAGTAGGCTGAATATAGCGATACTAGCAAAATTGATTAAGATTAATAGAAAAATATCTTAATATTTCGTTATTATTGCATAGCGATCGCTCGAAGTACAGATAATTTTTGTCACTTAATTTATTATTGTTTCATTTTTATTTCCGAGTAGGGGTTTAGCATGCTAAACCCCTACAAATTGTTAAACCCCTACTACTACAATTTCTTCCTCAAAGCTCCTAAATAACGCTCTCCTAACCATTCTTTAAAAGGTAGTATACTCGCAGTCCAAAGATTATTGTATTTATCTCGACTTTGTGTCCTATTTAAACCAGTGGGTGGAAATTCACCTTTCTTTCCAGGACAGTAGGAACCAAAAACTATATCCCAAATAGGGAAAAAGACTGCAAAATTTTTGTCTATATGTTGTGGTGCAAATGAATGATGAATCCTGTGGTGTTGGGGTCCGACAATTACTGGACTCAAAAAACCCAGTTCCAAACGTAAGTTTAAATGGATAAATTGCAACCAGAGAATTTCAATCAATGCTAATATTCCGACTCCAATTGGCTCAATCCTAAACAATACACTCATAGGAATGACAATGAAAGCCAAAATTAACGGTTCTTCTAACCAGTGTACTCGTCTAGTACTCGTGACATTCAAAGAGACTTCACTATGATGAAATTTGTGCTGTTCCCACAAAAATGAACTGGTATGTTGCAGACGGTGGAACCAATAATAAAAGAAGTCTACTATGAGCAAGTAAAGCAAAATACCTAAAATTTTTTCTACTAAATTATTAGGTGTAGGTAAATTTAAATAAGGTCCACCAGACCAATTTTGAATTGTTTTTACTAATGCTGCAATTCCTAAAGTATTGATTGCGAGTGCGAAAAATGTATAAAATACATACCACTGCATGTTAAAGAAAATATGTTTAAATGGCTGTGATGGTTCAGCGGGAGCCAATCTTTCTATCAACATAAAGACCCCGTAAATGATTAACCCAGTTAAAACATATTTTAGGAAACCAAAGACAATATTAAACAACTCCATACTTGAGCAAATTTATTGTGTAAAAGATTTTTAGTTTTAGATAGCTAAGATTAGATAGTTATAAACAGAGTTACTGAAGAGCAGATAATTATTACTTCTTACTTATACTACCACACTAGATGAAATTACATATGTATTGAAATACAAATGTATCCTTATTTGCTCTATCTTATTTATATGGAAATTGCTGAATATAGAAATCATATTTAAATGAATATTCTACGCCATTGCCTACAGTAGTACTACATACCATCGCTTCTATAAAGTAATCGACGCAAAATCTAGACCAGATGATTGAACTGCACGATTACATCTTTCTTGGGATACATCACCCGCTATAATTTTTCTATTCAACTTATTTGCGATCGCAATCATATATTGGTAGGGTAACCAAGGAAAAACAACCGTTTGTCCAGGTTTGGAAAACATGTTAATGAGCTGTTCCAATTTATCCTGGTCTAATTCTGTCTCTTGTAAAACAATTAAATTTGCAGCTACATCAATTAACCAATCGTGATCCCAGTTGCTAGAGGTGGCAGCTATAGCTAAATTGATATCTGGCACGTAAGTATGAAATTCAACTGAGGCTGTATCTCCACAGAATACCAAATGCTGTCCTTCTAGTACATACCAACCATTTTCAACTACTTTACCTACTGTCGGCAAAGATTCATCTGTTTGGGGTTGGGTAACTTCTACAGATTCTATATCAACTATCTTCGGAATAGCAAAATTAATGATGCTGGGTAAGTCCTGGTTATTAACAGGTTGTTCAACTCTACTTGAGGATTGAGTAAGGGGCAAATTCTCAGATTCTGTGGAGCTATCTGCACTGTTTTCTGTATTTTTTTCTGGACTTTCTAGACTTTCTGGGGTTGATTTTCGTTTCTTCTGGTCAATTTCTGAACGCAATTCTTTATGAGTAATTTTCTCCCCTTCTTTAGCCTTGAGTAAATACTCTTCCCTTAAAGCTTTAGGGGTAGAAGGAGCAGCTAAAAGGTACAGTGCAGAAGTTGCAATGTCTATTTGTGCAAGATTTGCACGTTCGCCAAAAGTTTCATAAACGTTGATAAAATTGTAAGCTGTGCGCCTGCTCCAGCCAAATTCAGCTTTCAACCAACTGTCAAACTGTCCGTGTCCAAGCTGGATACGCACATCAGCTAGTCTCTGACCAATTTCCCATATATCCTGAGCTGAACGCTGCAAACGCTCGCGAATTTCGCCTGTGCGCTGCATCACTAGCGATCGCTTCTCATCACTCAAGGCTTGGTAATCAAATTCAGACGCAGTAATTTTTCTGCTCTTGTCTAATTCGTTCACAGCTAGCTCCAACTTATCTCCTAAATCATACTTTATTATTTGACAGGAAAATGTAGCTATAATTTTACGCTACAACAGCAGTGTTCATTATTTCGAGATTATTTTCAGAAATATATAATTTTTGTTAAAAAAATAACAAAACTCTTGACAAGGAATTACTTGATGTCGCTTAATGAAAATTATTGCTAATAAAATATCCTAAAATCACTCACATGTATATATTCAAATTGTTCTAGACTTTTTCCGGAATTTGCGGGCGTTATATCTATATTGTTTGAAAGTTTTCAGGGTTTTACAGATTTAAATGTATTACTTACAACCATCAATTACGATTTACTTTTTTTTAACTCGACCTCGTAAATTACATATGGGTGTATAGATAAATAATTATGGATAGGACAATCTGTATTAGTTTACTGTTCACCCTGAGAAAATATCTTTCTGCAAGTAAAAATTCATTTCACAGGAATATCATAAGTCATGCAAACTTTTCACCCATCATTCTCAACTCCCACGACTCAAAGTTCTTATTGAGAATAATAGGATTTAACCCTGCTCAGGGATAGCATTTTGTGGGTCAAATAGGTGATAAAAAAGCTGGAGTTAATTACAAAAATTATAAAATATACATATTAATCAAATAAACTTAATGTAAACTTAATGTAATTTCAACCAATTATCGCAACTTCTAGTATTGCTCGATACCGCACAAAAGCTATTTATATTGCTTAGAAAGGATATTAAATAAGGTGGGTTTAATAAGAATAAATGACGAAATTACTGATAGGCAGTCCCTTGCTCGAAATAGACCATATTTTTGTTTGTATTAAATCTGTACCGGATACGGCTTTATTGAGACATTTGGGCTTAGTATGCAGTGACTACTCTTTATCTCATCCCCAGCAGGGGACAGCTTCTAATCTAATTTTCTTTGAAAATAGTTACATAGAGTTGATCTGGGTTGAAGATGAGGATATGTCTGAAATATATGCTATGCGTTCGGGTATTGATTTCTTAGCAAGAAGCAATTGGGAGAATTCTTCTACTTCGCCATTTGGTATAGCCTTACATCAAAAAGGAGATGGTATTAATAGCGATCGTCTAGGACGGGTAGTTGGGGATCATCGCTTAAATTCAGAACGTTTAAGCAATCATAATAATACAGACAGCTTTATTAATTTTGCAGCTTCTAATTTGGTTAATCAAATAGAACCTCTATGCTTTGTCATACCAGAGTTAGTCTCATTTCAAAATCTCTTTGACCCAAGTATGGAAACCCATCAAAGACTAACAAATCATCCTCTGGGGATTAAAAAGCTTACTAATATTCGTGTCGCAATTGAGAAATCAAGCAACTTTAGTGACCCCCTATCAATGCTAGAAGAAAGTGGGATGATAGAAATAGAAAGAGATTCTTATCCGGCTTTAGAGTTGACCTTCGATTACGCTAGTAATCACAGTCTTGACTTGCAGGCGATAGGTATTCCAATCATATTGAAGTATTAGGGGAATGTTTATCGATTTGCTTTTTTACCTTGCAAGCGCTGTTTTATTCTATCTTTACCTGCCCTTATTTGCTGTTCTCTAGATTCAGTTGTGTGAGAGTCAGCTTGAGAATTACTTTCATTACTTTTATTACTAAAATAGCCTGTAAGAGAATGAATTGTAGGGTAGCGAAACATTTCCATCAAGGACATATTAATGCCAAACTTCTCACACAACTGAGCGTGAACTTTAATCATAAGTAGAGAATGTCCACCCAAATCAAAGAAATTATCGTGGATACCAATTTTACTGACCTGTAACACTTGTTCCCAAATTTGTGCGATCGCTTGTTCGATTTCAGTTTTGGGTTTGATATAAGCAATTTCTAATTCCCGATTAATTTCTTGTGGTATTGGTAAAGCTTTCCGGTCTATCTTCAGGTTTGGAGTCAGGGGAAATTTTTCTAAACTTATGTATTGAGAAGGAATCATGTAATATGGTAGCTTGCTTTCTAAGAGCTTTCTTAATTGAACTCCTGATTGTATTTGCTCTCTTTCTAAATTAGAAACAAGATTAGAAACAATATAAGCTATTAATTGGGGATTATCCTGATTTTCATGTAATATCACCACCGCTTCTTTTACCTGGGGATGTTGTATCAAAATCGCTTCAATTTCACTTAACTCAATCCGAAAACCTCTTAACTTCACCTGATAGTCAGTTCTACCAAGATATTCTAAATTACCATCAGATAGATAGCGGACGCGATCGCCTGTTTTGTATAATTTGGAATTCTGTAGAGACGTTTCATGAAAGGTTTTTACAAATGGATTATTAATAAATCTTTCTTCTGTTATTTCTGGTCTATTTAAATAACCACTAGCTAATCCTACACCACCGATATATAATTCTCCTGCAACTCCAATGGGAGTGGGTTGTAAATTATTATCAAGTACATAAAATTGGGTATTATTTATCGGTTTACCAATAGGAACAGAACCTGTAGAGACATTTGAAGAAACGTCTGTATATTCAGCAACAGATGACCAAATAGTAGCTTCTGTCGGACCATACAAATTCCATACTTCCCTACCCCGTTTAATTAATTCTTTTGCGACACCTATATCTAAAGCTTCTCCACCACAAAGAATTTTAAGATTTTGATTATCTTGATTATCTTGACTAGCTTGATTTCCTTCCCATCCTGCTGATAGTAATAATTTCCAGCTTACAGGAGTAGCTTGCATTATAGTTACTTGATTTCTTTCAATATTTCGGATTAATTGACTTCCATCTAAAATACTTTCTCGATTTGCAATAACTAGACGGGCACCTGTAATTAGTGGTAGATATAATTCTAAGGCTGCAATATCGAAAGATAATGTAGTTACGCTCAAAAAGACATCATCTTCAGATATTCCTGGTTTTTCCTGCATTGACTCCAGACAGTTGACCAGAGATTGATTTGAAATCTTCACTCCTTTGGGTAATCCCGTAGAACCTGAAGTGTAGATGATATAAGCTAAGTTTTCAGGGGTCGTTTCAGGTCGTAGATTTTCATCCGATTGTTTTGTAATTAATTCCCAGTTGGTATCCAGAGCGATGGTATTAATGGTATTTCTTAAATTACTTTGTATTAAGGTTTGATAGAATCTCTCCTCAGAATCGGTGAGTAAATCAGTGACTAGAAAATTTATCCCCGAATCCTCAATCATAAACTCTAAACGTTCTTGGGGAAAGCTTGGATCTAGGGGAATATAAGTTCCACCAGCTTTGAGAATACCTAATAATCCTACAAGCATTTTTTCAGAACGTTCTACACAAATTCCTACCCGGATTTCCTTTTCTACACCAATGGACTGTAAGTAATGTGCAAGTTGATTTGCTTTTCGGTTTAACTGGTCATATGTAAGTTGTTGAGACTCAAATACAACTGCAATATTATTTGGAGTACGCTCTACTTGTGATTCAAATAGCTGGTGAATGTTCTGGTTGGAATAATCAGCTTTAGTATTATTCCATTCAAATAGTAATTGCTGTCGTTCTGAATTAGTTAATAAAGGTACTTCTGATAGTCTCAGTTCGGTATTATGTTCTAAAGCATCTACAATCCCTTCCAATAATACTTGCAGATGACCCAACATTCTCGCGATGATTTCATTATCAAAGCGATGGTACATAGGTACCTGCCATAGGCGATCGCTATCATATAAGATTCGTAGTTTTATCACCGAATCCGCAGTTACATATAATCCTAGAGGATAGTTATTTTGCTCTTTATGCTGAATATTTTTGATATTGAAATCTTTTAAAGTTGATTTTAAACCAGCTTCTACTGGATAATTTTCAAATACGACTAAACTTTCAAATAAAGGTAAACCTCTAGGAATATCGCTCCAACGTTGGATTTCTACCAATGGGGTGTATTCATATTGTTGTATTTCTAATTGCTGTTCCTGGAGTTGTGTTAACCAAGGTAAAAGGGATTTATCGTCAAGCTTAACCCGCATTGGTAGAGTATTGATAAATAAACCCACCATCAACTCTGAATTTGATAACCCCGATGGACGACCCGAACTCGTCACCCCAAAAACCACATCATTCTCACCACTGTACCGACTCAACATTAATGCAAAAGCACCTTGAATGAAAGTATTGACAGTTAACTGATGCTTTTTTGCGATCGCTTGCAGTTTAGCGGTAGTTTCTGGTGAAATTTGAATTTGTTGTTCTTGATAATTAGAATTACCTGTTTGAGATGGTTTAACCTTTTTATCAACACCAAAGGGTGTAGGTAAATTAAATCCTGCAAGATTTTTTCTCCAAAATTGCTCCGCTTCCGATAGATTTTGTTTCTGTAACCAAGCAATATAATTTTTATAAGGATAGGATTTATTTAGATTGAATTCACTTACATGGAATTGATCCGAAGAATTACCTTTGCTCAGAGACTCATAACTATTCAATACATCTTGCAGAACAAGAGGAACAGACCAACCATCAAGCAACAGGTGATGATAAATCCACACAAATTGATAAACTTGTGGTTGTTTGCGAATCAACATCAACCTGGTTAACGGCGCTTTGGTAAAATTAAATCCTTGTTGATGCTGAGCTTGTAATAATTCTTCTAACTGTCGATTTTGTCTAGATGCCTCTAAAGATTGCCAATCAATTAATATCATGGGAACTTTCACCTGTCTTCCAACCACTTGTAGAGGTTGTTCCACCTTTTCCCAGACAAAAGCTGTACGTAAAATTTGATACTTATTTATTACTAATTGCCAAGCATGTTCAAATGTATAGATATCTAACTTACCATGAATCTCAAAACTTAGATGGATAACATAAATGCCAGAATTAGGAGCATAAAGACTATGAAAAAGCATCCCTTGCTGCATTGGAGAAAGGGGATAGATATCTTCGATTAATTTGTTATTCATAAATTTTTATTTATTATTTTATGTATTATTTTATTTACAATATTTACTAAGTACTTGTGCATAATTAATTGTATATTTGTCAAGACAGACTTTATTTTTGATTTATAAACACCTTCTAAGTCTTTTCTACCTGAAAAAGTTATTAATTCAGGACTTACGCAACGAAGATTTATCATTGCCACCGGAACGTAGTGTAGGGAAGCAAGCAATCGCAAAAACTCTGCGTTAACTACGTTATGCTACGCAAACGCGGAGCGTGCTCGACAGAGCTTATACGTCGCTATCGTTTATCCTAACGGATACGCTACGCAAACGGTCTCGGACGGAATTGCGTAGCATGTCCGTAAGTCCTGTAATTATTATAAAGGCATCGTTTTCACAAAAAAAAGATTTTAGATACCTAATGAATGTAACTTGAACAATTGCAGCATCAGAATATAAACCCGCTTTTGGAAAAATTATTGAGATTATTTTTTAATAAATGATGTTTTGAATATAACACTCAAAGCTAAATATATTTCGTTATATTTGCACAGTTACCCCAGCAAGAAGGCAAATGCAAGGAGCAATCATGCTAGTAATATTATTTATTAGCTTCTGGGTTAGTTTGATGATTATATTTTCATTGAGTGTAATTAAAGCATGTAAACAAGGAGCAGAAAACTTAAAAAAACTACATTCAATTCCCTGTTATCAGTGCGACTTCTTTACTAACGATTTTCGTCTCAAATGCGCTGTAAATCCTACCATCGCTTGTTCAGATGCAGCTCTTGGTTGTATAGATTTTGAGCCAAAAACATCTTCTAAACCTAAGAATAAGCAGAAAAGTAAGCGTAAAAAATATTCAGGAAATTTTAAGGGTTATCAGTTTTTTTTCTCAGAAATCCAATTGCACAACCTAAACTCACCTGATAACAGCTAATTAATTATTTTTTAATTTATTTAGTAAGCTATATAGTACATTTTACCTATAACTTAATTGATATAAATTCTCAATTAAGTTATATTGGATATATGACAGTAAGGTAATTGATAGCAACAATGTCAAATACTGCAATAACTCCCATAAAACCTAATCCTTTATGGGAAATGTATATCCAGCAGGGAAATACACATATGCGTGATGGTCTTTCTTCAAAAGCTAAAGCAGCTTACATTCAAGCAATGGAAATCGCTGAGAATATTCTAGAAGATGCACTTAAGAAACAAGATAATATGGATGCTATTCATGGATTTGTAATTTCCTGTCAATATTTAGCAGAGGTTTATTATGTCAAAGGTTTAGGAAACGAGACCGAGAGAATACTGCACCGAGCTCGCAACAAAACTTTAAAATTGATGGCTGAGGACAGTTTATCAGTAGAGTTTAGGAAAGAAGCTTTCCAAGCCTTTCATATTACTAATATGGAGATAGTTAGTTTCTATCGCAGTTGTAGATGTCATGATTTAGTTACAGATATTCTTAGGGAGTCAAAATTACACTCACAAAAGTTTCTGCATGAAATTAATCATTAGATATCTCCAATAAACCCGGGTAAAGACATTTCATAAAATATCTACACAAAGATTTGAAATGAACTAGCGCTCAATCTTCTAATAGTGTAAGTTGCCGGAAGCATGAAAAAGACTTAGTTTTCAGATTTTTGTGCAAATAGCTTTAAAGACGACAAATAGACTTTACATCAAATAGAATTACATCAAATAAAAAAATCCATGTCGTCTTTTATCTTAAACGGCATGGATATAGCTGTGTTATTACAAATAATGTCAAATTTTCCTAGCATACTTATGAAACAGTTTTTATTAAAACCTTAGTCAGATATTACAGGATTCCCCAGAAGTGTAAAAAACCTTGACCAGAAAATACTTCAATCAACATAACTGCTGTAAATCCAATCATTGCAAAGCGACCATTCCAGATTTCAGCTTGAGGAGTAAAACCCCAACACCATGCTTGACGATCCTTCTGGATTGCTGTTACTGTTTCCTTTTCTGCTGTACCTTCCATGCTTAATACTCTCAAATATTAATTTACGCAAGCTAATATAGCGATATTTTCTCATTAATCACAAGAGTATTAAGTCACATATTTGAACTATTACCATTTATATTTTGGCTTGATATCCTCAGTATCCTATACCTATGAAATATCTAAAAATCTTGATTAATAAAGATTATCTCACTTTTAGATTATCTTCAGCTTATGAAAGTTCTGTACAATTATCTTCTTATTTTGCTTTCAAATATTCATTTATTAATAGAATATATTCTTAATAAGCTTAGGATTTATCTATATGTAAATAGAAAAAGTAAGCCCTAACCCTCTTTTGTCACTTCTGGAAAGCTAATCGCTGTAAGGCTTTCAGAGACTGAGTTTCAGATTTTTATATTTAGCATTCTAACAATGTTAGGAAATAAAACCTCAAATATAGGCTGGACAAGGCTTACAGTTTTTGAGTTCGATTTTTGTTTTCCGAGAGTGATAGAAAAGGGCTAATTACCCTGATGTTATCCTTAGCGATCGCTCTACAAAAATTCCCGCAACCGTAGGGTGCGTGAAGACCTGGAGAAATCATGGTTTTAATTAATCAATTAATCATGTCTTCACGCACCAAATGTATTGATAATATCAGGTTGAAAAATTTACTTAAACAAACACAAAATTATCTGCAATCAAGCTCTCAGAGATAATCCCTTGCAATATCGCTAAATCGGAACTATTCGCACTAATCAAGGTATTATCTCCCTGCTGGGTAATACTTAAATCATCAAAACCAATAGCTAGACCAGCGATACCTAAAACATCTTCACTACTGGTAAAGTCAGTAATTATATTTGCTGTATCAGGAATTTCGGCTGTTGCAATCCAGAATTGGTCAGCACCAGAACCACCAGTAATCACATTATCACCACCAGAAGTTGCAAAGAATTTGTCATCGCCATCACCACCAACAATTCTATCGGACATTCCCAGGATTACAGTATCGTCACCGCTGCTTGCATAAATACGGTTATTGCCCATGCTGCTGATAGAAGCGTCAATCAAATCATCGGATTCACCAGCGAAAAGTAGTTGACTGCTACCGCTAACTTCGATAACATCTGCTTCAAGGGAACCAAATACGGGTTCGGTAGTGGGTTGTTCTGGGTTGGTAGTGCCGCCTAAAGTAGCCGTTAACTCGTAGAAACCGTTAAACACGCCGATTTCTGGAAAAGTCCAGCCGCTGCCGCTTCTGGTGGTGAAGGGGTCGTAATTACGGTTGCCCAGTTGGCTCACGCCCACGTAGTACGTACCTGCTTCGGCAGCGGTGTACTCAATGAAAGGATCGCGGGAGAAGTCTTCATCGGGGGCTGCACCATCGTTATTAGCAGCAAGTTCGTTACCTTCTGCATCAAACAAGCGCAGTTCGGTATCGGGTTTCTGAAGAATCTCTGACAATGCTGGGTAAACAACTGCCCTGAAGTTAATGTTGCCGTCAACGAGTGCTTCTTCTGTATCAATATCCAAGCTAACGGTTTGTCCCGCTTCGAGATTGAATGAGTAGAAGTCAACATCTTCGGGTAAATCGACGAAGCTTTGATTAATTGCTCCGCTAAGGGAGACAGAAGGGTTATCGAGACTCAAACCTATAGCATTGGCTTCGGGTAAGGTGCTGTTGCTCTCAACCTCTTCGGGAACCGTCACTTGATCCAAGGTATCAACCAGAGTAAAGGTTTCTTCGGCTGCACCTGGATTAATTTCATAGGTGTCCCTCGGTTGTAGGGTGAAAATAGCTGTTTCGCTACCTTCACTGGTGCCATCATCGAGAATAGGTAGGTTGATGGTTGCTTCCCGTTCGGTAATGGTGAGGTCAAAGCCGTCGTCCCGCAGACCAGCAATCGTGCCGCCTATCACCTCAACGGCATCCAAATCAAAATCATCGAGAGCGTCTGTACTGACACTAACGGTTAAACCTTCTTCTGGTGGGGCTGCGCTCAGACTAAAGGTATGAACGCTAACGGTTCCTTCAGATTCAACCAAGGTCGTACTTTCGGCATCTACCTCAGTAGAACCCGTCAGACCTACCTGAATTTGTGAATCTGGATTATCTAAAACAGTAATCTTAACGTCACTCGCATTACTGTCGATGGTGTAGCCTGCTTGCGGCTGTAGCGCGAAGTTAAAATCAACAATGCCCTCTTGAAGATCTTCTGGAGGAATATCTAGCCCCACGCTGAGTTCATCGAAAACAGGAAACGTGATAGTCGCCGTTTGTTCAGTAATCGTGAAGAAAAAGCCAGATAAATCCCCATTAGGAACTGGGAAATTACCACCGCTAATCTCAGCTTCTAAAACCTTAAACTGACCGAGAACATTGCCGACAATAGGATCGTCTTCGCTGTCTAAGTAGACAACCACACCTTCTGCCGGTGGGGGTTCTGATAGGGTAAAGGTCAGGGTTGTTTCGGTGCCTTCTGATTCTATTAACCTGTTTTCGCTAACGGTAACGCCCACTTGGGGAACAGTATCACCACCGCCAGTAGAAGCAGGGACATCTTCTAGAGAGTCGTAGTAAGTGACTTCTGTTGTACCCGCATCTGGGCTGATTTCGTAGCCTTCTCCTGGTTGGAGGAAGAAGGAGACATTCTCTGCGCCATCCGTCTCTAGAGGTTCAAAGGCATCAACGACATTTCCGATAAAATCTAGAAACCAGGGCTGGTTACTGGCAGTTTCGTAGTTGACAGTCATTGTGGGTTGTTCGATTCGTAATCGAATCCCCGTCGGGATACCGTCCTCGTTGTAAAAAGCACCTAAAGATTGCCCTCCAATCGTACTTGGAAGTGCGTTTTGTCCTAGCAGCGAAACGTAGTCAAACAGATTAGCATTGCTATTGAGAACAAATTCAATGCCGTCTTCAGGAATTTCGCCCCCAGTTCTAATCGTAAAGGTCACGCTGGAAGTTGAACCTGGTTCAACATGTTCTACCACTGCATTAACGAAGTTGCCTTCACTGTCTGTGGTCGCAGGGTTAGCACTTAGGGAAAACCTAGGCGGATTCGTAACGTTGGGATTGCTAACAGGTGGGGTTGGGGTGCCAACTTTGCGAGGATTATCTTCTGTCAACAGATTAATTTCAATGTCATAATCTCCAAACAATGTCCGGTTGCCGTTACCCAAATTAAACGTTAGTGGATCGTAGAATGGAGCACCATCTTCATTAAAATTCTGTACTTGAACATCAGCACCAAAAGCGAAGTAGTAAGCACCATCCTCGGGAGCAGTAAATTCTTGATAGGTATCAGTTTCATTCTCATCAAATGACCCAATTCCTCCAAACAGTTTGTCTGGAGCAGCAGGAGGATTAAATCCAGTGATAGTATAGTCTCGAAGCTGGGTGCCTTCGGCATCATAGACTTGTGTAACAAGCGCGAGACCTACACCAAATGAATCTAGGTTTGTCTCAAAGTCGAAGGTTTCAATAGCAACGGTATCCCCAGCTCTGAGATCAACTTTATAAACATCAACATCCTCGCTGTAGTCAATGTAAGTGTAGGTGCCGTCTTCGTTGAGATAGCGGTTGCCGATATCAAAGTAGATAGAGTCACTGCCAGAAAATGTTGGATTTTCGCGGCTAATCTGGGTATTGGTCGCTTCAGGAATAATATCATTTGGTTCGCTGATTGCGCCTTGCGGAATATCTGAGGCGGTATCCACCAAGTTAAAGTTACCATCGCTGTAACTTTCAACCATCTCATAGCCGTCACCCGCAGCCAAACTGAAACTAGCCGTTTCGACCGTTTCCGTTTCTCCATCATCTGCGATCGCCAAATTCACCAGCGTCGTGTACTCAGTCATCCGCAGTTCAAACCCACCATCACGAACTGCGGTAATCTCACCTCCTTCAACCGTCACACTTTCCAGGTCAAACTCATTTAAAGAAGATACATCTACCGAGACGACTAACCCTTCTTCAGGAATAACACCGTTTGTGACGTTGAACACATGAGCGCTAACCGTTCCTTCATCCTCTATTAGATAATCTGGACCAGTGAATAAACTGACTTGTAGCATACTTTTTGGTTTCCTGTTTCCTGTAAGTTGAAAAGTGTTGATGTTATTCTTGATCCTCTCTCACCTCAAATCTCTCCGTGCTGCTGCATACTTCCCTCAAAAAAAAGTAGCGGAAGTGAGCACGGTCAATAGTTAGAAAATATAGAGAAAAGCGATCAACTATGGCGGGTACTACCGTGCCATCGTTTACAGCTGGTGCTTTGCAACATCGCCTGTAACTAGAGAATTAATTGAAATGTATTGTCAGTGTCAGCATTTTAGGCAAAAAGCTTGCTTTTTTGACTCACGAAATGCACCTTTAGATCACACTCTTTCTGCTTTTACCTTAATGTCAGAACTGGAACTGAGTATCAAAACAGATGTAAAAAGTGTTTAACAATTACTGGGAAAGAGGCTTAATAAGTTATTCCAAAACTAACTATACTACGCATTAACAGTTTCCAGGGGTAAAACACCATCTCAAAGACAAAAAACACCGTCTCAAAGACAAAAAACAAAAATTGGGATAATATTACTTAAAAGTATCGGCAATAGCGATGGCACATGGGTGCCCACCGTAGGCGATCGCTTTTATTACAAATAAATCTTTCTGTTACCTTCTCTGCTTTATCTGCGTATTCTGCTTTTAATTTAGAAAACCCTGGTCTCTGATATCATGACTATTTTTTTAACCGCTCAAGAATATTACGAGCTATTTCAGGAAGCAGGTAAAGAGCAAATGCACCTTGACACATTAGACAAACTAGATGTCACTTGGAAGTCTGATGGAGGAATTGTCCAAGGATGGGAAAGAGAAATTCAGTTGCGGGGTGGAATATCTCTTTATATTGAAAAAACGCAATTAGATAATCGGATTAGAGTAACAGATTCTCAAATTGGAGCACCATTCCGATGGGAATTTTATCTTTCGGGCAAAGAACAAAGAATTTACCTTTCTTCTGGCAAAGAAACGTCTTTCTCACTTGATTCAGGACAATATCTTTTATCTGGCAAAGGTCTTCAAGGAAAGCATATTGCTGATTCCTCAGACAAAGATCCCTTTCTTAGAGTAGCAATTGAAATTCAGCCAAAAGTAATAGGTGAAGTGCTAGGTTCTTTCATCGGCGATCCAGAAGGAGAGTTACCACAGGTATTTAAACATTTGATCGATTTATCAAATGGCGATGGCACGGTAGTGCCCGCCGTAGGCGATCGCTACAAACGGACTGGAAAAATATCGCCAATAGTGCATCCTATTTTGCAGCAAATTCTGCAATGTCCCTACCAAGGACTGACGAAAAGAATGTACTTAGAAGGAAAAGCGACAGAATTGATGGCATTGATGCTGGAGGAGGAAGCGGCATTCCAGCAGGGAGAATTTAAAACCTCTTTACTACAAGCAGACCAGTTAGACCGCATTCATTACGCTAAGGAAATCTTGTTAAAAAACCTCAGCAATCCACCATCGTTAATGGAATTAGCCTGCCAAATTGGAATGTGTGATTACAATCTCAAACAGGGTTTTAAAGAAGTATTTGGTACAACTGTATTTGGCTACTTGCGCGATCGCCGTTTAGAGAAAGCACAGCAATTACTTTTGGAGCAGAATATGAGTGTTGCGACTGTAGCGCGTGCAGTTGGTTATGATAGTCGCACCTCTTTTACCTTTGCCTTTAAGCGCAAGTACGGAGTAAGTCCCAAGGCTTATCAAATATCAGCAAGAAAATGAAGGGCAGTGGTAATCCCATAAATAATCGGGTTTCAAAGGACGGACGTATTTTTTCTCTTACTACGTATCTTGAAAAAAATATTTTTATTTTTCAATAAATAATGGAGTTACGTTTATTTACACCTACCTACTTACTTACAATTACTTAAACAAACACAAAATTATCTGCAATCAAGCTCTCAGAGATAATCCCCTGCAATATCGCTAAATCCGAACCATTCGCACTAATCAATGTATTATCATCTTGTTGGGTAATACTCAAATCATCAGCGTCTTCAATAGTTATAGTTACACTACCAGCGCTTTCATCAACTGTATATCCTTCACCCGGTTCCACGTTTAAAGTTACATTCTGCGGACTATCGGCATCATTATCATCAAAAACGGGTGAGGTAATTGTTCCCGTTTGCTCGTTCAACTGAACCTTAAAGCCGCTTATATCGTCATTGATACTTATTAATTGTACGTTCTCAAACTGTGTTGTAAATAAATCAAATTGTCCTAAAGCATTTTCAACATCGCTATCCACATCAACAATTAAACCACCAGGAGGAATTGGTTCAGAAGAAGTTAGTGTAATAGCTACCTGAGTTCCTTCTTCTTCTATGAGTAGAGTTGGTGTTGCAGTTATGCTAACTGTCATAATTTTCCCTTGGAAATGTTGAGTTATTTATTTTTGAAGGAGGATGTCAAAATTGTGGGAGCGAGACGCAGGATTCTTACGTCTCTTACATTAATTCTCTTACATTAGTGTTTTAAACAAACACAAAATTATCTGCAATTAAACTATCAGCACCAATTCCTTGCAATATCGCTAAATCTGCACCATTGGCAGCAATCAAGGTGTTATCATCCTGTTGAGTAATACTCAAATCATCAAAACCAATAGCTAGACCAGCGATACCTAAAACATCTTCACCACTGGTAAAGTCAGTAATTATATTTGCAGTTTCGGGAATTTCAGCGGTTGCAATCCAGAATTGGTCTGCACCTTCCCCACCAGTAATGATGTTATCACCACCACTCATGGCGAAGAATTTATCGTCACCACCATCACCGATGATTCTATCGGAAGTTCCCAATACTACAGTGTCGTCACCACTACCCGCGTAAATCCGATTATTTCCACTACTACCAATAGATGCATCAATTAAATCATCGGAATCACCACCGAAAGTTAGTTGATTGCTGCCGTTAACTTCGATAATATCTCCTTCGAGGGAACCAAATACAGGTTGTGGAAGTTCTGGTTCAACAACAATAAAACTATCAAATACCGTGATGGTTTCACCTACCATCTGGGGATTGATAATATAGTCACTAATAAACTCTACAGTTTCTATTGCTGTTAAATCTCCTTCGCTGATTTCATCTCTGGTTTTGAGTTGGTATGTAATATCTATTGGTTCTTCTTGAATATCGTCTATTGCAACGGGGATTTTGATTTCAGCACCAATGTCGAATATTTTAACTGCAAAACCGCTTGCATCAGGGTTAACAATTAGCGATTCACCACCGTTAATTACTGCTTGAGTTAAATCGAATTGCGATAAAGATTCGGGTGTTTCGCTATCTACATATACATATAATCCATCTGGAGGTAAGTCAGAAACTTCAAAAAATAGAGTTAAAACATCACCTTCCGTTACCGTGTCAGGAAAAGCACCCAGAGCTACATCAGGTAATGGTGCAGGTGGTGCATCTCCTGTATCTACAATGGTCAAAGTACCGCTATTAGCTTCTTCGTTTACTTCGTATCCTTCCCCAGGTTCAACGGTAAAGGTTGCGGTTTCCTCTCCTTCAATTTCCCCATCATTTAAAACAGGTAAACTAATTTGAGCATCTTGCTCGGTAATCGTAAAGTCAAACTCGCTGTAAGCACTAGTATTACCAACTGTGGGAATTGTACCATTCGTAAATGCAGGAATGGTATCATCCACTAAACGTTCATTAGTTCGACCGTTAGCTAAATCAACGTAGGTGAAATCATCTTCTGATGAGTACCACATATTAGCGTTGAAACCTATGGTTCCTCCCCTATGACCTACAACTGTTCCTAAGTCGGGAGTTTCAAAACTCATCATTCCTAAACCATAGGAATATCCCTGAGAAGTATCCACAAGGTTAAACATTTCGGCTAGACTAGCTTCAGCAAGTAAATCTCCTTGATATAAAGCTTTGGCAAATTTAGTCAAATCTTCAGTGTTAGAAACTATAGCACCATTAGCCCATGCCCAGGAAAGGCTGGTAATGGAAACATCATCTAAATTACCATCTCCGTCAAAATCTAAATAACCACTAACGTAACCCCCTGGTATTTCTTCTTCCTCTGCAAAGAAAGTATTTTCTAAATTTAGGGGATCAAAAATATGCGATCGCATTTCGGCAGCTATATTATTACCAGTAGCTGCTTCAATAACCATTCCTGCCAAGATATAGTTAGTATTGGAATATTGCCAAGATTCTCCTGGTGCAAAGAATGGTTCTACATCACTAATTAAATTTACTATCTCTTCGGGTTGCCAATCTCGTAAAAAGATGCTGGGATTGGTCTGTGCTTGCTGTAGTAGAATACCGTCATACTCGGCAATACCACTGGTGTGATTGAGTAACTGTCTAATAGTAATCTTATCGGAGTCAGGAATATTAGCAGTTACTTCTTGGGGTAACCAATCAGTGAGAGTATCTTCAAGGGTCAGTTCTCCTGTTTCTGTTAACTTCAGGATGGTAGTTGCAGTAAAAGTTTTGGTAATACTGCCAATTTCAAAGCGATCGCTCTGCTGTAGAGGAGTATCATTTTCTAGATTACTTACCCCCACAGCTTCAGACCAATTTCCTAGGGGGGAGGTAATCGCTATAGTTACACCAGGTACTTCAGCTGTCTTTTTCTGGTTTAAAGTATTTTCTAAGAGCGATCGCGTTTGGTTATTAAGATTAATTTCACCACCTTCTGTTTGAATTGAACTGAGATTAAATTCCGATAAGTTGGGAGTACTAACAGTTACAGTTGTTTCTGAATTTGGTGGTGGTTCGCTGAGGTTAAAGTTGAGTAAAGAAACTGTTTCTTGGGATTCAATTAATAATTCTGGTTCGGTGCTAAAACTAACAACTGGTTTGATTCCGGGGAATGGTTCATCTCCTGTATCTACAATGGTAAAGGTACCGCTATTAGCTTCTTCGTTTACTTCGTATCCTTCCCCAGGTTCAACGGTAAAAGTCGCGGTTTCTTCTCCTTCAATTTCCCCATCATTTAAAACAGGTAGACTGATTTGAGCATTTTGTTCGGTAATTGTAAAGTTAAAAGTATCGTCGGCGATTCCTTCTCTGAATGGTGGTAGAAGGTCGCGAACTAAATTATCATCTGAGAATCCATTGATTAACTCAATATAAGTTAAATCATCTTGGGGAGAATACCACATATTTGAGCGATACCCCAGAGTTTGACCCCGATGAATGTACCAAAAACGATTGGGAGACTCAATAGTTCCGACTCCTAAACCGTAGGAAGAATAATTATTATTATCGATTGCAGGGGTAGTATCGAGCATTTGCTCCAAAGTTTCGGGTTCGAGCAAATCCCCTTTAAATAAACTCCGAGCAAAAGTATCCAAATCTTCGGTATTGGAAACCATTGCACCGGTAGCCCAAGTCCAGGATAAATTGGCTGCGGTAATATTATCTAAAGTCCCGTTTTGGTCAAAATCCCAATAACCGCTCACATAACCCCCAGGAACTTCCTCCTCCTCAGCAAAGAAGGTATTCTCCAGATTCAAAGGAGTTAGAATGCGATCGCGTATCTCCGAAGCAATATTATTCTCTGTGGCGGCTTCTACTATCAACCCCGCTAAAATAAAGTTGGTATTGGAATATCTCCAAGATTCCCCTGGTGCAAAGGAAGGTTCTACATCATCAATAAAATCAAGTAACTCTTCTGGTTCCCACTCCGCTAAAAATACAGCAGGATTAGTTGCAGCTTGGTTGAATAGAACATCTACATAATCAGCAACACCACTTGTATGTTGTAATAAGTTTTCTAAAGTAATATCTTCAGCGTTAGGAATATCGGCTGTTACACTTTCAGGTAGCCAAGTTGTGAGAGTATCCCCCAAACTTAACTTATCCTCCTCCACCAACTGCATGACAACAGTCGCCACAAAAGTTTTCGTAATACTACCAATTTGAAAGCGATCGCTCGGTTGCAGGGGTGTGTTATCCTCCAGATTTGCCACTCCACTGGCTGCAAACCAGCTACCGAACGGAGAAACAATCGCTACAGCAGCACCCGGTACATCTTCGACACGGGTTCCATCTAAGGCATTTTGTAACTGTTCTTCAAGTTCTGATTCTAAGGTAATTTCACCTCCTTCAACTTGAGTTTTAGTTAAATCAAACTCAGATAAATTTGGTGCATTAATATTTACTACGATTCCTTCTTCCGGAAGTGGTTCGCTGACATTGAAGTTAAGTAAAGAGACTGTTTCCTGTTCTTCAATTAATAATTCTGGTTCAGTAGTAAAAGTAATTTGTGGATTCATATTATAAAAAAGGTATGGGTAATAGAAATTTAGAGACTTAGCAGTACTACGTCTCTACAAATGGCGGAATAATGCAAAAATAATGTGTTTTCCACAGAAATAGTTATTTATTAATTTCACATTAATCATCTTTGTTTGACTTTTGAATTGTGCAAAGTTTGCACACTTTGTAGCATTGATATCAAGCAAAAATAAATCGAAAATATATTTTCCCAACACATGATTTTAAGTTTCATGGTAAGGAATTTAGCCCTAAATCTGAGGACTAAACTCCCAACTACAAACCACTAAAAAAAGCAAAATGCGTCTAATTATTAAAAACGCTTTCTGCTTGACCTAAAAACTTCTGGTTAATTATGTCGTTAAAAGTTTCTAAATTTGTTTGCCATTTGTTGATATTTTGTACCATTTGGCTAATAATTTCTGTTTGAGGATAGTTATTTACTCTGTAGTAGAAGTTACCAGAAAATAACAAAGCAGGTAGGAATTTATCGTTTTGCTTAATTTGGGCTTGGGTAATACTTAAGCTTAAGGGAGCTTCTTCTAATTGGAAAAGAAAGTTGATGCTTGCTTGGATTTTCTCCTTACCAATATTATGCCAAGGACCCGAAGCAATTAAAGTTTGAGTAATATAGTCACTAGAACTGTTTTCTAAACCAATTAAGCTTTTAGGATTGATAGTAACTTCTTGGTAATCTGCATGGGGAAGTTTTTCAATGTATTTACCAGCAACTTCGGAGATTTTAATTTCTGATAAAGCTTTTTTAGCAATTGTCTCAGAGAAGATTATTTTACCTGGTTGAGCTACTAAATTAACACCGTTTTGAAAACTGAGTTGAACCGCAGATGGGGTTTTCACTGGTTTACTTTGTAGCTCCCAATCTTGGGCAATAATTCCACTAGTTTTCAGAAAATCTACACTCAATATACCAACATTAAGTTTTTTCGCAGTGATAATAATACCAACTTCCTGAATTTCTAAAGTTTTCTGAACCAAATTTGTCATTAATTCCATGTCGAAGTTCTTCCTTAACTAAAATGGCTCATTACTTGTAGAGTGCGCGAAAAACCTGAAAATCATTCTTTTGACGGATGAATAAATCATGTTTCCACACATCAAATTTCTGTGTCGGGTGCCGTGAAGACCTCAATAAATCGCTACTTTAATCAGACGATAAATCATGTCTTCACGCACCAAATGTCGAAAAATTTACTTAAACAAAAGCAAAATTATCAACCATCAAACTATCGACTCCCTGCAATATCGCTAAATCGGAACCATTTGCAGCAATCAAAGTATTATTATCTTGCTGGGTGATACTTAAATCCTCAAAACCGATGCCCAAACCAGCGATCCCCAACACGTCTTCACCACTGCTAAAGTCAGTTATAGTATTCGCTGTATCAGGAATTTCTACTGTAGCAATCCAGAATTGATCGGCACCTTCTCCACCAGTGATAATATTATCACCACCACTCATCACGAAGAATTTATCGTCTCCTGTACCACCGATGATTCTATCGGACATTCCCAAGATTACAGTATCGTCACCGCTACCGGCATAAATACGGTTATTTCCTTCGCTACCAATAGAAGCGTCGATTAAATCATCGGAATCACCAGCAAAAATTAGTTGATTTGTACCTTCTACTTCGATGGTATCTTCATTGATGGAACCAAATATAGTTGTAAAATCATCAGTATTATTTCCACCACCATTTTCATTGTCAGGTGTGAGAACTACATCAATACTCAGGTCATTAAAGTCATTGTCTAAATCTGGTATGTCCTCAAACCCGAAGTTGAGATTTCCTGACGTCCGGATTGCATCAAATCCATCTGGATTAGCTTCGGGGAAAGTAAAAAATACTTGGGGGTCGTTGTCGGGGTTATCGTCTGTTAACTGGGAAATATCTCCATTTATAACTAAGAAAGGAGCGTAAATATTACCACCCGCTAATGTTGTGGAAAATTCTGTTTCTACTCCATTAGAAGTTGTCAGACTTAAATCAATACGATTAGCGATCGCCCCTTCAGCATAATCTATTTGGTTGGGTTTAATACTTTCTCCGGTGTTGGGATCGGTAACGCTACCATCTGGGTTAACAAGATAAAAACCAACGGTGTTATTATATGCGGCTTCTCGATTAACGGTAAATGTGGCTGATTGATTTTCTAAGTCTCTTAAATCAATTACGTCTTCTAGAGTGGGTGCGACTGGTGGTGCAAGCATGTCTCCTAAACTAAAGGTGACGCGATATACATCCGCTCCGAAACGTTCTCCGAATGTCCATCCACTACCGCTATTTACTAGGTTAGGGTCGTAAGAGTCGTTACCTAAAGCGCTAATACCGGCGTAGTAAGTGCCAGTTTCTGGTGCTGTAAATTCTAGGTAGGGGTCCCCTTCTGCTTGGAATATTTCGTCTGCTGCTGCACCTTGAGAGTTAATGACTAGTTCGTTTCCGTCTGCATCAAAGATACGTAGGTTGGAGTCTAAAATCGAACCTAGTCCGGTGTCACCAGTACCATTTGCGTCAATATCAATAGTAATAGTTTGACCTGCTTGCAGTTCAAAGCTATACATATCAACATCTTCAGTTGCATCTACGGTATTTCCTGCACCCCGGAAACGTTCGGAAATTTCTCCGTCGATGGTCACCGAAAGATTATCTGCGGCTAAGTTTAACCCCAGGGGAACAGCGTTGGCGATGGTATCATTATTGGTGGTGCGTCCATCGTTGTCGGTGGGTAATTCTGGTAGTCCTTCTCCTGGTTCTATTGGTGGTTCGATGACTACGGATTCGGGATTATCAGCGATGGTGAAGGTAAAACTCGCTGTATTAATATCAATTGTGTAACCATCGCTTTCAATGATAGAGAAGGTGAATTTTTCAATTCCTTCTAGAGCATTTTCTGGGGGAATTTGAGGGTTAGTAGTTTCATCAAAGACCTGTAGTTTGATATTGGCTGTATTTTCAAACACTCTGAAGTAGAAACCACTTGCATCACCGTTTGCAGAGGGGAATACACCACCGGTAACTTCTGCATTGAAAACATCAAATTCACCCAAGGAGGCACGGGTTTCACTATCAACGTAAATTAGTAAACCATCTTCGGGAATGTCACCATTTACGTTAAAGGTAATATTAACTTCTGTAGCTTCTGATTCAATTAATTGAGTCTTCTCAATAGTTACACCAACTTCAGGAATATCGCCGCCGCTCTGTACCTGTTCTAAAGTATCGTAGAAGGTAATATTAGAAGCTGTAAATTCTGAATTCGCTGTGTAGTTGGGACTGTTTGCGAGGGAAAACTCGATTGATTCTGGAGTATCGGGGTCATCTTCTTCCCTACTGCTAACACTAAATGGGAAGGAAGCATTAGAACTGGTTAATAATGCTTTAAATCCTGCGGGAGTACCATCTTGGTTATAAATTGCACCGATAATCTCTCCACCCACTGCGGTTCTGGGGGTACCGGTTAAACCATTAAAGAAAGTACTAAAATCGGTATCGCTTTTCACAATTACTTCCAGTCCACCTTCGGGAATTTCACCGTCTACCTGGAAAGTAAAATTAAGTAAAGCAGCTTTTCCACTTTCCGCACCCAGAGATTCAATAATCTGTGAGGAAAGAATATCATTACCTTCAAATGTACCGGGAACCGCAGCAAAATTAACTACCGGAGCATCTGCTGGGGTTTCACCGTCGAATTCTACATACTGCTCAAAAGTTGGATTATCGGGATTAATTGCAACATTTAACTCATATTCCCCTGCACCCAGACCAAAGCTAGGAGAAAGTAAAGCACCATCACCAGAACCCTTAATATTTGGGTCATAATTTTCATTAAAGGCTTGAGAAACACCAATATAGTAAGTTCCGGCTGTTTCTGCGGTAAAATCTATATAGGCATCTCTTCCAGAATTTAATAATTCTCCCGGTGCAGAACCTTGAGCGTTGTAAACTAACTCCTCACCCGCAGCGTTGAAAATACGTAAATCCCCACCACCCCGTAAAGTAAAACCATCAGAGTTTTCAAAAGGAATCGAATCCAAATCAAGAGTTATGCGACTACCTGCTTCCAACTCCACAGAATACATATCAACGTCTTCTGTTTGGTCTACATCGCGATTATTCCCGAAGTTAAAATCAATTTCCCCTTTGACTATAGCTTTGGTTCTCTCACCATTAACCGCAATCGGAATTGAAGTTTCAATAGTATCATTAGATTCTTCATCTTCTACAATTACCGGAGATTGATTGAGAGTATCATAAATATCAAAGCTGGATTTATTAGCATCAGCATCCGAACTAATTTGATAAAGAGCATCTTCTCCCGGTTCTGCAAGAGTAAAAGTAACCGTTTCCAAACCCTCTGTAATCCCGTCATCCTTTATGGGAAGATTAATAGTTGCAGTTTGCTCGGTAATGGTAAAAACTAACTGGGGAGGAAAACTTTCTAAAACAGCAATTTCTCCACTAATTCCCGTAGTTTCGATACTCGATAAATCAAACTCATCCAAACCTTCCGCGATTACCCGAACCGTAATTCCATCTTCAGGAGGTGGAGAACTTAAGTTAAAAGTGTGTACAGAAACAGTACCCGACTCTTCTACTAAAATCTCAGGTTCAGTTATTAAACTAACCTGAATTCGAGCATCAACATCATCCGCGATCGCAAAATTAATTACAGCTGCATCGCTATCAATTGTATAACCAGCCTGCTCCTGTAACGTAAAAGTAAATTTCTCAATTCCTTCCGTTATTACCTCTCCAGTATCCGGGTCTAAATTATCATTTCGAGGAATCAAACTAATACTAGCTTCCGGTTCAGTAATCTTAAAATAGAAACCGCTACTATCACCATTCGTAACCGGGAAAACTCCACCTTCAATAGTAGCGTTGAATAAGTCAAACTCACCCAGACCAAATCTTACATCACTATCAACTAAAACTAACACGCCTTCCGGCGGGATTTCTCCATCAACATTAAAGCTGATAGTAGTTTCAGTTTCTCCCTCAATCAGAGACTGTTTGCTAATACTCATTCCCACCTTTGGTACGGTTTCCAAAGTAGGAACCTGTTCCAAGGTATCGTAAACAGTTACAGTAGAATAATTTTTAGTATCGCTAACCGTGTAGTTCTCACCAGGTTCTACAAATAAGTTAAAACTCTGTATTCCTTCTTCCAAACCAACATTAGAAAAATTAACAATAGCATTAGGATTTAGCAGCTGAACTTGAAAACCCGTAGCAACTCCCGCATCATTATAAATTGCCCCTAAAAACTCTCCCCCAAAAGTAAAAGGCGCGAAAGCAGGTTCTTCTACAAATTGAGAAATATCAAGATTATCGCTATTAACATTAACAACTAAACCTTCTTCAGGAACCGGAACATCAGAATTTAATGTAATACTTAAAATCGGCGTTCCTTCTTCAATTGAATCTACTAAATTAGCAGTAATAATATTATCTTCACCATCAAAAGTCGCCGCCAATATATCGATATAAATAGTTGGTTGTGTAGCCATAATTAATTATTGATTAAGTAAAAAAATATTGAGTATTATTGACAATTAGAATTGAAAAGAAAAAGCCCAATTTTAGAGTGCGCGAAGACCTCAATAAATTACTGTTTTAACAAGAAAATCATATGATGTCTTCACACACCAAATGTAATTTGTGGTACTTGACGCTACAAATTAATTAAACAAAGGCAAAATTATCAGCCATCAAACTATCTGCACCAATACCCTGTAAAATCGCTAAATCCGAACCATTAGCAGCAATCAAGGTATTATCATCCTGTTGAGTAATACTTAAATCCTCAAAGCCAATACCTAGACCAGCGATACCCAGCACATCTTCACCACTGGTAAAGTCTGTGATGATATTTGCTGCACCGGGAATTTCTGCCGTAGCAATCCAGAATTGGTCAGCACCCGCACCACCAGTGATAGTATTATCACCACCAGAGGTTGTAAAGAATTTATCATCACCATCACCACCAACGAAGCGATCGCCCGAACCCAAAACTAAAGTATCATCACCACCACCTGCATATATGCGGTTATAACCATCACTACCGATGGAAGCATCAACTAAGTCGCTTGCATCTCCAGCAAAAATTAACTGGTTACCACCTTCTACTTCAATGGTGTCACCATCAATGGAACCAAATACAGGCACAAAATCACTGTTGGGAACTTCTACTTCATTAAAGACAACCCGCTGAACCAAATCATCAGGAGGCACAATTGCTGTAATACCTGATGTTTCAAAACTATCAACAATATCATCCACATCAGTAGAAGCAAAAGGTTCATCAAAGTCTAGGATGAAGTCGAAAACGTCAAGACCAAAGCTCAGGGTATCTTCAAAGACCAGAGTATTGTCTAAGGTAAATTCTGGGGAATTAACTTCTTCTGCATTAACTTCAATGGGTAAGACTCCCGTAGCATCAGTATTTCTGGTTCCATTTAGATCGAGGAATAAAATTTCCCCTTCCGAGATCAGAACTTCCCCTACAGGATTATCTGGAGCAGCTTCTAGAGCTATTTCAAACAAGCGGGCTGTATCGGGGACATCAGTAGCAGAAGCAGTGATATCATAGACCACATTTGCTAAACCCGTTTCCTCAAAACCAAGTAATTTGTTAACTTGTCCCAGTTCTAAAATGGGTTCGTTCCCAGCAGTAGTAACAGCTGCATAATAAGTACCATTTTCGGGAACTAGATAGTTTAATATGTTAGAAGATAAATTACTTGGTTTATCTTCAGAGAAAGCCAGAACGTCCCCTGCTTCGTTGTAAAGATACAATTGGGTATCGTCGTTGGTGTAGGTAATCCCTGATAGAATTTCCGTGACATCTATATCTATAGTGAGCAATTCTCCTGCTTTAGCATCAATAGCATAAACATCATTACTGCTGCTAACTGTACCCGAAGCTGTTGCCTCCCCTCCAGAAATATCTAACTCAGTAGCATCATCAAAAGGATCGTTATCCGCAACAGCGGTGGGTGGAGCTTCATCTGTTATTAAGAGAAGACGACCACCTAAATCGGTACCATCACCAGTAAAGGCAGAGTCAAGACTAAGTAGCAAATCTCCTGTCACTGGATCGGTAGTAAAGTCAAAGATAGTGCCACCAGACTCAGATAAACCATCTAAAAATACCGTTTCAGTTTCTAGGATGGGATTACCAAGAGCATCAACCTCAAAAGCAGTAACGGTATTAGTGTTGTATTCTGAAATCAGAACAGTATCGGTAGTAAAACCTGGATAGCTTTCATCTACATAGACCAATCCCTCTAAGCCTCGAGTATTTTCATCACTCTCAGGAATTAGATCGACGCTGCCTTCTATGGTTACCTCATAAGTTCCGTCATCATTAGGAACCAGCAGAGCATCATAAAAATTGCCATTGTCGTAGGAAGTGATTTTTAGTCTTCCTTCTCCAGGAGCTCCTTCGGGGACAATGTTGAGGGAACCGGTAGATGCAGGATCAACGCCTAAGGCTGTCAGGTCAATAAATGCATCGAGAACAGGATCGCTAGTTCCTGGAAGGATTTGACCAATGCTGTTATCAAAATAGGTAGCGTAAAGTAGGGTGCCGTTGGGAGCAACAATCAAACCACCATCTAGTCCCCCAACTTCAATATCAGGATCTGTTTCGACATCAGGATTTGTAATGTTGATACCTGGTGCATTTGCCAAAAAAGTCGCTGGTTCTGCAAACCCTGTGATACTGTTGGTTTCTGGATCGCGGACTAGATCCACTTCATAAATAGCAGCTTCAGAAGAATAAGGATTTCCTGTAACCAGCAGGGTATCCTCATCTAAAAAGGCGATTCCACCATAACCAGCAGGAACAAAATCTCCCGTATCTAGAGGGACTCGTCCCAGACTTTGGGCTGAATAAAAATCGCTAAATTCATCAGCTACTGGAGTGATATTTCTAACATCGCTCATGAAAGGTATACTCCTTGTGTTGTAGTTTATTCTGCTTTTACCTGATAAAAAACTTAGACACAATTAAATACATCTAAGGTGGAACATAGTGATGTTCCAAATATCCACCTGACTTTTCACCGGATCTAGAAAATCTTTCTGTTGTAACCATTACATAGTCAATCTGATTAAGCTTAAACATAGTTTCCAATTTTGAAAGAGTTTTGAAGGAGCAGGAAAGGATAATTAATTAATACCTGTTCCCTGTCTCCTGTTAATTAAACAAAGGCAAAATTATCAGCCATTAAGCTATCTGCACCAATACCCTGCAAAATAGCTAAGTCTGAACCACTAGCGGCAATCAAAGTATTATCATCCTGTTGCGTAATACTTAAATCTTCAAAACCAATACCTAAACCCGCAAGACCTAAAACATCTTCGCCACTGGTAAAGTCGGTGATAATATTTGCTGCATCTGGAATGGACGCAGTCGCAATCCAGAATTGGTCTTCACCTGCACCACCAGTGATAGTATTACCACCACCGAAAGTAGCATAGAACTGGTCATCACCTTCTCCACCAAAGGCGCGATCGCCTGTACCCAAAATAAAGGTATCATCACCACCAGAACCGTAAATGCGGTTTCCACCTCTACTACTGATAGAAGCATCAATTAAATCATCGGAACTACCGCCAAAAACTAGCTGGTTACTACCTTCAACTTCGATAACATCTCCATCCACAGAACCAAATACAGGTATGAAACTATCATCTACAGTAATAGCAAAGCTACTACTATCAGCATTAATATCGTAGGTTTCACCATCTGACAAAGAATAGCTAAAGGTTTCAGTACCTTCTCCTGGTCCATCATCAAATACATTCAAGCTGATACTGGCAGTATTTTCTTCCATAGTGGCAATAAAACCACTGAAAGTTGGTTCAATATTTGCCAAGCCTTCAATGACAATCCTGGGGTTACCGTTTTCATCAATAGTAACAAATTCACCCAAAGCATTTTGAACATCACTGGTAATGAAAATTTCTTGACCACCTTCTGGTAAATCACCTTCAGCAGTAAAGGTAATAGTGATGGGATCTCCTTCATTTACTTCAGTGTCGCTAACCGCCATACTGATGATAGGTCCCCCGGTATTATCAATACCATCGGTGACTGCAACTGTTACATCAGAGGCTTCTGGATTAAGTACATAGCCATCTCCTGGTAATAGTCCCACTGAAAATGAGTTATCTGGTGCATCAGCAACATCATCATTGACAACAGGAAGCTTCAGAAAACCCTCTTGCTCAGTCATATTCCAAGTGACTAAGAAAGTAGCATTCCCATTGTCAGCAACTACCCTTTCAAAATCAACAATTTCTAATCCACTCAACTCAGAAGGATCTGGATTACCAAAGTTAAAGGAAGGCCAATCTAATTCTGCATCAAACAAGTCTTGACTGCGGAAAACAAGACCACCTTCGGGAATTTCACCATCTATGGCAAAATTGTAGGTAAGAATAGTACCTTCGTCTTCATTAAGAGTTTCAGGGGTTACAGTTAAGCTAACTACTGGTAATTCTCCTGGGGTTGGTTCTGGGTTGGTAGTACCATCTTCCAAAGTGGCAGTTAACTCGTAGAAACCATGAAATACACCGACTTCTGGGAAGGTCCAACCACTACCGCTTCTTTCAACAAAGGGGTCGTAGTTACGGTTGCCCAGTGTGCTTACGCCGACGTAGTAAGTACCGCTCTGTTCGGCAGTGAACTCTAGATAGGGATCACGGGAGAATTCTTCACCAGGAGCTGCACCATCATTGTTGTTAGCAAGCTCATTGCCCTCTGCGTCAAATAACCGCAGTTCGTTATCAAAAGTCTGGAGGATGTCCGCGAATTCAGGAAAAACCACCTCTCTAAAGTCGATAATGCCATTAACTAGTGACGGTTCGGTATCAATATCTAGGGCAACGGTTTGTCCTGCTTCCAGATTAAAGGAGAAGAAATCAACATCTTCAGGAAGGTCTTGAAATTCCTCACCTATCAGCCCGTTGATGGATACAGAAGGATTCTCAGGACTCAAACTAAGAACATCAGCCTCAAGGATAGTGTTATTAGTTTCTTCAAAGCTAATCAGTTCAATTTCTTCGGGAACGCTAACCTGATCGATAGTATCCGCTAGTACAAAGGTCACTTCCGATGCTACAGGATTCAGCTCATAGGTATCCCCTGGTTCTAGAGCAAATGTGGCAGTTTCACTACCTTCATCCACACCATCATCAAGAATAGGCAAATTAATCGTTGCGGTTTGTTCGGTAATGGTGAAATCAAACCCATCATTCCGCACTGCCGCAATAGTACCACCTGCCACTTCAATTGCGTCCAAATTAAAATTAGCCAAGGAAGGGGTACTGACGCTGACGGTTAATCCCTCTGGGGGTGGGGCTGCACTGAGGCTAAAAGTGTGAATGCCGACCGTACCTTCTGCTTCAATTAGAGGAGGACTGGGTTCTTCAAATTCATCTAAGTTAGTGTAACTCACCTGAATTTGTGAGTCTGGGTTATCGGCAATGGTGAGGTTAATTTCACTTGCATCAGGATCAATGGTGTAGCCTGCCTGGGGCTGGAGAGCAAAGTTGATATCAATAATGCCTTCCTGAACTGCATCAGAGTCAATGCCAGCAACGGTCAACTCATCAAAAGCAGAGATAGTAACAGTGGCAGTTGGTTCGGTAATATTGAAGAAAAAACCAGAGGAATCACCGTTAGCAGAAGGGAAATCACCCCCGCTGATTTCTGCTCCTAAGACATCAAATTGACTGAGAACGCTACCAACGAGAACGTTACTATCGCTATCTAAAAAGATAGTTAATCCATCTTCTGGCGGTGGCTCACTGAGGGTGAAGTTTATGGTAGTCTCCGTTTGTTCGGTTTCAATTAATTCCGACTCAGTGATCGTAACCCCCACTTCAGGAATAACATCTCCTCCTGCCGTAGGTGGTGGCACATCGGCAACAGAATCGTAGTAAGTAACGTCTACCGTACCAGCATCAGCTGCAATTTCATAGCCTTCTCCTGGTTGTAGGAAGAAGGTGACATCCTCAGCACCATCAGTTTCTAGCGGCTCGAATACCTCAAGGGCATTGCCATTAAAATCTGGAGTGAAGGATGCAGGATTAGCTGCTTCATAATTTACGGTCATCAGTGGTTCGTCAATCAAGAGGCGAATTCCTGTGGGAATCCCGTCCTCGTTGTAAAATGCGCCTAGAGATTGCCCGCCGATGGTGCTGGGAAGACTGCTCTGAGCAAAGAGCGAAACATAATCAAACAAGTTGGCATCGCTATTAAGCACAAATTCAATGCCACCTTCAGGAATGTCGCCCTCGGCTTGAATCGTAAAGGTAACGCTGGAGATGCCATCAAACTCTTCCAAATGCTCTACGACGGCATTGGTAAAGTTTCCCTCACTGTCGATGGTTGTGGTGCTAGCACTTAAAGAAAGGGTAGGCGGATTGGTGACATCGGGATTGCTTACTGGGGGAGTCGGCGTGCCTATTTTACGAGGATTATCCTCAGTTAACAGATCTATCTGGATACTGTAGTTACCGAAAATTGCTCGGTTTCCGCCCCCCGAACCTGGCGTGAATGGTTCGTATAACGGGGTGCGAAAATTTTGACTAAAGCCGTAGGTTGTTACATTGTTAAATGAGCCAAATGCAAAGTAATAAGCACCATCTTCGGGAGCGGTAAATTCTTGGTAACCATCAGTTTGGTTTTCATCAAAAGGACTAACTCCGCCAAATAGCTTATCTGGAGCAGCAGTTGAAGAGGAAGCATCATAGTCTCGAAGTCGATTTCCTTCGGCATCAAAGACCATTGTGGCTAAATCATTCCCAGCACCAAATGGATTAGTGTTAGTCTCAGAGTCAAAGGTTTCAATGGCAACCGTATCGCCTGCCTTTAATTGCACCTTGTAAACATCAACATCTTCGCTGTAGTCGATGTAGGTGTAGGTGCCGTCATCGTTAAGATAGCGGTCTCCGATATTGAAATATATGGCATCGCTACCAAAAAAGGTGGGGTTCTCAGGGCTGATTTGGGTATCAACTGCTTCAGAAATAATATGGTTGGGTTCGCTGATAACGCCTTGGGGAATATCTGAGGCAGTATCCACTAGATTAAAGGTACCACCACTGTAGTCGGAGACAATTTCGTACCCATCGCCCGCAGCCAAGCTAAAAGTTGCTGTTTCCCCTACTTCGGTTTCGTCATCATTGGCAATAGGCACATTTACCAAGGTGGTGTACTCCATCATCCGCAGGTCAAACCCACCATCGCGCACCGCTGCAATCTCACCACCTTCTACCGATATGCCCGCTAGATCAAACTCGCTCAGGTTGGGCGCATCTACTGATACTACTAACCCACCTTCAGGAATAACCCCATCAGTTGCCAGAAAAGCATGAGCCGATACAGTTCCTTCATCTTCAACTAAGTAACCTGGTCCGGTAAATAAACTTACTTGTAACATATTTTCTTATTCCAAAGCTAATTGAATTGTGAGAATTTTTGCGATCGCTTACAGCGGGTGTTACCGCACCATCGCCTATCCAGAGGAGGATCGCATCTTTTAGGTGCGATCGCACTCCATTCCCTAGTTATTAAACAAAAGCAAAATTATCAGCCATCAAACTATCAACACCCTGCAAAATAGCCAAATCCGAACCATTCGCAGCAATCAAGGTATTATCATCTTGTTGAGTAATACTTAAATCCTCAAACCCAATACCCAAACCAGCAATACCAAGCACATCTTCACCACTGGTAAAGTCAGTTATGGTATTTGCAGCTTCAGGAATTTCTGCTGTAGCAATCCAGAATTGGTCAGCACCTACACCACCTGTGATAGTGTTATCACCACTACTCGTAATGAAGAATTTATCATCACCAGCACCACCGATAATCCGGTCAGAACTTCCCAAAATAACAGTATCGTCACCGCTACCAGCGTAAATCCGGTTTCCACCTCCACTACTGATAGAAGCGTCAATTAAATCGTTGGAGTCACCAGCAAACACCAGCTGATTACCACCATCCACTTCAATTGTTTCTCCATCAATTGAACCAAATACTGGTGAGAAGGAAGTATCACTAGTATCACCTCCAGATAGTTGAACCCATTCTTCAGGAAGTAGATTAGCAACAATTTCAAAACCACCGTTACCATCTGGTTCGAGAATGTAAGCTATTCCCTGTGGGTCGGGATAAATACCTGTTCCAGCTTCAAACAAATCGTCATGTCCGACGATGATATTGTTTGTTCCTGCTTCCGGTATCGCAGTTAAGAAGGGGGTAACATTTCCCTTCATCTGCTCTACCTGTTCGTCGGTATAGTCTTCAAACGGTAGGAAATTCAGTGCAGAATCTTTTTGATATTCACCAAACGCGATCGCAGCAGTTGTAACAGCACGACCGTATTCGCTAGTGGTAACTGAACCAATGGGTATATCAGATATTTCAAATCCTTCAGCGATCGCTAGAGATTGTTGTACTCCAAATTCACTTAGTACTCTTTGGGTGGAGTAATCATTGACATCCGCACTCACCTGGTCAGCAAAATCTCTTTCTGTTTGAGCGTGTCTGAAGTAAATTACATAACCACCATCTTGCAGTTCGTCTAATAGTTCTTCACCTTCTAACTGGTCTACAAATTCAGCATTTGCTTGTTCTCCAGGAGCTAGTTCACCTTCATAGGTAGGAGGTGGAGTTACTAAATTAAAACTATCCCCCGGACTCCATCCTTCACCACCTTGATTAGGAATTGAACCAGTATCATTATTATCTACTGATGTACCTTCACCAATTTCAGTATCTCCAGATAGTTGAACCCATTCTTCAGGAAGTAGATTAGCAATGATTTCAAAATCACCGCTACCATCTGGTTTGAGGAGATAAGCTATCCCCTGTGGGTCGGGATAAATACCGCTTCCAGCTTCAAACAAATCGTCATGTCCGACAATGATATTGTTTGTTCCTGCTTCCGGTACCGCAGTTAAGAAGGGGGTAACATTTTCCTTCATCTGCTCTACCTGTTCGTCGGTATAGTCTTCAAACGGTAGGAAATTCAGTGCAGAATCTTTTTGATATTCACCAAACGCGATCGCAGCAGTTGTAACAGCACGACCGTATTCGCTAGTGGTAACTGAACCAATGGGTATATCAGATATTTCAAATCCTTCAGCGATCGCTAGAGATTGTTGTACTCCAAATTCACTTAGTACTCTTTGGGTGGAGTAATCATTGACATCCGCACTCACCTGGTCAGCAAAATCTCTTTCTGTTTGAGCGTGTCTGAAGTAAATTACATAACCACCATCTTGCAGTTCGTCTAATAGTTCTTCACCTTCTAACTGGTCTACAAATTCAGCATTTGCTTGTTCTCCAGGAGCTAATTCACCTTCATAAGTAGGAGGTGGAGTTACTAAATTAAAACTATCTCCTTTCTGATAACCATTGGTAGATTGAGTCATATAAATTATTCCAATATAATTTTATGCTGCGTGAAAAACCTAATAAATCACTTTTTCAATAAATGGTTTAATGTTGTCTTCACGCATCAAATGCATTGATAATCGGTTGACAATCGATTCACAATCGAAACATGAATAATTTAATTAAATAAAAATGCGATGCCTACGACGGTTGCTATATGCACTATCCGCCTTGGACATCCACATCTCATCTCCTGTAAGGTGCGCGAAGACAGCGATAAATCATTCCTTTAAGGAAGATCATAATCATGTCTTCACGCACCAAATACCTTGATAAAAGGCTGAAAAATCTAATTAAACAAAAGCAAAATTATCAGCCATTAAACTATCCGCACCAATACCTTGCAATAGTGCTAAATCCGAACCATTCGCACTAATCAAAGTATTACCTTCCATTTGAGTAATACTTAAATCCTCAAAACCGATACCCAAACCAGCAATACCCAGAACATCTTCACCATTAGTAAAGTCAGTTATGGTATTTGCAGCTTCAGGAATTTCTGCTGTAGCAATCCAGAATTGGTCAGCACCAACACCACCAGTAATGATGTTGTCACCACCACTCGTAGCAAAGAACTTATCATCTCCTGCACCACCGATAATCCGGTCAGAACTTCCCAAAACAACAGTATCGTCACCGCCAGAACCATAAATACGATTGCCACTTCCACTACCAATGGAAGCATCAATTAAGTCACCTTCAGCACCAGCGAAAATTAACTGGTTGCTACCTTCAACTTCGATGACATCCCCTGCAACGGAACCAAATACAGGTACAAAGCTATCTTCAATTTCAGCACCCAATGAAGCACTCAGAACATAAGAACCTGGCTCAAACTGGTCTTCAAAAAACCAACCACTGCCACTAGCTTCTAGGTTTGGATCGTAGAAAGTGTTGCCTAAAACGCTCACACCTGCATAGTAAGTGCCAGTATCAGGTGCAGTAAATTCGAGAGAGGCATTGTTGGTAGCTTGAGGGACAGTGTCTTCTGTGACGGAATTTTCAAAGATGGCTACTTCATTACCAGCGTCATCAAAAAGGCGTAGAACTGGAGCCAACAGCGATGCTTCTACCTCACCTTCTTCGTTTGTAGTATCGCTAGCTTCAACATTCAAGGTGATAGTTTGTCCTGCCTCTAGGTTAAAGGCATACATATCTACATCTTCGGTAATGTCAAGGAGAGTTTGTCCTGCATTTGGGTTAAAGACAATATCTTCATCTTCATATTCGGTAGTGTCAATGAACGTGAAATCATCGAGGTTTGAAGAACTGTCGAATAGTACGGCACCTTGAACATCTAGGGTTGCAGTTGTTGTGTAAACTGGGTTATTGATACTTAGATCCGTATCAGTTGCTGTTGCGATAGTGCCATTAAGTTCATTTTCAGGATTTTCGTCAGGGTCTTCAACGATAACATCATCATCACCGTTGTCTTCACCATTATCGCCGTTGTCAGGAAGCACCACTGAATCTGGATTATCGGCAATTGTGAGGTCAATGGAGTTAGCTTCTGGGGCAATGTTATATCCCGGTCCACTAGCGATGTTAAAGCTTAAAGTCTGTATTCCTTCGAGAGCATCCTCTGGTGGGAGATTAGGATTTGTGGTTTCATCAAAAGCTGATATGGTAATTGTTGCGGTCTGCTCCGTCATGGGCAGATAGAATCCACTAGCATCCTCGTTCACAAATGGTCCATTTGCCCCTGTTATTTCAGCATCAAACACATTGAATTCACGAATAGCGTCTTCAGTGTCACTATCGATAAAGACCAATATACCTTCTGCAGGTGGTGGCTCACTCAGGCTAATGGTTAATGTTGTTGCGTTACCTTCCGATTCTACGAGTTCTGTATTGATGGCAGATAAGCTGACTGTTGGTGAGTTTGCAACATCAGGCACATCGCTCAAAGTGTCGTAGATGGGTGTAGAAAAACTCGTCTCATCTGCTTGATAGCCAGCAGATGGAATCAAAGATAACTCTAAGGTTTGGGTACCATCAGTAGGGGCAGTTTCTGCGTTTTCTAAATCCAGCGTTAGGGTGCCAGTCGTCGCCGTTAGATTGAGCCGTAATCCAGTAAGCACACCTGATTCATCATAAATAGCTCCAATAATAGCAACTCCACTACCATCGATTTCTCCCCTGACATCAATTAACTCAGTTAAATCCACGTTGGTATTGAACAAGATTTCTACGCCATCTTCAGGAAGTTCTCCTTCAGTAGAGAACTGTACCGTCACACTAGAATTTGCAGGTGACTCTTCACTACTAGGAACAGACTGTACTAGGGCATTGGCAAGAATTGTATCTCCTTCAAGGGTGGCTGGTGTAGCCGTAAAGGAAACCACTGGTCCACTGCCATCTGGGGGTTCAACCACAGTTGGCTCACCATTAAAGGAAATTGGCTGGTTCAGAGCCAGATTTAGCTCATATTCGCCACTGCTTTGTCCTGCACCGCTACCCGCTACGTTTGGATCATAGAAATCGGCGAGGAAACGATCAAAAAATTCGCCATTGGCAAAATTACTCACCCCAATGTAGTAAGTCCCTGCTGTTTCTGCTGTAAACTCTATATAAGAATCAAAACCAATATCTTGGTTGAACAGTTCTTCTGGTGCAAAGTTGTCGTCGCTTTGAGCTAGTGAATTCCCGTCTGCATCAAATACTCGCAAGAGAGTATCTAATTCTGAGCCGATTTGGTTGGCATCGGTATCAATTTGCAAGACATCCCCTGCATTCAGGTCTACAGAATAGATATCAACGTCTTCAGTGATGTCTGTACGCAATGACAGATCGGGATCGAAGAAATTACCAAAAATTTCACCGTTAATAGTTACCGTTGGGTTGTCAGCAGTTAAACCAGTGGGTGTAGCTGTGGCAATGGTATCGTTTGAACTCTCCTCTTCTGGAACTGTGGGGGGTTCTGGCTCTGGAGTTGGTTCAGTAGCCAATGAAGCACTCAGAACATAAGAACCAGGCTCAAACTGGTCTTCAAAAAACCAACCACTGCCACTAGCTTCTAGGTTTGGATCGTAGAAAGTGTTGCCTAAAACGCTCACACCTGCATAGTAAGTGCCAGTATCAGGTGCAGTAAATTCGAGAGAGGCATTGTTGGTAGCTTGAGGGACAGTGTCTTCTGTGACGGAATTTTCAAAGATGGCTACTTCATTACCAGCGTCATCAAAAAGGCGTAGAACTGGAGCCAACAGCGATGCTTCTACCTCACCTTCTTCGTTTGTAGTATCGCTAGCTTCAACATTCAAGGTGATAGTTTGTCCTGCCTCTAGGTTAAAGGCATACATATCTACATCTTCGGTAATGTCAAGGAGAGTTTGTCCTGCATTTGGGTTAAAGACAATATCTTCATCTTCATATTCGGTAGTGTCAATGAACGTGAAATCATCGAGGTTTGAAGAACTGTCGAATAGTACGGCACCTTGAACATCTAGGGTTGCAGTTGTTGTGTAAACTGGGTTATTGATACTTAGATCCGTATCAGTTGCTGTTGCGATAGTGCCATTAAGTTCATTTTCAGGATTTTCGTCAGGGTCTTCAACGATAACATCATCATCACCGTTGTCTTCACCATTATCGCCGTTGTCAGGAAGCACCACTGAATCTGGATTATCGGCAATTGTGAGGTCAATGGAGTTAGCTTCTGGGGCAATGTTATATCCCGGTCCACTAGCGATGTTAAAGCTTAAAGTCTGTATTCCTTCGAGAGCATCCTCTGGTGGGAGATTAGGATTTGTGGTTTCATCAAAAGCTGATATGGTAATTGTTGCGGTCTGCTCCGTCATGGGCAGATAGAATCCACTAGCATCCTCGTTCACAAATGGTCCATTTGCCCCTGTTATTTCAGCATCAAACACATTGAATTCACGAATAGCGTCTTCAGTGTCACTATCGATAAAGACCAATATACCTTCTGCAGGTGGTGGCTCACTCAGGCTAATGGTTAATGTTGTTGCGTTACCTTCCGATTCTACGAGTTCTGTATTGATGGCAGATAAGCTGACTGTTGGTGAGTTTGCAACATCAGGCACATCGCTCAAAGTGTCGTAGATGGGTGTAGAAAAACTCGTCTCATCTGCTTGATAGCCAGCAGATGGAATCAAAGATAACTCTAAGGTTTGGGTACCATCAGTAGGAGCAGTTTCTGCGTTGTCTAAATCCAGCGTTAGGGTGGCAGTCGTCGACGTTAAATTGAGCCGTAATCCAGTAGGCACACCTGATTCATCATAAATAACTCCAACAATCGCAACTCCACTACCATCAATGAATCCCCTGACATCAATTAACTCAGTTAAATCCATGTTGGTATTGAACAAGATTTCTACGCCATCTTCAGGAAGTTCTCCTTCAGTAGAAAACTGTACCGTCACACTAGAATTTGCAGGTGACTCTTCAGTACTAGGAACAGACTGTACTAGGTCATTGGCAAGAATTGTATCTCCTGCAAGGGTGGCTGGTGTAGCCGTAAAGGAAACCACTGGTCCACTACCATCTGGGGGTTCAACCACAGTTGGCTCACCATTAAAGGAAATTGGCTGGTTCAGAGCCAGATTTAGCTCATATTCGCCACTGCTTTGTCCTGCACCGCTACCCGCTACGTTTGGATCATAGAAATCGGCGAGGAAACGATCAAAAAATTCGCCATTGGCAAAATTACTCACCCCAATGTAGTAAGTCCCTGCTGTTTCTGCTGTAAACTCTATATAAGAATCAAAACCAATATCTTGGTTGAACAGTTCTTCTGGTGCAAAGTTGTCGTCGCTTTGAGCTAGTGAATTCCCGTCTGCATCAAATACTCGCAAGAGAGTATCTAATTCTGAGCCGATTTGGTTGGCATCGGTATCAATTTGCAAGACATCCCCTGCATTCAGGTCTACAGAATAGATATCAACGTCTTCAGTGATGTCTGTACGCAATGACAGATCGGGATCGAAGAAATTACCAAAAATTTCACCGTTAATAGTTACCGTTGGGTTGTCAGCAGTTAAACCAGTGGGTGTAGCTGTGGCAATGGTATCGTTTGAACTCTCCTCTTCTGGAACTGTGGGGAGTTCTGGCTCTGGAGTTGGTTCTGGAGTTGGCTCTGGAGTTGGTTCTGGAGTTGGTTCTGGAGTTGGTAACTGGCTCGCATCATCTGCAAACAGAACTACGCTTTCTCCTGCATTAGGATCGACGGTATAGTCGCTAAGTCCTGTAATGGCTTCTGCATCTTCCGAACTAACTTCCGATGCAGTTCTGACAAAAAATGATGCTTCTACCAAACCATCAAAGGTTTCTGGGAGAAAAGTATCCGGTTCGGGATTATCAAAAATGGTAAGAGCAATAGTGGCAGAAGTTGCTCCTGGATTAATTGTAAAAGCCAATCCCGAATTATCCACGTTGGTTCTTACCGAGAGCAGATCGAGATTTTCTACACGGGGATTAGCTATAGCTGCGGGTAAATCGAGTCGATTGAAAATTTGTTCAGTCTCACTATCGATGTAAACCCTTGTTCCTTCAGCAGGAGCTGCTTCATCCAGGTCAATACGAAATGTTATATCTGTACCTTGGTCTTCGACTAATGCGTTTAAATCGCCATCAAAGGTAGTGGAAGTAGATAAACTTACTTGAGTCATGGTTTCGATATTTTGTAGTGAATAGTTGTCTAGTATTCCGCCACATTCATTGGTGCGGGGTAAAACAATGGTAGTGGGAGCGTCTCACTCGCTATTTTCAAGCAGGGAACTTTCCAGCTCCCACTAACCTATATTTTTGAAAAATTGGGATATTCCCTAAGCAAAGGCGAAGTTATTAGTACTCAAGTTATCAGCACTAATACCTTGCAATATGGCTAAGTCTGAGCTATTGGCAGCAATCAAAGTAGTATCATCTTGTTGAGTAATACTTAAATCTTCAAAGCCAATACCCAAGCCAGCAATACCTAGGACATCTTCGCCAATGGTAAAGTCTGTGATTATATTTGCTGCACCTGGAATTTCCGCATTTGCAATCCAGAATTGGTCAGCACCTGCACTACCAGTAATGATGTTGTCACCACCACTCATAGCAAAGAACTTATCATCACCATCACCACCGATAATCCGGTCAGAACTTCCCAAAATAACGATATCGTCACCGCTACCTGCATAAATGCGATTTCCACCTCCACTACTAATGGAAGCGTCAATTAAGTCACCTTCAGCACCAGCAAAAATAAACTGGTTGCTACCTTCAACTTCGATGACATCCCCTTCAACGGAACCAAATACAGGCACAAAACTATCATCAATACTGAAAGTAATTTCTGATGCATTGGAATCGAGTTCGTAAATTTCTCCATTTACTAAACTAAAGCTAATCTCTTCTAAACCTTCCCCTGGTCCATCTTCAAATACGGACAAGGTAATGCTAGCTTCAGTTTCAGTAATAGTGGTGAAGAAACTACTTCCAACTCCATCTGCTGATTCCGGTACACCATCAATACCAGTAGTTGCAAATACAGGATTACCATCAGCATCAAAGAGGCTAAATTCACCCAAAGCTCCAGGGGTTTCGCTCTCAACTAGAACAGTTAAACCACCTTCGGGTATCTCTCCATCAACAGTGAAGTTAACGGTAAACTCATCACCTTCTTTGAGTTCTGTTTCGCTAATAGATATACCCACATCTGGACCAATCCCAGGACCACCATTGCCATCAATTAAGGTGAAACTACCCATGTTGGCATCTTGATCAACTGCGTATTCAGCATCGAGTACATTTCCAGTATCTTCTACTAGTTCAAAATTGAAGTCAAAGGGTTCTTCCTCAATGACATCGTTGAACATATTTAGGGTAATACTAGAAGTATTTTCTAATAAGAAGAATCCGACAACCGTGGGTTGTTCTGGGTCGGAAAATGGACTAAAAGTTAGACCATCAACATTAAAATCAGCGAACTGCTCTCCTAAAACATCAAATTCCTTGACATCTAAGAGTACTTCTAATCCACCAGAAATAACCAAACCATTCTCATCTAATTCAGGGGTCGGAATCTCACCATCAACGGTAAATGTTCCGATAAAGGCATTTTCTGGTCCTTCTTCTGATACAACATCAGGTGTGATGCTGAAACTGACGACTGGTACATCTGGAGTTGGAGCTGGTGGTTCAGCAACAAGACTTACAACAGCATCAATCTGAGTATCACCTACATCTACACCAGCTAAATCTGGTAAACCAAGGGCATTGGCTACCTCTGGTGCAAGGAGTAGGTCAGCATCACTGATTTCAAAATCATCCCCGGAGACATTCACTGTTCCTGGTGCACTGATATCAAAGAGAACTTCCAGACCTAAGGCATCTTCTAAAGTATCTGCAACAAAGAAACCACTCACTGTATCTGAAACCCTGGTGGCATCATAACCAATAGAAAATTCGCCTACTGTTACCTCAGCATCACCTAAACCTAAAGTAATGGTACCATCGTGTTCAATTGAACCACCTAACGGAGCAAATGGAGCTGGAGCAAAGCTAAAGTCAGTGTTTTCAGTAATGGCAAATCCAACTTGGAACGGATCTAAGAAGGCAGGTCGCTCAGCCGGAGTTGCATCACTATCTGCACCTACTAGGGTTAGTCCCGCAGCTTCTTCTAGTAGAGGTAAATCGAGGAAAACACTTGTAACCCCAGATTCTACAGCAAAGACTGCATCTTCTCCTTCATCATCGATTGTGAGTTCAATCTTGCCCTCCGAACCATTCTTAGATACGGAAACTGCAATAGGGTTACCTAGTTCATCTAAACTGTCTTGGACTGATTCAAGATAGGTTTCACCCACCTTACCATTGTCAATTAGATCGGCAACGGTTAGGGTTGGGAAAGAGACATCTTCGTGGGTACTATAGCCGATGGGGAATCCCAATTCGTCAGCCCAGTCATCCACATGGAGGTGCGGTAGCTTGTCGTCGCTTGGTCGCGTCCAGAAGGCAAGTCCCGACTGCGCACCCTCAACGCCTCTGAGATCCGGATTCCCCTCGCCGAACATGAAGCCATTTCTCGATAGATCGACATCGTCATCTACATCCCACGTACCATCTTGTAATATCTCCTCGGTTGTAGTATCGAAGGCAAAGTTAAATGTAGGATACTTACTCAGGTCTTGGTTGTCTGTGTAGGTGCGTAGTAAGTTGCCATCAGGATCGAAGAATGATACGTCGAAAGATAAAAGGTCTTCTTCCCGAACAATTCCAGCTTCATAGGATTGAGCAGCATCGTAGCTAAACTCTCCTTCAACCATAAATCCTGCAATTTGCCCAGTCCAACTAAAATCGTAGTTGGCAATGGAAGTAACTTCGTATTGCTCACCATCAACCAGTTCAAAAGAAACTACTTCAGTGCCTTCAGTGGGACCGTCATCAAAGACTGAGAGAGCGATCGATGCCTGATTTTCGGTGATAGTGGCAAAAAATCCACCTGCATCTCCATCTGGCTCTGGGAATTCAGCTAAACCAACAATATCAGTCCCAGGGTCAATACCATCATCGCCGAAGATATTGAACTCACTCAAGCTGAGGGCAGGACCATCAACAAATACGGTTAAACCATCTTCAGGAATCTCGCCATCTACATCAAAGTTAACGATGAATTTATCCCCTTCCTCAAGGTCGGTTTCGGTCACAGAAAGGCTTACTGTTGGACCACCACCAGGATTAGCACTATCTCCGTCCACGATGGTGAAGGTTGCCACACCATCTCCAATGGCAGTTCCTTCTCCTGGTAAGATTTCTATATCGAATGTTTGATCTGCTTCTTCGATGATGTCATCAAATATTGTTGCCTCAAGAGTCAACTCTGGGACTGTTAGAGCAACGTCAAACTCAGGAGAACGATTGGCAACCGGAATCAAGCCCTCTTCTGGGTCAATGACTGTTGGGACATTTCCATCAAGAAGTCCAGGCACAAACAAGTTAGCAAAGTCCCCTGCGAAGGTAAGGGGTACTCCACCTTCTGGAATTGCTCCATCGACAGTTATGGTTAAGTTTAGAACTGGATTTTCATCTTCACTGACAACGGGGGTTGTGGTGGTGATAGAAACTACTGGTGCATCTCCTGTGGGTGGTTCAGTTGGAGGTGTAGGAGCATCACCTACATCGCTAATATTAAGTGTAATACTGCTAGCATCACTATCCACCTC